>Ga0224558_1004034_pt1 | contig 11712 bp, 9 predicted proteins | sample 714S32024metaG_FD_180682 | JGI IMG/M metagenome (GOLD analysis project Ga0224558, IMG submission 180682) | Peat soil microbial communities from Stordalen Mire, Sweden - 717 S3 20-24 | ecosystem: Environmental > Terrestrial > Soil > Wetlands > Peat | place: Sweden: Norrbotten County, Stordalen... | reverse complement strand
ACCTTCGCTTTGATCTGGCCGGCGTTGCGGCTGGTGATCACGTTCTCCCTGGCGGCCGGGATGAGAATGTCGCAATCAGAAACCAGCAGCTCCTCGCTGGGCATGGCCTCTGCGCCGCCGAAACCCAGAATTGTGTTGTTGCGGCGCTTGTATTCCAGCAACTGGTGAATGTCGATGCCCTTGGGGTTCGACAGGCCGCCGTCGAATTCGGCGATGCCCACGATCTTGTAGCCGCGCTCCATCATCAGGCGGGCGGCATTGGAGCCCACATTGCCGAAGCCCTGGATGACCACCCGGCAGCCGTCGATATCCATCTTCAGGTAGCGCATACTCTCGTCGCAGATTACCTGCACTCCGCGTCCGGTGGCTTCAGTCCTGCCGCGCGAGCCGCCGATGTTCAAGGGCTTGCCGGTGACCACGCTGGTGACCGTGTGCCCCTGGTGCATCGAGTAGGTGTCCATGATCCAGGCCATGGTCTGATCGTTGGTGTTCATGTCAGGCGCGGGAACGTCCTTTTCCGGTCCGATGAAGTCGATGATCTCCGAGGTGTAGCGGCGGGTCATGCGCTCCAGCTCGCCCCGGCTCATATTCTTGGGGTCGCAGATGACCCCGCCCTTGGCGCCGCCGAAGGGGATGTTCACCACCGCGCACTTCCAGGTCATCCAACTGGCCAGCGCCCGCACCTCGTCCAGATTCACGTCGGGCGCATAGCGGATGCCGCCCTTGCCGGGACCGCGTGCGATCGAATGCTGCACCCGGAAGCCGGTGAACATCTCGATGTGGCCGTTGTCCATGGTGACGGGGAAATGCACGATGATCTCGCGCGCGGGCATGCGCAACAACTTCCACAAGCCTTCTTCCAGGTTCAGTTTGCGCGCCGCAAAGTCAAATCGCGCCGCCTGGGCTTCCCAGGGATTGATCTCCTGCTCGAGGGATACCGATGCCATACATTTCTCCAATTCTGATTGCCTGCCGCCAGGGCGATGGGCCAGGGGAATGCACCCATTCACAAGTGCTAGACGTTACAGGGTTTCCTACACCTTCACGGAACACGGTTATCCGGCTTTCTGGAAAGGGGTCCCGTGGCCGGAGGGTCCGTCATGCGGGACACTGCCCACACGCGCAAACCTCTCAGAGTCTAGGTCCGCCGCGCAGCCCCGTCAAGCCCGGCAAAGCCACCCTCCGACCCCCTTGGCAAGGTCCCTCTATTCCAGTATGGGCACTGGTTCGTGAAACTTCGCTGAAAATCGTGTTGCGGCCATCAACTTTGAGCCGGGATGATAACGCGAGAGCCGGTCCGGCACGCAATCTCAGCCGCTTCCCGCGTCTGCGCAGCCCAACTCCAAACCGGGGTGGCAGGGATTCCAATCCGCGCCTCTCTACACTGATCGAGCTTGTACAAAATGGAACAGAACCATTCCCCACCAATGTGTTACCTATGTAATAGAAATGTTTACTAGTTGGGTTACTGATGCGCTTAATCCATCAGTTCCAGCCCGTTCGCAATGGTAACTTTGAAACGCCTGCTCCCCCTGCAAGAAACAGGTGAAACGAAGATGAAGTCCTTCTTGAGCCAGAAGGTATGGTTGGCATTCGGGTTTGCCATGTTAGCCCTGTTGCTGATGGGGTTGTTCTCCTATCGCTGGATGGTCGTCTCCGATGAAAGCGACAGCCAGGTGCGTCATACCCACGAGGTTCTCGCGAACATCCAGGATTTGGCCCTGGCCATGGAAAGTATCGAATCCGCAACCCGCGGATTTGTGTTGACTGGCAAGGAGTCCGATCTGGACGCCTACCGGGCCGACGTATCGAGGGTAGAGCAGGATCAGGCAGCCATTCGCACCCTGACGGCGGATAACCCAGCGCAGCAGATTCATTTCCCCGCCCTTGAAGTCCTGGCCGCCGGGAGAATCCAGCGCGCGGATATGGTCATCAATCTGCGCCGGACCCAGGGCTTTGCGGCTGCTGTAGCTGCCATTGACAGCGGCCCGGACGAACAGGATGCCGAGTTTCAATCGCTGGTTGGCAAATTGCAGAACGAAGAAGCGCGCTTGCTGGCGGTGCGCAACGCGGCAACCGAACACGACCTGAACCAGGCCAAGACAATTCTGCTCTTCGGAACCCTGCTGGGGATGTTGATCGTCGCCGCTGCAGTTTGGACCGCGGCGTACAGCAGTTCCACGCGTGAAGTTGCGGAAGCCAGGTACCGCGGGCTGATGGAGGCGGCTCCGGATGGAATGGTGGTGGTGAACCAAAGCGGGGAGATCGTCCTGCTGAACGCCCAGGCGGAGACACAATTCGGATACCGCCGCGATGAACTGCTGGGCCAGAAGGTGACCAACATTATCCCGGAGGGCTTTGCGGAACGGCTGATCGCCGACGAAACCCGGACTGCGGCCGAAGCTCTGGCACAGCAGATCGGCACCGGGATTGAGCTCAATGGGCTGCGAAAGGATGGAAGCAGCTTTCCCATCGAGATCATGCTCAGCCCGCTCGAAAGCGCGGAGGGCATCCTGGTGACGGCGGCGATCCGCGATATCACCGTGCGCAAGGATGCGGAAGAGAATCTGGCGCAGATGGAAGCCAGGTACCGCGGGCTGATGGAGGCTGCCCCGGATGGAATGGTGGTGGTGAACCAAAGCGGGGGGATTGTCCTGCTGAACGCTCAGGCGGAGAAGCAGTTCGGATACCGCCGCGATGAACTTCTGGGCCAGAAGGTGAAGAACATTATCCCGGAGGGATTTGCCGAGCGGCTGATCGCCGACGGAACCCGCACCGCGGCTGAGGCGCTGGCGCAGCAGATCGGAACGGGGATTGAGCTCAACGGGCTGCGGAAAGATGGAAGCGAGTTCCCTATCGAAATCATGCTCAGCCCGCTGGAGAGCGCGGAGGGCATCCTGGTGACGGCGGCGATCCGCGACATCACACTGCGCAAGGATGCGGAAAAGCATCTGGCGCAGATGGAAGCCAGGTACCGCGGGCTGATGGAGGCTGCCCCGGATGGAATGGTGGTGGTAAACCAAAGCGGGGAGATTGTCCTGCTGAATGTTCAGGCGGAAAAGCAGTTCGGATATCGCCGCGACGAGTTGCTGGGCCAAAACGTGACCAACATCATTCCGGAGGGCTTTGCGGAGCGGCTGATCGCCGACGCTCTTCGCACCACGGCAGAGGCGCTGGCGCAGCAGATCGGCACCGGAATTGAGCTGAATGGGCGGCGCAAGGATGGAAGCAGTTTTCCCATCGAGATCATGCTGAGCCCGCTGGAAAGCGCGGAGGGCATCCTGGTGACGGCGGCGATCCGCGATATCAGCGAGAGAAAGCAACTGGCGCGTCAGTTGTACCAGAGCCAGAAGATGGAAGCGGTCGGCCAATTGACGGGTGGAATCGCTCACGATTTCAATAATCTGCTCGGCGTCATCATTGGCAACCTCGATCTTCTGGAGCGTCTGGTCACGGGCAACGAAGCGGCCATAAAGCGGGTACAGACCGCGCAAAAGGCAGCTACGCGAGGCGCGGACATCACACGGCGTCTGCTCGTCTTCTCCACCAACGAGGAGTTGAAGCCGTCGGTTGTCTTGCTGGGGGATTCGGTTCAGAACACGATCGAGTTGGCTGCGCGCGCGCTGGGCGCGGAGATCAAGATCATAACCCACGTCAATAAACCAGTGCCGTCGCTGTTTGTCGACCCGGCGGGGTTGGAAAGCGCACTGCTCAATCTGGTGATGAATGCGCGGGATGCGATGCCGGAGGGCGGCTCCATCATCATCGCCTCACAGGTGCGGAACATTGATGACAGCCATCCCGCGGTGCATGCAGGCGACTTGAAAGCAGGCCGTTACGTTTGTGTGTCGATAACGGATACCGGATCCGGCATGTCGCGAGAGACACTGGAGAGAGCGTTCGAGCCATTCTTTACCACCAAGCCGCGCAACAAGGGCACAGGCCTCGGCCTTGCCATGGTCTACGGATTCGTGAAGCGGTCGGGGGGTGCCGTCCGCGTCTACAGCGAACTTGGTCAGGGCACCACGGTGTCGCTTTATCTGCCTTTTGTAGAAGATCTTTCGCAGCCTCTTCCGGCGGATGCCCCGCAACCTCTCGACGCAAAGCTGGGCGGTACAGTGCTGGTAGTGGATGACGAGGGGGACCTGCTTGAGGTAGCCCTCGCCTATCTTACGGAGATGGGTTTTACGGCCCTTGACGCGAAAGACGGAGCCAGCGCGCTTGAGGTGATCGCGCAGCACGGGGAGATCGACCTGATGATCACGGATATCGTCATGCCCGGTGGAATGAACGGAGTGGAACTTGTGCAAAGGGCTCTTGCTCTGCACCCCAACCTCAGGATCATCTATTCTTCCGGGTTTCCGGCAGAGGCGCTGGCTGAGAGGAGCATGCCGCTGGTTGATGGTCCCCTGTTGCGCAAGCCTTATCAACGCTCCGAATTCGCCGCAATCGTTGACCATGTCATGAAAAGCAATTATGCCAAACCTCAGGGAACTCTCCCATTCGACCGGCTTTTTGCCGGCGGATCAACCGGAAGCTAACGGAGGAACAATGACGGCTAACCAGAAAATCCTGATCCTTGACGATGAAGTTGACGTGGGCGAATTCGTCTCTGCCGCGGCGCAGGGCATGGGATTCGAATGCACCGCGACGACGGATGCAACGACATTCCTGAAGGCGCTCACGCCCGATACGACTCTCATCCTGCTCGACCTTTTGATGCCGGATATGGATGGCATTGAGCTGTTGAGGCTGCTCGGCGAGCAGAAGTGCAAGGCAAGCATCGTCCTGATGAGCGGCGTTGACAAACGCGTCCTGGAGACCGCGGCACAATTGGCGCAGGTTCTTGGGCTTTCCCTCGTAGGTCATCTGCAAAAGCCGTTCCGCCTGGCAGAACTGGAGGGCATACTGGCCAGATCCGTGGAGCCGGCAACATTGCCGATTGTTCAACCGGGCGCCCAGATCACTCAAAATGAGGAGTTGCGAAGTGCGATCGAGCGCGATGAGTTTGTGCTTCACTATCAGCCACTGATCGATATTGCCACGGGGCGCATCCTTGGCATTGAGGCCCTGGTCCGGTGGCAGCATCCTGAACGAGGGCTGATCTTCCCCGACCACTTCATTGGCCGCATGGAGGAGCTTGGGCTCATCGACGAGCTTGGCTGGATCGTTGTCAGCCGCGGGTTGAGCGAAGTGGGGCAGTTTGCAAACGGCGACGGGAGGGCTCCCATGCTGTCGTTGAACGAGTCGGTGTACTCTCTGCACGATCTGAAGTTCCCCGACATTCTTGTTTCGATCGCCGAGAAGAATGGCGTAGCGCCCGGGAATGTCACGATTGAAATCACAGAGAGCCGCTTGATCGAAGAGCTATCGAGAGCATTGGACATTCTAACCAGGCTGCGGATGAAACAGGTGAAGTTGTCAATCGACGATTTTGGCACCGGCTATGCCATGATGCGACAACTCAAAATCATACCGGCGACAGAACTGAAGATCGACAAATCATTCGTCCAGGACATGCAGGGCAGCGATCAAGATCGCATCATGGTCGAGAAGTCCATTGAGATGGGCCACGAACTCGGCATGAACGTGATCGCGGAAGGGGTGGAGACCCAGGAACAACTGGACTTTTTACGCTTGAAAGGTTGCGACGGCGCGCAAGGATACCTTTTCACCCGGCCGCTCCCCCCGGCAGAGTTGGTAAGTTGGCTGAAAACGTACCGCTCGGGGCTGGTGCATTGAGCCTGCCGGCGCAGGCGCCGAAGATCGACATGGATGCGATTCACGCCGCGGCCAAACCACCCCAGCAGTTACACTAAGGCTGTGAAAGCCTCTGCCCATCCCGTTCAGCCCAGCCGCAAGGAGTTTCTGGCGCTCGCCAAAGAGCACACGCTTGTTCCCGTCTGCCGCACGCTCACAGCCGACATGGAAACGCCGGTTTCGGCGTTTCTGCGCGCGGCCTGGCCGGAGCGGGAGTGTTTCATGCTGGAATCCGTGGAGAACGGCGAGCAGGTGGGCCGCTACACCTTCATTGGCCTTCAGCCGTTCAAGCGGATTGTGGCGCGGGGGCGCGAGATCACCATCACCGAGGGCCGCAAGGTCGTCCAGTTGGAGGGCGACATCTTCGCTGTGCTGCGGCGCGCGCTGGCCGGACACAAACCTGCGCGGCTCCAGGGGCTGCCCCCGTTTACCGCCGGCGCGGTAGGCTTTTTCTCCTACGACGCGGTGCGCCAGATTGAGCGGCTGCCTGAGTTGGCCAAAGATGAACTGGGCGTGCCTGACGCCTGCCTGCTCTTCTTCGACGAGGTGCTGGCCTTCGACCATGTGCGCAAGGAGATCTGGCTGGTGGTGACAGCCGATGTGACGCGCGGCAAGGCTGCCGCAGCTCCCGGAGCAGAATATGACAAAGCCATGGCGCGGCTCGACCGGCTGGAAAAACGGCTGGCCCAGCCGCTGCCTAAGCTGGCCTCACCGCACAGAGCAGGCAAGCTGAAGGTGAAGCACCGGACAGCCAAAAAGGATTTCCTGGCCGCTGTCGACCGTGCCAAGGAATATATCTCTGCGGGCGACATCTTCCAGGCCGTCCTCTCGCAGCGCTTCGACGTTGTGCCGGAGGCCGACAGCTTCCAGGTCTATCGCGCGCTGCGCACGGTCAATCCCAGCCCCTACATGTTTTTCCTGCGCTTTGCGCCGGAGGGCCCGCTGGGCGGGCCTTCCGATAAATTGAGTAGTTCCTCCAAAAAGTTGAAGCTGTCTACGGTTGTGGAATTGGCTGGGTCGTCGCCGGAGCTTTTGGTGCGCGTGCATCAGGGCAAGGTGGAGTACCGGCCCATTGCCGGAACGCGCCCGCGCGGCGCCACCGAGGCCGAAGATGCGGCAATGGCCGAGGAGATGCTGGCCGACGAAAAGGAGCGCGCCGAGCATGTGATGCTTGTTGACCTGGGCCGCAACGACGTGGGCCGCGTGAGCCAGTTCGGCAGCGTGAAGGTGGACCGGCTGATGTTCGTCGAGCGCTACTCGCACGTGATGCACATAGTCAGCAGCATCGAAGGAAAGCTCAAGCCGGAGCTGACCGCCGTCGATGCCCTGCGCGCCTGCTTCCCTGCCGGCACGCTCTCGGGCGCGCCCAAGGTGCGGGCTATGGAGATTATCGAGGAGCTTGAGCCGGCGCGGCGCGGAACCTACGGCGGCGCGGTTCTCTACGCGGATTACAGTGGCAACCTCGACTCCTGCATTGCGATTCGGTCGATGCTGGCCATCGGCGGCAAGGGCTACGTGCAGGCCGGCGCAGGGATTGTCGCCGACTCCGTGCCCGAGCTGGAGCACCAGGAAGCGCTCAACAAAGCGCAAGCCGTGATCCGGGCGATTGAGCGCGCGCGGGAGATGTAAGATTTCCCATTTCTGAACGGTTTCCGCCTCAGATTCCTTTATGGGAACTGTCTGTTCCTTTTATACCGTCCTTTGTTCTAATGGCGCACAAAATTGCAGTCCTCGCAGATAGCTCGGGGAACCGCTGCTTTGCAGCAGTTGGATTTCTGAGAAATCTATGGGAAAGGGATCGCTATTCATGCTGATTTCCAGTCTGCAAAGTACCTCCAGCCTCTTTACGGAACTCGCCGCGTCTTCCACGTCGTCCACATCCAGTTCCTCCGGCAGCAGCGGGAACTCCTTCGACAGCGCACTCACCAGCCTGATGTCGGCCATCAAATCGGGTGATTCCACCGATGCCAAGAAGTACCTGGCCGAGGTGGAAAAACTGGCCCCCTCGAATGCCGACTCCAACAGTCCGCTGAGTGAATTTCTCTCCAGTGTCTCGACGGCGCTCTCGGACAATAACATCGCCGGGGCACAAAGCGCACTGACCACCCTGGAGACCTATGCAATCCCCGGCACATCGTCCACCAGTTCGACATTAAGCACGTCTAGCACATCGTCCACCAGCAGCGACACATCCAGCAGCTCCGGTATCAGCGCACTCGGGCAGGATGTGCTGAGCCTCTTCAGCGCCATCAGTTCGGGCGACGTGACGGACGCGCAGTCGGCTTATGACTCGCTGACCAGCCTGCTGAACTCAACCAACAGCACATCGACCAGCAGTACTTCAACCGATAGTTCATCATCCAGCAGCACATCGTTCTCCAGCCTGCTCTCGGAGATCGGCTCGGCGCTCAGTTCCGGCAACGTCACCACCGCGCAGAGTGCGTTGGACAGCTTTCTGACGAACCTATCCTCCGGCTCGCTGGTTAGCGCGACCGTATGAGCAAATTTCCAGGAGAGACTGCGCGAGAGCCATTTCACGGCCCGTGCGCAGTCTCTTCGGATGAAACTTGAGAGGCAGTTCTACTCCGCTCCGAAGATATGGCGGAAGAATTTTCCGATACCGCCGAAGAAGCCTGACTTCTTCTTGGCCGCGGGCTTGGCTGCGCCTGCGCTTGCTGCCGGAGTTGCTTCGGCGGCGGGCTGCGGGACATGGTCGGCGCTCTTGTAAACCAGCGGCTCAATCGGCTGCGTTGAAGCGGAGTTTTGCATGGGCGTGCTGGGCGCAGGCTTGGGCGTTGGCGCAAGGCCCTCACTCTGTGCCAGCGGAAATTCGTTGCCCTTGGGCGCGGGGGGCGGGCAGCCGCAAGGCTCTTTCTCGTTGTCCACCACCTCGTGCAGGCTGCCGTGCTGGAACATCACGCGCTGGCCGGACTGCACGCGGAAATCGCCGCCCTCAAAGACGCTGCTGACCAACACATAAGGCTCATTTACCCCGGCATTATCCACGCAGGTGTCGCCGTTCTGGCCGAGGCGGACCTTGACCTCCGCCGCGCCGGGACCGCCAATGAGAATGCGAAAATCCGGCGTCAGCAGAATGTCGGAGTTGCGGCCCGTGGCAAAGCTCAGCTCGACTGCGCCGTGATCCATGGCCATCATCAAGCCGGGCGTCTCGCCGGCGGGAACGCTGGTATCGGCGGTCAGTTTGACGGTCGTCGAGGCGCAGACGCGCAGCACACCGCGATGGGGCAGGATGACCTCCGTCGTCTGGCTGCCGGAGGTGACCGTGCCGCTGGCGCCAATGATGGCCTTGCCCTGCGAAACCTCAAGCGCACCGGTAACCTTGGCCGCGGCGTCGGGGTTCTTGTTGTCGAGGGGCACGATGGCGATAGGGGCGATGGGAGCGGACTCCGTCGCGGGGGCCGGAGAAGCGGGCGCAGTCTGGGCGCACAGAACCCGCGTCAGCGCGAGAATTGCAAGCGCGAGAATTTCGGCAAAAGTTACGCGGGAGATCGTGCTTGTGCGGCGCATTGCTCTTTCCATGGCCTCTACATGCTCAGAAAGTTGCGGATCATCTGGTGGCCACCCTCGGTCAAAACGCTCTCCGGGTGGAACTGCACGCCCTCGATGGGCAGCGTGCGATGGCGCAGGCCCATGATGACGGACTTATTTTGAGGGCCGTCGCCGCTTTCCGGAGTGCTGGCCGTGACCATGAGCTCGGCGGGGAACGACTCCTCGGCCACGATCAGGGAGTGGTAGCGTGTGCAGGTGAGCGGCGAGTCGAGTCCGGCGAAGATGCCCTTGCCGTCGTGGGTGACCGTACTGGTTTTGCCGTGCATCAGGTGGCTGGCGCGGACGACCTGGCCGCCGAAGGCCTCGCCGATGGCCTGGTGACCAAGGCAGACGCCAAGAATGGGCGCTTTACCGGCCATGTGCCGGATCAGCGGGACCAGAATGCCGGCTTGGCTCGGAGTGCAGGGGCCGGGCGAGAGCAGAATGCGTTCCGGACGCATCGCCTCGACCTCTTCCACGGTCAATTCGTCATTGCGATAGACCTCGACCTCCGCGCCCAGCTCCCCCAGGTACTGGACAAGGTTGTAGGTAAACGAATCGTAGTTGTCGAGGACAAAGACCATGATGAAGTTTAGTGTAGCGCGTGCCACCTGCGGTGGGGCAGCCGCTCGCTGTTCGCTCACACCAGATACGGTGGGGCCAAAGCCCTGCGGCGTTTGCCCTGCTGAAGCCAGGCTGCCAGTTGCACAGCGTCGGCGCATCTGTAAAACTCACTAACGATGGTCCTTCATTTTCTGATTCAGGGTCGCGTGCAGGGGGTGGGCTTCCGCTGGTTTGTGCAGCGGGAGGCCGGTGAGTTGGACCTGCGCGGCTGGGTGCGCAACACCGAAGAGGGCGAGGTGGAGGTGGTGGCATCCGGCTCGGAGGCCTACCTGGCCGAGCTGCGGGCCAGCCTGCGCCGCGGACCGCGCGGCGCCCGCGTAGACCGGCTGGTGGAGCATCAACTTGCCGAATCCGAAGCCGCCGATCTCAGCTCCTTCCGCATTGATGGCGCGTGGTAAGCCGGCCAGCGCGCTAACCTCGCTAACTCCGCCAACCCCGCTATAATTGTTAACGAAGCTAATCGCCAATCCAGATCAAGGAGCCTCGCCGCCTTATGTCCGGAACCATCAAGCCCGTCGATGTGGAAGCCCTGAAGGCGCTGGTGCGCACGGTGCCGGATTTTCCCAAGCCGGGGATTCTTTTCTATGACATCACCACGCTGCTCAAGGACAAGACCGGCTTTGCCAAGCTGATCGACGCGCTGGCGGCGCACTATATCGAGCGCAAGGTCGACCTGGTTCTGGGCATCGAGGCGCGGGGGTTCATCTTCGGGCCGGCGCTGGCCTACCGGCTCAATGCCGGCTTTGTGCCGGTGCGCAAGCCACGCAAGTTGCCGGCCCCGGTAGCACGCGTGACCTATGACCTGGAGTACGGCTCCGACACCCTGGAAATTCACCAGGACGCGATTCAGCCCGGCCAGCGTGTGGTGCTGGTGGATGACCTGCTGGCCACCGGAGGCACGATGGAGGCCACGGTCAAGCTGGTGAAGCAGTTGGGCGGCGATATCGTCGGACTGGGCTTTGCCGTGGAGCTGGACTTCCTCAAAGGCCGCGACCGCTTCACCGGCCTCGACGTATTCAGCCTGCTGCACTATGACGAATAGCGGGCACGGGCCGCGGTTCGCCAACCCTCCCAAATACAGTTCAGGACGCTTCTTCCGGCGTATCGTTCCCCGCGCCTTCCGCGGTCTCCTCGATGAACATCTGGGCATCGGCAAAGCGGTAGCCCACGTAGACATCGGTGAGCAGGTAGAGGGGCTTCGAAGGGTCGTCCTCAATCTTCTTGCGCAACTGGCGGACGAAGGTGCGCAGATACTCGACCTCTTCGCGGCAATCGGCGCCCCAGACAGCGGTCAGCAGCCGCGCGTAGGTGATTACGCGTCCGGCGCGGCTCATCAGGCAGTGGAGAATCTCGAACTCCTTGCGGGTGAGGTGTACCGGATTGCCGCGCTTGGTGACGATACGACGCACCGGCTCCAAACGCAGTTCGCCGATCTCGATGGGCGCGTCTTCAGCGCGGGCCGGAGCTTGGACGCGGCGAACCGCCGTGCGGATGCGGGCGATCAGCTCGCGGGTGCTGAAGGGCTTGGTCACATAGTCGTCGGCGCCCAGTTCCAGCGCCACAACTTTCTCCTCTTCCGCATCGCGGACGGTGAGCATGAGGATGGGCATTCGCGGCGCCAACGCCCTCATGCGGCGCAGAGTTTCAATGCCACCGATGCCGGGCATATTCACGTCGAGCAGAACCACGTCGAATGCGCCGGCGCGCAGCATCTGGAGCGCCTCCTCGCCGCGTGAGGCCTCAACCACCTGGAAGCCGAGTTCCAGCAGCGGAGGCCGA
>Ga0224558_1004033_pt1 | contig 11716 bp, 9 predicted proteins | sample 714S32024metaG_FD_180682 | JGI IMG/M metagenome (GOLD analysis project Ga0224558, IMG submission 180682) | Peat soil microbial communities from Stordalen Mire, Sweden - 717 S3 20-24 | ecosystem: Environmental > Terrestrial > Soil > Wetlands > Peat | place: Sweden: Norrbotten County, Stordalen... | reverse complement strand
TCTTACCAAGGTTTTTCACCTCCATGATTAATCAAAGCCCCTTGAAGATCAAAGACCTTTTAATAAGATGCACTAAAAAGCAAAAAAATATTTATCCATTTAATGGATCTATAGCTAAAAACAAAATGCTTCTCTGAATACCGGTTCACGCCAACTCGTGACGGCAAACCAGCACCAATAATTTTAACGGCTGCAGGAAAAGACCCTGCTCCGTAGAAATGTAGCCTTAATATCACACAGAAATGGCGTGATATGCTGTTTGACAAGAGATTCTTATCACTTAAGGTCGGTTTGGGCCGATCATTGAAGGGACAGGAGACGGAGTGGCATGAGGCTGGCGTTGCTGCATCTTGAGTTAAGCGGCGGACCGGAGGATGTTAACCTGGCAGTGCTCCAGCGGGCTATCCGCTTGGCCGCCGAGCACGGGGCGAACTGGGTGGTGACCCCGGAAACAGCGGTGCAGGGTTATTTCTTTGCCGAAAAGGACGGCCTGTCACGTGTTCCGGTCCAGCCGGACCGTTACCTGCAGGCTGTTGAGCAACTGGTCGTGCGGTATGGGCTGACCCTATTCCTGGGATGCGCAGAGCGAGACGCCGAGACCGGCAAGCATTACAACTGCTGTCTGGTTATCGGCCCGGATGGTCGCCTCTGGGGGCGCCACCGTAAAATGCGGGCGCATAGCACAGGAGCTGAGGCATGGGCAACGAGGGGAGATCGGCTAGAGCCCGTTTCCTGCCCGGGGATGCAGGCGGGGATTCTGATCTGTGCCGATTCCTGGTTTGTCGATAACGCTCGGGAGCTAAAGGATAAGGGCGCGGAGGTCATTGTGGTGCCGGCAGCCTGGCCGCCCGGAGAATGTGGGCCGGGCGATTGCTGGGAACGGTGCTCGCAAGCCACCGGATTGCCGGTGTGGGTCTGTAATCAGACAGGCAGCCGGGAAAGGCTGGATTTTAGCCAGGCATCAAGTGCGGTGGTCGTGGGCGGGAGCACGCAGTTCAGCTACAAAGGCTTGCAGCCGGCTGTTCTGCTCTTTGACTGGGACTGCAGCCGGCAATGTGCCGTCTCGACACAGTTTGCAGTAGTTGCTGTAGACCAATAGCCGCTTTGTGAGGAGAGGTCAGTACAGATGCGCATCATCTCTCTCGTGCCCTCGCATACGGAGACGCTCTTCTACCTGGATCTCGGTGAACAGGTGGTGGGGGTTACCGAACACTGCGACTTTCCGCCCGAAGCGGAGCAAAAGGAACGGGTCGGGGATTTCGGCAAGCCTGATCTGGTCAAGATTGCGGCGCTCAGGCCGGACCTGGTGGTTGCCGGCGGCAGTGTTCACCGGGCGCCGGTCGAAGAGCTCCGGCAGAACGGTATCGAGGTGTTCGATTTCCAGCCAGATTCGGTGAACTCCTTGCTGGACGGCATGGAAGCACTGCTGCGAATTGCCCCATCCACATCCGGCGCCGCCCGCGTGGACGCCTTGAGGGAGCGAAAGCAACGCCTGGAAGAGCATGGAAGAGAAAACGCCCGCCGCCTGCGGCTGGCTTTCCTGGTGGGCGAGAGCGCCATGTACGTGCCCGGCCCCGCAAACTGGCAGTATGATGCTTTTAGCCTATGCGGGACGGCGCCGCTGCCCGCCGTCGGCGACGCCCTGTTCATCCGGGTGGACTGGGCGGACATCCAGGCCTTCGATCCGGAAGTCATCCTGGCCTGCGGGCGCAGCGGCCAGGAACAACCACGGCGGCGGTGTCCCGGCTGTACCGTTGAGAACCGTCCCTGCGTCCGGGATATCGCACTCATCCGGGAAAACCCAGCCCTGGGCAGTGTGGCGGCAGTGCAGTCGGATGGCGTCTATCCGGTCGCCTGCCACCGGTTCTGCCGGCCGGGCCCCCGACTGTTTGATGGCATGGAATGGCTAACTGCTCTCATCAGAGATCCATAAATGCGGTAGTAATTAGCTTGGTGGCCAGACCCGTTCAGACGACGTCAGATTTTGGATCGATTCGTACTCGCACTATAACTTTTATTGACCGTGCCGGCGACGGGATTGTACTGAGATCGGTGAAACCTGCATAACGTGACATTCGGAATATCGGTTTTTGGTTGACAATTTTACCGAAGAGATATAATGTCAGGGTTGGACAACTAAATATGTAATATGGCTCCAGGTGCCCCGGCTGACTGCCGGGGAGAATAGGGAATTCAGGTGTAGAGTCCTGAGCGGTGGGGCCGCTGTGAATGGGGAGCGCTTCCAATGGCCACTGGGTGCAGACATCCGGGAAGGCGGAAGGCGGTGATGATCCATTAGCCAGTAGACCTGCCTGGAGCTTCAGCTTGAGCGCCTCCCATCCAGAGGACCGCGTTGATTGTGAGTTTCTATCTGATCACTATCCCGGCCCACGAGGCCGGGATTTATTTTACTTAGCTGAGAAGCCTCCCGCCTCTTCCGTATCCGGGCCTCCGGCCGGCTTTGTACTCCGCATTCCGTTCGGTCCGGGCGTAGTCCGAGCTCTCCGCATTCTTTCGGTCCGGGCGTAGCCCTGATGCGGAGGACCGCAGGTCTGGATGCGGAGGAAAGAATGCGGAGTACATATAGGCGATGGGCTCAAGGTTGAGTAATCAGTTGGAGATTGAACTGCGCAGGGAAATGTTCTGGCTCAAGTTGAACCGGGAGTTGTCTTCCGTTAGGTAAAGTGCGGCTGAAAATAAGCCTGAACAATTGGGGGAGGGAAGCGTAGTGATAGCTTGTGACAGCTATTATGCCCGGGTTATAAGGCCGGTACTGGTTGCCCTGCTTGCCTTGATCATTTTTGGTGTGGTTTCCCTGGTTCCTGCCGGCAGCGCCGGCGCTGCCGGCCTGGGGGATCTGCCGGCCAGAGCCGCCGGTTTCTTGCAGCAGGATTTCCAGACCAACGGGGCGCGCAACGGGGATGACGGCGTGGGCGCCATTGCTCTCTATGCTCTGGACGCGGCCGGTGTGAATACGGGCTCCTGGAATTACGGGGGCGTTTCCCTGAAGGATGCCGTAACCGCCTTGGCGATCCAGGACATCAAGGATCCGGCCGCCGTTCCGGCCAAAACCCTCGCCCAGGACCTGCTGGCCATGCAAACGATCGGGCGCGGCGATCTGGCGGATCAACTCCTGAATATCTTGCAGTCTATGCAGCAAGAGAGCGGTTTCGATGACAACATCTATGACAATCTCAGCGCCTTTGACCTGTTGGCCAGGAGTGGGCGCCTGAATAGGCTGAATGCTGCCCAGGCGAAGGACTACCTGTTGACCAACGAGAGCCAGGGGGCCGATGGAAGCGGTTGCGGGTGGGGCTCCTATAAGTGGCAGGGAGCGATGCGCCCAGATATCATGGCGACCTGCGAGGCAGTAAGGGCCTTGTCTGCCCTGGATCCCCAGCAAGCTGATGCCGGAGTGCAGGCGGCGATCAAGAGCACCCTGCAGTTGCTGCAGCAACAGCAGCAGAGCGACGGCAGCTTTGTGGCGGGGATGGACGATCCGGCGATCGATACCGCCGAGGTAATGATCACCCTGAAGCAGTTTGGCCTGCAGCCTGACGCCTGGGTAAGCAGTTCGGGAAAGAGCGCCGTCGATTACCTGGCGGAAAAAGCACTCAATGCCGACGGTAGTCTTGGTGGTTCCCAGAACGATATGGATGCTACTTGGGTCTTGGAGGCCTGTGCCACATCGTCTGCCACGCCCGCTGCTGCCTCACCCGTTGTTGCCGCTCCCACCGTCCCTTCAGCTGCCGCCACTGGCACTGCTGCCGGGAGCCAGGCCGGGGCAGGAGGCTTTACGGATATCAAGGGTCATTGGGCGGAGCAGGAGATCTCCTTGATGACGCAGCGGGGTTATGTCAGCGGTGTTGGCGATCAGCTCTTTGCGCCGGATGCCTCTGTCACCCGTGCCCAGTTCGCTGCTTTTTTGGTCAAGTGCCTGGGGATTGCCCTGCCGACGGCACAGACTCCTGTTTTCAGCGATGTGCCACCGTCTCACTGGGCTTATGCATTTATCAGCGCCGCCTGCCAGAATGGCCTGATCTCCGGGGTGGGCGACGGGCTGTTCGATCCGGATACGAATATTACCAGGGAAGAGATGGCGGTCATAGTGGTCAATGCCCTGAAGGCGAACGGCATGGAGATCGGCGTCACCCCGGACCAGATGAAGGCATTGACGGACAAGTACAGCGATGCGGATCAGATCTCCGGCTGGGCCAGGGAGGCGGTGGCGGCCTGTATCAACAAGGGGCTTTTCAATGGACGCAGCGCGGATCAGATCGATAGCCGCTCCTTTACGAGCAGGGCCGAGGCCGTCGTCGTCCTGGAGCAGATGTTAAAATGCCTTGGCAAATTGCAATGAGAGGTGACGGAGATGAATAGCAAAAGAGCTGCGTACCTGCTGGCGCTATTGGTAATCATGGCGGCGATCATCGTGCCGGTGGTGGTCAATTCCAGGCATCCCGCCGCCCCGGCCGCAGTTATGGCCGCCCCCGGCGCTCAGGACGGGAGCACGCCGGTGACAGCACAGGGGGGCCAGGCGGCCAATGTCGCCACCCAGACTGCTGCTCCAACTACAGAGGGTGTCAGTACCCAGAAGACGTCATCAACTCCAGGCCTAGCCGCTGCGCCTGCTGCCGGCCCCTCCAAGAGCCAGCCGGAACAGCAGGGCTGCCGGGTGGGGATTGCCGTAGTCGGGATCGGCGGCCAGGTGCTCTATCGCCCGGCGACAGTGACCGTGGAGCCTGGCAACAAGTGGGGGATCACCGCCGTTGGCGCCCTGGATGCCACCGGGCTGCCCTATTCCATGAAACCGGCGTGGCCGGACTTCGTGGACTCCATCAGCGGCCAGGCCTGCAAGGGAGTATCCGGCTGGATGTACATGGTGAACGGCGAGATCCCGATGCACATGGGGGATAAGAACCCGGTCAAGGATGGCGACGAGGTGATCTGGTGGTACAGCGTGAGCATGGACCAGCAGCCGCCGAGTTGGGATCAACTGGCGGGCAGCCAGCAGTGAGCGGAGCTTTACCAGGGAGTGAGGTTTGCAGTTGAAGGTTGATTGGGGACTGATCACCACGGCGTTGGCCGTGGGCGCGATTATTCTGCTGGTTTACCGGGTGGAAAAGCAGGGCAGCTTCAATTCCCGCCAGATCTCCCTGGTGGCCGCATTGACGGCTTTGTGCGCCGCCGGGCGCGTTGCCACGGGGGTGGGGATGCTCTTTCTACAGCCGACCATGTTTCTCCCTCTGGTCGCCGGCTATGCCATGGGGGCTGGGATCGGCTTCTTTGTAGGGGCGATGACGCCGCTCGTCTCCAATTTCTTTATGGGCCAGGGGCCATGGACGCCCTTCCAGATGCTGTGCTGGGGGCTGATCGGGGCCTCCGGAGCCCTGATCAGGCATCTGTTTCCCGGGGTGCGGCCGGTCTACCTGACAATTGCCTGTTTTATCTGGGGATACATTTACGGAGCGGTCATGGATATCTGGCAGTGGTGCACCTACATGAACCCCCTGACGCTGAACGGCTACCTGGCCCTCTGGGTGGCCGGATTCAGTTTCGACAGCATGCGCGCCCTGGGCAATATCTTCTTCTGCGGCTTGCTTGGATCTCAGACCATGAAGATCCTCGCTTATTATCAAAAGAAGTTGACTGTGCAGTACCTGGAGCGGCTAGACTAGTTGGAGGCGGTTGGCCTCCCGGCGGAGGGGTGAACAGAGTGCGTGTGGCGGTCCTGGCATTATCGATGGTTCTGGCTGCCTGCTTTTTTCCGGCCATAGCGGCTCAGGCCGCGGTGGGGCATGTGACCGCAGTTCAGTGGCAGAGCATGCTCGGAGCAGGATCCGCACGCAGTGTCCTGCAGACGGCAGACGGTGGCTACCTGGTGGCCGGATGGACACCGGGACTGAGCGCCGGATCGCCAACGGCGTCAACAGCCCAGCCCGGCGCCGGGTCGGAAATCTTTGTGATCAAAACTGATCAGCAAGGCCGCAAGATCTGGTCACGGCTGCTGCCGGGGAACGGCTTCAGCACCGGTTACGGTGTGATCCAGACCAGCGACGGCGGCGCTGTCGTGGTGGGGGATACCAAGTCCAAAACGGGTACCGACCATGATGTATTCGTGGCGAAGCTGGATGCCCGGGGCAACGAGGCCTGGGAGAAAAACTACGGCGGTCTCGGCTGTGATTATGGGGCGGCCGTGCTCCAGACCTGGGACGGGGGCTACCTGGTCGCCGGGGGCACCGAGTCATTCGGCGCCGGTCTTTACGATGTCTACCTGGTCAGGCTGGATGGCCAGGGCCGCGAGATCTGGCAGCACACCTATGGCGGCAAGGGCTCCGACTGTGGCTATGCCCTATTGCAATCCCCGGACGGTGGATATGTGATTACCGGTAGCAGCGACTCCACGCCCTCGGGACAGACCAACGTCTACCTGATCAAGGTGGATGACAGCGGCAGGCTGCTCTGGGAGAGGGATTACGGGGGCGACCGCGACAGTTACGGCTGGTCGCTGCTCCAGACCGGCGACGACGGCTACCTCATCGCCGGTGAAACCGAGGTGGTCGGCGCCGGCGGCGGTGGCTTCAAGAGCTACCTGATTAAGATGGATGCCCAGGGCAGCGAGATCTGGGAGCGCATCTACGGCGGCGATGACTACGGTACCACTTATGCTGTCTGGCCGGCAGGCGACGGCGGTTATCTCCTGGCCGGCAAGCGGGAGGCGGCGGGGGACGTTCATTACCTCGACCTTACCGGGATCGATGCCAACGGCGGATCAGAGTTGGACACAATACCGGCCGGTCTGGGCGTCAGTTGTGCCTACGCCGGTCAGCCGACCAGGGATGGCGGCGCCATCGTGGCCGGAGAGCAGATTTTAGCCGGTGGGGGACAGGAGATCATCCTGGTGAAGCTGGCCCCGGACCATAGTGAGGCCCTGTCGGCGCAGTCGATAACGATAATCGTAATTATACCAATACTGGTGTTGATGGCGTACATGAGGAGAAAACATCTTATTTGAACGCATTAAACGTATTGCGGAGGATGTGAGGCGCGGCAGCAAGGCTGTTAAAATGATTGGCAATTAGAAAACTGGAAGCAGGTGGCTTGAGAATTTCAAGCTAAATGGGAATCCGGTGTGATTCCGGAGCGGTCCCGCCACTGTAGGGGTGATCCTTCTTGCCGGCATGTCACTGGGCAGAGCCTGGGAAGACGCAGGAAGGGGATGAGCCCGAGCCAGGAAACCAGCCTGTTTCCATCGATACCGCAACCCTACGAGAGATAGGAGGCTGTCATCATGCTCAATTGTCCACGAGCGCCAGATGCCCCGGCCTGACTTGCGGCCGGATTGATATTTTGTAGTTCTTTTTATCAAAGAGAGGAGAACACTATGAGGAGAAACAATCTCCTGGTGCTGTTAGTTATCGGCCTGATGCTCTGCTCCATCATGACCCTGCAGGCCGGCGTCGATCCAGCGCGGGCAGCCAGCGGCAACCTGGCGGATGAGGCGGTCAATTACCTGTACAATCAGTACCTGGATTATGGAATAACATCCGGCGGACTAGGGAACAACGCAAGCTACGGTTCATACGACGCTTCATACTGCGTTTATATTCTCCGGTCAGCAGGCGTAGATCTCAGCAAATGGGAGAATAATGACGTTGTCGTGACAGATGCCGTGTATAGCCTGGCAAATCAAGATGCTGGCAATACTAGTGCGACAGCCAAGTCCCTCGCTCAAGACCTGGTTGCCATGCAGGCGTTGGGCAAGGACACCACCCAATTGCAGCAGATTCTGCTCAACAGACAGAGCAGCACAGGATTTGATCAGGGCGAATACAGCGCGTACTCCAACTTGCCCGCCTATGACCTGCTGGGAAGAGCGGGGAAACTCGGCGGCAGCGCCAGTGTTTACAACGCTGTCTATGCCCGGAGTTATATCCTGGCACAACAGGGCACCGATGGATCCTGGGCCTTCGACGATTTTCTGAGCACTGCCGAAGCGGTTCGGGCGCTGTCCTATCTGGATCCTGCAAAGAGCGATACCGCAATCCAGCAGGCGATTACCAGTGGCTGCAGCTGGCTGAAGCTACAGCAACAGCCGGGCGGCAGCTTTACGGCATCAATCTATGATGATCCCCTGATCGACACGGCAGAGGCGATTGCCACCCAGAAAGTACTGGGCCTCGATCCTACTACTGCTTGGACTAATGGCGGCAGCGCGGTAGCTTACCTGGAGGCCAATGCCCTCAATAGCGACGGCAGCTTTGGCTCCAGCGAGAATGTTATGGATGCCACCTGGGCGCTTGATGCCTTGCACCAGTTGAGCCAGACTCCCCAGGCGTACGTATATTTTATCATCACCCCTGACAGTAGTGCTTTGACAGTAGGAGGCACCGTCCAATTGGCTGCCTCTCAGTTGAACGCATCCCTTCAGGGCGCCGATGTCACGAAAAGCACCACCTGGTCAGTAGCGAATGATGTCTATGCCTCCGTTGACAACAATGGCCTGGTAACCGCAATGGAAGCAGGCACTACCACGGTGACTGCTGTTTACGACGGTTTGACCGCTTTGACCAGTCTGACAGTTCAGGCACCCGGTGGCGACGGTGGCTCTTCTGGAACCAGCGTGGGAGTGGCAGTGGTCGGCCTGAACGGGCAGATGATATACGGACCGTCCACGGTGGTGATCTCCTCGAGCGACAAGTATGGTCTGACGGCCCTGGGGGCGCTGGTTGCTACAGGACTGCAATACGTTGCTCCGAATGGCAATTACGGCATTTGGGTGACCAACATCGACGGCCTGGCTAACGGATCCTCGGGATCGACGGTGGGGTGGATGTTTACGGTCAATGACGCCGCTCCTTCAACGGGGCCCGCCGTGACCACTGTCGCCAACGGTGACCATGTGATCTGGTACTACACCGAGAGCATGAACCAGATTGCCCCGACCTGGGCTGGGTTGACCAGCGGCAGTAGTGGTGGTACAACGGGTTCGGGTGTGACCAGCACGACTGGCAGCGCTGCTGTTGATCCGGCCGCCGGAGGGACGGTCGGCCTTGGCAGCAACGCCTCGGTCAACATCCCCGCCGGGGCCTTGAATGGAACTGCCAGCGCCACGGTGGCCATCCAGCAGGTGAACAATCCTCCGTCTGCACCGGCGGGCTTTAGTCTGCTGGGCTCAGTCTACGAGTTCACGGTGGGCGGCAGTACGGGCTACAGTTTTGCCAAGCCGGTCACTCTGACCTTCACCTTTGATCCCACCGCCGTGCCTGCGGGCGAGACCCCGGCTGTCTATTACTACGATGAGACAAAAGACCAGTGGGTGAGTCTCGGCGGCACCGTTTCCGGCAGCACGATCACGGTGACTGTCGACCACTTCACCAAGTTTGCCGTACTGGCTGGAAAGGCGACGACTCCGGCAGGGCCTGCCACGGCGTCTGCCACTGCGCCTGCCACGGCAGCCAGGTTTACCGACGTCCCTGCGTCCTTATGGGCGTATGGCGATATTGAAAGCCTGAGCGGCCTGGGCTGCATCAGCGGCTACCCTGACGGCAGCTTCAAGCCGGGCAATACCATCACCAGGGCGGAGTTCATCTCCATCCTTGACAAAGCGCTGAAGCTGGCCGCCTATAATCCTGCTGCGCCCGACTTCAGCGATGTGGGCCAGGGGGACTGGTGCTATGGTTCCGTGGAGGATGCGGTCTACGCCGGCATCGTCAAGGGCTACGGCGGCGCCTTCAAACCGGACGATCCGGTCACCAGGGAGGAGATGGCGGTCATTTTGGTCAAGGCCCTGGACGAGCAGGGCCAGGCCGGGTCGAGCATGAACTCCGGAACGGCCTTTACGGATAATGCCAGCATCTCCGCCTGGGCGAAGGGGTTTGTGGCAGTGGCCGTCCAGGACGGCCTGATCAAGGGTTATCCGGGCGACAACACCTTCAGACCCAAGAGCGCCGCCACCCGCGCCGAGGCCTGCGCCATGATCATGAATTTCATGAACGCCCGCAAGTAGGGCCAGGCATCCTGTAGGACAAGAAGAAAAGCAACCCTGTGATCGCACCGGAGCGGGCCGATCGCGGCCTGCCCGGCGCGACAAGGGTAGCTGATGAGCCTTGACGGAGTGCTGACTGCCTTGAAGTGCTGAGAACTTAACGGAGCGAGGGATCTGAGAACCGATGTGGAGTAGCCTGGCGTACGAACGCAGGGGTATCTTCTTGCAATCATTGCATACCATGGTCAACCTGTTCTATATCGCTGTTCTTTTTGTCCTGATCATGATCTCCGATCACCCCTTATACCTGATCGGCGCTTTTCTGGTGACTATCCTGGCCCTGGCCGAGGCCGGCGCCCTGGCCAAGGGGGAGAGCCTGCTGCGGTTCGGGATCTGGGCGACGCTCCTGATCATGATCATCAACCCGCTGGTGATCCACGCCGGACAGACCATCATCTGGTCTGGTCCGGTCCTGCCGGTCCTGGGCCGGATGCAGATCAGCATGGAAGCTGTCTGCTACGGCGCCGTGATGGGCGTCCGGCTGATGTCCCTGGTGCTGGTATTCTGTCTCTACAATGAGATTGTCGATCCTGACCGGCTCCTTAGCCGCATGTCGCGCTATGCCTTTAAATCTGGTTTGATGGTATCGCTGGCCACCAGGTTGTTTCCCTCGGTGATCAGGGACCTGGCAACTGCTCGTGAAGCCCAGCAGTTGCGTGGTGTTGATTTCAACTCCGGCAATCTGAGAGAGAGGGTCGGAAAATACGCCCGGGTGTTCCGGGTGGTGCTGGTATCCACCCTGGAAGGCTCATTTCAGACTGCCGAGGCCATGCAGGCACGGGCCTTCGGCGCCGGACCCCGCTCCTGCTATAACCGGGAGTTCTGGAGGCCGCGCGACCTGATCTGTTTGACGGCGAGTTCGCTGGCTTTGGCCATGACTGTCTATGCCAAGATCAGGGGCTACTGTGACTTCAATTATTATCCCGGTCTGGGAAGACTGGTGGACAATCCGATGGTTGTGGTCTGGCTGGGCCTGATCTTGCTCTGCCTGGCATTGCCTGCAGCGATCAGTTGGGGGTGGGGACGATCTCCCTGTTTGAGATCGAGAATTTGACCTACTTTTATCCTGATAGCCGGTTCCCGGCGCTCAGAAACATCAACCTGTCCCTGGAAAAAGAGGAGTTCTTGCTGCTGGTGGGGGGATCGGGCTCCGGAAAATCGACCCTGGCGAGAGTTTTGGCCGGGTTGGTTCCCGATTACTATGGCGGCAGGATCTGCGGCCGGGTCTCGTTCCAGGGCAAGCCTCTTCAGGACAACCGGCGCTCCCTGAGCTCCCTGGTGGGGATCGTTTTTCAAGACCCGGAAAAGCAGTTGGTGATGACCTCGGTGGAGGCGGAGATCGCTTTCGGCCTGGAAAATCTGGGCCTGCCGCAGCAGGAGATGCTCCGCCGGGTGGCCGAAGTGATGAGTTTCTTGAACTTGAGTCCCTTGAAGGAGGAATTCACGGCCAACCTCTCGGGCGGCCAGAAGCAGAAGGTGGCCCTGGCCTCGGTGCTGGCAATGAAGCCCGGGGTGCTGATCCTGGACGAACCGACATCGCAGCTCGATCCCGCGGCGGCGGATGAGTTTCTGTACCTGGTGGAGCGCTTGAACCGGGAGATGGGGTACACCGTCGTCCTGATCGAACAGCGCCTTGATCGCTGCTTTCACCTGGCTGACCGGGTAGCC
>Ga0224558_1004031_pt1 | contig 11718 bp, 9 predicted proteins | sample 714S32024metaG_FD_180682 | JGI IMG/M metagenome (GOLD analysis project Ga0224558, IMG submission 180682) | Peat soil microbial communities from Stordalen Mire, Sweden - 717 S3 20-24 | ecosystem: Environmental > Terrestrial > Soil > Wetlands > Peat | place: Sweden: Norrbotten County, Stordalen... | reverse complement strand
AAGGGGGCTACTACCGATTCTTCGCGTTTCTGAACCTCTTCATGTTCTTCATGCTGGTGCTGGTGCTGGCCTCGAACTACCTGGTGATGTTCGTGGGATGGGAGGGCGTGGGCCTGTGCAGCTACCTGCTGATCGGCTTTTACTTCGACAAGAAGTTCGCCACCGACGCCGGCAACAAGGCCTTCATCGTGAACCGCATCGGCGACTTCGGCTTCTCGCTGGCCATGTTTTACATGGTGAAACATTTCGGGTCGCTCGATTTCGCCACGGTGTTCCAGCAGGCGCCGGGCGCGCCGGAAGCGACTCTCACCATCATCGGCCTGCTGCTGATGCTGGGGGCGTGCGGCAAATCGGCGCAGCTTCCGCTGTATGTCTGGCTGCCCGACGCCATGGCGGGCCCCACACCGGTTTCGGCGCTGATCCACGCCGCCACCATGGTGACCGCGGGCGTCTACATGACGGTGCGGTCGTGGGCCATCTACACACACGCTCCGGTGGCCATGAACACCATCGCCATTATCGGCCTGGCTACCGCGTTTTTCGCGGCCACCATTGGCCTGGCGCAGAACGACATCAAGAAGGTCTTCGCCTACTCGACGGTCTCGCAGCTTGGATACATGTTCCTGGGCGTGGGCTGCGGGGCGTTTTCAGCGGGGATTTACCATTTGGTGACGCACGCGTTTTTCAAGGCGCTGCTGTTTCTCGGGGCGGGCAGCGTGATCCACGCGCTTTCCGGCGAGCAGGACCTGCGCCACATGGGCGGGCTGCGCAAGAAGATCCCGTGGACGTACCTGACCATGATGTGCGCCGCGGTGGCCATCGCGGGCGTCCCCCCGTTCTCGGGGTTCTTCAGCAAGGACGCGATTCTGGTGGCCGCCTACCAACACGCGCCGTGGATGTACTGGCTGGGCACCTTCACCGCGGGCATGACCGCCTTCTACGTGTTTCGCGCCATTTTCCTGGCCTTTTTCGGCGAGTACCGGGGCGACAAACACGCGCACGAATCGCCCCCGGTGATGCTGATTCCGCTGGCGATTCTGGCGCTGCTGTCGCTGGCCGGCGGGTTCCTTTTCAAAGTTCCGCAGTTCCTGGCGCCGCTCTTCCCCGCGCTGGAGGCGCCTGAGAATCCCGCCCTGGTGGCGATCTCGGTGGCGGCGGGCGTGATGGGGATCGCGCTGGCCTGGCTGATGTACGTGGCCAAGCCGGCCCTGGCGGAATCGTTCGCGGCGAACGTGAAGGGCCTCTACACGCTGGTCTACAACAAGTACTTCGTGGATGAGATCTACGGCGCGGCGGTGGTGGATCCGCTGGTGGGCGGTTCGCGCGCGGTGCTTTGGAAAGGCGTGGACGTGGGGCTGATCGATGGCGCGGCGAACGGAGTTGGCGCGCGCGCCCGCAACATCGGCAGCCTGCTGCGGCTGATGCAATCCGGCAACATACGCAGTTACGCCACGTGGGTGCTGCTGGGCTCGGTGCTGCTGATCGTGGCGATGGGGATCGCGGGAGGGCTCCGATGAACCTGCCGACCCTCATTCTGGCGCTGCCGCTGGCGGGATTCCTGGTCGCGCTCGTGGTCCCGCGTTCATCGCCCAAAGGCAGCCGGATCTGGGCCATCGCCATAACGCTAGCGACGTTCGCGGCATCGCTGGCCTTGCCGATGGTATTCGACCGCGGCGTGCCGGGCGAGCAATTCACCCTGGACGTGCCGTGGATCGCCACGCCCAACATTCACTTCCACGTGGCGGCCGACGGCGTGAGCCTGTGGCTGGTGCTGCTCTCGACGTTTCTGACGCCCATCTGCGTGCTGATCTCCTGGCGCTCCATACAGAACCGCGTGAAGGAGTTTTACGCCTTTCTGCTGCTGCTCGAATTCGGGCTGGTGGGCGTGTTCCTGGCGCAGGACCTGTTTCTGTTCTACGTTTTCTGGGAAGTCTCGCTGGTGCCCATGTACTTCCTGATCGGCATCTGGGGCCACGAGCGCCGCATCTACGCGGCGGTGAAGTTTTTCCTGTTTACCATGACCGGTTCGGTGCTGATGCTGGCGGCCATCATTTACCTCTACACTCGCGCGCAGACGTTCAGCTACCCGGCCCTTGTGGACATGATCTCGAACGGCAGGCTTTCGTTCGCTCCCGGCGAGCAGATGCTGCTCTTCCTGGCGTTTTTCGCGGCGTTCGCCATCAAAGTCCCGATTTTTCCCCTGCACACGTGGCTGCCGGACGCGCACGTGGAAGCCCCGGTGGCGGGCTCCGTGATGCTGGCTTCGGTGATGCTGAAGATGGGCACTTACGGAATCCTGCACTTCTGCCTGCCGCTGTTTCCCAGCGCGGCGCGAGCCTGCGCGCCGTGGATCGTGGTGCTGGCGATCATCGGGATCATTTACGGCGCGCTGGTGGCGATGGTGCAGCCCAACATGAAGAAGCTGGTGGCGTACTCTTCGGTGAGCCATCTCGGCTTTGTCGTGCTGGGGATTTTCACGTTTACGCAGATGGGCCTGGACGGCGCGGTCTACCAGATGCTGAACCACGGCATTTCCACCGGCGCCCTGTTCGTATTTGTGGGGCTGCTTTACGAGCGGCGCCATTCGCTCGAGATCGCCGATTACGGCGGCGTCGCCACTGCGGCTCCGTGGCTCGCGACGGCGTTCCTGGTCACCACGCTGGCGAGCATCGGCCTGCCCATGCTGAACAATTTCGTGGGCGAGTTTCTGGTGCTCCAGGGCGCCGCCATCGCCAACTTCAAGTGGGCCATCTATGCCGCCATCGGCGTGATCCTCTCGGCCTGCTACATGCTCTGGATGTACCAGCGCGTGTTCTATGGCGAGGTGAAAGAAGAGGTGCGGCGGCGCGTTGGCGACCTCACCCCGCGCGAATGGGCGGTGGTAATTCCGCTCATCGCGATGATGGTGTGGATGGGCGTCTACTCGCAGTCGTTTTTGCCGCCCGTCAGCAGGACCACCGCGCGCGTGCTGGAGCAGACGCAGGTGAACGTGCCATTCCAGGTGCGCGTGGAGCGTCCGCCGCGGATGCCAGCGGAGGCCGCCGATGTCCGCTAGCTTCGGGTTCAACCCCTCCGACCTCATCCGCTTCCTGCCCGAGACGATTCTCACCGTGATGGGCACGCTGCTGATGGTGCTCGACCCGATTCTCCACCGGCGCGGGTCGCACGCCTTCGGCCACTTGAGCATCGCGGCTCTGGTTGCAGCCATTGGCGGAGCGGTCTACGCTTACACGCAGGCCGGCCCGGCTTTCGGCGGCATGTTGATGGTGGACGGCTTCGCCACGTTTTTCCGCGTGCTGGTGCTGGTGGTGGGGATTCTGACCATTCTGCCGTCCTATCGCTTTCTGGCGCGGCAGGACGCCGAAACCAGCGAGTATCATGCGCTGCTGATCTTTTCGATTGCCGGCCAGTGCCTGATGGCGGCGGCCAACGACTTGATCATCGTGTTCATCGGCCTGGAGATTTCGTCCATAGCCAGCTACGTACTGGCCGGGTATTTCCGCGACGATAAGCGCTCCAACGAGGCCGCGCTGAAGTATTTCCTGCTGGGCTCGTTCGCGACGGCCTTCTTCCTGTACGGCGTGGCTCTGATCTACGGCGCCACCGGCAGCGTCAACCTCACCGCCGCGCGCGCCGTCATCCTGGGGCAAGGCCCGGAGGGCGCCACGCCGGCGCCGGTATTCATCGGGGTGGCGGCGGCGCTCATGTTTGTGGGGCTCGGATTCAAAGTCTCGGCGGCCCCGTTCCAGATGTGGGCGCCGGATGTGTATCAGGGCGCGCCCACGCCGGTGACGGCGTTCCTTTCAGCCGGTCCCAAGGCCGCGGCCTTTGCGGTGTTCCTGCGGATCTTCATGACCATGTTCGAGCCGATCGGCGGCGGGTGGGGGCCGCTGGTGTGGTTTTCGGCGCTGGCCTCGATGACCATCGGGAACTTCGCGGCGCTGCTGCAATCCAACATCAAGCGCATGCTGGCTTACAGCTCGATTGCGCACGCCGGTTACGTGATGGTGGCGCTGACGGCGCGCTCGCAGGTGGGCACGGCGGCGGCGATGTTCTACCTGGCGGCGTACGCGCTCATGAACATCGGGGCGTTCGCGGTGGTCAGCCATCTCTCCGGCCGCGGCGAACGGTACCAGAACATCGAGGACTTCTCCGGCCTGGGCCAGAAACAGCCGCTGACGGCCGCCATGCTTTCGATTTTTCTGCTCTCGCTGATCGGCGTGCCGCTGACCGGCGGCTTCTTCGGCAAGTTTTACATCTTCAAAGCGGCTCTGGAATCGCACCTGATCTGGCTGACGGTTCTGGGCCTGCTCAACAGCGCGGTGGCGGCGTACTACTATCTGCGCATCCTGGTGATGATGTACATGCACGAGCCGGGCGAAGCCGTCGAGAACGTTGAGCCGCTCTCGCCGGGATTGCGCGCCGCGCTGATCCTCCCGGCGCTCGGTACGCTACTGCTGGGGATCTTCCCGACGTGGGTGCTGGAGTTCGCGGGGAAATCGGCGGCGCTGGTGAAGTAGCCGAACTTCCATGGGCCAACGCGCTATCATCGGAATCAGATGACCGCCCAAGCTGCCATCGACGAGATTGTGGACCGCATCGCCGCCAGATTCTCGCCCGAGAGAATCGTGCTCTTCGGATCGCATGCGCGCGGCGATGCGCGAGAAGGCAGCGACCTCGACCTCATGGTGTTGTTCCGCGAAGTGGATGATCCGCGCGAGCGTGCCGCCGAGCTGTACGCAGCCCTGATCGATTGCCATCTGCCGACGGATATTGTGGTCTCGACAACGGCGCGTTTCGAGCGATACAAGAACGTCGTGAATACGGTTTATTGGCCCGCCGCCCGCGAAGGCAGGGTTGTCTATGAGCGTGCCGCCTGAAGTCACTGAAGTCCTGCGGCGATGGGTTCGGAAGGCGGAGCATGACCTCGAAGCGGCGCGGCTGATCCTGGTTGGGGAGAGCCACTGCCCTTACGATACGGCCTGCTTCCATTGCCACCAGGCGGCAGAGAAGTACCTCAAGGCCTTACTCACACTGCTGGGAATTCAGGCACCGCGCACGCACGATCTGGGGAAGTTGCTGGCGCTTTTGCCCGCCGAGTCGCGACCCTCAGTACCGGTGGCTCAATTGGTCGCAATGAACCCCTACGCCGTGGAAGTGCGCTACGCCGACGATTGGCTGGAGCCACAACGCGAGGATGCATTGCGGTCCCTTGAACTGGCTGAGAGAGTCGGAATAGAAGCGAGACGCCTGCTCCCGGCCGAAGTGCTGGTTTGACCAGGACGGCGGGTAGCACCCGTCATTTCACCCCCGACATCAGGCGTACGGTGGGCTTGAGGAGCAGGACCATCGCAATTGCGGCGGCCATGGCGAAAGCGGCGGTGATGGCGAACAGGGTTGGGATCGTCATGGATCCGTAGAGCGAAGCCATCCTGCCTCCCAGGTAATTGCCCGCACCGGTGGAAACGAACCAGAGACCCATCATCATTCCGACCACCCGCGTGGGCGCCAGCTTGGTCATGGCGCTCAATCCGACGGGGCTGAGCGACAACTCTCCGAGCGTGTGCAGGAAGTAGGTGCCAATCAACCACAGTGGCGAGACTGCCTTGCCGCCCGCTACCGGAACCAGCAGGACGAATCCGGCGCTGACGAAGAACAGGCCGAGAGCGAACTTGGCGGGGCTGGAAGGCTCGCGCTTCCCCAGCCGGACCCAGAGCCAGGCAAACACCGGCGCCAGCGTAATGATGAAGAACGGCTGAACCAACTGGTACCAGCTCGCCGGGAACTGGTATCCATGCACCCAGCGGTCGACGCTGCCCTCGGCGAAGAGGTTGAGCGACGAACCGGCCTGCTCGAAGGCGAACCAGAAGACGGCCGAGGACAGGAACAGAACCAGAATCGCGGCCGAACGTTTGCGCTCCTCGGCGGACCATCCGCGGCCGAGCAGCAGCCAGGAGAAAATGGCCACCGAGACGAGCACCAGGGCCACCCCCAGCGCGTCGGAAATCAGCTCGGTTGTAAGAAGGATGGCGCCGGTTGCGGCCAGTGCTCCGAGTATCGCCAGAACCGCCAGCGCGCCGGCCGCGGCGAGGGCCACGCGGCGTTTCTGCCGGCGATCGGCCGCCGGGTTGTCGGGAATTGCGGGGTGAAGGCCCGCCACGCCCAGGTACTTGCCTCCCAAAGTGTATTGGATCAAGCCGGCGATCATGCCCACACCCGCCAGGCCGAAACCCAATCGCCAGCCGATCTTTTCTCCCACCCAGCCGCAGGCGAACGGAGAGATGAGCGCTCCGAGATTGATGCCCATGTAAAAGATGGAGAAGGCGGCGTCGCGTCGCCCGTCGCCCGGCGCGTAGAGTTGGCCCACGATGGTGCTCACGTTGGGCTTCAGCAGGCCGGTCCCCAGCACCAGCAGCACCAATCCCAGATAGAAGGTCGTTGTGCTGGGCGCCACCAGGCAGAATTGTCCGGCGGCGATGAGGATGCCGCCGTAGAGCACGGCCCGGCGCTGGCCGGTGATGCGGTCCGCCACCCAGCCGCCCGGCAGGCTCAGCAGGTAGACCATGCCGGTGTAGAGCCCGTAGATGGCGCCGGCCTTGGCATAGGAGAAGCCCAAGCCGCCCCTGGCGGCGCCGGCGGTCATGAAAAGGATGAGGAGCGCGCGCATGCCGTAGTAGCTGAAGCGCTCCCACATTTCGGTGAAGAAGAGGGTCGCGAGGCCCCGCGGATGGCCGAAAAAGCTCCGGTCGGCGCGCGTGGCGTTCAGGGATTGTTGGAGGTCTGGGCTGGATGCCATAGAATGACCGGCAACGCCAAGTGTATATGGTTGGCGCGCCTGGAGGCAATTGGGGACGATGGCGACGAGCGCCAGCGTCCATATCCAGCAAGCCCCTGGATTGGGGGTTTCGAGAGCTGTCGGGTTACAATGGAGCGCTACCCGCCACATGTGGAACGGTGATTACGCTTTTCTGTTGAGCAACCTGATCCAGAAGGATTTCAAGGTCCGGTACCGCAACATGTCCCTTGGAGTTCTCTGGTCGTTGCTGAATCCCCTGGTGACAATGGCCGCGCTGACCTTCGTTTTCACCAAGATCTTTCCCAGTCACAGGCCGCAGTTCCCTGTCTTTGTATTGTGTGGACTGGTTCCTTTCAATTTTTTCACCCTAGCCTGGAGCTCGGGAACCGGTTCGCTCATCGATAATGCGGCGCTCATGAAGCGTGTCCCCATTCCAAGAGAGATCGTTCCGATTGCCGCGGTACTGGGCAATTGCGCCCATCTATCGATCCAGATTGGATTGCTGTTGGCATTTACTCTCGGCTTCGGTAACGGCATCAACTGGCACTGGATTTGGCTGCCGGTCGTCTGGGGTTTCGAAATCGTTTTTGTATGCGGGCTGGCGCTGATCACATCCGCGATCAACGTCTTCGTCCGGGATACCCGTTACGTGGTGGAGTCGATCAACACGATCCTGTTCTGGCTGGTGCCTATATTTTATTCCTTCGATGACATTCCGCAGCGGTATCATGTGGTCTATCGTTTCAATCCCGTGGCCGCTCTGGTGCTAGCCTTGCGTAGCATCCTGCTGGACTCGACTGCTCCCAGGATGGCCTTGCTTCTGCAACTTGCCGCAAGCTCTATATTCATGTTGGTGTTGGGTCTTTTTGTGTTTCGCAAGTTAAAGGAGAGATTCTACGATTACCTGTAAGCTATGGCTTTGATCGAGTTCGACTGCGTTTCCAAAATCTTCGCGCACTCTAGCGGGGCCAAACTCCTGCGGAGCCACTTGCTGGATCGATTCAAGCGGCAGAAAAGAGATATCTTCTATGCTTTGAAGGACGTCTCCTTCCGCTTGGATCAGGGCGAAAGCATGGCCGTGATCGGACGAAACGGAGCCGGCAAGAGTACGCTGCTCGGCCTCGCAGCCGGCCTGTGCAAGCCTTCCGAAGGCTTGGTTGTGGTGCGAGGACGTGTGGCGGCGCTGTTGGAACTCGGCTCGGGATTCCACAGCGACCTTACGGGGCTGGAGAACGTCCGGCTGAACGCATCGTTGCTGGGGCTCAGCCGGAAGAGGACAGCCGAGGTGTTGGAGAGCATTATCGATTTCTCCGAAATCCGCGACTTCATTTACGATCCGGTTCGAACCTACTCCAGTGGAATGATCATGCGCCTGGGATTCTCGGTGGCGGTTCACGTGGACCCGGACATACTGATCATCGATGAAGTGCTGGGGGTGGGCGATCAGCGCTTTCAAGCCAAGTGCTTCGACAGAATCCGGCAGTTCAAACAGGCGGGCAAGACTCTGCTGTTCGTATCCCATGGTGGAGACACAGTCCGGCAACTCTGCGACCGCGCCATTTGGCTGGACCATGGCAAGATGCTGCTGGCAGGGACTCCGGCCCAGGTCCTTGAGGCTTATGCCGGGCCGGCAGGTTAATCAGCGCCCGTTGCAAACCCCGAGCGCCCCGCGCCACCCGCGGTTGGCGGGCCTTCACAGCGACCGCTCGATTACACCAGCGGCAATGATCGTCTCACCACCGGCGATGAGAATACCAGGCTGGTGGTGGGGACTCCGTGTTCCAGTAGCTTCTCCACCAGGCCCTCGAGTTCCTCGACGGAATGCGCCACCACCTTCAGGATGAAGGCGTCGCCGCCAGCCACGTGATGACATTCCACCACGTTCTGGAAACCTTTCACGGCTTTCAGGAACGGCCTGTACCGGGGGCCGTCGCAACTCATCCTGATGATCGCCAGAATGGGCAGCCCTAACGCTTCCCGGTCGATCTCGACGCGGTAGCCGGTGATGACGCCGGCGTCCTCCAGGCGCTTCAGCCGTTCCGCGGTGGCCGCGGGCGAGAGCCCGATTCTGCGCCCCAACTCCGCATAAGACAGCCGTGCGTTTTCCTGCAAGACCGACAGTAACTTCCTTCCGGTTGCATCCAGTAATGCGCTTGATTCCATTGCCATATAGCAAACATACCATTGATTCTATATTCACCAACCGAATGGAGGGGCGTTATCATTAGGTCAGAATGTTGCAACTCCGTGGACAGCCGCTGGCCTTGAAGGAGATCGCTGAGATCGCCTCCGGAAGGGTCCGGCTCGAACTGGCGCCCGCTGCCATGGCGCAAATGGAAGCGTCCCGGCGCGTGGTCCGGCGCGTCGTCGGGGAGCATCGGCCGGTGTACGGAATCAACACCGGTTTCGGCAAGCTGTGCGAGGTGCGCATCGCCGACGATGCCATCGAAAGGTTGCAGCTCAACCTGGTGCGCAGCCACGCCTGCGGGCTGGGCCGCCCGCTTTCCGAGGAAGAGACGCGCGTCGTCATGGCGCTGCGGGCCAACACGCTGGCGCTGGGGTATAGCGGCGTGCGCCCGCTGATCGCGGAAATCCTTGTCGCCATGCTCGACCGCGGCGTGCTGCCCGTCATTCCCGAAAAGGGATCGGTGGGCGCGAGCGGGGACCTGGCCCCGCTGGCGCACCTGGCGCTCGCGATCATCGGCGAAGGCGAGGTGGACTATCGAGGCCGGCGCATGCCAAGCCGCGAGGCGCTGCGCCTGGCGCGAATCGAGCCGGTCCGTTTGGAAGCCAAGGAAGGCCTGGCGCTGCTCAACGGAACGCAAGCGCTGACCGCCGTCGGCGGCCTGGCCCTGTGGCGCGCGTGCCGTGTGGTCGGTCTCGCCGACGTTGCCGGCGCCATGTCGCTCGAAGCGCTGCTGGGAACTCCCGTGGCGTTCGACGAGCGCATTCACGCGGCGCGCCCCCATGCGGGCCAGGCCGTCACGGCCGCGCGTCTTCGGAGCTTGTTGGAGGGGAGCGACGTCGAAACGTCGCGGCGAAAAACGCCGGCCCGCGTGCAGGACGCCTACAGCCTGCGCTCGATGCCGCAGGTGCATGGAGCGGTGCGCGGCGCTCTGGAGTACGCGCGCGAGGCGGTGGAGACCGAGACCGGCTCCGCCACCGACAACCCCCTGGTCTTCGCTGACACCGGGGAGGTTCTTTCCGGCGGCAATTTCCACGGCGCGCCGCTGGCGCTGGCCTTCGATTCGGCGGCCATTGCCATGACCACGCTGGCCGGCATCGGCGAGCGCCGCATCGACCGGCTGGTGAATCCCGACCTCAACAACGGCCTGCCCGCGTTCCTGGCCTCGGATCCAGGGGTCTCGTCGGGCTTCATGATCGCGCAGGTGGTGGCGGCATCGCTGCTGAATGAGTCGAAGGTGCTGGCGCATCCCGCCAGCGTCGATAGTCTGCCGACTTCAGGCGGACAGGAAGATCACGTTTCCATGGGAATGATGGCCGCGACGAAGCTGCGCGCCATCGTCGAGAACGCGGAGTACATGGTTGCCATCGAGCTGCTGGCGGCGGCGGAAGCGCTGCGCTATCGCGAGGGGTTCGAGCCGGGGCCGCAGATCCGCCGCGTGGTGGAGGTGGTCCGCTCCATCGCGCCGCCGCTCGCGGAAGATCGGCCGCTCGCGGGCGACATCGAGGCCACCGCCGCGGCCATTCGACAAGGTAGATTTGATGAGTGGGCGTTTTCGGAGTTGTAGTATGAGCCTCACAACAGCAATCCATGCGCCGCGCGGACGCGCCATGACCTGCAAAGGGTGGCAGCAAGAGGCCGCCCTGCGCATGCTCCACAACAATCTCGATCCCGAAGTGGCGGAGAATCCCGAACAGTTGATCGTCTACGGCGGGACTGGGCGCGCGGCCCGCGACTGGGCGTCGTTTCACGCTATCGTCCGCGCGCTCCAGTCGCTCGAAAACGACGAGACGCTGCTGGTGCAGTCGGGACGGCCGGTGGGCATCTTCCGCACGCATGCCGACGCGCCGCGCGTGCTCATCGCCAACGCCAACCTGGTGGGCCACTGGTCCAACTGGGACGAGTTCAACCGGCTCGAGAAAATGGGCCTCACCATGTACGGCCAGATGACCGCCGGCTCGTGGATCTACATTGGCAGCCAGGGAATCGTACAGGGAACTTACGAGACTTTCGCCGCCGTGGGCCGCAAACATTTCGGCGGGGCGCTGGCGGGCAAGATGGTGGTGTCGGGCGGCATGGGCGGCATGGGCGGCGCGCAACCACTGGCGGCCACCATGAACGGCGCGTGCTTCCTCGGGGTGGAGGTGGACCCGCAGCGCATTCAGCGCAGGATCGAGACCGGCTACTGCGACCGAATCGCATGGAACCTGGACGATGCTCTTGCCATGTTGCGCGAGGGGAATGCGCTATCGGTGGGGTTGGTGGGGAACTGCGCGGACGTGCTGCCGGAGCTGGTGCGCCGCGGCTTCGTCCCCGATGTGCTCACCGACCAGACTAGCGCGCACGACCCGCTGAACGGCTACGTCCCGAACGGGATGACCCTGGAAGAGGCGCGCGCCCTTCGCGCACGCGATCCCGAAGAGTACGTGGCGCGTTCCGTCCAGGCCATAGGCGCGCATGTCGAGGCCATGCTGGCGCTGCAGAAGCAAGGCGCCGTGACGTTCGACTACGGCAACAACATTCGCACGCAGGCCAAGAAGGCGGGTGTGGAGCATGCCTTCGACATTCCCGGCTTCGTGCCAGAGTACATCCGGCCCCTGTTTTGCGAGGGCCGCGGGCCATTTCGTTGGGTGGCCCTGTCGGGCGACCCCGAAGACATCTACCGCACCGACCGCCTGGCGCTCGAGCTTTTTCCGCATAACGAGACGCTGGCCCGCTGGTTGCCGCTGGCACGCCA
>Ga0224558_1004028_pt1 | contig 11724 bp, 11 predicted proteins | sample 714S32024metaG_FD_180682 | JGI IMG/M metagenome (GOLD analysis project Ga0224558, IMG submission 180682) | Peat soil microbial communities from Stordalen Mire, Sweden - 717 S3 20-24 | ecosystem: Environmental > Terrestrial > Soil > Wetlands > Peat | place: Sweden: Norrbotten County, Stordalen... | reverse complement strand
AGTCATGGCACGGTTACCAAGTGCCCTCGTTTTGCATTTTGCGAATCTTGCGCAGATTCAGGCTGCGCTTGAGCGCGCTCATGCGGAAGAGAAAGACGATGCCGTCGAGGTGATCGATCTCGTGCTGGAAAGCGCGCGCGAGCAGTTCTTCGCCGTCCATTTCGAACCATTTGCCGCGCTCATCCTGGGCGCGAATGCGGACTTTGGCGGCGCGAACGACCTTCTCGCGAATGTCGGGAAAGCTGAGGCAGCCTTCTTCTTCGTATTGCCTGCCCTCGCTCAGGATGATCTCAGGATTGATGAGCACCAGCTTCTGCGCGGGGTCCTTGCCCATGCTGAGGTCGACGACCGTGATGCGTTTCGAGACGCCCACCTGCGGCGCGGCAAGGCCGACTCCCTGCGAGGCGTAGGTGGTTTCGAACATGTCGGCCACGAGCTTGCGCAACTCGGCGTTGAATTCGGTGACTGGCTCGCCGGGCTGCTCCAGCACCGGCTCGGGATATTTCACGATCGTTAGAATCATTGCGGCTGATGAAAAAATGAATCCACCCTTCGTTGCAATTCTTGCTATCTGTTCCAATCTTTGCCGAAGATCAGTGCTGCCAGAAAAACCGGCGTGTTGTTGGAGCCTTTCTCCTTCTTCCAGTCTTTAAAGACCTTCTCGGCTTTCTGCACCAAAGTGTCTGCATCGATCGGATTGAACTGCTTCAAGACATCGTAGTCAGCTAAATGGCGCGCTTCCTGCAGCTCTTTGAAGATGTTGGCAATCGAAGCGAGCTCCTGGGAAACTGAATCGGGCAACACAATGTCGTCCGGCAGGTCTTTGGCTCTTCTGGCTCCTGCCTGCGAAAAGGCCTTTGCCACCTTGAGCATCTGTTTGTGATCCAGCGCCCGCTGTGTTCTTTCTCTTAGTCCGGCCGGAATATCGGGACTAACCTGTGACGCAACTTCCGCGGCAAGAAGATGAAAAACCGCATAATATGCGGCAGAAATTGCACGCCTGATATTTGCCTGCGAGGTTGTGCGCTGATCGAGATTCGCCAGGAACCGTGCGTGCGCAAGCAGTTCCTCAGCTAGCGACATCGAGCGCCCTCCGCGCCTCGCCAGCCCGTACATAGGTCCAGCGATTCAGTCCAAGTGAAAGCAATGTCTGTTGAACTTCGTCGGTAAACTCGTTCAATTGGGCGATCTTCTCCTGTGATGCCTGGCCATTCTCGTAGAAGTAATCCGGATCGACCAAAAAACGCACGAAGATCGACGGATTTCCGGCATGATCGTTCCCGGCCTCTAATTCATAGCCAACGATGTAATCGGGATATTTCCGGCCGTCGGGATTCGTCTTGAGCCATTCGATGGCACAGCGGACAGGGTGCGTTTCATCGAATTTCAGGCTTCCCGAATTCGCTGGAAAATCCGTTAACACCTCGCCGCTTTCTTCCGATTTCAAATCGATGAACATTAATTCCAATGACGGGAGTGGAGGCCCAACATCGCCCTTTGTCCGCCAAGTCTTTGTTGGGGGCTTCATATATACGCGAACGATCTTATACAATCCCTGCCTTCCCAGAACGCGCACCTCCTCACCGACAATCGGATCAAAACTCAAATTGCCCATCGCTAACCCTCCACCCGTTGAAGCCATTCTACCGCCAAGCCAAATTTAGACCGCGACAAAAGACTGATGCCCTAATACTTCCGTATTTGTTCGATGTAACCGTCGAAGTTGCGTTTCAACTCCGTCAATGAGTCGCCGCCGAATTTTTCGCGGGCCAAGTTGGCGAGAACCAGGGCGACCATCGCTTCGGCGGCCACGCCCGCGGCCGGGACGACGCAGATGTCGCTGCGCTCGTAGCTTGCACTGGTTGGCTCGCGCGTGTCAAAACGGACCGACTCAAGCGGCTGACGGAGCGTGGAGATGGGCTTCAAGTAGCCGCGAACCACGATGTCTTCGCCGTTGGAGACGCCGCCCTCGATGCCGCCTGCATTATTGTGCGGGCGGGTAAAGCGAGTGGGCTTTCCTGGCGGGTTTTCGTCGGCGTAGTGAATGGGATCGTGGACGCGTGAGCCGAAGGTTGAGGCGGCGGCCACTCCGCGGCCGATTTCAACGGCCTTGACGGCCTGCAGGCTCATGACCGCCCAGGCAAGCTGGCCGTCGAGGCGCTCATCCCAGTTGGCATAGGAGCCGAGGCCGGCTGGAACCGCATGGGCGACAACTTCAAAGATGCCGTTCACAGTGTCTCCGGCCTTGGACGCGGCATCCACTTCGTCTTTCATGCGGGCTTCGGCGGCAGGGTCGACACAGGCGAGAACGACCTCGTCCTTTTTCGCGAGGGCGGAAATTTCGTCCCACGACGGGTCGCGGTCAAGCTCGGCGCTGCCCACGCGAACGACGTGGCTTGCGACTTCAATGCCGAGGCTGCGCAGGAGCAACTTGGCGAAGGCTCCGGCGGCAACGCGAGCGGCGGACTCGCGAGCAGAGGCGCGCTCGAGGACATAGCGAGCGTCAGGGAAGTTGAATTTGAGCGCACCGGCAAGGTCTGCGTGGCCGGGCCGAGGTGACGCGACAGCGCGATGCTTGGCTGGATCGCCGGTCTCGACGGGCAGCTTCTCCTGCCAGTTTTTCCAATCGCGATTGACGAGCTGAACGGCGATGGGCGAGCCGATGGTTTTGCCATGGCGCACGCCGGAGAGGATGTGAGCCTGGTCGGTCTCGATCTTCATGCGGCCGCCGCGGCCATAGCCCTGCTGGCGGCGCCAGAGCTCACGGTTTACAAAGTCGAGGTCGACGGGAACGCCGGCCGGAATTCCGGAGACAAGCGCAATGAGAGCCTCGCCGTGGGATTCACCGGCTGTGGAGAAGCGGATCATACAGATTCGATTGTAAATGCGCGCAGGCGCGGAACCACCTTTTGAGGAAGTCGTGCAGTTCTTCGGGCGGGCGTAGCCAGACATCGGCGGCGGTGGGGCGGATTTGGCGGCGAACGAGCACGCCGAGGCCGTGCCCTTTGATGGCGCGAAACGCCGATTCATCGGTCAGGTCATCGCCGAGATAAGCCGTGGGGTGCGGGTTGGGGCCGGCGGTCTCTTCGAGAATTGCGGTGACCGCTCCACCCTTATCGCGGCCCGCGCGAAGCTCTAGACCGGCTTCGAATTCGAGCAAGCTGAGGCCGTCGATTTGGGCGAGTGGCTCAAAAAGGGCACGGGTTTGTTTCTCGATAATTTTGGCGCGGGCGGGGGTAACGCCGCGCCAATGCATGACGACGGCGTTAGGCTTGACTTCGATCAGCCCGCCGGTTGAGTCGGTGCGAAGCCTTTCGGGGAGAGTTTCGAGGGTGGAGCGAGTTGCGGGCGAGAGCTCTTCGAACTCCCGGCGGCCGTCGGCGTGGAGGCGCTCGGCACCGTGCAATCCCCAGATCTCGGGCGTGGGTTCGACGCTGAGCAGAGGAAGGATTTCGGCGGCGGGGCGTCCGGTGACGACGACCATGCGGGTCCGGCCCTGGTTCTGGATGCACGTGAGTAGCTTTCGCACGCCGGCCCAAGGGCGCGCCTGGAAGCGGTCGACGCGGAAGGGCGCCAACGTCCCGTCGTAGTCGAGCAACAATGAAGGCCTGGCCGCACCGGTGAAGGCCAAAAAGAATTCGTCAAGCTTCGCTCGTGCGTCGTTCGTCAATCAAAACTCGCTTTCGGGGACTCGCTTTCACGCCAGTTTCTCGGCCGGGACCTCCGCTTCGCGCACGATCGATGGCGCGAGACGTGCCGGCTCCGCCCCTTCAGAGGGCTCAAGGCGCAACTCGCGAAGGTCTCCGAGCACCTTTGCAGCCCACATATAAATGTTGTATTCCATCACCTGGCGCCGCATCCGTTCCATGCGCTCGCGGCGCTCCTCGCGGCTCATTTCCAGGCCGGCATGGATGGCCTCGGCGACACCGACGACGTCGTAAGGATTGATGAGCAAGGCATCGCGCAGCTCTACGGCAGCGCCGGTGAACTTGCTCAGGACGAGCACTCCATCTTCGTCGTCGCGGGCGGCAACGAACTCCTTGGCAACGAGGTTCATGCCATCGTGGAGCGAAGTGACGAGGCAAACATCCGCGGCGCGGTACCACTGATTGACCTCCTGGTGATCGCACTGGCGATCGATAAGAACGATGGGCCTCCAATGGATAGTTTGATAACGGGAGTTGATTCGCTCGACGGTCTCCTCAACGCGACGGCGGAGATCTGCGTAGCTGGGGATGCGCGTGCGGCTGGGCGCGGCGATCTGGACCATGGTGAGGCGCTCGCGATACCAGGGGTGGTCTTCGAGGAGCTGGCCAACGGCCTCAAGCCGCTCGACGATTCCCTTGGTGTAGTCGAGCCGGTCCACACCGAGGAGCAGGCGCTCAGCGCGAACTCCGAACTCGCTCAACAGGCGATGACGCGCAGCGGCGCTCTCACCTGCCATGGATTCGGCGTCCCAGGTCGCGGCAGGCCGCATGGCTTCGTCGAATGCCACACTCACCGGGTAAGAACGAATGACGCTGGCGTGACCATGGCGGAGGACGGTCATGCGATCGCGGTCCGTGCGGGCCTCGAAGGCGCGGTCGACCGTGGCGAGGAAGTTGTGGCAGTGAAGAGGAATGTGGAAGCCGATGAGATCGGCGCCCAGGAGGCCGTCGAGCAGCTCGGACTGCCAGGGACAAATTCCGAATGCTTCAGGGTTGGGCCAGGGAATATGCCAGAAGATTGCGACACGCGCATCGGGCCGCTCCTTCTTGATGAGGCGCGGCAGCAAAGCCAGATGGTAGTCCTGCACAAAGACGACCGGCTCAGGACTGTCCTGCATCTCTTCAAGCAGCGCGTTGGCAAAGCGCTGGTTCACGAGTTGATAGGACTCCCAGTCCGCGGCACGAAAGATGGGGCGCGTGTGCGCGATGTGACAAAGGGGCCATAGGCCCTCGTTGGAGAAGCCTTCGTAGTAGCGCGACTCTTCTTCCTCGGAGAGCCAGACCCGGCGGAGAGTGTAGCGCGGGTCATCGGGCGGGACACGCAAGCGGTCGAATTCGTCCACCGCGGTTGCGTCGGCGTCGCCGCTGGCGCTGGCCACCCAAACGCCGTCACAGGCGCGCAGGACCGGTTCGAGGGCGGTGACCAGACCGCTGGGCGGGACTACACAGACGATCTCGCGGCCCTGCCGGACGTGCATATACGGCTCGCGATTGGAGACGACGAAGATTTTGCTGGAGCCGGCACGGTTGCGAATGTGCACCGCGAGTCGCTCGGCAGTCCAAAGGTGCGCGCCTGCCTCGCGCAGCCGGGCCTCAGCTGCGGCGGCAGCGCGGGCGGCTTTCAGGCTTTCGGCCATTGTCTCCACCTCGCGCGCCAAGGGCGAAAACAGGCGGAGGGCCTTCAGATCCGGCGCCGCGGATTTTTCCGAGTGGCCCATTCGAAGCAGGCGTACTCCTTCTGCCACGCGGGTCATCGGCCGAAGGAGGAACCAGCGCACCATCAGGAGGGTGATGGCCACAATCACAATCACAAACGCGCCAATGCGCCAGAAACTTCGCAGCCACACGTCCGTCCCTTCGGACTGTATGTAGCCGGCATCCACGACAATGGCCATGGCGCCCTGCAACTGGGCTCCGTTGTGGATGGGGAAAGCCTCTTCAAGCCATTGCCATTGCCCGGCGTGGCCGAATGCCCCAGCCTCAACGCCTCGCTGCAACGATTTCTCAACAACTCCCCGGCCCAGCGCACCCATCACGTCTGGCGGACCGCTGTCGGCGAGAAGATTGCCGTGAATATCGTAGATTGCCAGTCCAAGCGCGCCGGTTCCGTTTTTGAGGAGCTCGACCAGACCGGGGAGGGCGGAGAGGTCACCAGCCGAAAACGCGTTGCGCACATCCGGCTCAATGGTCGCGCCCATCCAGGTGGTGCGGCGCTCCAGATCCTCGCGCAAGCTATGGCGGCGGGCCAAAGCATCGAAATATGTGGAGGCAAGCGAAACCAACGTCACGCTGGCGATGAGGGCAAGGATCAACCGCATGCGGAACAGATGCATCGTCACCTCCCGATAGAGGATTGGATGCGCTCGACGGCGAACCCGGTGTCCCAGCCAGCGTCGCCAAACTTCACAGGCCAACTAGTTGTTGAAGGAAAAGGTACTTAGGATCAACGACTCGCTTTGCGTGCCAGCGAGCCGGGACTCACCCCAGCGACAGCCGCGCGTTGCAGGCGAAGGACTCATCTTCTTCTTCCTTGCAACGTGCTTCCCGTGTCGCAGGGTGCTGTACAGCCCGTCAAAGTTGCTTGCGGATGGCTACAAGCCGCTCCGCCTTCTATACTGATCGATTCCATGCGCTATTCTGTCCACTGAAGCGCACAACGTTTTCGTTCCAAAGACCGGCAGCCCATGGCGACAATCGCGATTGACCGCACTGCCAAACAAATCGTGCTCGCCGTGCAGGATTATTCCCTGTTCGCGTGGCGTGCTGTCCTCAATCTGTTCCGGCCTCCGGTCTACTGGACCGACTTCCTGATGCAATCCGACATTATCGGCGTCGGGTCTCTGCCTATCGTGATCCTCTCCGGCTTCTTTACGGGCGGCGTGCTTGCTCTGCAGTCCGCAGCCACACTTTCAGAGTTTGGCGCCACGGCAGTCACGGGCCAATTCGTCGGCCTCACCATGATCCGTGAGCTTGGCCCAGTGCTCACCGGCATTATGGTGGCCGGCCGCAATGCATCCTCCATGGCCAGCGAACTGGGTTCCATGGTGGTGACCGAGCAGATTGATGCGATGCGCGCCCTGGGCGTGGACCCGATGCGCAAGCTGGTGACTCCGCGCATCTTTTCCAGCATCGCCATGCTCCTGCTGCTCACGATCGTGGCCGACGCATTCGGCATCCTAGGCGGCGCCGCGGTGACGGTTCTTATCAGCCATCAAAACGGCACGCAGTACCTGAACTCGGCCTACGAGCATCTTCGCTATTCCGACATCATTCAGGGCCTGACGAAGCCGCTCTTCTTCGGTTACCTCCTGGGCTCTATTGGCTGCTTCTACGGGATGAGAACGACCGGGGGCACCGAGGGCGTTGGCCGCTCGACCATTTCGGCGGTTGTGACCTCATCGGTGCTGATTATAGCCGTCGATTTTGTGATCACCCACATACTGCTCACAATTTTCCCCACATGAGCGACACTTCAATTTCAGCGGCGCAACCGCCCGCGGGCGAGCAGGAAGCCGGACCCGTGGTCGCGCTGCGCGGCGTTTCATTGGACTTCGACGGCCCACCGGTGCTTGAGGACATCAGCTTCTCTGTGGCCTCCGGGGAGACGCGAGTTCTGCTCGGTCCCGCCGGGGTGGGCAAAAGCGTGCTGCTCAAATTGATCATCGGGCTCCTTCGCCCACGGAAGGGAACGCTTCACCTCTTCGGTGAGGACATCTCTACCCTACCGGAGGAACGCCTCTTTCCCTTGCGCGCACGCGCCGGCATGGTTTTTCAGGAAAGCGCGCTCTTCGACTCTCTCACGGTGCGTGACAATGTTGCCTATCAACTGATTCAGGAGCGAGTGCCCGACGGCGAGATCGACACCCGCGTCCGCGAGGCGCTGAGTTTTGTCGGCCTGGAAGAGACATTCAGCCTGTATCCGGCGAGCCTTTCGGGAGGCATGAAGCGGCGCGTGGCGATTGCGCGGGCACTCATCCACGATCCTGAGCTGATCCTGTACGACTCGCCGACTGGAGGCCTGGATCCGGTTACGTCCACGACCATTATCGAGTTGATTGTGAAGCGGCGCGACGTGCACGCAACCCCGGCCTTGCTGGTCACTCACCGCCTGCAGGACGCCTTTACGCTGTGCAATCACCGATTCGATTCTGAGCAGAATTGTATGGTTCCGCTTCCCGCAGGAGAGACGAATCCCAATACGACTTTTCTAATGCTCGAGGAGGGGCGACTCATTCTCGATGGTTCTCTCGATGAGCTTCTTCACTCCGACAACAAGTTTGTCAGAGAATTCCTGGAATAGAACACGAAACATCGCTAGGGAGTAGGCAGCAGGCAGAAGCTTCTAGCTCTCAGCTTTCAGCCGCCAGCTTGTTCTTGCCGGTTTCGAACGCCTGATCTTTCATTTCCCGCTACAATTTGAGGCGTGACCGCGAGTCTGTTCGATCTCTACAAAATCGGCGTGGGCCCATCGAGCTCACACACCATGGGGCCGATGCGCGCGGCCTGCCGTTTCGCGCGGAGCCTCGAATCCGCCGGGCTGCTCGACCGAACCGCGCGCGTGCAAGCGGACTTGTATGGCTCGCTCGCACTAACCGGCCTGGGCCACGGAACCGACCGCGCCGTTCTCCTTGGCCTTGCGGGAAATGAACCCGCTGCAATCGATCCCGCTTCGATTGAAACCACAGTCGAAGCAATTCGCGCCTCCAGGCGAATCGAGCTTGCGGGGAAGCGATGGATCGAATTCGATGAGCCCCGCGACTTGGTCTTTCACCGGGACCAGATGTTTCCTCCCGAAGCGCGCATGCGGCATCCGAACGGTGTGCGTTTCGCCGCCTTCGATGGCGGCGGCGCCGTGCTCGCGGAGCGCACATTCTTTTCAGTTGGCGGTGGATTCATCGTTAAGGACGGAATCGACGAGAAGGCGGCGGCTGAATTGGAAGTTCGCCTCCCCTACCCGTTTCATAGCGCGGCGGAACTGCTTGAAACGGCGAGGGCGCACTCGCTCTCGATCGACCGCGTGATGCTGGCCAACGAGTGCGAGCGGCTGCGCGCCGCTGACCCCAACGCATTCGCGGAAGCAATCGCGGGACGGGTCCGTTCCGGCATTGAGACGATTTGGCGAACCATGCAGGCGTGCGTTGAGCGCGGCATGGTTGCGGAGGGCATTTTGCCCGGCGGCCTGAAAGTTCGCCGGCGCGCACGACGTTTGGCTGAGCGGCTGCGTGCGCGCGACGCAGCCGGACAGCCAGGCGATCCTCTGGCCCCGCTCGACTGGATTACGGTCTATGCCATGGCGGTGAACGAAGAGAATGCAGCGGGCGGCCGCGTGGTGACCGCGCCAACCAATGGATCAGCGGGGGTGGTTCCCGCGGTTGCGCTTTACTATCGGCGCTTTATTCCCGCGTCGGACGACGAAGGCATCTTTCGCTTCTTTCTCACTTCCGCGGCGATTGGCGTGCTTTACAAGGAGAACGCATCGATCAGCGGCGCAGAGGTCGGCTGCCAGGGAGAAGTGGGCGTCGCGTGCTCGATGGCGGCCGCGGGACTGACTTCGGCGCTAGGCGGCAACGACGGCCAGATTGAGCACGCTGCTGAAATCGCGATGGAGCACAATCTGGGCATGACGTGCGACCCCATCGGAGGGCTGGTGCAGATTCCCTGCATCGAGCGCAACGCAGTGGGCGCCGCGAAGGCCGTGCAGGCGTCGCGCCTGGCTCTCAACGAACCTGAAGGCCACAAGGTCTCTCTCGACCAGGTGATCCGCACCATGTATCTAACGGGCCTCGAAATGCAATCGCGCTACAAGGAGACGAGCCTCGCGGGGCTTGCGCTGAATGTGATCGAGTGTTGAGCACAGCGTCGAATTGCGTCGTGCATCGCGCTTCTCGCTTCATGCGCGCGTTCATCGAGTGCGATGCGATCGCGCACAAATTTCCATTCGCGCTTCAAATTCCGGCTATGGATTCTCTTTGAACCTCGATTCGCGACGGAATCGGTGTTGATCTTTTTTTCACTTGGACGTCGTTTTTTTCTTGACATCGATGTCTCATGAATCTATACCTTTTTCAACTGCAGTTTCTAATTGCAGAATCGATGCAACCCATCGAAAAGGGAGAATAGGCAAATGGCAACCAAGAAAGCAGCCAAGAAACCAGCGAAGAAAGCAAAGAAGACAGCCAAGAAGGCCGCGAAGAAAAAGTAACGGTCTGAACAAACCAAAAGGCAACACTCTAGGGGGACGCTCAAAAGCGTTCCCCTTAGTGTTTTTGGCGGAGAAAAAATCCGCGCACCGCGAAAGGCCGAGCGCCGCACGATGAAATCGCTGAAACCTGCTCTGGACGCGGTGATTGGACCTGTTCGACGGAATTCAAGAGTCCGCTGCGGAGACGCGCAACGCCGTACACTTTAGAGGAAGAGAGGGTCTGCACGATGACGCGCCGCCGCTGGATTGCCGAGCATTGGGATGAAGCAACTGCCACGATCGTGGGCGCGCAAGCCGAACATTTAGTGCGCGTGCTGCGCGCGCAACCGGGCATGGAGGCGGATGTTGTGGCGGGCGGCCACGTGTTCCATGCGGAGGTTGCAGCAGTCACGCTGGCGGGAGAAGAGAGCGAAGTTCGCTTCAATCTCGCCGGAGAACTCCTGGCGGACCCCGCACTGCCCGTTACTTTGGTGATGGCCGTTTACAAGTTCGATCGGATGGAATGGGCCATCGAAAAGGCGACCGAACTCGGTGTTGCAGCGATTGCGCCGGTGATTGCGCGAAGAACGGAGAAGCATCTTGCCCAGGCGGCAGAGAAGCGCGCGGAGCGCTGGCGGCGCATCGCGCGCGAAGCGTCGCAACAGGCTCGCCGCTCCGATGAGCCGCTGATTCACGAGCCTGTCGACCTGGCAGCGCGCTTGCGGGCCGCGTCCACAGCGACGCGCATCGTGCTCGCCGAGCAGGAACGCACAACCACGCTGCGCTACGCGGTTGTGGAAGCCATGGATGCGGCCAAAGAGGAAATGCCCACTCTCGAGATTGCGATCGGTCCGGAGGGCGGATGGGCTCCCGCGGAAGAAGCTCTCTTCGACGCCAACGGCTGGCGCGCAGCATCACTCGGCCCGCGCATTGTGCGCGCCGAGACGGCGGCCATCGCTGCGCTGGCCGTCGTTGCGTCGTGCCTGGAGTGATTGCGCCGGTTCAGACGGAGTGCCGAGCGCGGACAATTTCGGGCCCGTTGTGGAAAAGCCGGGACAAACTACAAGGAGACGCGCGGAAACTCACAAATGCGCGAAGCGCAGCAGCAGGCCCGCAAGCACCCCGCCGACGAGGTCGCCGACGATGGGAATGGGCGCGTAGCTCCAATTCGATCCGCCCTTGCCGGGGATGGGCAGAATCGCATGGATGATGCGCGGCCCCAGATCGCGCGCGGGGTTGATGGCGTAGCCGGTGGTGCCGCCGAGCGAAAGCCCGATGCCCCACACCAAACTGCCGACGAGCCATGGACCCAATCCTGCCGCGGGTCCGTTCATCGCGACGCCGTGCGAAAAGATGGCCGCCGCAATCACGACAAGCACTGCAGTGCCCAACATCTCGCTGAAGACATTCGCCAATGGACTGCGCACCGCGGCATTGGTGCAGAAGACAACGAGCTTTGCGGCAGGATCGGGAGTGAGACGCCAGTGCGGCGCATAGTGGAGGGCCACCAATGCTGCGCCGGCCATCGCGCCCAGGAGTTGGGCGGACCAGTAGACGGGGAGCTGCGCGTAGTCTCCAGTGACAACAGCGCCGGCAAGGGTGATGGCGGGATTCAGATTCGCGTTCGGACTGCCGAAGGCCTGCGCCACCATCACGCCGCACAGCACGCCCAGAGCCCACCCGGTGGTGATCACGATCCAGCCTGAGTCTGCAGCGTAGGACTTGCGCAGCAGAACACCGGCATTGACGCCGTTGCCGAACAGCAGCAAAACCATTGTGCCCATAAACTCGCCAAACCAGATTGAATGCATTAAATCTCCCTTTTCTGGCCTTCCT
>Ga0224558_1004024_pt1 | contig 11730 bp, 7 predicted proteins | sample 714S32024metaG_FD_180682 | JGI IMG/M metagenome (GOLD analysis project Ga0224558, IMG submission 180682) | Peat soil microbial communities from Stordalen Mire, Sweden - 717 S3 20-24 | ecosystem: Environmental > Terrestrial > Soil > Wetlands > Peat | place: Sweden: Norrbotten County, Stordalen... | reverse complement strand
GTCGCCGGCCAAGAGTGGTGCGACGGGCAGGCGGAGGCCGGGGAAGACACGGCTGTGCAGCACGCCTTGCGCGTCCGGCAATTGCGGACGGTAGTCGTCGTCTTCCAGGCAGAACCATTCCAGGCGCGCTTCCGAAATCGCCTGCCGAGATCCGCAATCCGCCATCGCACTGGCCCTCGTGACCTCGGCTGCCAGCGGACCACGGCCAATCAGGGCGCGTTCAGTCGAACCAGTTCTCCACCTTCAACCCCGTTATCCGGTCGAAATCCCGCCGGTTGCGGGTGACGAAGGTGAAGTTTTGCGCAAACGCCACCCCGGCCAGCCAGATGTCCTGCAAAGCAAGGTTCTGCCCGCCACCAGCCAGTCATTGGAGGTTGACCTGGCGGTGCGCAGCGGGAAGCCGGCCGAGAGCGCGGATTTCCTCCAAGGCGGTGAAGAAGGCATCGTCTGCCTCGACGGAATCGGCCGCGTTATCGGATGCGTTGGGAAGGGATTCAGGAGCATGGAGAACAGCCCGCAGAGCATCCTCGACGAGTGCGCCCAAAGACTTCCCATCCCGGCGGGCTTGTCGCTCCGCCAGCTTCAGGAGTCTCTCATCAACATCCAGGACCGTTTGCACGATGTGAAGCTAGGACGGGCAGGCGTGGCCGTCAACGCCGAACCGGGGGCACCCCTCACCTTTGACACTGGTTTCAGGCGGTTTTCCGTTCAGCGGTTCGTGCCTCGTCAATGCCGCGAGGACTTTGGCGGTGTCGCCAGCCAAGCCACCCAATGCGACATCAAAGCCACACCAAAGCGTATTGATAGCCAGGGGATTGCGACCCCAGAGCCACCCTAAGGCCACCTTAAGGCCACCTTCATGCGACCCTAAAGCCACCCTAAAGCCACCTCAATGCGACCTACCTGCGACCTTCAAGCCGACGCGACGTGGGGAGCGCAGTCACGGAAAGCGGGGAGGCTATTGGTCCAACCGCCGACCGTCCCTCCCGCGGGCCTCGCCGGAACCTCGCCGGAACCTCGCCGTAGCACCTCTAACCCCGGGTTAGAGGTGCTACGGCGAGGTTCCGGCGAGGTTCCGGCGAGGCTCCCAGGGGCATGCCGCCGCTTCGCCCCGAATCATTCCGCTGCTAGCGGAGCTGGGCGCGGTTCCGGGGCGCAGCTATAGACATGGCGCTCCTGACGGAGCTGTCCGAAGCCGAATTACGCCGGGAATCGGGGCAAGTTGTTGATTATGGGGACGATGCGTGCTTTTCAGACTCGGCGATGTGCCTGCCATGAAGTCGGGAGCGTGGCCACGGAATTGGCTTGATTGTCGAGGCGATCCGGAACATGAATGCGGGGCCGATGATCCGAGTCAGGAACTCCGCGGCTTGAACGTGAACCACACAACATCCATGAAACGAACCCCTTCCACACATGCACCCACGACACAACATCCTCATCTTCGGAGTTCGGCCTTCGAGCTTCTTTCGGACTTCGGACTTCGGACTTCGGGTTTCCCCTCCCACATGCTTGCCGGCTGGAAGCGCCGAGGAACCGGGGTGCTCCTGAGCTGCTGGCTGCTTGGTGCGGGGTTCGTGTGCGGGCTTTCCGCCGCCGCCGCCGGATTGACTGTCGGAGGGTTACAATGCGAATACCTGGAGAATCCGCTGGGGATTGATACCCCGCAACCGCGGCTAAGCTGGGTGCTCGAATCCGGACAACGGGCGCAGGCAGAGACCGCCTACCAGGTGCTGGTGGCGAGCAGCGAGGCCTTGCTGAAGGCGGATACCGGCGATCTTTGGGACTCGGGGAGGGTGATGTCGGACCAAACGCTACAGGTAGTCTATGCGGGCAAAGCGCTGCCTTCCTGCCAGCGATGCTATTGGAAAGTGCGGGCGTGGGATAAAGAAGGCAAAGCCTCCAGCTATAGCAAGCCGGCTTGCTGGGAAATGGGTTTGCTGTCGCCGCAAGATTGGCAGGGCCAGTGGATTGGCCGCACTACCGACACCAATTCCCTGCCCGCTCCCCTGCTCCGCCGCGCGTTCGCGCTCGAAGGCAAGATCAAGCAGGCCCGCGCCTACATTTGCGGGCTCGGCTATTATGAGCTGCACCTCAATGGGAAGAAGGTCGGCGACCACTTGCTCGACCCGGGCTATACGCGCTATGACAGACGCGCGCTGTACGTCACCTATGACGTCACGGAAGCCCTGCGCCGCGGAATGAATGCTGTCGGGGTGATCCTTGGCAATGGCTGGTATAACGTCCAGACCAAGGCGGTTTGGGACTTTCACAAAGCTCCGTGGCGCGCCGCGCCTAAGCTGCTGATGGAGTTGCGCGTGGAATACACGGATGGGCGAGTCGAGACTATCGGCACTGATAGCCGCTGGACGACCAGCACCGGGCCGATCACCTTTGACAGCATCTACGGCGGCGAGACCTACGATGCCCGGGCCGAGAAGCCCGGGTGGGACACCCCGGACTACGATGATTCCGGGTGGGCAATGGCCCAGGCGGTTTCAGCCCCCGGCGGCAAACTAGCGGCGCAGATGATGCCGCCAATCAAGGCCGATCAGTACCTCAAACCGGTCAAGCTCTCCGAGCCGAAACCCGGCGTGTTTGTCTTCGACATGGGCCAGAACATGGCCGGTTTCGCCGAACTGCGCTTGCGGGCTCCGACCGGAACCCAGGTGGTCATGAAATACGGGGAGCGCCTGGACAGGGATGGCATGCTCGACCGGGCGGACATCCAGCAGCACGTTGTCCGAGTTGATACGAACCAGCAGTATCAGACGGACACCTACATTGCGAAAGGGAAAGGACTGGAGGCTTGGCATTCACGCTTCGACTATCACGGGTTTCAGTATGTGGAGGTCACTGGTTTTCCCGGCAAACCGGCGCTCGATACCCTGCGCGGCGTTTTCATCCACTCGGCGATCCCGGTTGCCGGCGAGTTTGAGTGCTCGAATCCGCTGCTGAACAAGATCTGGCGCGCGGGGCGATGGGCTTACCTGAGCAATCTGCAAGGAATCCCGACCGATTGCCCGCATCGCGAGAAGAACGGTTGGACGGGGGACGCGCACCTTGCGGCCGAACAGGGTCTGCTCAACTATGCGCCCGCGGCCGTTTATACGAAGTGGATAAACGACCTGGGCGATGAGCAGCGGCCGACCGGCGAATTGCCGGGCATCGTCCCTACCAGCGGCTGGGGTTACACCTGGGGCAACGGGCCGGCGTGGGACAGCGCGTTCCTGCTCATACCGTTCTACCTGTACGAGTATTGCGGCGACACGAGGGTCCTTTGCGACCATTACGTAGGGTTGAAGCGGTATGTGGATTACCTCACGAGCAAGGCAAAGGATGGGATCGTGGATATCGGCTTGAACGACTGGGCGCCGTACAAGACCGCCACGCCGGCGGACATTACCTCGACCGCCTATTATTACCGGGACACTCAGATCGTGGCCCTCACAGCCGGCTTGTTGGGGAACGAAGCCGATGCGCGCAAGTACAATGAGCTGGCGGCCAGCATCAAGACAGCGTTTAACGGGAAATTCTATCATCCCGAGAGCGGCCTGTACGGCAACGGCAGCCAGACTTCGCTAAGTTGCGCGCTCTACCAGGGGCTGGTCGAACCGGCGAACAAGGCGCGCGTGCTCAGCAACCTGGTGGCTGCGGTGGAGAAGACCAACGGCCACATTGACACCGGGATACTCGGGGCGAAGTACCTGCTGAACGCGCTGCTCGAAAACGGGAGGGCGGACGTGGCCTATCGCATCGCCAGCCAGAAAGACCTGCCGAGCTGGGGCTGGTGGATCGAGCAAGGCGCTACGACTTTGTGGGAGAACTGGAACGGCAGCGAGTCGCGCAACCACATCATGTACGGCGACATTAGCGCGTGGTTCTACAAGGCGCTGGCCGGGATCAAGCTTGATCCAGCGGCACCGGCCTTCAAGCATATCATCATCAAGCCCAACGTTGTCGGGGGCCTAACCTCGGCCGAAGCCAGCTACGATTCAGCGCGGGGGCGCATCGTGAGCGATTGGGAGGTGAAGAAGGGCCGCCTCAAGCTGACGGTTAAGGTGCCGGCCAATACCACAGCCACAGTATGGGTGCCGACTACTGATCCTTCTGCAGTGGTCGAAGGCGGCTGGCCGGCAATGAAAGCCGAGGGCGTAAAGGACTTTCGCATCGAGGCTGGCCGGGCGGTGTTCGAGGTAGGCTCGGGGACTTACCACTTCACCGCACCGCAGTAGAACTGCTGATCACAAAGCCTCGCCTCCCCTGCCCCGCTCGCTTTGCCCAGTCCCACGGCTCGGCCTAGCCGTACTTATGCTGACGTAGGGGAGCGCGCCCGCCCCGGGCGATGTGACTGGCGCCCTCGCCAGTCACCTTCTCGGCTCCCCGAACGGACTCACCGTTCAGTGACTCGGTGCGCGGGCCATCCACCCGGCGAGGGCGCCGGCTGGCCACGCCCGGGGCGGGCGTGCTCCCCATTTCCAACTGCATGATCACGGCTTTGCCCTTCACGCATCACGCATCACGCATCACGCGTCACGTTTCACGTCTTCATTTCTTATTGGCAACCAGCGGGATACCTTTGATACTTAGCGGGTTGAAGACTATGGCAGACGACAAGAAACACGTTTATGACGAGAGCAAGATCAAGACGCTCTCCTCGCTGGAGCACATTCGGCTGCGCACGGGCATGTACATCGGCCGGATTGGCGATGGCACGCATTACGATGACGGCTGCTACATTCTGCTCAAAGAGGTCATTGATAATGCCATTGACGAGTTCATCATGGGCTATGGCAAAGAGGTGCAGATCGCGATCGAGGACAAGTCGGTCTCCGTGCGGGATTTCGGGCGGGGCATCCCGCTGGGCAAAGTGGTGGACTGCGTTTCGAAGATTAACACGGGGGCGAAGTACAACGACGACGTGTTTCAGTTCAGCGTGGGGCTGAACGGAGTTGGGACCAAGGCGGTCAATGCGCTGTCGCGGGTGTTTCTGGTGCGCAGCTTTCGCGAGGGAGAATTCGCCGAGGCGTCTTTCAAACAGGGCAAGCTAAGGAATGAGAAGAGCGGCAAAGCGCCCAAGGAAGCGGACGGGACGCTGATCGAGTTTCAGCCCGACCCGGAGGTGTTCAAGGAGATCCAGTTCCAGCCCGAACACGTGGAGCGGCGGCTACGGCATTACAGCTACCTGAATTCGGGGTTAAAGCTGGTCTATAACGGCAAGACGTTCCAATCGCGCAACGGGCTCCTCGACCTGGTGATGGAGGACTTGCAGGCCGACGGCAGCGAGCCGATTTACCCGCCGCTGCATTACGCGGAGAAGACGCTGGAGTTTTGTTTCACCCACAGCAACAGCCGCTACGGCGAGACGTTCTACTCGTTCGTGAACGGCCAATACACCGCGGATGGGGGCACTCATCTGAGCGCTTTCCGGGAAGGGCTGCTCAAGGCGGCCAATGAGCACGCGCAGGAGAAGTTCGACGGCGATGACGTGCGCGAGAGTATGGTGGGGGCGGTGTCCATTCGGCTGAAGGATCCGGTGTTTGAGTCGCAGACCAAGAACAAGCTTGGCAATACCGAAATCCGCACGGAACTGGTGAACCGGGTGCGGGAGGAGTTGCTGCAATTCTTCAATCGCAACAAGGAGATTGCCGAGAAGATAGTCGCCAAAGTCCAGGACACCCGCCAGCTTCGCAAGGAGCTGCAGGAGGTGAAGAAGCTGGCGCGGGAACGGGCCAGAGCCGTCACCATCCGCATCCCGCAGCTCAAGGATTGCAAAGAGCATTACAATAAGGCCAAGGGCAAGGGGAAAGGCACGATGGTTTTCATCACTGAAGGCCAGTCAGCAGCGGGCTCGATCGTCAGTTGCCGGGAGGTGGAGACGCAGGCCATTTTCGTCCTGAAAGGCAAGCCGCTGAACGTGTGGGACCTCAAGCGGGACATTGTCTATAAGAATGACGAGATGTACAATCTCATGCGGAGCCTGGACATTGAGGACAACATGGAAGGGCTGCGTTATGACAAGGTGATTCTGGCCACCGATGCTGACGTGGACGGGCTGCACATTCGCAACTTGCTCATCACGTATTTCTTCCGCTTCTTCGACCAACTCGTCCGGGACGGCCATCTGTTCGTGTTGGAAACTCCCTTGTTCCGAGCACGGAATAAGGAGCAGACGATTTATTGCTATTCCGAGGCCGAGCGCGACGCCGCCGCGGAGAAGCTGGGCAAGAGCTGCGAGATCACACGGTTCAAGGGCCTGGGCGAGATTAACCCAAGCGAGTTCAAGCAATTCATCGGCAAAGAGATGCGCCTAAGCCAAGTGGAATATGCCCCCAAGCACGATGCGGCTGGCATCCTCAGCTTCTATATGGGGAAGAACACGCCCGAGCGCAAAGATTACATTATGGAGAACCTGGTGGTGGCGGTGGAGGAGTAAGGAAGTCTAAAGTCTGGAGTCTGAAGTCTGAAGTCCAAGGTCCAAAGTCTAGAGTCCAGGACCCAAGGCCCACGACGCCGGAGAACTCAATGGATGGCTATCCGCGTAGGGCTTCATTCACCTGCGATGAGTCGGTCCACAATCCGGACCTGTTCCTCCGGGATGGGCTCCGGAAAGATGCGCGCGATCCGGGCGCGATGCTCGGCGAAGGCCTTCCGCCAGGGGACCTTTTGCGCCACACCCCCGTCGGGACGCACCGTGTAACGGCGTCCGTCCCGACGCTGGATGCAGACGGCGCCTTCGCGGTCGCAAGCGTCCAGCACGGTCGCGGGCTTTCGGTCGAGGTCTCTCACCGTGAATGTCTTCATGTCCAACAATCTGTCGGACATTGGACTAGAATGTAAGGGGATTCCCACCCGCCCGGATTTGCGCATTATGCTGTGTGAGATTTTGGTCGCATGACCGCACCGGGAACTGTATTGGTTAGCTATGAGCTATATGACGGTAGAAGTTGAAATTGACCACGGGCGCGTGGTGGCAGCCGAACCTGGGAAACTGCCCGAGAAGGGGAAGGGGCTGCTGACCGTTCTGGAAGCGTCGGAAAAGGAAGCCAGTATCGAGAAGATGACCCCTCTGGAAGCATTTCACGCGCTTCAGAAGAGCCTGAATCTCGACGCAGCCAAGGCCAAGGCCTGGATGGACATGATTCGGGACGCCCGGCGGTAAAGCCCTTGGGAACCATGATCCATCTGGACACCAACTTTCTTGTTAGTGCCTTGCAGCCTGGTACGGCGGAAGAATCCAAGGTAAACTCGTGGCTGATTGGAAAAGAGAGTCTTGGCGCGTCAGCCGTTGCCTGGGCGGAACTGTTTTGTGGACCGCTCTCGGCGCGTGACGAGTTCATCGCACGACAGATGTTCTCAAACGTTGAAGTTCTTTCTGCCGCCGATGCGGAAATGGCTGCCCAGCTCTTTAACAACACCGGCCGCCGCTCTCGCTCGCTGGCTGATTGCATGATCGCAACCGTGGCTATCCGATGCGGAGCAAGACTGGCCACTATTAACACCACCGACTTCCAACCTTTTGTTCAACACGGATTGGCTTTGGCCTGAGTCGTCCCCAGAGGCGCTACAGCAGTTTCCCTATTAGAGAGTCTCCCCATGACAGCCAAACGCAAGAGCAACGCCGATCAGCCGGAGCTGCCGATCCAGGAGCTTCCGGACAATACGCCGGGAGTAGTCAACGCTGCGCCCGTGCCCAAAGGCGGCAACGGCGAAGCGCCCGAGCCTAAGCCTGCCAAGAGCGGCAATGGGGCCACGCATGTCCTGGCTGAAGATGTCGCTGTGCCTCCGCCGGCGCGTCCCTTCGTTCCTGGGAAAATAGAGCTGCCGCTCCATCGCCGCGTCAACCGCAGTTTTCTCGACTACGCCTCCTACGTCATCCGCGATCGCGCGATTCCCAACCTGGCAGACGGGTTGAAGCCCGTCCAGCGCCGCATCCTCTGGGCCTTGCACGAGAAGGATGACGGGCGGTTCATCAAGGTGGCCAACGTCGTCGGCCATACGATGCAATACCATCCGCACGGGGACGCCTCGATTGGCGACGCGCTGGTGGTGCTGGCCAATAAGCGCTACCTGATCGAAGGCCAGGGCAATTTCGGCAACATCTATACGGGCGACCTTGCGGCCGCGCCGCGCTACATCGAGTGCCGGCTGACCGAGCTGGCGCGCTCGGAGGTGTTCAATGACGAGATCACCCAGTTCGTGCCCAGCTACGACGGGCGCAACAAGGAGCCGGTCGCCCTGCCCTGCAAGCTGCCGCTGCTGCTGATGCTCGGCACGGAAGGCATCGCGGTGGGCATGTCTTCCCGCATCCAGCCCCACAACTTCCCTGAACTGCTGGAAGCCGAGATCGCAATCCTCAAGAAGCAACCCTTTAAGTGCCTGCCCGACTTCCAGACTGGCGGCCTCATGGACGCCCGCGGTTACAAGGACGGGGCGGGCGAAATCAAGGTGCGGGCCAAACTTAAGGTCAAGGACGAGTCCACGATCGTCATCAAGGAGATTCCGCCCACGACCACCACCGATTCGCTGATCGGCTCCATCGAGGACGCTTCGCATAAGGGCAAGATTAAGGTCAAGAGCATCAACGATTTCACGTCGGAGGAGGTTGAGATTGAGGTCAAAGCTCCTAGCGGAGTCAGCGCGGAGCAGTTGGCCGATGCGCTATATGCCTTCACGGACTGCGAAGTCAGCATCACGAGCCGCATTGTCGTTATCAGGAACAACCGGCCGGTCGAGATGACGGTGTCCGACGTGCTGCAGGAGAACACGGCCCAACTGGTGGAGACGCTGAAACGGGAGCTGGAGCTGAAGGAAACGCAGCTCCAGGACGAGCTGCATTTCCGCACGCTGGAGCGCATTTTCATCGAGGAGCGCATCTACAAGAAGATCGAGCAGTGCAAGACCAACGAGTCCGTGCTGGCGGCGGTGCACGAAGGGTTCAAGCCGTTCCGACGGCAGTTGATTCGCGAGCTGGCGGACCCGGACGTCGAGCGGCTCCTGACCGTGCGCATCCGCCGCATCTCGCTGTTCGATATCAACAAGCATCGCGAGGAGATGGAGAAGGTAAAGGCCGACCTCGCCGAGACGCGGAAGAACCTGAAGAACCTGACCAAATATGTCATCAGCCACCTGGAGGCGTTGCTCGCCAAGTATGGCCCCATGTATCCACGCCTCACCAAGTCCAGCCGCTATGACGAGGTGGATGCCAAGGAGGTTGCGTTCAAGGCGTTCAAGGTGGCTTATGACCGCGAGTCCGGCTATGTCGGCTACAAGGTGTCCGGCGAGGAGTTCAACGTCGAGTGCACGAAGTTCGACAAGCTGATCCTCGTCTTCAAGGACGGCCATTACCAAGTGACCGAGCTACCGGAGAAGTTCTTTGTTGGCCCCGATGTGGTCTATTGCGGCTTGCCGGAACGGGACAGGATTTTCACCTGCGCCTACACGAATCGCGACGCGACGTATCTGAAGCGGTTCACCTTCGGGGGCACGATTCTGAAGAAGGTCTATCACTGCATACCGCCCAAGTCGCGGGTGCTCTTCTTCGAGCCGGAGACTCCAGCCCAGCTTTACATTCGGTATAAGCCCGCGCCCTACCAGAAGATCAACCAGCAGACATGCAATCCCGCTGAGGTGGAAGTCAAAGGGCCGAAGACACGCGGGCGGCAGATCTCCATCAAGGACGTGTCGTCCGTCAACAGCCAGCCGTCCCGAGGCTGGGACCCGGAAGCGGCTACGACCCGGCTGCAATTTGTGTGAGGCAGCAATTCTGATTATGGGCAGGTCATATGGCAGGGCGCGTCACTCCGTGCGCGCCGTTGGCTCGCAGACGCCCTAGGACCGGCGCGCACGGAGTGACGCGCCCTACCAATCTGACAAAATGAGAATTGCTGGTGTAAGGCGGGCCTATCGAATATTCCCGCACCGGCCTTCGTCTCCTCCTGGATGATTCGGCAATCGGACTTGCAGCCGCCTGCCACTTTAGTTTAACTTTTAGCAGAATGACGAACAAAATGAATACTGCTCACAAGACACAGCGACGCCTGATCGGGCTGTCGCTGCCGATCGGCCTTACTGTTGCTGTCCTGAATCTCCTCCTCACGCCGGCCTCGCAGGCTGCGGACGCCGCCAACGACCAGGTGGCGCTGGCAATCAAGTTGCCCGCGCCGGCCTTCAAGGGCACACCCAAAGACCTGCAACTGGGGCCCAATGTCGAGCCGATCTCTGACAAGCCCCGCGCGCCGATGATGGTCCCCGCGAGCCTGAAGAACATCGCGCCCGGCAGCAAGATCAGTTGCAGCGACAAGAACGCCACCGCCGACACGCTTGCCAAGATCACGGACGGGGACAAGGATGCGTCCGACCAGAGCATCATCTTCCTGCGCAAAGGCACGCAGTGGGTGCAACTGGATTTTGGCAGCCCGCAGGAGAGCTTCGCCATCGTCATCTGGCACGCGCACAACATGGCCAAGGTCTATCATAGCGTTATTGTGCAGGTGGCCGATGACCCGGATTTCATTGAGAACGTGCGCACGATATTTAACAACGACGCAGAGAACAAATCCGGGCTGGGCGTTGGCACCAATCGCGAGTACTTCGAGACCTACGAAGGCAAGCTCCTGGACGCCAAAGGCATCAAGGCCCGCTATATGCGCTTCTACTCCAAGGGCAGCACGGAAAGCGCCCTGAACGAATACACCGAAGTCGAGGTTTACGGGCGCCCGGCCAAGTAGCCTGGGCTGGGGGCCGGGATGGACAACAGCGGATGGAAGGCCCCGGCCTCCGCTGTTTTGCGTCCTCAATCCGCTGTCATCGTCCTGCTGGCCGGCCTCGCGCTGGCGGTATGGAGTTGTTCCCTGGACAAGCGGTCGATGCATAACGACGAGGGTGTCAACGGCATCAAGTTCGGGCAGCTTTGGGACCACGGCGGCTATAAGTACGATCCCGACGAACATCACGGCCCCTCGCTCTATTACGCGACGCTTGCGCTAGGGCGCCTGACGAGGGCGCCGAAGGATTCCGACCAGTTCACGGAAAGCAGGCTAAGGTTCACCACCGTTCTTTTTGGCGTTGGGTTGATCCTGCTCCTACCGCTCATTGCTGACGGCCTGGGTAGGCGGGCCACTATTTGGGCGGCCTTATTCACGGCGGTCTCCCCGGCGGTGGTCTTCTACAGCCGGTATTACATTCATGAGATCCTGCTTGTGTTCTTCACTTTCCTGGCGCTGGCGGCCGGTTGGAGGTATTGGCGCAGCCGGAAGCCAGCGTGGGTGTTGCTCGCCGGCGTGGGCGTGGGCCTCATGCACGCTACCAAGGAAACGTTCGTTATCACCTTGGTCGCGGCTGGGCTGGCCCTGGGCCTGAACCAGCTTTGGAATCGTTGGTTGGACGCCACTGCCCCCGAGGCGCACCAGCCTCGGGTCAGACTCAGTCACCTTGCCGCGGCCTTGGCTGTATGGCTTGGTGTGGCGTTGGTCCTTTTATCGTCTTTCTTCACAAACGCCCAGGGCCCGTTAGATTCGGTGCGCTCCTATTTTCCATGGTTGCACCGTGTCGCGGGGGCTTCGCCGCATATCCACCCATGGTACTTCTACCTGCACCGGCTGGTTTATTTTCACGCCGCCAAAGGCCCGATCTGGAGCGAAGCACTTATTCTTGTGCTGGCGGCCATTGGCGCCTGGGCGGCTTTCGCACGCAAAGGTCTCGCCGATGCCAGCGCGAGCTTCGTGCGGT
>Ga0224558_1004023_pt1 | contig 11734 bp, 9 predicted proteins | sample 714S32024metaG_FD_180682 | JGI IMG/M metagenome (GOLD analysis project Ga0224558, IMG submission 180682) | Peat soil microbial communities from Stordalen Mire, Sweden - 717 S3 20-24 | ecosystem: Environmental > Terrestrial > Soil > Wetlands > Peat | place: Sweden: Norrbotten County, Stordalen... | reverse complement strand
GATCGGCAACTGGACGGTGACCACGATCATTGATGCCTACTCGGGCTTTCCGTCTGGCCTGACGGTGACCGGCGCTCCGTCGTTTGCCGGAACCCGCCCGGTGTATACGGGTTCGACTACGCTTACCTCGGGTTCAACCCACCATCGCCTGGGCGGAAAAGGACAGACGCAGAGCTACTTCAATGCGGCTGCTTTCCGTCTGCCGCAGTCGTTCGAACTGGGCACGGTGCCTCGTTCGGCGGCAGAGTTGCGTGGACCGATTTCGTTTGACGACAACGTTTCGGTGATAAAGAACTTCCCAGTCCGCGGCGACCTACGGATTGAGGTTCGCGCCGAAGCCTTCAACGTGCTGAACAAGGTGGACTTCGGTATGCCGAATAGCTCCTACGGAAGTTCGAGCTTCGGCTACATCACCTCACAGTACAATCTGCCGCGCAACCTCCAGATGAGCATGAAGGTGCACTTCTAGAGCGGCAGAGATTTCCTTATTGGCGGTGGCTTCTTCGAGGAAGCTGCCGCCACTTTTCGTTTCCAGATCTTTGACCGATTGAATTCGCACGATTCAGGGTGCCCAGGTCCAGCTTTTGAAAGCTGGAAAACCATAAATGCTGAGATTCGAAACCATGCGAGCTCCTTGCAAAATTACCTTCAGGTCATAGAATGCGTCAGGCACGATCTCAATTGGGTCTCGCCGGTGAATGACGGTGACAAAAGTGAATTAATCTGCAAAGTTTCAAAAAATAGTAGGGGGGGGGGAGGGGGGGGAGTCCTTCAGGTGAGGGCTGGCTGGAGTGCAACCTCCTTTTTCATGGTGCGCCGATCAAGCGAAATCATCTGCAACCCTTTGCAGTACGACCTGCAATCTCCTTGAAATTTTGCAAGTCTCTCGTGCGGTCAGAAATAGAACCTGTCTCTGAAGCAATGCAAGCGGCTGGCAGTTTCCGAATGAAGGCGCAATACTGATTTTTTACGCATGTGAAGGAGTTTTTTGAATGCGCAAGCATGGTTTGAAGTTAGCTCTGGTTTTCTGGTGTGTGTTGGCAGGTGTGGCGGGAATGCAGGCTGCCCCCGCGGCGCGCAGTTACGACGTGGTGATTGCCGGAGCGGGCACGGGCGGCACGGCTGCCGCGCTGACGGCAGCGCGGCTGGGCGCCCATGTGGCGTTGGTGGAAGAGACTGACTGGATTGGCGGACAGGCTGCGGCTGCCGCCGTAAGCACGATGGACGAAGGCAAGGAGCTGACGCCTCCATCGGGTTTTTATCACGAGTTTGTGGATCGACTTCAGGCCTACTATACGGCTCGCGGCAAGTCGGTGGGCACCTGCTATTGGGCCAGCAACACGCATTGCTATGAGCCTTCGGCGATCCGCAAAATTATGCAGCAGATGATCGACGAGGTCAATCGCGGCGAGTACGGCCAGGGGCGTATCGATCTGATTCTGGAAGACCGTGTGGTGCGCGTGCTGGCCAGTGGCGATACGGTAACTGGCGCGGTGACGGCCAGGGGGTTGACGCTGACGAGCAAAATTCTGATCGACGCCACGGAATATGGCGATGTGCTGCCGCTCACCCCGGCTCGCTATCGCAGCGGTCGCTCCATTGGCAATGATCACGGCAAGTCCTGTACCCAGGACCTGACTTATACGCTGGTGATTCGCAAGTATCCGAACGGCGTGCCCGACAAGCTGGTGATGAAACATGAGCCGCCCGAGTATCAAAAGTGGCTGCCGCGCCTGCGGGCGCAGTGGCGCAACGATGGCAATCCTTCATCGCTGATCCTGCCAATAGACTTCGGCAATCACAACGCCTATCGCGGACTGCCGGACTCGGCGAATCCCGAGCCTTACACGGCCAATCAGCATGAACTGATTACGCGCACGGTGATCAATTGGTTCAATGACTATCCGACGCAAACCGACATCTTTGATCGCGCCGAGAGAAAGAAGATTCTGTGCGAGGCCAAGCTGAAGACGCTGGCCAATCTTTACTACCTGCAGCACGACATGGAGCACGGCGACTGGTCGGTGGCCGACGATGAGGGCTACGACACGGCCTACAGCCGCAGCGAAAACTCTTGCCCGAATATTCCGGCCGAGTTTAAGGAGATAGAAGCGCACTTTCCCGCGATTCCCTATATTCGCGAGAGCCAGCGGCTGGTGGGCGAATACACACTGACGGGTGGCGATCTGCGGCGTGAGCGCCAGGGGGGCATTTCGGTGGCGGGTTTTACCGATTCCATTGCGGTGGGCGACTATGCCGATGATCTGCACGCCTGCGATGCGCCGAATGATTTTGAGTTCGATCTGGAGCATCTGTCCGATCGCGCGCCGGGCTTTCGCAGCGGGCCGTTCGAGGTTCCACTACGCGCCTTGATTCCTGAAAAGGTGGATGGACTGCTGGCGGCCGAGAAGAACATCTCAGAGTCGCGCCTGGCCAACGGCGCAACCCGCCTGCAGCCAATTACCATGCTGACCGGGCAGGCCGCGGGTGCGCTTGCCGCGCTTGCTGTGCGCGAGAATAAGCAGCCACGCGCGGTTGCAGCCAGCCAGGTGCAGATGAAGCTGTTGAAGATGGGTAGCATTTTGGCGCGTGAGCCGATGGCCGACCTCGATCAGGGCATGATGCCGTGGAAGGCCGCGCAGTATGTGGTGGCGCATCAGTGGTTGACGATTGGCGAGAAGGGCTTCCAGCCTGACGTTGCGCTGACGCGCGGCGAGGTCGCGACGATTCTTGACCGCGTCTTTCAGTTGAGCGCGCTGGCCGACAATACCAACGCGATGTATGCCAAGGCCAACTTCGAGCGGCCAAGCTTCGCTGATGTGCCGCTCTATTCTCCGATCTTTTCAGCGGTGGAGAACTGGCGGAAGCAGGCGGCGATTCCTGCCTGCGCACCCGCGCTCTTCTGCCCGGACGAGAAGATCGGCGTCGGCGAGTTTGTGGATGCGGTACTGGCGCTGGGCGCGAAGAAGAATCCCGCGCTCACGCACGAGGTGCTGCGGCGCAATGTGAGTGTGACCGGCGATGTGCCGCTTACCAGAATCCAGGCGGCGATGATCCTGTTCAACAGCGTGCAGTAAGGCAGTGGTTGTTAGCAGCACTCAACGAGCCTGCCGAGGGGGCTCATTGAGTGCTGCTTTTTAGAGCGGTTCTCCAATTGGTATAGCCTGACTTACTTCATCGAAGGTGACTTTTTCTTAAGAAAAAAGCCACTCAGCTTACTGGTTTCGGTCTACAGCTATTGGAGAACCGCTCTATTGATCCGGCAAGAAAACAGTGACATCGTATTCCCACCCATTTCCGCAAAAAACGCGGAAATGGATGGGGCACCCTGACAGTATTTAGTTGCCGGATCAATAGTGTCATCCTTCAAAGAAGCGCGCTGCGGCTCCCTGCACGCCCGCCAGATAACCGAGAGTTGAAATCTCGATGCGCGGCCGGCGTTTAGCGCCGAAGTGCAGCAGCTTGCCAACATGGTCGCGCACCGCGTCGACAAACGCGCCATGGCCCTCGACCAATCCGCCGGAAAGAAAGACGGCTTGGGGGTCGAGCATGTTGAAGACGTTGGCGATGCCTTCAGCCAAGGCGTCAGCCAGCGCGCTGTAGGCGGCCAGGGCGTCGTCGTCGCCTGTTTTGGCAAGCTCGCTCACGCGGCGCGCAGCGGCCGCCGTCTGCAGACCCTGCAGTGCGTTTTTGCCCGCTTGCTGTTCGTATTCGTTCAGCAGCGCTGCCGTGGATACGTAAGCCTCAAGGCAACCGTGGCGTCCACAGTTGCAGGCGCGGCCGCCGCTGTGGATCGTCTGATGGCCAAAGGTTCCGGCAAAGCCGCAGCCGCCTTCCACCAGTTTGCCGTGGCAGACGTAGCCGCCTCCCAGACCGGTTCCGAGGGTTATGGCGGCAAAGCTGTCAAGCGCGCGTCCGCGACCGAAGTAGAGCTCAGCCAGCGCGGCGGCCTGCGCGTCGTTCACGGCGCGGGTATGGAGCGAGAACTTTTTCTGTACGAATGCGGCCAAGCCAAAGCCCGCCCAGCCGGGCAGATTGTCGGTAGCGGCAAAGACCGAGCCGGAGCGGCTTTCAATGGCGCCGGCGCTGGCAATGCCGATGCCGGCAATCTCGATCTGCTGCTCGGCCGCGTTGGTCAACACCTGCTGGATGGCAGTTTCGAGTCCGGCGGCAATGGTTTCGCGTCCGCGGGTGGCCTCGGTGGGAACCTGAGTAGTCAGGCTGACTGCGCCAAGCGAGCTGACCACACCAGCCTTAATGGCCGTACCGCCAATATCAACGCCGATGGCGGCTGTGCCCCGGGCTGGCTTTAACGCCTTCACAAAGCCGGTGGCGATCACGCCGGGCCGCGTAATGGCCGAACCCACCACCACGCACCAAGCTCCGGCAGCAATGGCGCGGCGTGCCTCGGCGGGCGTGCCGATGTGCCCTTCGGCGACGATCGGCGTGCTGGTGCGGCTGGCCAGCTCACGGAGCAGATCCCAGTCAAACCAGTTGTTGCCCTCGGTGTCGTCGGTGTAGCCGTTGAGCGTGGTGCCCACCATGTCAGCGCCGGCTTCGGACGCGGCCAGAGCCTCGTCGAGCGTGGCCGTATCGGCCATGACGGGCAGATGCAGTTCGGAATGAATGCGCCCCACCAGCTCACGCCAGGGGTCGCCGAAGGTCCAGGCGCGAGCCGTGCAATCAAGCGCGATAATGCTTGTGCCCGCCTCGGCTAGTCGTTTGGCGGCGGCAAAATCGGGCGTAATGCGCAGTTTGCCGTCTTTGTAGCACTTTTCAATGCCGATGATGGGCAAGTCGGTGTCCTGGCGGATAGCTGCAATATGTTCAGCGCTGTTCAGGCGCAGACCGCTGACGCCAGCCGCGACAACGGCCTGGGAAATCCGCCGGATAGTGTCGGTATCTTCTAGCGGATCATTGGGATAGGCCTGGCAGGAACCGATCAGGCCGCCTTTCAACTTATCGAGTATGGAATGCACGGATCTACCACCTTGCAGTAGCTGGCGCAGAAAAAACAACCACGTCGCATAAATTCGAACTTCTTATATTGTATAGTCTACTAGAGAAAGAAAATCCACGAACCTCCATTCTGGTTCGTCTACATTCTTCTTTGCTGTACTTTAACTCTTGTTTCTGGTCCTGCTCTGGGGCCGGATGGAGGTGCTCTTGCTCAGTACCCTTGCCGCAGGCGCGTTGCTTGCCATCGTTTCCGGGTTGATGAACGGAAGTTTTACGCTTCCCATGCGCTTTCTCGGGCGTTGGGACTGGGAACATGTCTGGAGCCTCTTCATTTTCGTTGCTTGTATTGTGATGCCGGCTGTTCTGCTTGGGATTGAAGCACCGCAGAGCTGGGCGATTCTGGCCACGGCTCCGGCCTCGGCTCTGGTGATTGCCGCTATAACTGGTTTTGTCTGGGGTTTTGGCGCGTTGATGTTCGGCCAAAGTGTGAGCGCCATTGGCATTTCGTTGGCCAACACACTGGTGCTGGCCATTAGCTCGGCGCTAGGCTCGCTGCTGCCGCTTCTGCTGCTGGCGCATGGCCAGTTGTTTGAGCCGACAGGAATCAAGATTCTGGCCGGTGTGGCCGTGCAGGTGGTGGGTATTGTGTTCTGCGGCAGCGCGGGCAGGCTGCGTGAAAAGTCTGCCGGTGTTGCCGCGGAGCGAGGCGACCTGGTGGGCAAGGCGCGGCCGCTGGGTGTGGCTCTGATGCTGGCCTGCGGATCAGGTGTTCTGTCGGCTGTTTTCAACATTGGTTTTGCCATGGCTGCGCCGATTGCCGTCCATGGCCGTATGGCTGGCTTGAGCCAGTTTGACGCCACCAACCTGATCTGGTGGGTGATGCTGGGTGCGGGTTCTGTGGCCAATCTGCTTTTCTGCGCCTTCCTGTTTGTGAAGAATCGCAATTTTTCAAAATTCTTCCAGCCAGGTTCGTCGCGGCTTTATCTGCTAGCCTCGCTGATGGCTCTACTTTGGGGGGGGAGCATCTTCGTGTACGGTGCGGCTGCCCCGCGGTTGGGTAAACTGGGCACTGCCATCGGATGGCCTCTTAGCTTGGCCACAGGTCTATTGCTGGCCAACATCATCGGCATCGGACTGGGAGAGTGGAAGCAGGCTCCGCGCCGTGCAATGGGCAGAATGTACTTCGGTATCGGAATATTGCTGGCCGCAATTGTTATTCTCAGTAGAGCAGGGAATTAAGGCGGCTTTTGGCCGCTCTATGACTTGCTTTTCGCGAATTGACAGGGAATATGCCTCAGATGAAATCCAAGACGCCTGTAGCAGCAGCACTGCGTGCCGGGCGCACCATCAGCACCGTGCAGTTTGAGCCGCTCGACAAGTCCAGCTATGTGCCGATGTACGCACAGATTCAGGCCCAATTGCAGACCTTGATCCGCAATGGACGCCTGAAAACAGGCGATACCCTGCCCAGCGAGGAAGAGTTGAGCCGAGTCTTCGGCGTGAGCCGCATGACCGCGCGCCAGGCGCTTCAGACCTTGCGCAACCTGGGGCTGGCGGAGCGTCACAAAGGTTTGGGAACGTTTGTGACCCAACCCAAGGTGGAAAAGGATATTGCTCAAGTTTTCGGCTTCACGGCTGAGATGAAGGCTTTGGGCATGAAGCCAAGTTCGTGCCTGCTACAGGCTGAAGTCAGAGAGGCCGATGAGAAAGCAGCCCAGAGCCTGGCTATCCAGATGGGCGCGCCGGTTTTTGTTCTTCGCCGTCTGCGCTATGCCGATGGCCTTCCCATGGCCATCGAAGAATCCACACTCTCGCTTGATCGGTTTCCCGAAATCGACAAGATTGATTTCCAGCAGGTTTCGCTTTACGAAACGCTGCGCCAGCGCTACGGCGTCAAGTTTTTCCTTGCGGACGAGGTTCTGGAAGCGCATCTGTCCGGTCGTGACGAAGCGCGAATGCTGGAGTTGCCTGCGTACTCTTGTCTGCTGGTGATCTCGCGTGTGCTGTGGAATATGGAAAACGAGCCGGTGGAAATGGCGCGTTCATTGTATCGTGGCGACCATTACCGCGCCGTGCTGCGCATTCCCGCGCATACGGCCACGGCCACGTAGAGGAGCGGCCCTGGTATCAGAACGGCTGCGTCTGCCATGCCCAGCTCATCGAGGCGTTGATCACTGAGCAGACGTATTACCGCTGGCGCATGGAGTATGGCGGCCTGCAAGTGGATCAGGCGCGGCTGAAGGAACTGGAGCAGGAGAACGCCAAGCTGAAGCGTTTGGTGGTGGACCTGAGCCTGGACAAGTTCAAACAGTCAGAGACCTAGAGCATTTTAGGAATCCATATAGACTTTTCAATGGCGTTGAATGTGGCTTTTTCTTGAGGAAAAAGCTACTTAGCAGCATGGATTCGGTCTACACCAATTCCTAAAATGCTTTACCGCCCGAACAGGCGCTTCAGGAAGCTGGTTTTGCGCGTACCGCTGCCGGAGCCTTCGTGGGCGCTGATCCTGTGCGGAACTGCGAACTTCACAGCGTGGAACTTCAGCGGCACATGCTCGCAAAGCCCCAAGGGCTCCGGCTGCATGGGCCACTGCGCTCCAACGACCGCGGCCTGCGGATTGGTCAGGCATAGCCGCCTTGCCGTCTCCTCGCCGAATCGTTGCGCCACATAGTTGTATACCTTTTTCAGATGCGGCGGCCGCGTGTTCGTGCCGTGCGCGTCGCTAGCCAGAAAGTGAATCCAGTTGCGCCGCAGCAGCTCGTTGGAAAAAGCCTCCGCCGTTTTTCCGAAGCGTCCATAGAGGGAACTGGCGGTGACCTGAACGAGGTACCCGCTGCGCATCCACTCGGCCAGTAGCTCAGGCTTACCCAGTACGGCCTGACACCGCTCCGGATGGGTGATGATGAGCTGATAGCCAGCCAAGTGCAGCCTGAACATGGCTTCGGTGATCGACGGAGGAATCGAAGTGTTGGAAAATTCGATCAGCAGGTACCCTTTGCCGTCGATCGAGTAGCGCAAAGGGTTGGCCACGGCGTCCAGAATGTTTTCCGCCGTCATGTGAAAGTCGCAGGCAAGGCTCAACTTAATCTTGCCTGCGAGCAGCGCGCGCAACTCCGCGTAGCGTTCTTCGATGAGCGCGGTCTGATAAGGATAGCGTTCGCTGGCGTGCGGGGTGCAGACGATGTGCGTGATACCATCCGCCGCAGCCTCCCGCGCCATGGCGAGCGAGGCCTCCAGATCGGGCGAGCCGTCGTCTACTCCATAGATGAGATGCTGATGGATGTCGATCATGCCGCGTTGGTCCCCAACTGCCGCCGGGAAGCTCAGCACTACAGTTGTACTTGCCTCGAATCGCCCCGGTCCGGGCCTAAAGGCCCGATTTTTGGAACATTCTTCAGGGGCCTGAAGGCCCCTGCTCCCTCCGAATCGGCGATTTGCAACTGTGGTGCTAATGGGTTGCCAGGAGTTCCATCATGGAGGCGAAAATCTTCCAGCCATCGGTCGAACCCAGCAGGGCTTCGCTGGACCGTTCCGGATGGGGCATGAGTCCCAGCACGTTCCTCTTCTCATTGAGGATACCGGCGATATTGTTCAACGAACCGTTCGGATTCGCCACCGGCGTGACCTCTCCGGCGGGAGTCGCGTAGCGGAAAGCGATCCGGTCTTCGGATTCCAGTTGGTGCAACACTTCCGGCGTGCAGAAGTAGTTGCCCTCCATGTGGGCAATGGGAATCTGCAGGACTTCGCCCTTCGTGAGCTGGTTTGTGAAGGGACTGTCGGTGGTTTCCGTGCGCAGATGAACCTGCTTGCAGATGAACTTCAGCCCCGCGTTGCGCGTCAGGGCGCCGGGCAGCAGGCCGGATTCAGTCAGGATCTGGAATCCGTTGCAGATGCCCAGGACAAGTCCGCCATCGGCGGCAAAGCGCTTGACGGCCTGCATGACGGGAGAAAAGCGCGCAATGGCGCCGGTGCGCAGGTAGTCTCCGTATGAGAAACCGCCCGGAACCAGGACCGCATCCACGCCAGCCAAGTCCTCGGAGTCGTGCCAGAGAAAGGTGACAGGCTGATGAGCCACTTCGGCAATCACGTCGTATGCGTCGTGGTCGCAGTTAGAGCCAGGAAAGACAACAACCCCGAATTTCATGCTTCTAGGGTATCAGCTTCTCGCCCTGGCGGGGAGCGTCTGTGGCCGCTCCAAATGCAAAATGGAGGAAAACTGCTCTTTTGCGTTCCGGACGTCCGGCGGTGAGGCGCAGTGTTTTGACCCCCACGGCGAATGCTATACTTACACGGTCAGGCGCGTGCCCGCGCCACCATTTTTTACCATACAGAGGCTCTTATGTCCGGCCATTCAAAGTGGGCCACAATCAAGCACAAGAAGGGCGCGCTCGATGCCAAGCGCGGCAAGATATTCACCAATTTGATCAAGGAAATTACTGTCGCTGCCAAGGGTGGCGGCGATCCCGACGGCAACGCCCGATTGCGTGGGGCAATCCTGGCAGCCAAAGCGGAAAACATGCCGCAGGAGAACATCAAGCGCGCCATCCAGCGCGGCACGGGCGAGTTGGCGGGCGTCAACTATGAGGAGATCAGCTTCGAGGGCTACGGCCCCGGCGGCGTCGCCATCATTGTGGATGTGCTGACCGACAATCGCAACCGCGCCGTCAGCGAGATCCGGCACGCCTTCGCCAAGCATGGCGGGAACCTGGGCGAGAACGGCTCGGTCCGCTTCATGTTCTCCAAGAAGGGCGTCATTGCCGTAGAGAAGTCTGCGGCCACCGAAGAGCAGTTGATGGATATCGTGCTCGAACATGGCGGCGAAGACCTGAATGACGAAGGCGAGACCTGGGAGATCATTACCGATCCGGCCTCGTATGAAGGTGTTCTCGCGGCCGTGAAGGCTGCTGACATTCCCACGGTGATGAGCGAAGTGACCATGGTTGCCTCCACCTACACCAAGCTTGAAGGCTCGGCGGCCACGCAGATGATTCGCCTGCTGGAGACCCTGGAAGACTGCGACGACACCCAGAACGTCTATTCGAACTTCGACATGGACGCCGATCAGATGGAAGCCGCGGCCGAGTAATGCTTTTATCTTTCATTGATGCCAGTACGTCTTCACGGTGAGATGCCTTTTCGTGAGAAAGAATCACTTGACGGCTGGTCATTGGCAAAGGGTAAAAGTGCGTGGGGTTGAATGTTGCAAGGCTATGGAAAGGCCGCCGGTTCAGGCGGCTTTTTTATGGAGATAGAAGAATTCTCAGCGAAGGGAAAAACGTTGATCCGAATCGTAAAGCTTTTCGCTTTTATTTGGGTGGCGGGGACCATGGTTGCCGCTGCTGAAACTTCAGACGTAGCAGCTGTCGCTGCTCCGGCGGCCAGCAACCCCGTGGCACAGGTTCGCCAGAATATGAGCTGGGAGTATGGTCCGTTCGTCAACTACGGCAATGGCGTGGGCGACCGCTCGGACTACAAGTTTCTCTCGGCCGGTTTTCAATTGGGCAAGCCTCTCAGCCCCGTCGTGCGGGCCGGTATTTTCAGCGGCCAGTTCGAGTTCGGCGGCAACATCATGCCTCTCTGGCAGGCGTACACACCTGCACCCCACACCGAGGTCACAACCTGTTTGGTGAATGGCATTGCTGGCCAATGCACGCTGCTGACTGGCGGCGGCACGTATCGTGGCGTCAGCCTGACCCCGGTGATTCTGCGCTGGAATTTGCTGACCCGCAACCGCCGCATTCAGCCCTGGTTCCAAGGCGCTGGGGGGCTGATCTATACGACCCACAAGTTCCCGCCGAATTTTCAGAGTACGCAGATACTCAACGGCAAAACGGTTCTTCTCGACGGCGGAACCTCCGTCTGGAATTTTTCGCCGCAAGGCGGTTTTGGCGTTCACTACTTCACCAGCCCCAAGCGCTCGATCGACCTCGGGGTGAACGCCGTCCATATCTCGTCGGCCTCCCTGGGCGACCGCAATCCCGGCGTCAACGCAAGCATTCAGGTGCAGGTCGGCTATACCTTCTGGAAGTAGCTAAGTTGAAAGGAATCATGAGCGGACCGGTTATCGAGTGTGTTCCGAACTTCTCCGAGGGCACGGATGTCCGGGTGGTCGAGGCGATCATCGCGGCGATGCGCGTCGAGGGAGTGAGTCTGCTCGACTGGTCCATGGATGCCGCGCACAACCGATCCGTGGTGACGATTGCCGGCGATCCCGCCGCAGTGGTCGAGTCCGCGGTGCGCGGCGCGGGTGCGGCCGCCGAACTCATCGACCTGACCCGGCAGCATGGGCTTCATCCCCGTATCGGCGCGGCCGACGTGATTCCTTTCGTGCCCATCTCCGGTGTCAAGCTGGAGCAGTGCGTGATGCTGGCCCGGCAGGCAGGGCAGGACATCTGGCGCCGCTTCAACGTGCCGGTCTACTTCTACGAGGCGGCGGCTTCCCGGCCCGACCGCGTCAACCTGGAAGATGTGCGCCGCGGTCAGTTTGAAGGCCTGCGTGACGCCATCGGCAAGGATTCTTCGCGCAAGCCCGACGTTGGCGGCCCCTACCTTCATCCCACGGCTGGCGCAAGCGCGGTCGGCGCACGCAAGTTTCTGGTGGCCTACAATATCTATTTCGATTCTGCGGACGTTGCGGTTGCACGCGCCATTGCCCGTGAGATTCGCGCCTCTTCCGGCGGACTCAAGGGCGTCAAGGCCCTGGGGGTGCTTGCCCATGGGCGCGCGCAGCTCACTATGAATATCACGGGTTTGAGGCCATGCCTGTTTCGCAGGT
>Ga0224558_1004022_pt1 | contig 11735 bp, 14 predicted proteins | sample 714S32024metaG_FD_180682 | JGI IMG/M metagenome (GOLD analysis project Ga0224558, IMG submission 180682) | Peat soil microbial communities from Stordalen Mire, Sweden - 717 S3 20-24 | ecosystem: Environmental > Terrestrial > Soil > Wetlands > Peat | place: Sweden: Norrbotten County, Stordalen... | reverse complement strand
GGGGGCGCGAGCTGGGTGCTCGCCGCTCGCCCCCTGCTCGTTTTACCTCGCTGCCAGCGCGCAGGGAGTTACTACAACAACAGAAACCAAAACAAACGCCACTTACACAAATTTCTTTACAAAGCCTACCAGAAGCCGATACCGACAGAACCTGTCACTTGAATGGTAACCTTTGTATTTGTAGTAGGTTATACCTCATCCCTCTGGACTCATCTCTTCACTGCGCGTGAGGCGTTTCGTTCCCGAGCTGACGATCGTGCTCCCGCGCCACATGGTTTCCCCGCTTCGTCGCACCCACATTTTAGTTTGAGCAACTCCCCGTTCGGCTTGCCACCATTACCAATGGGCAGTAATCTTGGGCTATGAAGTCGCTCGAACACATCGCCTCCGAGGCCTTGCTTCTCCCCAAAGACCAGCGTTTTACGCTGGCGCATCGCATTCTGGCCAGCGTGGAGCCGGAGATGCCTGCCGATGTGGAAGCGGCGTGGGACTTGGAAATCCGGGAAAGGATCGGAAGGTATGACGCCGGTCGGACGGTTGCCGTCTCCGGCCAAGGGGTCTTTGCGGAGCTGGACAAGAGGCTGAAGCGGTAAACTACGAGTTTCTCCCGGAGGCTCGCGACGAGTTGTGGGAAGCAGCGTTGTACTATGCGTCCCAGGAAGAGGGCTTGGGACTGCGCTTTCGGGGAGAAGTTGCGCACGTTATCGAACGCATCCTTGCTGACCCCTATCTTTGGAGGGAGCGTCCTGGAGGATATCGGCGAGTAAACTGTCCGGTCTTTCCGTATTATATCGCCTATTTCATTCGAGGCGAGACGATATTGATTGCGGCGGTCGCGCACGGGCACAGAAGACCGAACTATTGGAAGGACCGAGTAACGGGCGCCTGACCGGTCTTGGATTGCCGGCGTCTTACGGTCCCCTTCCGGCCCGCTTGGCCTCAACCCGGACGGTTTCCTCTCCACTTCCCGCAGCACCCGCCGGAGCCTCGCCGGAGCCTCGCCGGACACTCGCCGTAGCACCTCTTATCCGCGATAAGAGGTGCTACGGCGAGGCTCCGGCGAGGTTCCCGGGAGTGTCGGGTGCGGGATTGAAGGAAAGCACCCGCGCGGTTCGCTATATTCTGTCAGGCTTCCTCATCGAAGTGGGCGTTCCCATAGTTCTCTTTCGATATACTCAGCATGTCGAAATGCCGCAATCATGGGCGCGTTGCAAGCGGCAGTGTCACCGACGGTGCGCCGGACCCCAATTCGTGCCAACGTGCGTGTTGCCTGGTCCAGCAACTGCCGACCGTAGCCATCGCCACGGTGCCCAGGCAGGACACCCATCTAGAAGATGGTTCCTTCAAACGGCTGCCCTCCGTTCTGCGCAAAGACCGAACAGAGCACGAAACCGACCGGTTCACCCCCCTGCGTTTGCGCGAGTTGCCACCAATCAGGCTCTTGCTTGAAGTATGGACTCGACAGCGCAAGCAAGACGGTCGCCGCCCTGTGCGCCCCGTTCTCGGCAACGGCCAGTTGATCCGCTGGATCTAGCGAGGTCGCCAGGACTTCGGAAAGAGCCTCCGCCAGCCAATCGGCGGGGGCGGGACGAAAACGTAGGCGCGAAGCCTGGTTCGGCACTGGGCAACCCGGCTCCCACACGAAGGGAATCTTTAAATAGTAGCCCGAACGCACTGTCATTTGGGAGGCCTAACGCTCAGCTCACCGATGGCGGGTCGCCCTGAGCGCCCGGACTGCCCGAAGAAATAACCGGGCCGCCATTCGGTGGAGCGGCTTGTTCGCCGGCCCCCATGATGGGATTGAACTGGTTGGTTATCAATGACCAGTCGCTGTCTTCCTTCGCCAGATGCGCCTGCCAGTCGTGGGGCCTTACGGCGCAGTGGGTCGACTCTGCATTCCGAGGCCGCTTTATTACCACCGGAAAAGGCTTTCCCCTGGAATAGATCTTGGCGCAGTACTGTTGCAGCTCTTCAAGGCGAAAAACGTAAAACTCATCTCTTTCATCGGCGTTCAGCAGGACAAAGACGCAGACAAGATCGGGATTGCGGAGCTTCTTCTTACCCTTCACCGCCTGGCAATCTCCCTGTTGCTCAATCTCCAAGAAGGTCTTCGCATCGAACTGCCAGGACCCTCCCCTGATGGTCTTGACTTGGACCGGAAGGGAGTGGCCCGAAAGGTCCGAGGCAAGCACATCGAAGTCAGGAACGTTTCCTGCGAATGGCGTCGCGAAGATACCGAGGCGACCAAGCTTAGAGACGACAAGATGCTCCCCGATCTGGCGTACGAGTTGATTGCTGCGTTTCGTTTTCATTTCAAGTCGGCGAACGATTAGCTCACTGATGGCGGCCCCTCCCCGACTTCCGAATCGCCAGACGGTATGGCGGGGCCGCCATTCGGAGCAGCGTCGTGTTGAAGTTGGACCCTATTCATGCCGACGCGTCTGCCTCTTCTAGCGCGTCCTGCGGTTCACTTGGAAGGTGGTCGCCTATAGCTTTGATCAGCGCCTTGGAAAGATCTGGCGCTCGTTTGTTTATCTCAAGGCCGTACGCGAGGCAGTCGAGACGCCTCGCGGCACCCCGTACCGTGGAATCTCCCAGAAACACACACATGCATGCCTTCGAGAGCAGAGCCGCTGCCTTTTCCGGCCGTCGGAGTAAGTCTCCCACTTGGCCTGCAGCGGCGCCGGGGACTTCAATTTCGCCCGTGGCGCTAGTTTGAGCGGCAATAATACGAGCATCCGACCCTTCGGCCTTGCGAACCATCTCTTTCAGGGTCCAGAAGAATGCCGGTGGTTGTGCGTGGCGCACCCATTTCTTTTGCCACTTGGAGAGGAGCCAGCCAGAAAAATCCTTTCCCATTAAGATGGCGAGCCGAACCAGGGTGCGGGTCTGGAGGTTCTTAGGGTGCAGGTAAAGCCGAAGAAGAGTTTGAGCGACGTCGCTATCTGGTAAACGTAGTAGCCAATAGAACGCTGGGGAGTAGGAATCAAGGGCGCTGTTGAGGAGTACCACGAGATTCTGGTCATTGTCCGTGACGTGCTGCCTCTCGGCATACACCCGGTAGTACACCGGCTGCCCGAGGAGAAACTGCTGCTGGCCCTTTGCGAGAACGCGGTTTGCTTCGACCACATTGTTGATTTCCTCAAAGACTCCTTCGGATATACCTTCGTGGTAGAACTGACCCGTGGCTTTGGCTGGGTCTCGAGTGAGAACGACCGGGATGGCCTTGGGGTCGTTTACTGCTCGAACCGTTGTGGCGACTTCCGCGATGGATGTTGTGGCTCTGGGGGGGGCTGCCGTGAGAATGCGTGACCCGGGGGGAGCATGAACCACCTTTCTGACTCCGCTCATCCAAGCCTTTCGGACCTGAACGAGCTGCCTGTCGACGGCTTTTCGGAGGTCTTCTGTATTCGCTGGCTCGCTTTTGGCTCCATGCCGGAAGTAGACGGTCCCAACTGCAAAGGCGGTTTTCTGCTTTCCCGGTTCGGTTTCGTAGGTGCCTGGTTTCTGGAACACAAGCGGGTAGGCCCCTCCCTGGATAACGAGACCGATAAGGATGTTTCCTTTCTTTTCCAGTTGTCGAATCTCAAACTCTAGGTCAACCGGCCCCGTGTATTTCCCGAGCTTGTTCGCTATGTCTGCTGGATCTGCGTTTCGGATGCCCTCCACGGACTCACGGCTCGGTTCCCCAGAGCTGGTTAGCCCAAAGATGATGACCCCGCCGCCGGAGTTGGCCATCGCGACAATATCCTTCACCACCTCACACCAACTGGCTTGCGAATTGGGGTCAAAGGTCTGCTTGAATTCAATGTGCTTCGACTCGGAGGTTGCTGCTAGAGCTTTAGAAATGAGGTCGGGCATAAGTGGTAGCCTCGGTCCAACGAAAACGCTCAGCGATGCGCCGCCCGGGACTTCGGATTGAAACCGAGACGCAACTGGCGCATTCGCTGGAACAAAAGTTAGGAATCATCACGCCTTCTTCAGCAGCCATTCTTTTGGATCTGCCTCGAGGCTCAAGACGTAGATACCTTTTTCCACGCCGACAAAAGAGGCACAGTAAGGGGTAAGCTTCGAAATGCAGTGCTGAACCAAATAATCGCACAACTCGACCGTCTGCTTCAGTCCACCGTCAAGCATCGTATAATGTGATACCGTGTGAAGTTCAAATCCAGTGTCGTCTCTGCGAATGATAACCCTATTCATCGGGGAGGAAGGAAAAGCTATGGCATCTTTGTGTCCTATACCTCGGTCACGCATCTCAAGATGCTCTTTGTGTAAGGCCTGGAATTTAACCGGAACAAGTTCGTTTGCCAAAGGCACTATACGCTTGGATTCGGTAACTTGGGATTTTGTAAACGGTCGCGCATACGCCACAACGATTTGGCAGGCGATTGCCTCCTGCACTTCGTCTGGCAACTCTCGGTGTGCGAATAGAAGCTTTGCTGCCTCCCTTGCTTCGACGAGAGAAGAACGCGCATAGGTGTAACGCCAAATCTCGATGCGCTCATGTTGGGACGGAGCGTTCATGATGGCTATGATTATGCGACGGCCAGTTGTTTATCCAGGGTCGGGCCTTCCACGGTCCGCTTGAGCGTAAGTTATTGATTAGCAGCCTCATTCGAGTTGAGCCCCAGCCGTCTGGTTCATATATGCCCCGCCGGAATCTTCCCATTTCTTTGTGCGTAAGTTGCTCATTATCAACGACGCTTGGCCGAATAATACGACGGCTGGTTCGTTTAACAAGAACAGAATCCTTGTCATTTTCCCCACAGCCTTGGACCGCTTTTGTGCCGCGCCCCGCGCGAAGCTGTCCCCATTAAGAGCGGTTCAGGATCGTGGTGACTTTGGCAGGTTCGCCTTGGCCGAGCGTGGTCCTGACTGGCTCAGAGGAAACCGACGAACGAATCGGCGGTTGACCCTACACCAACCGTTGCAGAAACTCCGCATATGCGCGCAACTCAGCCATATGAAAACCAGTCGAAGACACTTCCTCGGTAGTGCCACTGCGGGCTGCACCGCCGCGATTGCGCTCCGTGAGAGCTTCCTTGGCGCAGCGGAGCCGGCTTCGTCAACGGAGGTTCGGCCTAGGCGATTTACGGTTCGCGCATACGACGCCAAAGGGGAGCCGCTGCCGGAATCAGCCTTGCAGGGCTTGTTCCTGTTTGAGGCCGACGGGGACCGCAACCCGCTGCCCCATCCGAAACGCGATGTCTCGAACGGGTACGTGAGCTTCGAGGCTCCCGCGGCGCCCTTCGGCTGCTCGCTCCTGACAAACGTGGACGGCTTCGGCACCGTGAGGTTGTACGCAGACGCGGATGGCAATGGGTAAGAACGTGATCCGGCGCGACTACATCTTGCGGATGATTGAGGAGTTCGTCCAGGCGCTGACCAGGATTAGCGCGCTGAAAAAGGACCGCCTCTGGCAGGAAGCCGCCGGGGTCGTGGATGAGGAATTCCAGCGGCTGATCGGCACGGGGGCTCAGGAGGTGGCCAGACTCACTGAGACGGAGTTGCTGGCCAGGCTCATACGCGGGGAACCTACCCAAGCCGTGCGGGAGAAGACGTTGATCCTGACCGCCTTGCTCAGAGAGGCCGGCGACGTGGCGGCGACGCAAGAGCGCGAGGAGGAAAGCCGCTCCTGCTACTTGAAGGGACTGCACTTGCTGCTGGAGACCCTGGCGCGCGATGAGGTTTCCGCTTTCCCGGACTTCGTTCCGCGAGTCGAAGTGTTCGCAACGGCTTTGCGTGAATCGCCGCTGCCGCGGGAAACCGAGGCCCTCCTGATGCATCATTACGAGAGGTCGAGGGAATTCGCCAAAGCCGAGGATGCGCTCTTTGCGATGCTCGAAGCGGAGCCGGGGAACGCCGGCCTCGTCGAGTTCGGGGTGGCGTTTTACGAGCGCTTGAGGGGCCAGAGCGATGCGGCTCTGGAGGCCGGCAACCTGCCGCGCTCTGAACTCGAAGCCAGCCTGGCCGAGCTGCGCAAACAGTTGGCAGAATGAGTCACACGGGTTCGCGGCCAAGCCGAAGCGCCAGCAAACCCTCAAGCCCGCCCCCGCGCAGCCCCTTTTCGCTCGCAGTTGCAGCGACCACGCGAAATGCCCCGGGCTGCCCATAAACACAGGCGCTAGTCCTCACCTGCACCGCTCCGGAAGTGTCAATAGTGAACTGACGCCTGCATGCGGCGGTTGAAGCGGTTGGACACGATGAACTACGAGTTACGGGGGTACGGCACAGTTTGACTTTCCGATACCGGGAGGAGTACCTTAGCAACATGACGATCACGCTGCCGGATATCCCAGAAGCCCCGCAACTGGCTCCTGCTGAAGTGCGGCTGGAACTTGGCTGCGCCCTCTACGCCCGAGGGCGGATTGGGAAGATTGCCGCTAGCAACCTGGCGGGTGTGGACTTCTTCACCTTTCAGCGCGCGTTGGAGGAGCGCGACATCCCACTCTACACTGAGCAAATGCTGGCCGACGACCTCCAAACCTTGAGAACCCTGTTTCCCAGGTGATCGTCGTTGCCGACACTTCCGTCGTCATCAATCTCTGCTGCGTCGGCCGGGGAGACTTATTGCGGCGGTTGTTCCGGGAAGTGGTGGTCCCGCCGGCAGTCGCGGTCGAGTTCGCCCGCCTGGCTTCCAGTGTCCCGAGATTTGCTGGCCTCCTGCTGCCCGAGGGTATACGCCAGCAAGCACCCACCACCATGCCCGCCTTGCTTCGTTCCGCCATCGGCCTTGATCCGGGAGAAGCAGCCGCCCTGGCCTTGGCGGTTGAGATTCATGCGGACGCCGTCTTGTCGGACGAGCGGCGAGGTCGCGAGGCCGCCAGCCGGCTTCTGGATCTCTGAACCGCTCCGTCAGCAGGTGCTCAGTTTGGCGGGCGAGGCTCGCTGAGGCGCACCGCTGCACGCTCCTTCTGCCTCACGTGCTGGTTCCTGGGTGCAAGTGCTCCGTTCCGAACCCGCCTTCGCCTGATTCACGCTACAAGGCTGAGGGGTGCGGGGCGGGATGTTTAGTTGTGCGGACCCTGTTTGGGACCAAGCTACGGTCTGACGCCTTTCACGGCTACGATTCACCCACAGATTTCGTGGTAGAGGTTTTTTAGTCTTGTGTATTATAAATTCCCCCACCGCACTCTTCACAGAATTTGCCGGAATAATCGGATGCGTACTCTTTTCCGCATTTGCCGCACTTGCGACATCTACCGGGGCTATTGGCATTTGAGCCAATTGCCTTGCCTGCCATTTTCTGTTCCAATAAGGCCGAAACGCCAATGCACAGCATGCCGAACATGAAATGGTAAAATGCGATTAAAACTGCACCAATAACTCCGGTCGCCTCTAGACCACCACTGCTGAACATCCTTGGTTCGCTCGACTTGGATAAAAAGACAATCGCCGCTATAAATCCCAAGACAATGACGATATAACCGACAGGTTTTAGAATATTTGCTAGCGTTTCGTTTGTCGAACCACTCCTAAACATGTTTGATGGTGTCTCATTTGTCATAACAGTCGCTCATTTCTTCGCTTTTAATGGGTTTGTTCTGCAACACTACTTTTGCAGGATCATTCATGGACGTAAGGGAACGATTATTGAATAGATGCTTTTTATGCCGCCAACGCCAAATTTATTGGCGAGTTTCTTCATGCTCGGCTCATTGAGCATCTCTTCTATAAGCCGTGCATTTTCTTTTGCCTGTTGGTCCGCGTTGCGAATAGATTGTATAGTGTCTATGCGTGTTTTCCAGTATGGCGCTTTTTCCTTAAGACGATAAATATCATACCTCGTTAATGCGGTATCGAAATCAAATAATGCTAGAGAGGTGTTCACAATGGATGAATCGGTTTTACCGACTATTTGAGTCAGCGATAAGGTCGCAACGAAGTAGTAATAACCTGTACCGGCTGCTAAAAGCAGTGACATTATGATGATAATAGTTGCTTTACCACTTCTCATTTCAGTAATCACTGAGGTCCGAAACATGGTGGTGTGTTTGTCCACCATCTTAGGAGAAAGGAGAATAAAGCAAAGAAGGACCAGACATACGATGATGAACCACATGACTATCGTCCTTTCAGTGTAATAGTTCCTGTCCAGATGTGGAGCGTGACTCAAGCAAATACAATTCCTGGACTTCTGAGGGAGAGAGAGCGCGGCTGTAGATACGAACATCATCTAGCAAACCCTTGAACCGCTCGGATGTCCTAGTGCTATGTTTGCCCATCACTAGCGGATGCGAGTTCTTTACGATGTTACCAGTGGCGTTCTTGGATATTACGAGCTTGGCGTTTACATAGAATCGAATCTGCGAACCGTCATACGTAAGAGCTAGGAAGTCATAGACAGAATAGCTCGGCTGGACAAGCCCTTGCTGGCTATCAACATTTGGGGTGGAACTGCTAAGGTCAAAAAACGTCCCACCGATAGTCCACTTCGCATCGTACTTGCCATCCCCTTCTGTCCTGATAAGGAACTCGACATCTGACGGAACCTCGTGCTTAGAAACGACATCCATAATACGCCGAGTGGCAGGGTCCGGCTTGACCCAAAGAGTTACGGTCCGTTGATCAGATGGAGAAATCGCGAAAGCTGGCACCGAAATGTCGTCATTCACGCCATCAAAACTGTAGGCACTATTGGAATTACCGAATCTGTCTGCGGTCAAAGTGGCGCCATGAATCGTCGCGTGGTTCCCATTTCCACTCGCATCGTCGCCATTGCCGTTGAAGGGATAGTAGGCGACCAAGCCGGTTCCCAAAAGCGAAAGCTTCAGAACTCCAAGATCGGTGAGGGCGTCAGCCTTTACCGCGACTGTTTCCGAGTGGGGTCCCTTGCCGGCATATTTCAACTCGATTCGGGTCTGCCTTGCCTTGACTTCTTTGAGTGTGATGGGTGTTTTGCCCTTCAGTTCGCCTTCGACATACACATCCGCGCCGGTCGGCTCGGAGTCTAGTTTCACGGACCCGACGAAGGAAATCTTTCCGAGGTCGCTGATGTCGCCGGTGTTTACAGCTACAGTTTTTTCGTATGGCATGCAGTCCGCCAGTTCGATTCGTACCTGGTGGTCTCCGACTGCTACGTCGTTCAGTACAAGCGGCGTGTCCCCAACACGGCTGCCATCTACAAAAACAGACGCACCGACAGGAGTGGAGTCGGCCTTCAGCGCTCCGAGGTTAGACAAGGTGACTTTGCGAAGATCGGTGGTCTTTCCGGGCTCGATCATTACGTCTTGGGCGAAGATGCCGACATTCTGCTTGCGAACGACAACCGACGTTCTCTTGGCGAGCAGGCCGGCGATCTCCAACGGGGTCTCGCCGCGAGGTTTCTTGTCGATCAAAACCTGGGCGCCGCTTGGGGCGGAGTCCAATTTCAAATTTCCTTTGAAGACGATTATGCCGAGGTCAAGAGCTTGCGCGGCGAGTATGGCCTTTTCGCTGGTGAAGGGAGTACATTCGGGCAAGGAAACAACGATTGTCGAGGGAAGGGCAAACAGATCCGCAATTTCACACGGCGTTGTTCCGGATCTCTTTTCGTATTTGTTCTGTACAATGACCGCCGCGCCGGGAGGATCGGAGTTGACCTTGAGCGAGCCGTAGATTGGTTTCAGTGCGACCTCGACCTTTTCTGTTTTGCGTCCAAGACCCACGTTCAACTGACGTTCGACGGTTTCGTAACCATCTTTATTGGCCGTCAAGCGATACGCGCCATACCGCAAAAGGTCTGTTCGCAGTTTGCCGTCATCCGCCGAGGCAATGGTCTTTGTCCCACTTTTAAGGGTCAAGGGTGTCACGGGATTGACCGTGATGTCGAATGCGCCCTGACCGTAGTACCAGAAAGCGTAGGCGAGACCGGCGACAACAAAGAGCGCCGCGGCGACGCTCATTGCGCGGACATTCTTGCGGTCCTGCCGGGATTTGGCCTCATCGCGCTTCGCTGCGAGGGAGGGATCCCCGGCCACATAGGAAAGGCCTTGCTCGAACTGGCTCCGCGCTAGATTGTATTCCCCGCGAAGAACGTATTGGTCGCCCTTCTGGCCGTGGACCTCGGCCAGCCGCTTCCGAACCGAAGGGGAATCGTGCAACCGCAATGATTCCTTGTAGGATCCGATGGCCTCATCGCCTCTGGCGGCGTTCTTTGCGATGTCCCCGAAAAGCAGGAAACAGTCGGCGAGGAGTCCGAGTTGCTTCTGGGTGAGTTTGTCTGCGTCCACATCCTGTAAGTCAAGCTTGATTGCGAAGGTCGCCGCCCCGGAGTGCAACTTGGCACTGGCGAGATACAGCAACGCCAGATTCTGTTCGTCCTTGGGCAACTCGCTCTTGCCTCCAACGGCCTTGTTGAGGAGGGCAGTTGCATCGGCGAGAGTCGCCTCCTTGGAGTAGATCGCGGCGTCGTGTTTTGCGATGCCTACGTAGAGGTTTGCGCGTGGATCGTCCGGATTCAAGGCGAGAATGGCCTGAAACGCCTCGTCCGCCTCCTGCTTTTTGTCTGAAGCAACCAGGGTATCAGCCAAGATCGACCATGTCGCGAGCTCTCGCGGTTCTTGCTTCAGAATCGCGCGGCACACAGTCACCAGATCGTCGTGCTTGCCTTCCTGGCGCATTAAATCGCGGATGCGGAGAAGTATGGGAACATTTTCCCGCGTAAGCTTCGCCTGTTCCGCGAGGGCTTGCACGGCATCTTCCGTTCGTCCACCTTCCAGAAGGACGTTGGCAAGTCTTTCGTAAAGCGGCGATTTGTTTGCGCTGACTTCCAAAGCGAGCCGAAAATGGGCCGCCGCCTTGTCCCACTGCTGAATGGTCCTGTAAGCTTCGGCGATTTTGAGAAGCAATGCTTCGTTCCCCCGGCCAATTTCGGCGACCGTGTGCAGTTGAACGAGCGCGTCTTCTACAAGTCCAACGGAAAGGAGAAGGTCGCTGTACTCCTCCAGCAAATCTGCGTTCTGAGGCTCTGCTTTGAGTCGCGCTTCAAGCAATTGGCGTTTAGCCACAGTTTGCGGAGTAGCCGCTTCTTCGGGAACCAAGGCACCGCCGCACTTTCGGCAGAACTTGGCCCCCTCGGCTGCTTGTGTTTTGCAGGATGGACAAATATGCATGGTAACAATTCGGGTCGCTTTTTAATCAATTCGCAGGCAATGTGGCCGCACGTAACACTTGATGAAGCATCCGTAACTCAAGGCGCTCGCGCCTCGGCTCCACTCGAAAGGGCTGATAAAGAGGAAGCCATTGGGAAAAACCAAATACGGCTGCGCGCATGAGGGAGGGTTGGTTTTGGGTGCCACTCATCGTGCCCGATGCTGCCAGACCGGAAGGATTAGCAGCGCCAACTCGCCCCGAACTTGAACAGGCTTGGTCTGCATATTTGATCGGTTTGTGCTGGTGAAAACTCCACCTTGAGAAAATGCTGCGTGACTGAAGGCCGGTGCCGCCGGGGAATCCTGGTTTCCAGGGTAAACCCCTCGCCGGAGGAAGCCGGAACTGCTTAATCCTGCTTCGATTTGCCAACCGCCCCGTCTGTTGCTTTGGCCCCACGGTTCTGAATGGTCCGGAGCCGCGCTTGAATCAATCCTCAACAGCGCTCAACTCAGGCGGACGCCATCATGACGATTTCCTTCGCAAACGCAAGGTTTTATAAGTGGCCCATTCCCATGAGGTGTCTTGCGCATTCGGCAGCAGCACGAGGGGTGCCCGGCAGCAAAAAGAAGATAGCAGATGGAAGATTGAAGCGCGATCGG
>Ga0224558_1004021_pt1 | contig 11737 bp, 5 predicted proteins | sample 714S32024metaG_FD_180682 | JGI IMG/M metagenome (GOLD analysis project Ga0224558, IMG submission 180682) | Peat soil microbial communities from Stordalen Mire, Sweden - 717 S3 20-24 | ecosystem: Environmental > Terrestrial > Soil > Wetlands > Peat | place: Sweden: Norrbotten County, Stordalen... | reverse complement strand
GTGCCATTCGCACATGCGATCTTTGCATTCAGCTATGGAGAAGTATCGGTCCTGAAATTAAACCGCGAAAGATGGGTTCACCGGACGCGTACACACGGAACGGGTCGCCGACGTTCTTTGGCGGCTAACCTCCGTCGCCCTACGGGCTCCTCCGGTTAGCCGCCAAAGAACGAAAAGCGGAACTTTCTACTTTGCTCAGATTAGGAACTTTCTACTTTGCCTTGACACTACTTAAACCCGGATTCCGAAGTTGCGAGGCTCTGTGGGAAGAAACCCCTCACCCGGCTCGCTACTCTCGCCACCCTCTCCCCAATGGAGAGGGCTCAAACCAATCATCGCGGCATTCAAATGGGTCTGGAGTTACAGCCGGAAACCAGCTAGAATGGAAAAGTTATGGACGAACGCGAATTTTTCGATGAAAACGAGAGTCTTAAGCCCGCCAACCTCTCCTGCCTGCATTGTCACCAGTCGGACGCGTACGAGATTCGCTGGCTGGTGCGAACCAAGAAGAAGAAGCTTCCGGGTCACGCCGATGAACGAGACCGGGCTCGGTTCGCCAAATCCAGGGACTACATGATCCGGCGAGACGATATGGTTCAATGCAAGAATCCCCGCTGCCGGAAGCGGTTCGAGGTTTGCGGTATCCAGTCGGTGGTTTTTATGTAAGGGCGCTCTTCCTACTTAACCTGTGCCACGTCGTGCAGGGTAGGCAGAGTGGAAGCATCCCACCCACCCCCCAACGCCTGGATGAGGAGCACGCTGGCGCTCAGACGCCGCGTCAGGATGCTCACCGCCTGCACCTGATCCTGAAGCAGAATGGCCTGCTCCGTAATCACCGTAAGGTAATTTACCGTCCCCGCCTTGTACTGATAAGTGGAAATATCGAGGGCATTCTGGGCGGCCTTAACCGCCTGGTCCTCTGCCGACGCTTCGTTCTCGAGCACCCGCAGCGCCGCCAGGTTGTCCTCCACCTGCTGGAATGCAGTGAGGACAGTCTGGCGATAGCTTGCCACCGTGGCATCGTAGGCCGCGATGCTCTGGTTCAGCGTGGCGCGGCGCCTGCCGGCGTCAAACACCGTTTCTCCCAAAGTGGGGCCTGCGGACCAAAAGCGGCTCGGCCAGTTGATCCATCTTAGGAACCGCGCGCTCTCAATGCCGACGTCGCCGCTAAGGCTGAGGGTGGGGTAGAAAGCAGCCTTGGCAATGCCAATCTGCTCGTTGGCCGACGCCATCTGGCGTTCGGAAGTTGCGATATCGGGGCGGCGCTCCAGGAGTGTGGACGGAACTCCTACAGGAACGGGCGGCGGCAAGATCTTGATGGGGCTGTACGTAACGGTAACCTCTGCGGGCGGCTTGCCCGCCAGGACAGCAATGGCGTGCTCGTATTGCGCGCGCGCCACATCGTAATCGATCAACTGGGCTCGCGCCGTTTGGAATTGAGTCTGGGCTTGGGCTACGTCCGCACCCGACGCGACCCCGCTATTGAACCTGTCCTGCGTAAGTTTGAGGTAGTCCTCATAGGACTTTACGGTGGTTTCGAGCAATCCTTTCTCGCCGTCCGTGCCGCGCAATTCGAAATAGTCCTGTGCAAGTTCCGCCTGATAAGAAAGCTTGGCATTCTCCAGCGTCGCGGCGGAGGCTTGGGCAGTCGCAGCGCTCGCTGTAACGCCGCGGCGAATGCTTCCCCAAATATCCGCCTGGTACGACACCGCCACCGGAAGGTCGTAAGCGGTGACTGGCGACGGGACAAAGTTGGAAACCCCTAGAAAGACAGATTTCTCATTTAGAATTGATGGACTGACACTAACGGTCGGAAACAGGCTGGCGCGCGCGATCCGCACTGCGTACCGGGCCTCGCGGAACTGTGCTTCGGCGGCCAAAACGTTTTGGTTAGAGATGCTTACCTGTTCTTCCAGCGAGTTGAGCTCGTGATCCTTGTAGACTTCCCACCACTTCCCACGCTTCGCTGCTTCGTTGGGCTGAGCCTGCTTCCACTCCTGCGTTTCCGCCCAGGTGGCAGGCGGGGTTTCCTTGTACGCGGCGGGGGTTGGCGCGGGGGGCCGTTGATACTTCGGCCCGACCATGCAAGCAGCCGAGAAGAACAGAAGGCAGAAGCCAGAAAGCAGTAGGCAATAGGCAGTAGGCTGTAGGCGGTAAGAAACAAGCAGTTTGGCCTTACGGTGGTTCATAGTTTGCATCTCAGGAATTCGTAATCTCCGATCCGTTATCTTCGAGACGCCGAGCGCCTAAGTGCCTCCACCACCAATGTTGGAAGCGGTCGAAGTACAGATACACCACAGGGGTCGTGTACAGGGTCAGCAACTGGCTCACCACTAAGCCGCCGATGATGGCGATTCCCAGGGGACGGCGGAATTCCGAGCCCATCCCAGTGCCGAGGGCGAGCGGCACGGCGCCCAGCATGGCCGCCATGGTTGTCATCATGATGGGCCGGAAGCGCAACAGGCACGCTTCGTAGATCGAATCATGGGAAGACTTTCCTTCGTTGCGTTCGGCGGCCAGCGCAAAGTCAATCATCAGGATGGCGTTCTTTTTCACAAGTCCGATCAGCAAAATGATCCCAATAATGGCAATCACGGTGAGTTCGGTGCGCGTGAGCAAGAGCGCCAGCAGCGCGCCCAGCCCCGCCGAGGGCAAAGTGGAGAGAATGGTGACGGGATGAACGTAGCTTTCGTAAAGGATGCCCAGGACCAGGTAAACCGAAATGAGAGCGGCGGCGATCAGCAGCGGCTCGCTGGAAAGTGAATCCACATAAGCTTGCGCGTTCCCGGAGAAGCCGGTGTGGATGGTCGAGGGCAAACCAATTTGTGTGGCCTTTTGCAATATGGCGTCCGCCGCATCCCCCAGGGGCACGCCCGGTTGGAGATTGAACGAAATCATTACCGACGGTGAGAGACCCTGATGATTTACCGCGAGTGGCGCGGTGATGGAATTAAAATGCGAGAACGCGCTTAAGGGAACCTCGTGCCCGTTCGGCGCATAGGCATAAACTTGACGCAGGAACAAGGGGTTCTGCCAAAATTCGCGCCCCACCAGCATGACCACGTAATATTGGTTGAGCGCAGTATATATAGTTGAGACCTCGCGCTCACCGAAGGCGTCGTAAAGGACGCTGTCAACGAGTTGCGACGAAATGCCGAAGCGGGCGGCGGTGGTGCGATCCACCTGTACGTAACTTTGCAAGCCGCTATTCTGCTGATCGGTATTCACATCCACGATCAACGGGATAGTCCTTAATTCCTGCAACATGCGCGGGCCAAATCTTTGGAGGTCGCGCAGATTATCACCCTGCATGGTGAACTGATACTGGGCGGCGCCAAAGCGTCCCCCCACGCGAATGTCCTGCGAGGATTGCAGATAAAGCGCTGCGCCAGGGACAACCGCCAATTTCGGGCGCAAGCGCGCAATCACCAGGTCGGCGGTGATTTTTCGCTGGGCGGGGGGCTTGAGCATGATGAACATGCGCGCTTGGTTGATGGACCCGCCACCGGGGCCGCCTCCGCCGCAGAAACCGCTCACGGCTTGCACGGCCGGGTCAGCCGTGATGATTCCAATCATCTGCCGCAGAATCTTGTCCATGGCCTGATAGGAGGTGTCCTGATCGGCGATGATCGACCCCATCATGCGCCCGTTATCCTGCTGCGGGAAGAATCCCTTGGGAACATGAATGTAAAGGTAAACATTCAGGGCGATCGTGGCCAGCAACACGGCCAGGGTGGTGGCCGGGAAACGCAGGACGACGGCCAAGGTTCTGCCATAAAACGCTACCACCCAATTGAAGGCGCGTTCGGAGGCCCGGTAAAGCCGGCCGTGGGACTCATGCTGCTTGAGGAGATGCGCGCTCATGGAGGGCGTCGCGGTGAGCGAGACCACCAAGGAAACCATAATGGCTGCGGACAGAGTCACGGCAAACTCGCGAAACAACCGGCCGACGATCCCCCCCATCAGGAGCAGGGGGATAAACACCGCCACCAGCGAAATGCTCATGGTCAGCACGGTGAAGCCAATCTCCTGCGCGCCCTTAAGGGCCGCCTGGAAGGGCGCCATGCCCTTCTCCAGGTGGCGCGTGATGTTCTCAATGACCACGATGGCATCATCCACGACAAATCCGGTAGAAATGCAGAGAGCCATCAGGGAAAGGTTGTCAATACTATAGCCGAGCAAGTACATGATCCCGAAAGTCCCCACCAGGGACACGGGAACGGCGATGCTGGGAATGAAGGTGCTCCGCGCATTGCGCAGAAAGACGAAAACCACCAAGATCACCAGAAGCACCGAGATGATCAGCGTCCGCTCCACATCTTTCACGGAGGCGCGGATGGTCAGAGTCTGATCCATGGCGATGCCCGTATCAATGGACGGGGGAATGTCCGCTTTGAGCTGGGGCAGCATGGCCCGGACGCGGTCTACGGTGTCGATGATATTTGCGCCCGGCTGGCGAAAGATGACGAGCAAAATGGAAGGCTTCCCGTTGGTATAGCCGGAGGACATCACTGTCTGCGGTCCGTCCACCACTTCGGCAATATCGGAGAGGAGCACTGGCGAGCCACTCCGGTAGGCCACAATCAGCGGCCGATAGTCCACCGCGTGGAAGAGTTGGTCGTTGGCGCCCACCTGCCACATGCGAAGACCGTCAGAGAAGTATCCTTTCGGCGTGTTGGAATTGGCGTTGCTCAGTACGCCGCGAACCTGCTCCAATCCGATGCCGTACTTGTTGAGCAAGGTGGGGTTCACTCCCACGCGCACCCCGGGCAGCGCGCCCCCTCCCGCGAACACCTGGCCCACACCGCTCACTTGCGACAACTTTTGCGCCATGATCGTGGAGGCCCAATCGTAAATCTGGCTTTTGGAAAGGACGTCGGACGTCAGAGAGATGATGAGAATAGGCGAATCCGCGGGGTTCACCTTCCGATAGGTCGGGTTGCTGGGAAGATTAGTGGGAAGGTATCCGCGGGCCGCATTAATAGCGGCCTGGACATCGCGCGCCGCCGCATCGATGTTCCGGTCCAAATTGAACTGTAAAGTGACGCTGGCGCTTCCGAGGGCGCTCGAAGAGGTCATTTCACTGACCGCCGCAATGCGGCCAAACTGACGTTCGAGCGGGGTGGCCACCGAGGAGGCCATGATCTCCGGGCTCGCTCCGGGCAAACCTGCGCTGATGGAGATGGTAGGGAAATCCACCTGTGGCAGTGGCGCCACCGGCAACAAACGAAACGCGACGGCGCCGGACAGAAACACGGCGATGACGAGAAGCGTCGTGGCAACCGGCCGGCGGATGAATGGCTCTGAAATATTCATGCTAATTCGATCCGGGACTTAGCAAGTGTCGATTGCCGATGCTCAATTGGCGATTCTGTCAATGGTAATCGGCAATCGAAGATCGCAATCTTGCTCCTCACGCTTCACTCGTCACTGTCTTATTGCGGCCGCGCCAATGCGACAGCCGCAGCGCCAGGCGATCGAACCAGAGGTAAATGACCGGCGTGGTATAGAGCGTGAGTAACTGGCTCAAGATAAGCCCGCCCACCATGGTGATCCCCAAAGGCCGGCGCAATTCCGAACCCATACCGGTGCCCAGCGCCAAGGGAATGCCGCCCAGCAAGGCCGCCATGGTGGTCATCATGATGGGCCGGAAGCGCAACAAGCAGGCCTGATAGATGGCATTTACAGGTGTCATGCCTTCCTTGCGCTCTGCATCCAAGGCAAAATCGATCATCATGATGCCGTTCTTCTTGACAATACCAATGAGCAAGACCAGACCAATCAGCGCGATGACGCTGAAATCAATCCGGCAGATCATGAGCGAGAGCAGGGCGCCGACGCCCGCCGAAGGCAGTGTGGAGAGGATCGTAATGGGATGAATGTAACTTTCGTACAACACTCCCAATACGATGTAGACCGTGACGAGCGCCGCCAGAATCAGGATGGGCTCATTGGAAAGCGAGGCCAGGAACGACGCTGCCGTACCCTGAAAGGCCGCCTGAACGGCAGCAGGCATGTGGCTTTCGTCCCTCACCTTGTTCACGGCCGTCACCGCGTCGCCCAGCGAAGCGTTAGGGGCCAGATTGAAAGAGAGCGTGACCACCGGGAACTGGCCCTGGTGGTTCACGGTGATGGGAACGTTGGTCTCCTCCACGTGCGTGAAGGCTGACAGCGGCACCTGACCACCGTTGGGGAAATGTGAAGTGGAAGCGATCTGAGCGCCGCCGAAAGCGTTATCCGAGGCGATGGTGGAAGAGGAAAGGGCAGAAGACGAGGTGGAATTCGAGAGACTGGTGTTGGCCGCGGTCAGCGAGCTTGTCGGTCCATATAACTGGGCGGCGGCCGAGCCGCCCGCTACCAACCCTGTGGATCCGGTAGTGCTGCCTTGGTTGGTGCGAATGAAGAGGTCGCGCAGGTCCAGAGGATTCTTCGTATAAGACGGATCCACTTCCAACACCACGTGGTATTGGTTCAACTGAGTGTAGATTGTGGACACTTCCCGCTGTCCGTATGCGTCGTAAAGCGTTTGGTCGATGGTCGAGGGGGAGATGCCGAGACGGTATGCTGTGCTGCGGTCGAATATCAATCTGGTAGACAGCCCGCCCACCTCCTGGTCACTCGCCACATCGCGCAACAGCGGTGACTGTTGCAATCGACTGAGCATGCGGGGGGCGAAGGAGTAGAGCTCGTCGGTGTTGGGATCCTCGAGGGTGTATTGGAACTGCGTGCGGCTGACGCGATCCTCCACCGTGATATCCTGCACTGGCTGCATAAACAGGGTGATTCCCGGCACCTGAGCGAGATCCGGCTGCAAGCGGCGGATGACCTCGCTGGCGGTCATATTTCGTTCGTCGAGCGGCTTTAGGTTGATGAGGATGCGCCCGCTATTGAGCGTGGTGTTGGTCCCATCGATCCCGATGAACGAGGAGAGGCTTTCCACGGCGGGATCCTTCAGAATGATCTTGCCCAGCTCTTGCTGCAAGGTGGCCATTTCCGGAAAAGACACCGTCTCCGCGGCTTCCGAGATGCCTTGGATGACGCCGGTATCCTGAATGGGGAAGAATCCCTTGGGCACATAGACGTAGAGCACAATGGTGAGGGCCAGGGTTCCGGCGGCGACCAGCAGCGTCAGGGTTTGGTGGCGGAGGACCACCTGAAGGGTCCGGTCATAAAAGGATATGATGGCCTTCCAGCCCCTCTCGGTGACCCGGTAGAAACGGGTCTGCTCGGCTTCCGGAGAATGCTTGAGCAGCTTCGAACACATCATGGGAGTAAGGGTCAAAGAGACGATGGCGGACACCAGGATGGTGACTGCCAGGGTGACCGCGAACTCGCGGAAAAGCCGGCCGACAATGTCGCCCATGAATAACAGGGGAATGAGCACCGCAATCAAGGATATGGTCAATGAAACGATGGTGAAACCGATCTGTGCAGAGCCTTTCAGCGCTGCCTGGAGCGGCGGTTCCCCTTCTTCGATGTAGCGAGTGATGTTCTCGATCATCACAATCGCGTCGTCCACGACAAACCCCGTGGAAATGGTCAGGGCCATCAAACTGAGGTTATTGAGGCTGTAGCCGAGCAGGTACATCACCCCGAAGGTGCCCACCAACGAGAGCGGCACAGCGACGCTCGGGATGACGGTGGCAGCGAGGTTTCGCAGGAAAAGGAATATGACCAGCACAACCAGGGCCACCGTCAGCATCAGTTCGAACTCTACGTCGTGAACGGAGGCTCGAATGGTGATGGTCCGGTCAGTCAATATCTGGACCTTTACCGAGGACGGCAGCGACTTCGTGAGCTGATCGAGCAGCGTCTTGATGCGGTCCACCACGGCAATCACGTTGGCCCCGGGCTGGCGCTGAATATTCACAATCACCGCTGGGGTCTCGTTCATCCAGGCGGCCTGGCGGATGTTCTCGACGTCGTCCTGGACGGTAGCCACGTCGGTCAAGTTCACCGGCGAGCCGTTCCGGTAAGCCACGATAAGCGGCTTGTAGTCCTCGCTGGAGATCAACTGGTCGTTAGCGCCAATTTGATAGTTCTGGTGGGGGCCGTCAAAGCTGCCCTTGGCCTGGTCCACGTTGGCGGCGACGATGGCGCTGCGCAGGTCCTCGAGGTTGATGCCGTAGGAGGCCATCAAGGTGGGATTGGCGCGAATCCGCACCGCCGGTTTCTGCCCGCCACTGATGCTCACCAGGCCCACTCCCGGCAACTGGGAAATCTTCGGCGCCAGGCGGGTATCCGCGAGGTCTTCAACTTTCGATAAGGGCAACGTATCAGAACTGAGCGCCAGGGTCAGAACCGGGGCGTCGGCAGGATTGCTCTTGCTGTAAATGGGCGGTGTGGGGAGATCGGGAGGCAGGTAAGTTCCGGCAGCATTAATGGACTCCTGCACTTCCTGCTCGGCCACGTCGATATTCAGGCTAAGGTTAAACTGCAAGGTGACGATGGAACTGCCGTTCGAGCTCGTCGAGGTCATCTGCTGGAGCCCGGGCACCTGGCCGAACTGGCGCTCCAGCGGCGCGGTCACCGAAGACGCCATCACATCCGGGCTGGCCCCAGGATAAAAGGTGATGACTTGAATAGTGGGATAATCCACTTCCGGCAGCGCTGACACCGGCAACTGCTTAAAGCCTACAGCACCCGCCAGCAGAATAGCCACCATGAGCAACGACGTGGCTACTGGCCGGATAATAAAGATCCTGGACGGACTCATTGTTTAAGTGCAGTGATGAGTGACGAGTGACTTGTGATGAGCAAGTGCAGTGTGTTGCTCATCGCTCTTCCCTCAATCATTCTCACTGTTCCACGCGCCCCTTCATTCGAATGCAGTGATCAGTGACATGCGACATGTGATAGGTGGTACTCTTGCTCGTCACTCGTCACTGTTGTTTCGTCTTCTGAAATCGGACTTTCGTCCCTTCTTGCAGCCGGTCCACACCAGTCATCACTACCTCGTCACCCGGCTTCAGCCCTGAGGTGACCTCGGAGTCATCCCCTTCCGTGGTGCCGATGGTAATCGTCCGCACGGTCACGGTGGAATCAGGTTTCACAAGAAATACGTACGTCCTTTGGGAGTTCCGTTGCACGGCCGCCGTGGGGACGAGAGTCACCCCATTCTTCTTCTCCACCAGCAGCTTGGCATTGACAAACTGATTGGGAAACAAGGCCCCGTCTCGATTGTCGAAATTGGCGCGCAGCTTGAACGTTCCCGTGGTGGGATCGATCTGATTATCGAACGTCGCGAGCCAACCTTGGGCGATTTTCGTCTTCATTTCCCGATCATAGGCTTCGACTCTGAGCCGGGCTCCTGCATCCATTTGCTTAACAATGGCCGGGAGCTGATCTTCGGCAAGCGTAAAGATCACGCTGATCGGCTCAATCTGGGTAATGACCACCAACCCGGTGGCGTCGGTCGGGGTCACGTAATTCCCGGGATCGACCAGCCGCAGGCCCACGCGGCCGCTGATGGGCGCCGTAATATGGCAGTAGACGAGGCCAAGCTTGGCCGTATCTATTTGTGCCTGGTCCGTTTTGACGACTCCTTCGGTTGACTTCACCAACGCCTCTTGGGTGGCCAGTTGCTGCTCCGGAACTGCGTGCAGAGGGACCAGTGTTTGATAACGCTGCATGTCTACTCTTGCATTGTCGAGGTTAGCCTGGTCCCGGAGCAATCCCGCCTCCGCGTTCTCGAGCATGACTTGATAAGGCCGGGGATCGATTTCCGCCAGCGGATCGCCTTTGTTCACAAGCTGGCCTTCCTTGTAGAGGACCTGCATTAGATAACCGGCAATTTGGCTTTTTACCGCTACAGTATGAATCGGCGTGACGGCGCCCAGCCCCGGAAAATAAACGCCGATGTCGCCTTTGGTGGCCTCGACGGCAACCACCGGAACGGCGCCGGAATTCCGCCCCGCCGCTCCCCCTGCCGGGCTGGTGTTGGCGGCTTGCGGCGCCACCATCCCCTTGTGAACGCGGTATGCTCCAAAAGCCAAAACCGCCAGCGCCAACAGCCAAAGCCACCAACGCCGCTTGGGTTCTTTCCCCGGAACCCCTGGCGAGGCGTTTGGTCGAATCTGGGCCTCGTCATTTCGCTCTAGTGTACTGGGCGTACTCATGGTTCAATCCTTAATTTGGTGCAGATTGTAAGCCGGTCCTAATTCGAACTCCCACTTACCATTGGGTTTAGGCCTTTTCGACTGACACTCATCCCCCGATGAATGCCGCAATATAGATGGACGGTCAATCCGCCGGCTTGGTTACCAGCGGAATCCACTATCATCTCTAACCGATTCCGATATGCGGCTGCCCCCCAAGTTCTTAGGCTTCAGCCGCACGCACCGAAAATCCAAGATAACCGAGTCACCGTGGGATGGTCAACTGCCTGGATTCCCACGTCTCGATTGTGATCTGAATGTGGCGCCGACCTTCGGAGCCTGCCCTGATCGCAACGAAAGGTTGGCAGATGCTGGCCTGATGGCTAGCGCTACGCCGAAATTAGGACACTACCGGCTCCTAATTCAGGATTAGGGCCGAAATTCATAGCGGCGCATGGGATGGCACGGCCAGCAAGCGCACGCAAAAGGCGAAATGTGGTTGCCTTGTTTATGAGGAAAGGATACGATTCAAGACGGATTCGGATTTTCCCCGAATCCTGAGTCCTGACTTCTGCATCCTGAATTCTTGCATGTTGCTCAATCCTGAACAACTTCGGGCGGTTCAACATGGCGATGGGCCGCTGCTGGTCATTGCGGGTCCGGGCAGCGGCAAGACTCGAGTAATAACGCAGCGAATCGTTCATTTGCTCGAGCATTACCCCGGCCTCGCACCTCGCAACATTCTGGCCTTAACCTTTACAGAGAAGGCGGCCAGCGAGATGCAATCTCGCGTCCGTCAAGCCTTGCCAAACCTCGCCGCCAACCCGCACATCTCCACTTTTCATGCCTTTGCCTACGAAGTGGTCCGGAGCCAAGGCAGGCACGAAGCAACAGGCCTTAGTCAGGCGCTTGCAGGTGCCGACCTTACGGTCGGCGCTACTTCGCTGAACGTTGATGCCGACGTCCCGCCCGGCGAGCGCATGTTATTGAATAAAGAGGACGTGTGGGTCTTCCTCCGCCAGCGCCTGGACCGTCTCGGTCTCGAGTTTTTTCAGAAGTTGGCTGAACCTGGGGCATTCCTGCACGCACTTAATGATTTCTTTTCTCGCTGCCAAGACGAGCTCATCGAGCCGGAAGACTTCGAGAAATATGTCCGAGCGGCCGAAGAAGCTTTCCTGGAGAAAGCAGGCAAGCTCGATCCCGTGGAACGAGTCCTGGAAGAAGCGGAGATTCAAAAGAAAAAGGAGTTGTCTCGCGTCTTCCGCAATAGCCGCCGTCTGATCGAGCGGGCGGGCAGTTCCAGCCTCGGCAGCCTGATTCCGGAGGCGGTGCGCCTTCTCGACCGCGAGCCCGAAGTCTGCCAAGCTTACCGCAATCAGTTCCGTATTGTCCTGGTCGATGAATTCCAAGACACAAACTACGCCCAAGTGGAGCTGCTCAGGCGGCTGGTGGCTCCGCCCTTTAACATTACCGCCGTCGGTGACGACGACCAGGCTATCTACCGTTTTCGCGGGGCTTCTCACGGCGCATTCGACATGTTTGGGAAGGTGTTCCTGGGTCACGAAACTGTCTTTTTGAATCGCAATTACCGCTCCAGTGAGCGTGTTCTGCACGTCGCGGATGTGGTGATCAAAAAGAAT
>Ga0224558_1004019_pt1 | contig 11742 bp, 11 predicted proteins | sample 714S32024metaG_FD_180682 | JGI IMG/M metagenome (GOLD analysis project Ga0224558, IMG submission 180682) | Peat soil microbial communities from Stordalen Mire, Sweden - 717 S3 20-24 | ecosystem: Environmental > Terrestrial > Soil > Wetlands > Peat | place: Sweden: Norrbotten County, Stordalen... | reverse complement strand
CTTAGGGCGACTCGCAGCTCCTTGTGGCACGAGAAAAACTGCGTCACGAGGTCCCCAAGAAAGCTCCGGATTATCCACTGACTCTCGACGCAGCAGACTCTCCGTTCCTCTTGCGCATATTAACCACTCAGAACAGCGTTTTGCTTTCCGACACCAAACACGAGAAAGAATGGCCCAGCTTCAAGGGCCATACCGACATCCGATCATGGCTTTGCGTCCCGTTGGTTGCGTCCCAGCAGACATTGGGACTTCTTTCGGTGGGCCACACCCAGCCAAACACCTTGACTCAAGACCACCTCCGGCGAACGCAGCTATTGGCGATACCCGCCGCTGCCGCCATCCAAAATTCTCGCCTCTACGAGCGCGCTGAGATCTTTGGTTCCGAACTTCAACGGCGTCTCACGGATCTTCGCCAAACAGAGAAAGCGCTGGAACAGTCAGAGGAGGGACGCAAGGTGTCCGAAGACAAGTTCCAAAAGGTCTTCCGTTCCAGCCCGATCCCGTTTTCCATCACGACGGTCAATGAAGGGCGATTCCTAGATGTGAATACCGCGTTCGAGCGTCGATACGGCTACTCTCGCTCCGAAGTGATCGGTCGTACAGTCGGCGACATTGGGATTTGGGAAGACCCTAAAGATCGAGCTTTGATGATCGCGCAACTGCAGCAGCGGGGGCCGGTCCGGAACGTCATCACCCGCCTTCGGACCAAGTCCGGCGAGATCAAGACCACCGCGTATTCCGCAGACAAGATCCAATTCGATGGCCAGTCCTGCATTCTTGCCGTTTCAGAAGATCTTCCGGACGACGACAAATGCTTGAATAACTGACCGTTCCGAAGCGCCGTGGCCCTTCGTCACGAACCTCCAGGTCCAGCCCCTTCCTGATTTTCTGTCCTGAATCCGGGCCACCAAACAGAAAAGCAATCATTCGTGTCCGGAAATCGATCAGAATATGTACTGCCTCGTGGGACGAAGCGCGAGATGTCAACCGACTGGGGTTTTGAGCAATGTTCCCCAACCTCGAAGTCCGCCACCTACACGCAGTCATTGTCTTGGCCGAAGAGCGGAACTTCACGCGGGCCGCGGACAGATTGCACATCACCCAGCCTGCACTCAGCAAGCAGATTACCGACCTCGAAGAAGAGCATCGATTTCACCTCTTCACTCGCGATAAGCGACGGGTTGTGGAACTCACGGATGCCGGGCGTGTCTTCGTCGAAGAGGCTCGCTCTTCGCTCTTGCATATGGAGCGGGCTGTTCATCTCGGACGTGCCGCTCATCAGGGCTGCGATAGCGTTTTGATGATTGGGCATTCACCCTATGCCGATCACGCCTGGATTGCTGCAATGCTGGCGATCCGTCTTCCTTTATATCCGAGGCTCCGAATCCGACTAATGACTGAGTTCGCAATGGAGTCCCTCCGGGGCGTCCTTGTAGGCGAACTGAGCCTCGCACTCGTGACGGCGCCACCCCAAGACGTTCAGATCACGGCTGTACCATTCGCTCGGGCTCCACTCTACGCCGCTCTTCTCGAAACCCACCCGGCTGCTCACAAAGAGCGCTTGGTTCTCCAGGATCTGGCACAGGACGAGTGGATTCTATTTGCGAAACGGGTTCATCCACTCGTGCATGAAGCGATCATGGATGCAGCACGACGTGAATCGATTGTCCCCAAGCACGCTCACGACATCATTACGCCGCAGCAGGCTGTCGAACTCGTATCGGAGCATGTAGGCGTCGCGATCCTCACGAAACCCACTGCCCGAAGCCTTCATGCTGACGGGGTAGTAGTAAAGCCGCTCTCCGATACGTCATTGTGGTTCGAAACATCCGTGATCATGAGAGCCGGTGATGATTCTCGGCTGGTCAACGAATTCGTCCGATCGTTCCTCCGCAAATATGCGCCCCAGCGCCTGCTACCAAAGCAAATGGAATTGTGGCTGTCCGCCTGAGTTGTCAGCTTGAGACAGGATATGCCCTTGATCAGGTCGCTCTTGCCCGCCCCCGAAAGAAAAACTACACCAGTATTTCAGCAAAAGCCGGCAGGAACCGATAGATGTCTCTGTATTTGCGCAGTTCTTCCGCGTCGAGATCAAAGTCCTTGGGTGTCCAGCCGTCGGCGCACGGCATCTCGCGGTCGAGGTAGATCCGTTCTTTTCGCGTTAGTCGGGGTACCGCGATCTCGAATGGCGGAGTGTCGAAATTATCGCGGTAATATTCAGTGTCACGGAGGGTAGTACTCAGGAGTTGCCGCTTCTCCGTCGGCCCCGCGATCATGCCTCCCATGCTCAGCATCCAGTGTGAGTCTCTGTAAATGAAGTTGAACATCGGAAGAAATTCCATTTGTGCGCGGGGAACGATTGACCTGGTGAAAGACGCTTTCAGGATCTCGGCAGTCCGGGAACGCAGCTCGACTCTACCGAAATCGCTCTCCGTAAGCCCTAGCTTCAGATATGTCGAGGCCTGGAACTCAAAGTAGTTTTTCCAATGCTTTGGTCCCAACACCTCCTTCGAGCCGTCGAAATCAGGGTTCACCTGCTTGTAGTCGTAGTCTTCGGGAGGCTCGACGTCCACAGTAACCAACAAAATCGAGCCAGCGGGCAGCACCGTGACGGCAGATTGTATGTCGGACAGAAAATCCTTATGGATAACGCCATCGTAATCGAGCCATACGATATGCCGAATGTCCCTAGATAGATTCGGGATCGCCGATGAAGCAGATACCATCTTTACGTCAACGCACTTGAATGGTTTATTGAATTCCATGCGCGTAGTAAGACCGGTCATTCGTTCCAGACTCAAAAGTTTGCTCATGCCGAGCAGCTTGTGAAACAGGATGAAATCTACGAAGTAGATCGCTCCGAAACCCGTGTACTGATAGTCGGTAATGGAAAAGCCAGCGGGCTGAAGGCGCTGCAAGGCGTCGACAATCATCCGTCGTTCGACCTGTTTCGCAGGGCGAAGATCATACTGCACTCGGAGGCTTGAGCTAATCGGACTCAATCTGTCCCACACTCCGTCTTCACAAAATGGTCGAGCGTGTACCTGCCGATGTCGCTAGGAGTCAACGAGGGTCGGCGTAGGTGACGTCGCACCTTGTCCAGTAAGGCGATCGGTGCTTGGAATCTAACCCAGTCGTTCTTTTTGTCTTTTTTCTTTGGAGGTGTATATGAAAAGCCAGCAGTCGGCTTTGAGGCGATTTCTCTAAAAGAAACTTCCTTTACTCCGCCCACTGCGTTTCGGATGTCGCCTACCTCGGTTGCAGCGTCGCTTGGATATTGGCGGTTCAAGAACGTGAGTATCGGCTTGCTCATTGTGACCATCAGGTTTCTCGTGTGTATGAAAACGGCAGATTCGCGATTTATGTCTCGCTTGGTCGTCGTCCATGGGAGACTCAGCGGTTGGTCGGATTCAAAAGAGGCAAGCCCTACAAAGCTCCGATACTTGGGCTGAAAGCTGGCCAAGTCGGGCCCCCAGCCCGTTAGATCGTCCTTGTTCGCACGGACAACTGCTCTCCCGTTGCACAAAATGTACCAGCCAGCTTCCTCTGTGGTTCGCTGGCCCGGCGCAATTGTCGCTGCGAGATTTACCCTCACACCATTGTAAGTAAGCTTTTCCCGCGCCGCCGTTACAATGCCCTCGGATTCGCCGAGGCTAATGGTCTTTGGAGGTACGTCGATTTCGTTGATCCGCAACTTGACGCATTGGTTCAGAAAGTATGGGTAGGTGGTCGCAGCATCGCTGAGAATATTATTTGGAACACCGCCTTCCTTTATCCGCAGCGCCACTTCCTCGCGCAACCCCGAGATCGTGATCGACGTTCCGGCTTGCTTTTCGGAGTCGGCACCGTCAACGAACTTGATGGGCACCCGCCAGTCCTTTTCTTTCGCCCAGTCGTCGATCGTCAGCGAAACTTCGAAGCCCTCTGTTTCGGTTTGCGAGACGATATCGAATTTATTGCCGATCTTGAAAAGGGCACGCTTCATGCCCACGCCATACGCCCCTAATTTCCCGGCTTGGTCGTCCGGGTCATGCCCAAAACAAAATATCTCATCCATCGCCCTCTTTCTTGGTATTCCGCCGCACCTGTCAACAACCTTTATCTGGCGCTCGTTACACGTCACGTCGATTCTTCCGAACCCCCGCTTTGCTCCGTTTGGGTCTGGCCCGAAGATGAGCTGAGAGATTGAAATCCCGTGCTTGAGCAGGTACGAATCTATCGAATTGTCGATCAGATCCAGCACGCAGTCCTCTAGCGATATGTCGCGGGTGAACATGTCGATGAAGAACTGTTTCCGAACCTCGGCAGACGCGTATCTCATAGTTTTGGCCTCTGCTTTCGTGAAGCTTTGAATTCGTCGAGCCTTCGGGCGATCAACGAACAGTTATCTGGTACAAGATCGCAAGCAGCGAAGCGCATGCCACGCTGAACGGCTGCTAAAACACCGGATCCCGAGCCAGCGAACGGATCCACGTATAGAGAGCCGCGCCCCCCAACCATCCTGAGTATGCGGTGGAAGAGCAGCTCTGGCAGTTCATTCGCGGTTCGGTGTTTTCGGTTGGCGTGTCGGACAGGGCTAAGGTCGTCCCAGATGTCGCTTAGATTGATGCCCTTGCGACGAATTATAGGTTGATAGCCGCCATAGTCTTTTACTAGTTCGCCGCAGGTTCTGCACTCCTGGGGCGCGATCTTGGGACGGACAAACTTCTTGATTGTCCCTTTGGCAAACATTAAAAGCGCATAGTGTGCGGGGTATAAACGGTTGGCGCGGACAAACCCGTTTTTCATTGAAACGGCGATCCATTGACGAAACGTCAGCGTCCCGTCGAGACTGTCACCCAGTCGCATGGCCCAAAGTGGTATGTGATAAAGGAAAAGCGAGCCGCCAGGTTCGAGCACGCGCGCAGCCTCAGACGTAACCTCTGTGAGCCACTGGCGATATTCCTTCTCGGGCCTGTGGTCCAATTTCTTACTTTTGTCGTACTGTTTGCCGAGATTGAAGGGCGGATCGAGAAACACCACTCGCGCACAGTCGGATGGAAGGCGCCTCAGAAACTCTGTCGCATCACCGCAAACTATACTGCCCTTGAGCTTCTTGCTCTTGGCTGCATAGACAACCCGATTCGGCCTGTGTGTCATGGGCGAGGTGGTCTCAACAATGTTGTCGGCACTACAGCAAACAGCCAGCGCTCCTATTGCTCGCAGCCCCCTCAGGCAAGGGAAGTTTACCATGCGACTGAGCCGCGCCCGTCGACCGGCTGCCTTCGCTCTTCAATATCACTTTCGCCACGGCTCGACTGCGGTTGGGGTTTTTGCTCTAGCTGGCCTGCAGGGAGCCGCCAAATCTACCACAGGAGCAGGCCGCTGCAGGGAACCGTGTCTTTTCCACGTGACTACGCCTGCCCTCTCGCCCCCTCCCGCAGCGCCACGATCTGCCTCTTTCACCGACCCACCTAGGGGACGGCAAGCAAAATGCTTCCCTCGCAGCGCTGGAACGATATGTGGCCAGATCAAGAGCGGGCGGTACCTGTGTTGATTCTTGTTCTACACAGAGATTGGCGTCCATACTCGGGGGAACAGAGTCTTTGATGACCCCAAAACGACAAAGAGATGTTGGTGATTCGTACACGCTTGAATATCCCGACGCTGAACTGGTGGTAGGTTTGGTTTGCGCTGTCGGCACAGATTACGGTGAGATAAGGCTTTCGCTCGAAGACCTCCTGCGGAAGTTTGGCTACACGCCTCAGACCATTGCGGTAAGCAGCTATTTTCACCGCCTCAACCAAAAATTGAACTTGGGTGTTCGACTCTTTGATAGCCCTGAAGACCGACGCATCTCGTCCAGGATGAATGTAGGAAATAAGGTACGGAAAATTACGGGACGATCGGATTTTCTGGCCTTTGTGGCTGCGAGCGAAATCGCAAGGACGCGCAAGTGGTCCGAAAAGCAACAAATGTTAAGACCAGAGCCCAAAAGAGCCCACATTGTACTTACGCTCAAGCGTCCGGAAGAGGTCGATACGCTGCGAAAGATCTATGGATCAGGATTTTTTTTGGTCGGAGTCTTCGCCACAGAAGAAGAGCGTCTAAAGGCCTTGCACGCTAAGAACATCTCCAAAGACAACGCGCGGCACTTGGTCGAAAGGGATCAAGATGAGGAGATGGAGTCCGGCCAGCGAACCCGAGAAACATTTCAACTCGCGGACGTATTCGTACGTGTGCGGAACGGAGAATATAAAGGACAACTGGAACGATTCCTAAGCCTCGTTTTCAGCGATCCATATATCTCACCCAGTCCCGATGAACATGCGATGTTCCTGGCCTATGCAGCCTCTCTGCGCTCTTGTTCGTTGGCGCGCCAAGTCGGGGCAGCCGTCAGCACTCCTGCGGGAGAGATTTTGTCAGTGGGATGCAACGACGTTCCCAGTCCAGGAGGGGGACTTTATTGGCCCGGCGAGGGAGATGCCAGAGATCACATTCTTGGTGAAGACTCAAACGACAGTCGAAAACGCGACATCACCGATCAGCTTATCGCGAGATTCCAAAAGCAGTTTGGAATCAAAGCAAAACGATCCACTTTCAAGAAGATCTTTGCCGACAGTCTCCTGTATGAGATCACCGAGTTTGGGAGGTCGGTTCACGCAGAAATGGATGCTCTGCTAAGCTGTGCTCGCGCGGGCGTTAGCCCGCAAGGTTCCGTCCTGTACACGACTACATTCCCGTGTCACACTTGCACCCGGCATATTGTGGCCGCGGGCGTCACGCGAGTCGTCTACATTGAGCCGTACCCGAAAAGCAAAGCTAAGCTGCTCCACAAGGACGCAATCAATGTGGAAGAAACGGACAGCGGAGACACCGAAGGTGACACATTAGGTGTGCAGAAGAAACGGAGAATTCCGTTTGAGAACTTCGTCGGCATTGGGCCGAGGCGTTTTTTTGATCTGTTCTCGGTAAGCCTCAGCACGGGGTATACTCTTGAACGCAAGAAAGACGGCCGAACATTAAAAGATTGGCTAAAAAGGCCTCGGGTCCCATTACTTCCAACTTCGTACCTTCACCGTGAACGGTATGCAGTGAAAGAAATTGACTCAATCATGAGGAGAGCAAAGAGGTCACGATGAGCGAAAAGAATTTGCAGAATAGTGATGATCAGGAATACTGGAAGTTTGTCGAACGGACGGCACGCGAGGTGCGCGAGACACCCAAGTGGATGGGGGGAGACGAGTCTGACGATGAATCGTCTAGCAGCGTTCAGGAATCGACAGAGTCTGAGAAGGAACGTGACGCAGCCTGATCCAGCGTGTTGTCCCCTCCGACACCCAACATCACCTGGGAGTCTTTCGATATTGTTCCTGGGCCTCCAGCGCTGGGGCTAGCCACTTGCTATTGAGCGATTGTGCGAAGGCCAATATCGCATCTATCGCCAATTCGGCCTGCTCTGGACTCGGGCAGCTTACCGTCACGGCGCGCTGACGTGCCCGGCGATAGTTCCATCGCTTTCCGCCCCGCTTAACCCATATCTCGGGCTGAATCCGAACCCGCACCCGGCGGCCTAGGCTTTCGGCACCCGCCATGACAGCCCTATTCTCGGCGCGTGTGGTGTCTTTGCACGTGGGGCATGTCAACCGTGATCGGCACGCTGGTAGGGAGCCCTGGTTTCTTAGCCATCAACTTGTCTCCCTCTGTGGGCGTCTGCGATATCGTAGTCTACGAGGAATCTGATTGGCCACACGCGCGGTGCCGTGATGTAAACGTGACGTACCGACCCTTGCAAGACCTTATTTCACCGCACAAAACACACGGGTGCTATCCGGTAAGTTACTGTATGTCATTCATTTAGCTTGTCTTCGGGTCGCGATCCATCGGACTCAAAATCCGGAGATCATACCTCAGCGGAATGGGTAGTGTCGGGCAGATCTCCTCGAAGAGGACTTCTGGCCAGCATCAAAGTCCGCAATCAAGTGTCGCATCCGGTCCGCCGTGACTCAGGCAGAAGCAGCAATCGCAATCGCCACCTCTCTCCATGGGTAAACACTAGCCGACTTGAACGAAGCCGCTTTGCGGCGGACGCATTCGCGTGTTGCTGAGCCGACGGTCGAAGTGATCTGAGCTAGTTTGTTGTCGCAGAGGAGGAACTCTCTGTGACCCATCTACGCCAGATCATGCTTGAAGAACTGACGCGTCGCAACTACGCCGAGTCCACCATCCACACTTACATCCACACGGTCGAGCATTTCAGTCGGCACTTTCATCGCCCACCCGATCAGCTTGGCCCGGAACATATTCGGCAGTATCAGGCCGCGTTGTTTACGCGGTGGAAGTTGGCTCCGAACACTGTGACGCAGCGGTTGGCAGCCTTACGTTTCTTCTATGTCCAAGTGTTGAAGAGAGGCTGGAGCGTTGCCGAGACCCCGTATCCGAAGAAGGTTCTGCACCTGCCCGAGATACTCAGCCAGGAGGAGGTCGCGCGCCTGATTGACGCGGCCGAGTTTCCCTTTCATCGCATCCTGCTGATGACGCTCTATGCCACGGGCGCACGCCGCGCGGAAGTGGCGAACCTGAAGATCAGCGATATCGACAGCCAGCGCATGGTCATCCACATCCGCGGAGGCAAGGGACGCAAGGACCGCGATGTCATGCTCAGCCCGAAGCTGCTCGATGCATTGCGCGTCTACTGGCGCGGGCTGAAGCACAAGCCCACCGACTGGCTGTTTCCCGGCAATCGATGGCATATGGCGAGTCATCCTGTCTCCACCAAGGTCCTCTGGAGTGCCTGTCAGCAGGCCGCCGAACGCGCCGGTCTTGCGCACAAGCATATCCATCCTCATACGCTTCGACACTGTTTTGCCACACACCTACTCGAAGCTGGCGCTGACCTGCGCACTATCCAGATGCTGCTGGGGCATCGCGACCTTGAGGAAACGACGATTTATCTGCATCTCTCCCGGCGGCATCTCAGTGCCACCGGCAGTCCGCTGGATACACTCCCGATCCGGGGAGAAAAAGAGCCGACTCAGAGCGCATGAACCGGCCTCCTCTGGAGGTGGCCGAGATCGTTCGTTGCGCAGGACAGTCCTTCATTGAGCGCAGTCGTAAGTGGATCAACGGACAACACGAAAAGGTGTTGCTGGCCATCACACGCTGCCGCACCGCCGCGTTGGGTGGACATCGCGATCAGTGCTCGGACTGCGGACATACTGCCATCTCTTACAACTCGTGCAGAAACCGGCACTGCCCCAAGTGTCAGGGCAACGCCCGCCTGCGCTGGCTCCAGGCGCGGGAGCGTGAGTTGCTGCCCGCCAGCTACGTGCACGCCGTCTTCACCCTGCCACGGGAACTGGCTCCGCTCGCATTGCAGAATAAACGGCTGATCTACAACCTGCTGTTTCGCGCCAGTGCTGCCACCCTGCTGGAGATCGCCCGCGATCCTCGTCACCTCGGCGCGGAGATCGGTTTCTTCAGCGTGCTCCATACCTGGGACCAGCGACTGCAACATCATCCCCATGTCCACTGCGTGCTTGCCGCCGGCGGCCTCGCTCCGGATCACTCCCGCTGGATCTCCTCGCGCCGATCCCTCTTCCTTCCCGTCAAAGTACTCAGCCGTGTCTTCCGCGGCAAGTTTATCGCCGGACTCAAGACCGCCTTTCATGCCGGTGCACTCCAGTTCCACGGACATCTCGTACCGCTTGCGGAACCGCGCGCCTTCGCAGCTTGGCTTCGGATCCTGTTTCGCCACGACTGGGTCGTCTACTCCAAACGACCTTTCGGCGGTCCAGAACATGTGCTGCGCTATCTGGGTGCCTACACCCACCGCGTTGCTATTTCCAACAGCAGGTTGGTTGCTCTCTCCGAGGGCAACGTAACCTTTCGCTGGCGCGACTCCGCTCACGGCAACAAGAAACGGCTCATGACCCTGCCGGTCGAAGAGTTCCTGCGCCGCTTCCTCCTCCACCTGCTGCCGCGCGGTTTTATGCGCATCCGCAACTTCGGCTTCCTCGCCAATCGACGGCGAGCGGAGTTTCTTCCACTCTGTTTCCGGTTGCTCCAGCCATCCGGTCAGCCAGTAGCCGGCGCCGTCTCGTCCGCGCTGCCCATTCATTCGCTGTGGCGATGTCCGCTTTGCGGCGGAACCATGCGGGTTGTCGAGCGCCTCTCCGCCGCGCAACTCCTCCTCCGATCTCCGCCTCCTCTCAGCCGGTGCACCGCATGAATCCACATCTCCAGCCTCGAATCTCGCTCGTGCTTCGGCACGCACACTGGCTCCCTGTCTCCCATTCCTCAGAATGCAGTATGGTTGTGCGCTCCAGACTCTCTGACGTGCCGGCCCACGACCATTCTCTCTGCCACCAGCAACTGAAACGGAAGCGCACCGAGAGCAAGGGCAGCCTCGCAAACGATCACAACTGGCTCATCCACATACAAATCCCATAGTCCTCGGGGCGGCTTCCTTCAAGTCGCTGTATCTGAAGCGCCCCTACACAGCGCATCGGAACGGTAGATCTTCACTCGTGGGCGCTTCAGATACAGCACTAAGACTTCCCGTTACTAATCTCCTCGATGAGTGACTTGGCGATTTTGCGCTCATGGAACTCCACCGCAAATTCAGGAGCCGTCGCCGGACTGGGACCGCTAACATGATTAGCGGGACGAGAATTCCGCTACCGGCCTGCGACCTGCGGGCATCTCCAACTCAGGAGCAAGATCAGGCACAATTCGCCCTCCCCGAGCGGTCTACTTACGATTACTGGTCCGGTTCCCGGCTACTGCTCGATGCGGCCGCTTTATCGGATCTGGACGCATCCGTCAGCAGCGGACCGAAGTTGAGCTTGTACTCGACCTTATTGAGCATCACCCGGTCGATACACCGGACCGTAACCAGACCTTCGGCAATGGGGCTGCCGAAGAGGGCGAGGTTGGAGATTGTGTTCTGGCGAGCGTATTCAGGGAATCCCGGGAATCTGCGATGCGAGAGTCCTAATGTCGTCTCGAATGGGGTCGCGCCTGTACGGAGCAACGTGAAATACGAGGGGTAGACGAGCCCGTCAAACCCGTTCCTATGTGCCGCAGATGCAATCTCCCTGCTGATTTCATATGAGTGGCTGCCCGCGAGAAACAGCATGTGGATCGCCATGTCGAGGCTCTCAAACTCGGTGACAGTTTCCTCCCATGGAACTTCAGCCAAGTTGAGGAGCCTGAGCCTTCTTAATGGCGCAAGCGTCGCGATAAAGATTTCGTCCTCAGCTGCGACCCGGCATTCGTGCAGGCACACTTCGAGATCTTGGGAGCCGTAGAGGATGGGAAGTTCGAGTGTGTCGAGCCTGCCCTTTCCGAGCTTTTCACCCGGCGGGGAGTCGTATTCGCTGAAGCTGTCCGGGTGCGCGGGAGCCGTCCGGACGCGATAGAAGTGTTCGTCGATATCGAGGATGCGACCCGGAAAGTCATTGAGGATGCGCGATATGACTTCCGCCCGGGAGTTCGCATTCTGCAGCGCCTTCAGGGGCTCCACCTCCCCAACCATCCAAAGTCGTGGAGCATAATGAAAGAAGCCGACTTGCAGAGTTTTCTCGATTAACTGGATATCGGGTTCGAGCCACGGCGCGACGTCTATTGATGTGGGCTGCTGTGTATTGAACTGCACCGCTGGATATCCGCCGTAGGTAGGTCTGCGTATGCTTCCCCGCACGAAGAACCGTTGCGCCAGGAACGCAACATGCTTCTTGGTCAGTTTCATGCTGCTTTGGG
>Ga0224558_1004018_pt1 | contig 11745 bp, 8 predicted proteins | sample 714S32024metaG_FD_180682 | JGI IMG/M metagenome (GOLD analysis project Ga0224558, IMG submission 180682) | Peat soil microbial communities from Stordalen Mire, Sweden - 717 S3 20-24 | ecosystem: Environmental > Terrestrial > Soil > Wetlands > Peat | place: Sweden: Norrbotten County, Stordalen... | reverse complement strand
CTTTTCCACAATCGGCTCGCCGGTGCGGATGATCCGCTGCTCGTCCTCAAAGGCAACAGCAGCGTGCTCATTGCTGAAGAAGTCGAAGTCGGTCTTCCCGATGACCTCCTCGAGGGTATGGCCCGGGGCCGCTGTGGCGAGCCAGCCTGCACTGACCAGGAGGAAGCGGCTCTGCAGGTCCTTGAAGTAGATGCGCTCCTGGGCGCTGTTCAACAGGTTGCGCATGCAAGTGCGCTCGATCCCGAGCAGGGGCCCGCTCGCAAGCGACCGCTGTGAATGCAGCTTCGCCTTGACCATCGCAACTCCTACTCAGGGACCGACACGTACTATCGACCGTTTCGCCGGGAATGCTTAGCGCCGGCTCAGTGGCCTGTCCGCGTTAGGCCGTGGTTGTCGTCTTAGAAAGCTGACAGGTTCTCGCGTCGCCTTGGACCTCACCCAAGTGTAAGGCGTGAGCTACATCGGTGGTGGGGGAGGAGCCAGGGACGTCGCTGTGTCCAGCGAGAGTGGCGACGCCGCAGCACTCAAGGCACGTGCGACGTACCAGCATCGACCGAGCGTTCAAGGTGCCGCCGTCGCTGTTACGGATGGCTTTACGGGTGTCAGGACTCAAGAAGCGTGCTCCAATCTCGCTTTGAATCTCCGAATCAAAGGGACACCGGCCGTCACAGACAGCCGAAGCGGGGGAGGGGCATCTAGAAGCGGCTGACGCCGTTGTTGGTGCCATTGAGCTTCGTTGCGCGCTCGGCCCGTCAAGTCCTTCCGTTCGGTCGATTGTTGTCCGGCCTTGACGTCGTCGTCCTCGCGGCAGTTACCGAGCGCGTACCGTCCCTGCACTGACAGCAACATCTAGCCACATCAATGAGCGAGACTCTCCTCTGTGGTCGCCACCACGATCTCTTCTGATTCGGTCGAGACCGCGGCGGTCGGCCGGCCACAGTTCCCGCAAGTAGGTGCATTGTCTCGCCGCGAACTGATTGCCGTGATCGTCGTGACCGGTCTTGCGCTGGCGCTCTGCCTCATCGATCTCGGCGGCCGGTCCCTGTGGCTCGACGAGTTCCACTCGGCCTTCTTGGCTCGTGCCCAAGGAGAGTCGTTGTGGCACTCGATTACCTCCGACGGTGGCAACATGATCGGCTACTACGCCTTCTTGCACGCTTGGGTTCTCGCGTTCGGCTGGGGACCTTTGGCTTTGCGCCTGCCGTCTGCCTTCGCCGGCGCGGCACTCGTCCCGGTTGTCTTCTTGCTCGGGCGCAGAGCCGGTGGCCCGCGCGTTGGACTCGTCGCCACCCTGCTAGTTGCGGTCAGTCCTCCGCTCGTCGTTTGGGCTCAGCAGGCTCGCGGGTACTCGATCGCGGTTCTTGCCGTCTCACTGACCTGGCTCATGCTCGTCCGGCTGCAGGCCTCCCCGACTCGTGGGCGGCACGTGACGTTCTGCGTCTTTGCCATCGTCACTACATATTTCCTGTTGACAGCATCACTGATCGTCGCATCCGGCCTTCTTTGTCTCTATCTGGCATCTGCCGACGGCCGGGCCAAGGCGAAGGTCATGGCATCCGCGGCGATCTACCTGCTCGGTTGCCTCCCGCTCGCACTCACCGTGCTAGGAGCCGGTGTGAGCGGAGCCGTGAGCTGGGTAGCCGCACCAACATGGTCTTCAGTCCGCTCCTTGATGTCTGAGCTGTCTTCCGGTTCGGTCCCGGACTTCTTCCCTCCCCATTTGGCGAATGCCGTACTGACCGGCATCGTTGTCCTGTGCTGGGGAGCAGCCTTGGCAACGCTTTTTCGCAGCCGGCGCCGGAGGTGCGCGACCAAGAGCGTGATAGCCGTAATCCCTGCTGGCTTCGTGTTCTGGCTCGTGATACCCGTCTTCCTGGACTGGATCATCTCGGTGGTGAGCGGCGACTCAATTTTCGGGACGAGCTTTCTGTTGCCCATCGTGCCGGGAGGTTTGCTCCTCGCGGCATATGGGCTGGCCAGTCTCAGGTGGCAGGTCGGAACGCTCGCCGGGACCGTGGTCCTCGTGGGACTTTCTCTCGCAGTTCTCGTTCCTACCTATCGCGTATCCAACGAGAACTGGAAAGGCGCAGCGGCGTTCGTCCTGACAGCAGCTCACCACGGTGATTGTGTTGCCTTCGATGCTCCGTCGGGTGTACGAGAATTTGCCTATTACGTGAACGCGATGGACGAAGATGACGCCTATCCTCGAGCGATCTTCCCTCGACAGACGTGGGCCCAGGCGCTGGCGTCATCAGCGTCCTATTCCCTGGAGAATGACTACACGGCATCCGCGCTCTCTGACGCCCGCCGGGACTGCGGACGGGTCTGGGTGGTCATGAACCGAAGCCGCAGCGACTTCGAGTTCGCCGCAGCTGAGGTTGCTTACGCGATGGGTTCGAGTTACCACGAAACCCGTCACTATGGGTTTACGGGCATCACCGTCGACCTCATCTCGAAGCGGTGACCTCGCGGCTCAGCGGTGGAGCACTTTTCGCGACCCTGATAATACGACATAACGGACATTATCGGCGGTCTAACGAAATGGCTGTTCGGCTGTGCCGCCCGTCGAGGTTCTGCTCTCGGGCGGCCTGCTGTCGCCGGAAAGCCCTGCGTCGCATGATGTCAAGAGCTGCAGTCGCGGTACGGGTGAGGCACGCGACTGCAGGGCGCGCACCGGGGTGTCAGGTTCGCGTGGTTCCGATCGCCGAGGCGATACGAGAGTCGTAATCGTCTCACGCGTCGTTGCGCGTATTTGCTGTAATGCAACTGTCATATCGTGTTGTCGTGCGGCGAGAACTGCCGTTGCGGCGAAATTCTGATCGGAGACGTGTCAGTGATCCGCCTGTCGCTGCCTTCGGGCTTCTTGATCTGCTGGATCTCCTCGGGAAGGCAGTGGCGCTCCCCCACCGCTGAGGTCGGGCAGCGAGAGCGGGTGGGGTGTAGGACTTGAAGCCGGGCTGGAACCGCAGTCAACTGGCGGGACCATGAGCACGTGTCCGAATTCGCAAGACGGCCGGAACGTGGTCGTGCCGTGACCGATCCCGCGCTGTTGGAGCTGGAAGCTGGCCGGATCGCAACGGGCGGTGGTTGTGTCGCGAGAGCTGACGATGGTCGTGTCGTGTTCGTCCGCCATTGCTTGCCCGGCGAGCGCGTCCTCGCGGCGGTAACCGAGGAAACCAGGTCCTACTTCAGAGCGGACGCGCTCCAGATCATCGAGCCCTTCCCAGAGCGGGTGACGCCTCCGTGTCCTTTTGCGGGCCCGGGGAGATGCGGGGGCTGTGACTGGCAGCACGTCGCGCTTGCGGCGCAGAGGAACCTGAAGGCCGATCTGGTGGCTGAGCAGCTTCGGCGGCTTAGCGGCATCGAGCGCGCTGTCGAGGTCGAGGAGGTCGCTGGCGCTCCTGGAGGGCTCGGCTGGCGGAGTCGTGTCCGTTTCGGGGTCGACGACCGTGGTCGTGTCGGTCTTCACAAGCACCGTTCGCACGAGCTGCAACCCGTGGACCGTTGTCTCATCGCTTCGGCCGCGGTCGAAGCAGTTGGGGTCGAAAGCCGCGAGTGGCCTGGAGTCGAGGACCTCGAGGTGTTCGCGTCGGACGAAACCGGCAAAGCCGTGGTGTCGCTCACTACGCACCGCAGGCGGCTTGGGGAGCTACCGCCCATCGACGCCGGTCTAGTTGTGAACAGGCGCGTGGCCCGTGAGCCCGAACGATTGGCCTTCGAGGTCCTGAAACGTCACTACGAGGTGAGTGCGGGGGTCTTCTGGCAGGTGCATCCCGGCGCAGCTCGCCTCCTTGGTCGGGCCGTGCTGGACGGGCTCGCGGTACGGCCTGGAGATCGCGTGGCCGATCTGTATGCAGGAGCAGGCCTTTTTGCGGGGCTCGTCGGTGATGTCGTCGGCCAGAGCGGTTCGGTGCTCGCAGTGGAGCGAGACCGTTGGGCATGTGCCGACGCTGCGAGGAACACGGCTGATCTGCCTCACGTGCAGGTGTTCAAAGGCGCCATAACCGCTGCTCTTGTAAGAGAGCGTCTCGGCAATGTGCACCTCGCGGTGCTCGACCCATCGCGCGAGGGCGCCGGGCGGGCCGTCATGGCTTCCCTCGCCGCGCTTCAACCTGGAGCCCGCCGGATTGTCTATGTCGCGTGTGACCCGGCTTCGTTCGCGCGCGACCTTCGCGTCCTTCTGGATGCTGGTTGGGTGCTGCATTCGCTGAAGGCGTTCGACTTGTTCCCGATGACTTACCACGTCGAGCTTGTTGCAGTCATCGAACCACCGCAGGTCAGGGCCACGAACGGGTCGTAGTCGTCGGGCGTGGCTTCACCTGCGTCGATCTTCTTCGACAACGTCGTTATTTCATCCTCGCTTGTAACAGTGACAACCTTAGGGTCGCGAGCGTACTTGGCGAGCAGGTCAACCTCGCTGGGCCTCCCACGATCTCGACATGCTCGTCGAAAGTGAGCGTCCGCGTGTAATAGAGGCGCGCGTCACCGGCCAATAGTGGTCAAGTGCGCCCCGTTCTCAGCTCCATGCGCGAGGAGACGCGCCTCGCATCCACGAGACATGGGAACCTTCCAAGGGATCCGCAGCATCCAGAATGGTTCCCTTTCTGTCGATTGCGGTCAAGGCCGCATGACCGAGTCGTTCCCCGACCTCGACGGTCCTTCCTCGCGCTCGCCCGCTCTCGTGGGTGCCCCTATCGCGTGTCGACGACTTGAAAGCCCTCAGCCAGCCGCCCTTCGGGCAGACCCAGAGCGGTGGCGGCGGCGGCCGCCCAGGAGCGAATCATCTCTTCGAGGTTCTCGGTGTCGGCCAGCTGGCTGTGATGGCTGCGCAAGGCCGCGAGCTTGCGCTCGATCGTTGCGGTGATGTCCACGGCGTGCGTCGACCGCGGGGAGGCCATGAGCCAGACCTCCTCGACAACGTGAGGCTCGAGCCCGTCGGCGAGAAGCTCGGGATAGGAGTACGGGTTCCTCGCATCCGGGTACACGGCTTGAAGTGTCGCCTCGCCTGCGGCGAGATGGTCCGGGTGACTCGCGCGGATGCGGTCCCAGTTCCGCTCCGGCGATTGGCAGACGACGCGCTCGGGCCGGACGATCCGGATCATGCGGGCGATGTCCCGGCGAAGCTCGAGCGAGACCGAGAGGGAGCCGTCGGCGTAACCGAGGAAGTGCACGTCAGTGACGCCCACTTCCGCCGCAGCCTTGCGTTGCTCGTCCTGGCGGATGGCTTTGAGGGCGCTGGCCTCGATGCCCGGAATCGCGCTACCAGCTGATCCGTCGGTCACGATGCAGTACGTAACCGAGATCCCCTGGTCGGTCCAAGTCGCGATCGAACCTGCCACGCCGAAGTCGACGTCGTCAGGGTGCGCCGTGACGACCAGTATCTTCGCCGGGTCGGATGACCCGTTCACGGCGCAACGCGCCTCAGGATGACCACGGGGATGACCCGCGTCGTCTTCTCCTGATATTCCGCGAAGCCCGGGTAGCGCTCGGACTGGATCGCGTAGAGACGGTCCCTCTCCTCGCGGCCCGCTACTTCGGCCTGAACCTCGAAGGTCCCCGTCGCGACCTCAACGCTCGCCCGTGGGTGAGCGAGAAGGTTGCGATACCAGTCCGGGTTGGTCGGGGCACCGGCCTTGGACGCGAATACGACCAACCTGTCACCGTCGGCGAAGTACATCATCGGTGTCGTGTGCTTCTGACCGGTCTTGGCACCTGTGCTCGTGAGGAGCAGGATCGGCGCGCCGGTGAACTGCCCGCCGAGCTTTCCACCGGCGGAGCGGAACTCGTCGATGATCTTCTGGTTCCAGTCGTTGTGGTTCGTCATCGTTCCTCCGACGAGCAAGGCCCCCGCGACGGTAGCGCCCGTTGGCACGTTGTCCGGCTCCGTCCGGTCCCTGGAGCCGCATGGCCCGAAACAGTCGAGCGCGAGACGGTCGATCAGAAGCGACTGAAGGGAGCGCCCGATAGGCCCCTTTTCGTCCCAGAGGCGGCTTTCTGAGATCCCGATCCCCTGTGGCTCGGCCAAGGTACGCCACTCGAGACCGACCCACTCCCCTACCGGCAGACGGCTCACGTGGATTGTGAGGTCCGGGTTGATGAACAACCAGTCGCCGTAGCTGAGCGGTGAGCTCACGCCGTTGCCAAGATCCGCCGCTGTTGCCACCCGCTCGAGCGGTGACGGGCTCTCCCCCGCCAGTACCGGCACGCGAAGGCGAACCCGCACCGTTGCCGGTCCCGGCGACTCGAAGGCCCCCTTGACGAAGCGCAATTCCGCGCCCTCGCTGTGGAAAGTCCTGGTTACGCTGTTTGACACGATTGCGACGCCGCTCTCAGGCGGAGCGAAGGGCAGCTCGGCGTGTCGAGCTGCTTTCGGCAGGTCTATGGCGGCAGTCCGGATCCGCAGGGCAGCGCGAGCGCGACCTCAATGCCGTCCTGGCGGGCGGCCACCTCCACGAGCTGGACTTTGTGCCCCGGCCTGATCAGCCGCGCTTCCAAGGAGATCGGGGAAAGGCCTACCGGTCGGATCAGCTCGACTGTGAGCCTCGCGACCCGCAAGCGTTCGTCGGGTTCGCATCGCTGAGCTTCCCGGGCGATGAGCCCAGCGACCGGACCGCCGTGCAGGAGTTCGGACGTCCACGGCCGGAGGGCGAAGGCGGTCGGTCGGAACCCGCTGGGGCCGGTGACGAACAAGGCCTTGGTGACGTCGGTATTCGGGCTGGGCGTCACAGGCATTCTCGGCGTCGTCGAAAGTGCGGAGCAGGTTCGTGGCCCGGCGGATCGTACCGGCCGTTAGAAGTGTGCCTGATCAAGCACCGTTTGCTGCCGCGTGCTCGCGATCGCGAGCAGGTAACGGCGCACGACTGCTACAGTGCAGGGGTCCGGTCGGTTGACCGGTTTCCGGCTGTGGCCGGTGAGGCCTCGAGACGTTGTTCTGGTTGGCCTTTTTTTCGAGCTGACTGGAGTCTTCTTGCCCCCCACTTTCGCCGACCTTGGCGTGCCCGCCGACGTCGTCGCGCTGCTTGAGCGCGACGGCATCACAACCCCGTTTCCTATCCAGGAAGCAACACTTCCGGATGCACTCGCCGGCCGGGACGTGTCCGGTCGGGCGCCGACGGGCTCCGGTAAGACCCTCGCGTTCGCGATCGCGGTTGTCGAGGCGCTCGCCGGGCGTTCGCGTTCCAAGCCTCGCCGTCCTCGCGGTCTCGTGCTCGTGCCGACCCGGGAGCTTGCAGCTCAGGTCTGCGGCGTGCTCAGTCCGCTCGCCAGGGCTCGAAGCCTCACCGTCACCGCTGTCTATGGCGGTGCCGGGTACGGCCCCCAACTGCGAGCCTTGCGGGAGGCGGTCGACATCCTCGTGGCCTGTCCTGGCCGGCTCGAGGACCTCATCGAGAGACGCGACGTGAGTCTTCAGGACGTGAGCATCGCCGTCGTCGATGAGGCGGACCGGATGGCAGACATGGGCTTCCTCCCCGCAGTGCGACGAATCCTCGACCAAGCCGCGGCCGACCGCCAGGTCCTCCTGTTCTCCGCGACGCTCGACGGTGAGGTGGATGTCCTGGTCCGCCGGTACCAGACGAACCCTGTGCGTCACGAGGTCGGGATGACCGAGGCCTCCTCCGGCGAGGTGCGCCATATGTTCTGGAAAGTCGACCGAAATGACCGGGTCACGCTCGCGGCAAAGGTCGTGGCCGGCCACCAGAGCTCGATTGTCTTCTGCCGAACGCGGCACGGGGCGGATCGACTCTCGCGCCAACTCATCAGCGCAGGTGTGCATGCCGTCGCGTTGCACGGGAGCCGCACACAAGCCCAGCGCGATCGGGCCCTGGAGGCCTTCCACTCCGGGGCGGCCCGTGTGCTCGTAGCCACCGACGTTGCCGCACGAGGCATCGACGTTGAGAACGTTGCGTGTGTGCTTCACTTCGACCCGCCCAGCGACCACAAGGACTACGTGCATCGCTCAGGTCGCACGGGCCGCGCCGGCGCGGACGGCACGGTCATCTCACTCGTCACTCCGGACCAATCCGGCTCTGCCCGCAGCATGCAGCGCGCACTCGGGCTTCCCCAGATGCTCGAGCAACCGGTCAGTCTTCCGTCAGTCCCACAGCGCACGACCAACATCTCGTTCAGTTCGGTCCCGGCACGCCCAAAGCTCGTACAGCGCACGCCCGCCACGCCAGCTGCGCCGGCTGCGCCAGACAATGGCAAGCGGTCTGGGCGCGCTGCTCGACCGGTTCGTGCCGGGTACCTGCACGCCTCGAAGACAGACACCCGTGGTGGTCGATCGCTTCGTCCGGCAACCGGGACGCTGAAATGGTTCGACCCGATCAGAGGCTTCGGTTTCATCGCCCCGGACTCTGGCGGTCGTGACGTCTTCGTGCACCGTTCTGCTCTGAACGAGACCGATCAAGTCCCAGCCGAGGGGGCGCGGGTCGAGTTCCTCTCGCGCTCAGGACCGAAAGGCCTTGAGGCTGTGGAGTTGCGCGCCAGCTGAGCGGCCCCTTTGGGAGGACTTCGGCGATCCTTGTTCACGATCCGAAAGGTCCGCCCCATGACATGACGTGCTCAGCTCTAGCCTGCCTCCGGCGCCGGCTTGCTGCCCAGCACGAGCGAAATCGTCACAAGCGTCGGGCCCCGGTAGAGCTCGACCGTCACTCTTTCGCCGGGACGGGCTGCTCGCACAGCGACGGTGAGCGAAAGATCGGTAGTGATGGTGCGACCGGCGAACGTGACTATGACGTCGCCAGTGCCAATTCCCGCCAGAGCGGCCGGGGCACCTGGGAACACGCTCACTACCAGCGCGCCGCTTCTCGCGGTGAGACCCCAGCTGGAGCGCTCCGCCGCCGTGACCGAGACCACTTCGACACCCAAGAAGGCCTTGGGCGTCCCGACAGTGCCTCCCTTACGGAGTCCGGGTATGAGCGACCGGATGTTGGCGATCGGGATCGCGAATCCGATGTTCTGGGTGGGCGCGTCTCCCGACGTCGTCGTCGCTGCCGCCGTGTTCATTCCAATGACCTGACCGGCGCTGTTGACGAGCGGACCGCCGGAGTTCCCCGGGTTGATCGGCGCCTGGGTTTGCAAGAGCCCGCTCAGCGACTCGGTTCCTGCGCAGTTGTCCCCACCGGCTTTGATGGATCTTCCTTCAGCGGAGATGATGCCCTCGGTGACCGACGGCGTGCTTTGCGAAAGAGCGAGGGCGTTCCCAATCGCGAGCACATCCTCTCCCACTTGGATCCTCGAGGAATCACCGAATGAGACCGCTCGAAGCGTGGTCGGGCCGTGCACCTGAAGAAGTGCGACATCGTAGCTGGGGTCCGTGCCGAGAAGGGTTGCCGGGTACGTCGTCTTCTGACCGTGGAGCGTGACCCTTATCTGAGTTGCGTTCGCTATGACGTGATCGTTGGTCAGGATCTCGCCGTCGGGGGTGAGGATCATTCCGCTGCCCTCATCGAACTGTGTCCGCCCGCTGAGAGGTCCGGACGCGCACCCAGGTCCGAACGCTTGGATCGCGACCACCGAAGGCAGTACGCGCGCGAGCACAGACTGGACATTGTTCATGCGTCGGAACACGCTCGTGTTTGGCGAGAACTTGATGGCTGTGGCGTTGTGGGCGCGGATGGTCGCGGCGAGTCCTGCACCCACGCCTAGGCCTGTCGCGGCGCCGACCAATACGGCAATGAGCACGACTCCAATCCAGCCACGGCGGGTGCTGCCGCCCGGGGGTCCATCGGTCGAATCGCTGTCCACAGGCGAACCATTAGAAGAGAATTCTGGGTCTCTCGCAGGACGAGCCAGAGGTGCCGGAGGAGGGGTCTCGCCAGGGTAGAAGCCATCGGAGGGCTGCCCTCTGCCGATGTCGTGTTCCACAGTTGAGGTTGTAGCGCGTCGGCAGGCAGGGCGTGGCGCGTGGCCGTTCGCGGGCCTCTCAGCGGGTCCCACTTCGCAAACTCGGCTCCAGCCTGTAGTTTGACCGGAGCATGTCTAACCGTCTCGACATCGAACTGACCAGCGTCCGGGGTGACGGCAGCTACACATGGCGCGCCGCCGGAGCACGTCAGCCCAAGGGCGTCATCGACGCCAAGGTCCTTGCCGACGACGCGAAGGTCGGAGATGTCTTACGCGTGGAGGCCGAAGTCGAGATCGATGGGATCACGATCCTGTGTGTTCTGCCCCCGAAAGAGAAGGCGGCGCCTTCGGGACGGATCGAGCTGCTCGGTTCCTCCAAGCCGGTTCAGGCAGTGACGACCGTGCTCCTCTCAGAAGGGGGCCGGGGCGGCGACCGCCGCGATCTCCTCGACAGCCCACGCCGTGGCGATCGCAGCGCCTCGCGAGATCGCCGCCCGGCGCGCGGAGGAGAGCGCCCGGATGTTCGGCGCCCGCAACCGGCTGCCGGCGAACTCGAAGCGGCCGGCGAGCGCCGACCCGAACGGCGGCCGCGTCCGGACAGCGGGCCTGGAAGCAGGTCTCCTCGCACCGCTGAAGGTCGCCCTGCAGCCTTTGGCAGCGAGCGACGCCCCGAACGGCGGCCCCGACCCGAAGGAGCACCCGCTGACGGGTCCGTCCGCACCGCTGAAGGTCGCCCTGCAGCCTCTGGCAGCGAGCGACGCCCCGAACGGCGGCCCCGACCCGAAGGAGCACCCGCTGACGGGTCCGTCCGCACCGCTGAAGGTCGCCCTGCAGCCTCTGGCAGCGGGCGACGGCCCTGGACCCCTAGCACCACCCGCCGTCCCGGAACGCCCGCCGGCGAGGGAGGCCTTACGGGCCCTGGGCAACCCGCGGCCTCGCGCTCGAGCCAGCCACAGGCTGTGCCGCGGCGAGCGGTCCCCCGCTTCGAACCGGGAACGGCCCATCGCGATTTCTTGCTTGCAAGCCTGGCGTCCGAGCAACGACCCATCGCGGAACGCCTGGCGGCCGGAGGCATACCGGCAGTTCGTCGAGCGATCGCCGCAGAGCGGGAGCGGGCTCGTTCCGAAGGCAGGCCCGAGGTCACCGGCGAGGCGATCCTCGCCCTTGCCGAGCAGCTCGCCCCATCCGTCAAGCAAGCGATCTGGCTCGACCGAGCGGAAGCGGCCGTTGCGCAGCTTGAGCAGATCTCCCTTCGCGATCTTCGAACGACGGTCGTCGCGGCAGCCCCGCGTGACGAAGCATCCAGAGATCTGGACCGCAAGCTTCGTGAGGAGCTCGACCGGCGGGTGAAGAAGCTCCGCTCCAACTGGGAGGAGCAGATCACCCGCGCCCTCGAAGAAGGCCGCGTTCTCCAGGCGCTGCGTTTTTCGGCTCAACCCCCAGAGCCGACTGCACGGTTCCCGGCGGCCCTTGTCGGGCGCCTCGCGAGCAGTGCGGGTGCCGCTATGAGCGCGAGCACTCCCGTGGAGCGCTGGCTGGCCATTCTCGATGCTGCGGTCAGTTCTCCGATTCGGCGCCAGATCCACCCTGAGGGCCTGCCTGACGATCCGTCGGGGGAGGTCGTGCGCAAGGCCCGAGTCGCTGCGGGCAGTCTCCCGGCGCTTGCACCCATGCTGGGGCTGCCTATGCCGCCGCCACCCAAGCCGCTCCGATCAGCTCGGCCCGCTCGTCCACCACGGCCGCCCCGCCCCGTGGTGCGCACCCCCCGCCGAGCCGCTCCGACCGGAGCGATGGCGAGCGTCGAGACGAGAGCAGGCGCTGCTCTGACGGAGGCTCCCGAGCCCGCAGGCGACGCCCTGGGGGAGGCTCCCAAGGACGAGGCCCCGACGGAGGCTCCCG
>Ga0224558_1004017_pt1 | contig 11748 bp, 9 predicted proteins | sample 714S32024metaG_FD_180682 | JGI IMG/M metagenome (GOLD analysis project Ga0224558, IMG submission 180682) | Peat soil microbial communities from Stordalen Mire, Sweden - 717 S3 20-24 | ecosystem: Environmental > Terrestrial > Soil > Wetlands > Peat | place: Sweden: Norrbotten County, Stordalen... | reverse complement strand
ATACGGATGATCCGGAGCGCATTGAAAGGCGATGTCCATCGCGATTTCGATTTCGAAAGCTCGAGCTTTCAGGATGAGGCTCCTGAAATCTTCCAAGGACCCCAGCTGGGGCAGGATGTCCTTGTGTCCGCCCCCGGCGGCGCCAATGGCCCAAGGGCTTCCGACGTCTTCGGCGCCGGCCGCGAGGGAATTGTCCGGACCCTTGCGATTGATTCGGCCAATCGGGTGGATGGGCGGCAGATACAAGACATCGAAACCCATTCGGGCTACGTACTCGAGGCGCGCCTCGACGTCACGGAACGTGCCGTGTCCGTTTGGGTCGACAGCGGCCGACCGGGGAAACAGCTCGTACCAGCTGCTGAATCGCGCTCGTTTGCGGTCGGCGATCAGTTCGAGCGCGGCGCTGGAAGCGAAACTGCGGTCGGGGTAGCGCGCCACGACGGATGCGCGCGCCGGGTCGAGGGCCATCGCCTTCATGGCTGATGTGTCGGTAGCGCTGTACTCATCGTCGGCGGTCTCGCGCAACAGCTTGGCCCACGTCGACAATGCGGCTTGGTCGTCGGCGCCGGCGCGCTTTGACGCGTCCTCGATCAACCCCGCTCCGACTTTCAGGGCAGTGCGAACATCTTCCCGATCGTCGCGCCGCTCGAGCTCGCGGCGCCAGGATTCGAAATGATCGACCCACGCCGAGACGGTGTAGCGATAGCGCGCCGGAACGGGCGGGGTGAAGTCTGCCGTCCACACGTCATTCGCATGTGCCGTCATGTCGACTTCATGGGACTCCGAGCTGCCGACGGCATGCCACCGCAACACGGCCCGCAGCGTATCGTGGCCGTCCGTGAAACAGTGTGCTTCGATGCGGATGGGCTCGCCCGCGATGCGCTTGATCGGAAACCGACCGCCGTCGACCATCGGCAGAACGGCGTCGATCACGGCTCGCAGGCGGCCTTCCGGAATTCCCGCGGTCGCGGATTGCACGGGCGCACGCGAGGTCGATGGTGCAGACTCGTTGGCCTTCATCCGCTTCCGCGGCTCTTGGCTCGCGCGCGTTGCCTTCACTTCGCCCTTGTTGACGGTGCCTGTGCGCTCTTTCTCAACCATGGCCTTCCCAGCGCAGCATGATGGTGGCAAGCGGCGGCAGGTTGAGGTTGAGCGCATCGGTGCGTCCGTGCGCACTGACCGGGACGGATTCGACGCCGCCCAGATTTCCCCAACCGGATCCGCCGTATTCGCGCGCATCGCTGTTGAGTATTTCGCGCCATTCGCCGCGGTTGGGAATGCCAACCAGGAAATTGCTGCGCGGTACCGGCGTGAAGTTGGTCACCACCAGCACCGGCGGTGCGCCGGGGCTTTTCCGCACGAACGCGGTGACGCTCATTTCAGCATTCCAGGCGTCGATCCATTCGAACCCTTCGTGGGAAAAATCGACTTGGTGAAGCGCGCGTTCGCTGCGATAGACACGGTTCAAATCCCGTATCCAGCGCTGCACGCCGGCATGCTCGGGAAGCGTCGTCACCCACCATTCGAGTTCTCCCTCGTGGGTCCACTCGCGCCGCTGTGCGAACTCGCCACCCATGAATAGGAGCTTCTTGCCCGGATGTCCCCACATGTAGCCGTACAGCGCCCGCAGATTGGCGAACATCTGCCAATCATCGCCGGGCATCTTGCCGATCAACGAGCCCTTGCCGTATACCACTTCGTCATGCGAGAGCGGCAGTACGAAATTCTCGTTGAACGCATAAATGAGAGAAAACGTCAGTTGACCGTGGTGGTACTTGCGAAAAATCGGGTCCTGCTTGATGTATTCGAGGGTGTCGTGCATCCAGCCCATGTTCCATTTCAGGCCAAAGCCGAGGCCGCCCATGCTGGTCGGTCGCGAGACCATCGGCCACGCCGTCGACTCTTCCGCGATCATCGTCGCATCGGGGTGATCCCGGTAGACGGCCTCGTTCAACGTGCGCAGAAACTGTATGGCTTCCAGATTCTCTCTGCCGCCGAAGTAGTTCGGAATCCATTCACCCGGCTGGCGGGCGTAGTCGAGATATAGCATCGATGCGACCGCATCCACCCGTATGCCGTCGATATGATATTTTTCGAACCAAAATAATGCGGATGAAATCAGAAAGCTGCGTACTTCGTTGCGGCCATAATTGAAAATGGCTGAATTCCATTCCGGGTGAAATCCTTGGCGCGAATCGGCATGCTCGTACAGGTGCGTGCCGTCGAAATCGGCCAATCCATGCGCATCGGCCGGAAAGTGCGAGGGTACCCAGTCGAGTATCACGCCGATTTCCCTTTGATGAAGATAGTCGACGAAGTACATCAAATCCTGCGGCGTGCCGTAGCGGGCCGTCGGTGCGAAGTAGCCGGTGGTTTGGTATCCCCATGAGCCGTAGAACGGATGCTCGGTTATGGGCATGAGTTCTACATGGGTGAACCCCAAGTCGTGCAGATACTCGCCCATGGCATGGGCCAGTTCGCGGTAGTTCAAGAATGCGCCGTCTTTGCGGCGCCAAGACCCCAAGTGCGCCTCGTAGATCACCATCGGCGCATCGAGTCCATTGCGTGCCGCGCGCGATTTCATCCATGCGCTATCGCGCCATTCATGCTCGAGCGTCCATGCTCGCGATGCGGTGGCGGGCGGACGCTCACAAAAAAATCCTACCGGATCCGCCTTGTCCAACAAGCGAGTTCCATCGCGGGACACGATCCGGTACTTATAAGCCTGTCCGTGCTGTACGCCCGGTACGATGCCTTCCCAGATGCCGGAGCCATCGGGCCGCGGCGACAGGGGATTCGCGCCTGCGTCCCAGCCGTTCCATTCCCCGATCACCGACACCGCGGACGCATTCGGGGCCCAGACGGCGAAGCTCGCGCCCGCGCCAGCGTCCAGCAAATGACACCCCAGCATGCGGTGCAAGTTCGCCTGCGTTCCCTCCCGGAAGAGATAGACGTCCTGTTCACTCGGCATGGCGCAACCGCTTCTGTCGCTGCATGGCTTGGTTCGACCGCATAAGCACTCCCAAAATATTGAAATACGGGCGCATTTCATCAGCTCCGTGCATCGCGCCTGCGGGTCAACGGCCCGGCAGGTCCGCAGTTTCGGTAGCGTACCCCCTAATTCCTGTCCCTTCATAGCGTCATTGCATGTAGGACTAAACTGGCCGTCGCGCGCTCGGAATGGCGCATGCCGCCATGCGCATGCGGTACGATGCAAGGAGGCGTCAACAGCGATCGCAACGCGGCTATGAGTCAAAACGATAGAATCGCGCTTGTCACAGGCGCCGGTAGCGGAATCGGCCGAGGTTGCGGACTGGCGCTTCTCGCTGCGGGCTGGCATGTCGTTTTTTCCGGCCGCGGCCTGGACGCTCTGAATTCCGCCATTGAGTCGGCCGGCGCCGCTGCGGAACGAGCCGTTGCCATCCGTTGCGATGTGTCCCGGGAAGAATCCGTCGCGGAGCTGTTCCGACAGATTCGAGACCGCTTCGGCCGGTTGGATCTGTTGTTCAACAATGCGGGCACGAGTTCCCGTTCGGCGCTACCCGACGAATTGGCGGCGAGCGCATGGCGTCAGGCCGTGGATACCAACCTGAACGGCGCCTTCTTCTGCCTCGCCGCCGCGTTCAAATTGATGCGGGAACAGACGCCGAGAGGTGGCCGGATCATCAATAACGGATCCATTTCTGCCCATGTGCCACGGCCGAAGTCGATCGCGTATGCGGCGACCAAGCATGCGGTCACCGGTTTGACCCGAGCCGCGGCGCTCGACGGGCGCGCCTTCGATATTGCGGTCGGCCAAATCGATATCGGTAACGTGGAGAGCGATATGACGGCTCGGATGACGAGCGGCGTGCCTCAGGCCGATGGCAGTTTGAAGCCCGAAGCGCGAATGCAGTTGTCCGCAGTCACGGAGACGTTCATGGCCATGGTCAATTTGCCCTTGTCGGCAAACGTCCTGTTCATGACCGTCATGGCGACGCAGATGCCGTTTGTCGGCCGCGGCTGATCGCCGGTATTACCGCGGGCCGAATTTTCGTTCGAGCATGGCTTGGTGCTTATCGTGCAGGGCCGATAGTTCATTTCGATACTCGGGTGAGATCGATGTGGGCTCGCTCAAGTCGCGATGCGGATCGTACTTGGCCCGAATCACATCCAGCTCCATTTTGTACTGCCGGTATTCCGCATCGTCAGCGGCCAGTTGCACGGCTTCGGCTGCTTTTAGTTTGTGCTTTGCCAGGTATTTGGCGCCCGCCCAGATGAACACATAAAGCGCCCCCGCGGTAACCCACACCAATTTGATGACTGCGGCCTTGTCCGGAAACACCTGCACCAGCACGACGAGCACCAACAGCGCGAGCAATATTCGTGTCCGGTTCACGTTCGTCTCAATGTGCAATGCCGCCGACTGAGGGATAAGCCGCTGACCATTCGGTCGCTGGGTCAAGCGATTTAGGCGGAATCCCGACCTTTGGGTTCCGCCGCCTTTGCGGCCGGGGCCGACGCATCGGCTTGGGTAACAGCCCGGGCAAATATGCGCCCGGCGCCTTCCGGGTCCTTTCGAAGGGCCGCAACGAGGATGTCACCGAGCGTCGTATCCAGCAGCTTCCCGAGATCGGTGTTCGGCCCAAGCTGAGGCTCGCTTTTGGCTGCAGGGCGAGTCTGCGGTGCAGGTTCCGCCGGCGGCTCAACTTTAGTTTCAGGCTGAGGAATGGCTTCGGCTTTAGGCTGAGCTTCGACCGCATCTTTCGGCTCAGACGCGACCGTAGCCTCCGGTTCAGGATTGACCGCAGCTGTCGGCTCAGGCGCGACCGTAGCCTCCGGTTCAGGATTGACCGCAGCTGTCGGCTCAGGCGCGACCGTAGCCTTCGGCTCAGGCGCCGACTTGGCGGAGCTCAAAAACGCAAACGCACTCGGCTGCAAGAGCATGAATAGAACGGTGGCAAACACCACCATGGTGATGCCCAGCAAGGAAAAAACGAGCGCTGAATTGGCATGTTTGATGAACCCCAGATACAGGTCGAGCGTAAGGACCGCTGCGCCGAGCCCTAGAAGGATGCTGCAGACCTTTTTTAGAGCGGGGTCGAGTAGTGTAGGTTCAGGCATGGAATATTCCGCGTCCATTATGATCCCATAATGCGTCTTTGGTACAAGAAGTCTGTACGGTCTCGGACAGACCATTATCCGTGCAGACAAGATACTATCCTTCACGCAATTCATTACAGTTCGTGCTCAAAGGCTCTATGACCGTCGGCACTGCAAAGGCAATGGGCAATCAGGCAATCGTTGCGACCGGCCTGACCAAGTCATTTGGCGAAGGCGAAGCTAAAGTGACCGCCGTGAAGGCCGTTGTATTTTCGGCGAAGTTCGGGGAGATGCTATTTATTGTCGGCCCGTCCGGCAGCGGCAAGACCACTTTGCTCAGCATGATCTCCGGCATCCTGCGCCCTACCTCCGGCACGGTAACGGTAAAAGGTATCGACATATGGACCCAGAACAAAGACGAGTTAGCCGACTTCCGGCTGCACACGATTGGCTTCGTATTCCAGGACTACCATCTTTTTCCGCGGTTGACCGCGGCCGAGAACGTCGCGATTCCGCTGCTCCTGCAAGACCGCGATTGGAATGAATCCATCGCAGAAGCCAACAAATATCTCGAGATCGTCGGCCTGAAGGGCCGAGGCGAGATGCTGCCTGTAAAGCTCTCCGGCGGAGAGCAGCAGCGAGTCGCGATCGCGCGCGCCATCATCAGCGGCCCGGAGATTCTGATCTTCGATGAACCAACGGCCTCGCTCGACGGTGATACGGGGAAGATGATCATCTCGTTCGTGAAGAAGAAGATACTCAATGCCAAGCGCTCCATTCTGATCGTGACGCACGATGCGCGGATCAACGAGTTCGCGGATCGAATTATCCACATGGAGGACGGACGCATCACCGGACTGGACAAGGGAACGGAGTGAGAAACAAGATCATTTTTTCCCTGGCGATATTGGGCGTCGTGGCCGGACTGGTTGCTGCCTTCATCTTTGGCATGGAGCGGAAGGCACAGCCTCCCGTATTCAAGCCGGCCACCAGCCCTTATGCGACGGCGATCTTTGCCAACGGCATCATTGAAAGCGACCAGACGAGCGGTTCAAACATCAATGTCTACCCCGAGGTGTCCGGTCCCGTCACCCAGGTGCTGGTGAAAGAGGGCCAGAGCGTTGCGGCCGGCGCTCCGCTGCTGAAGATTGACGACTCCGTGCAAAAACAAACCACTGCGCAACTACACTCGCAGGCCGAAGCGGCCCTGGCACTGCTCAATGAACTCAAGGCGGAGCCGAGAAAGGAAACGCTGGATATTGCCAAGGCGCAGGTGGATCTAGCGGTGGCCAACGTGAAAGCGGTCCGCGATCAATATGAGAAGGACCGCGCGTCCTACGACGCCGACCCGCACTCGATCAGCAAGAGCGTGCTGGATATTGCGGAAGACGCTGTCCATCAGGCCGTCGAAGCACTTGAAGTCGCGCGCAGGCAATACGATCTTACCAAGGCGGGCGCGTGGAGCTACGACATTCTCAACCAGCAGAAGACGTACGACTCGCTCAAGCAGGCTTACGAGGCCGCTGACGCACTGCTCGTCAAGTATACGATCAAGGCGCAGAACGACGGGGTCGTGCTGGCTCTCTACGCGACGGCCAGCAGTTACGTGTCGCCCCTGGGAGTGTACGACACGTATACGCAGGGACAGGACCCGATATTGGTCATCGGTCCGCCTCAAGAGTATCTGGCGGTGCGCTGTTTTGTCGACGAGATACTCGTGTCACGCCTACCCAGCGCGTTCCATATCCGCGCGCAGATGTCGGTCCGCGGCAGCGACATCAAGGTGCCGTTGGAGTTCGTCCGGGTGCAGCCGTATGTCACGCCCAAGATTGAGCTATCGGATGAGCGCCAGGAGCAAGTAGACCTGCGGGTATTGCCGGTGATTTTCCGTTTCCGGAAGCAGGACGCTCCGGTCTATCCGGGCCAGGAAGTAGATGTGTACATCGGGCAATAGCAGCGCGCGCGCCCGCGAGACACCCGGCAGAGCGCATGTGATGAGCATATTTCAAGCATCAGTCTGCCGACATGCGTGCCTCGCCGCGATGCTTGCGACGCTTGGCGCATGCGCAGTGGGCCCCAATTTCGTTCGTCCCGCGCCACTCGATGCGGACCGCTATACGGCCGAGCCGATGCCTGCAGCCACGGTCGCGGCGGACGCCCATGCGCAACGTTTCACGGCCGGCGCCGCGCTTGACGCCGATTGGTGGCGGCTCTTCAAGTCAGCGCAACTCGATGCTGTGGTCCAGCAGGCGCTCGCCAACAATCCGACCCTGCAGGCGTCCGAGGCCAGCTTGCGTCAAAGCCAACACAAACTGCGCGCGGGCTACGGTGTGTTCTTCCCGCAAGTCGGGGCTGAACTGGACGCCGCCCGAGAGCGCATCGCGCCGTTGGAGCAAGGCCTGCAGACGCCCCCCTCGGTGTTCAATCTGATTACCCTAAGCGGCACCATCGGCTACGCGCTCGACATTTTCGGCGGTGAACGGCGCACGGTGGAGGGCCTAAAGGCCCAGGTCGACTACCAGCGTTACGCGAGCAAGGCGGCCTACCTGACCTTGTCCGCCAATGTCGTCAATACGAGCATCGCACGCGCGGCCTACGTCGCGGAGGTTCGCGCGACTGAGCAACTGATCGAGCTGCAAAAGCAACAACTCAAATCTACCGAAGTGGAGGTCCGTGCGGGCACCGCTGCCTATTCGGACGTGTTGAGTCTACGCAGCCTGATCGCTGCCAACCAGGCCACCCTCGCGCCCCTGAAGCAGCAAATCAGCCAGACTGGGGACCTGCTCGCGACACTGGAAGGCACCGTGCCGTCCAACGCAACCTTGCCGGACATCGACCTGACCGGACTCTCGCTCCCGGTCGACCTGCCGGTGAGCCTGCCGTCCGACCTGGCGCGCCAACGGCCCGATATCCTCTCGTCCGAGGCGGAACTGCATGCGGCCAGCGCGAATATCGGCGTCGCCACGGCCGCGATGTTTCCCAGCGTCAGCCTGAGTGCCACTTACGGTGCGGCTGGGTCCAGCTTCGGCACACTGTCCGCAGCCAACGATCGGTTTTGGAGCATTGGTCCATCGGCCACGATCCCTGTGTTTCAGGGCGGCACGTTATGGTACGGGCGGAAGGCGGCAATTGACGCCTATCAGGTGGCGCAGGCGACTTATCGCCAGACCGTGCTCGACGCGTTCGCGCAAGTCGCTGACGCACTGAAGGCATTGGAGCACGATGCACAGGCGCTGCAGGCGCAGGTCGATGCGCAGCGCGCCGCCGGCGAGGCACTCAAGCTGTTGCAGGTCAATTACGGCGCGGGCTTGGTGGCGTACCTCGAAGTATGGGCGGCCGACGTCCAATTCCACGAAGCGACCATCGCCTATTTGCAGGCCGTCGCGCAGCGCTACCAGGACACGGTGGCATTGTTCGTCGCGCTGGGCGGAGGATGGTGGAATCAGCCACGCCCGACGAATCCGCCCGAGGCGCCATGAAGAACAGCGGCGTCCTGCGCATCGGCTTCAAGCTGCTGGTCAATGACAAAGGCAAGTTCACCGCGCTGCTGATCGGGATCACCTTCGCCGTGTTCCTGATGATGCAGATGACCGCGATGTTCGCCGGCATACTGGACCGTGCCTATTCGAACGTCACCAATATCGGCGCCAGCATGTGGGTCATGGACCCCGGGGTCAATACGGCCTCCAGCCCGATACCGATGCCCAATTACCTGCTAGATGCAGTGCGCAGCATGGACGGCGTCAGCTATGCGGTGCCTCTTTTTATTGGTGGCGCGATGGTCAAGCTGACCGAGGGCACCTATCAGGCTGTCAATGTCGTCGGCCTGGATGACGAGAGCCTGTTTGGACGCCCCGAACTCGAACAGGGCAATATCCAGGACATCTACGCTGACAACGCGTTCATTGTCGTGGATGACGCTGAATTTCCGAAGCTGCGGAACGCGAAACTCGGTACCACTTTCGAACTCAATAACAACCACGTTACGATTGTGGGCATCGCCAAGGTCGCTTCAAATGGACTTAACGGCGTGCCAACGCTCTATACGACCTACAACCGCGCCATCCAATACATTCCGCAGATGCATTTCACACTGTCCTATGTGTTGGTCCAGCCGAAAAGCGACGCCGCCGTGGCGGGTATCAAGCAGAACGTCGCCAAGCTCGGTTATGCGGCCTTCACCAAGGACGAATTCAATACCGGCATTGCCGACTATTACATCTACAAGACCGGTGTGGGCACCAACATACTACTGATGACAATCATCAGCTTCATTGTGGGTTTGGCGATTTCGGGCCAGACCTTTTACACCTTTATTTCCGAAAACCTTGAGAAATTTGGTGCGCTGAAAGCCATCGGCGCAAGGGGGCGTAAGCTCGTCTACATGATTCTGTTCATGGCAGCACTGACTTCGCTGACCGGCTACGGCCTGGGCATTCTCCTGGTGACGGTGGTGATCTCGGGCGTCCGGACCCTGTCGCCCTACTACGCCGCAACGATTACGTACTGGAACCTGGCGCTGGCCTTCGGCATGGTCTTGGTGATCGCCGTAATCTCCGGCTACATCGGGGTACGCAAGGTACTCCAGATCGAGCCGTTCGATATCTTCAGGGGGTAGCCGTCCTTTGCGGAGTGGTGACGGCTGAGGGATTGGCCGGCGCTGCGCCTCGTCCCTTCGGGACCGCCGCCGGCGATTTTTTGGAAATTGATGCCGGCTGAGGGATTCGCGTTCGCGAGATAACCATTTCGATCCGTACCCCCAAAAATCACCCCATCAGGTTGATCAACGGCGCCAATGTGATGCGGCGCGAACTGCGTAGCGGTCATTACGCTCACGCGATGGCGTTGCGATGAAGGACCGCGGGTGGCCATGTCAGTTCCGGAGAGCGACGACCACGGGCTGCCTTCTCCCTCACTTCGCCCGCTGCCGATCCAGCGACCGTAACGTCAGCGCTTCGGTGATGTGTTTCGCTTCGATCTGTGGCCGGCCACTCATGTCGGCGATGGTGCGCGCCACCTTCAAGACACGGTGGTAGCCGCGAGCCGACAAGCCGAAGTGCTGCATCGCGCGTTCCAGGACGTCCAAGCCGGCGGCATTCGGCGTGCAGTAACGCTCTACCGCCGCATTGTTCAGGTGGGCGTTGCAGGCCCCTTGCCGCTGCATCTGCAATTCTCGCGTCCGCATGACGCGAGCGGCGATCGCCGCGCTGGCCTCGACATCCCCACTTGGCTCGCACAGGCTCTTGAACTGTACGCGCGGAACGTGGACGTGCAGGTCCAGACGATCGAGGAGGGGACCCGAAATGCGGGCGCGATAGCGTTGCACCTGATCGGCGGTGCAGTGACAGCTATCGATCGGGTCGCCGAGATACCCACAAGGACAGGGGTTCATCGCCGCGATCAGCTGGAAGCGCGCCGGAAATTCCGCCTGGCGGGCCGCACGCGAAATCGTAATCACGCCCGCTTCCAGCGGTTCGCGGAGCACTTCCAACGCATGCCTCTCGAATTCCGGCAGTTCATCGAGAAACAGCACGCCGTTATGGGCCAGGGAAATCTCTCCAGGCCGCGGGTGAAGGCCTCCACCGACGAGGGCCGCGGCCGAGGCCGTGTGATGCGGACTGCGAAATGGCCGCGCGCGCCACTCGCAGGGCTTCAGCGGACGGCCGACAATCGAGCGCAGGGCCGCTACCTCCATAGCTTCCGCGTCGGTCATCGGCGGAAGGATGCCGGGCAGCCGCTGCGCCAGCATGCTCTTTCCCGCCCCCGGCGACCCTATCAACAATAGACTGTGCCCGCCCGCGGCTGCGATTTCCAAAGCGCGCCGGGCATGCGGCTGGCCGCGCACATCACATAAATCAGCCAGCACTGGCGGTGTTCCGGACGGCGACTCCGCTCGATAAAACCCCAGGCGGCCGGAGCCCCCGATATGAGCGCAAACTTCCAGAATGTCTCGTGCCGCGATCACCTCACAATCCTTGACCAACGCGGCCTCGGGAGCGTTGGTGTGGGGCACGATCACGGGGTGTCGAGCAAAGGAAGCGGCGAGGGCCGCCGGCAGCACCCCCTTCATCGATCGCAACTCGCCGCTCAACGAGAGCTCGCCATAGAGCTCACATCCTTGCAGCTCGGAACGGACGTCGGTCAGTTGACGGGAGGCTCTAAGGATGCCGATGGCAATGGGGAAATCGAAACGGCCACCTTCCTTGGGCAGATCAGCGGGTGCCAGGTTGACGGTAATCCGCCCCGCCGGGAATTGAAATTTGGAGTTGGTGAGCGCCGCCCGCACACGGTCTTTGCTCTCCTTTACCACGGCTTCGGGCAGACCGACGATGTTGAAGGCTGGGAGTCCGGAGCCGATGTCGACTTCGACTCGAACCTGAGGTGCATCGATTCCGCGTTGCGCTCGGCTGAGTACCGTGGCGATGGCCATCCCTTGCCTCTAGAGTCCTGATTGGTTGAGAGTGTTTTGTCGAACCGTCGGATGCCGAGGAGTGCCGGCGCATCGACGAATCCAAGGGGCCATATGTTAGTCGGGTGCGCGGAGTGGTTAACCGTGGGTAGCCTCTGCAAATGTCGAATTAATAGCCCGCTACCCCAGAATCTCAGGGGCTCAGCGTATCAATTTGACGCCGACAGGCCACGTTACTTGTGCAGGGCTGGCTGGGA
>Ga0224558_1004016_pt1 | contig 11754 bp, 11 predicted proteins | sample 714S32024metaG_FD_180682 | JGI IMG/M metagenome (GOLD analysis project Ga0224558, IMG submission 180682) | Peat soil microbial communities from Stordalen Mire, Sweden - 717 S3 20-24 | ecosystem: Environmental > Terrestrial > Soil > Wetlands > Peat | place: Sweden: Norrbotten County, Stordalen... | reverse complement strand
GACAAGTTGTCGATCCGGCCGGACCTGGGGGCCACGCGGCTCGACAAGCTGTCCGCCCACGACCTCGACAAGCTCTACGCCAGGCAGCTGGACGCCGGCCTCAGTCCGAGCACGGTCCTGATGCACCACCGGATCATCGGTGCCGCCCTCAAGCAGGGGCGGAAGTGGGGATGGGTCGACCGCAACGTGGCCGAGGACGCCACCCCTCCCTCGGCCCGCAAGCCGGAAATTGCGGTGCCCTCGCCGGAGCAGGTCCGGGCCCTGATCTCCGAGGCGACCCGACCGGCAGCCAAGAATCCCGAGTTGGCGACGATCGTCCTCTTGGCCGCCATCACCGGGATGCGGCGGGGAGAGCTCTGCGGCCTGCAGTGGCGCGACGTCGAATGGGAGAATGCGGCGATCCTGGTCGCCCGGGCGGTATGGCAGACCCCGGACGGCATCGGCACGAAGAGCCCCAAGTCCCACCAGACCCGCCGTCTGCTGCTGGGCGAGCAGGCCATGGTCGTACTGAAGGCCCGGGCAAGCCCGGGCGGTAGACGATGCCACCGTGGCCGGCGTGGCCCTGTCGCCTGACTCGTTCATCTTCAGTTCCGACCCCGACGGGTCCCGGCCCCTGTTGCCGGACTCGATCAGCCAGGCTTTCGACCGGCTGTGCCGACGACTGGAACTTCCGGCTCTGACTGCCTCGGTCCCGACCCATTCTCCGAATCGACGTCACCCCCGACGTCACCCTTGGCTCCCGACACCTTCAGGCGTGGAAGGTGACGTTGGTCTGCGACCGGCCCTGCACGTCACCCCGAACGTCACCTTGAGTTCGGAAACTCGCATATTTCATCTGATGCGTATTCGATTCGAAGTTCCACAGCGCCCCTGACCAGGCAAGGATGGAGGGTGACGTTGCGCTAATCGACCGAATCCGTTGATGGCGATCTACGTGCTGACCTGGGACTCCAATGGTGGATTCGCATCTGATGCAACGATCGTTCATCTCCTGAGAAGAGCGCCAGACGTTCGAATTCCCTCTTCCGTGGCTCACGGAGTACTGGTCCGGAAGTTGTCGCCAGCCGCCCGCCCGAAGACCCCCAGGACGACAGGGTGACGTTCTGATCGATGCCGTACGGGCTCAGCAGCTGCGCCTCAAATTCCTCATTGCGACTGTCAGGCCTGCCCTCGCGGCGACTCTACGGCTGCGGCGTCATCGCGGTCAGCTTCATAGAGCTCGACAGCGTCAACGTCCTCGGCGTGGCCGGTGGAGCTGTGCGTCGCAGGAAGGAGCGCGATCAAGAGTTTGTGCCTGGGAGTAGCGGTCGCACTGACCAATACGCAGGCCTGGAATATGCGTCTCCACCAGTACCGGCAACGTCACCCTCCCTGGTCGAGGCGGTGCGGGGCTCCGCCACGCCTCCTGGCAAAGGGCCGACGTTTCGATCCGAGGAGGTGCCGGATCAGAGGCTGCCCCGGGGAGCGACCCACTCGTGTTCGGCACCGCCGACGGCCCCGACCCGTTCGAAGTCGGCGTCATAGTGCAGGACGACGAGTCCGGCCGACCGGGCGGCCGCCGAGATGATCAGGTCGGGGATGGCCAGCCGATGCTGCCCGCGCTTGGCCAACTCGTGTTGGAGGTCGATGGCGATGTCGAGCACCTCTGGCGTGATCGGGGCGCTGTCGAGGCTGCGACGCTCCAGGAGCACTGCCTCATAGTCGACCAGCCTCCGGCTAGAGAACAGCACCTCGAGGTCGACGATGGCACAGGTGGCGATCAGGCCATTCTCCAGGAGCGGCCGGAGCCGGGCTTCGACGACCGGATGGGGAAAGCGGGCGAGCGCGCTCTTGTCGGCCAGATACCGCGCGTTCAGCGCCACGCGCCGGACATCACCGAGGCGTCATCCAGGTCAAGCCCGGCCATCGCCCCCAGACGGTCGGCATGGCTGCGACGGCGAGCAGCCAACACCACTTCCTCGAGGGAGCGGTTGACGGCCTCCTTCATCGTCGACGCCCCGAGGATGGTCGTGGCCTCGGCGAGGAGGTCGTTGTCGATGTCGACCAGGTGCTTGCTCATGGGTCCAGTATATCCCCTGAGTGTCACCTTGGATATATGCCACCGGTGCCGATGGTGATGCGGATTGGGATCAGTGGAACATCCTTCAGTGTCGATAGCCGGATCGAGGCCGGCATGGACCAAGGCACGACATCACATCCCGAAGCCGTAGTCACGGTCGTTGGCGATGCTGCGGCTGTCGTCTCGTTCCCAGCTGAAGGCGACGGTCGGAGCCGGGGTCGGTCGGGGGTTCAGCTCTCCTTCGACGGTCCAGCGTTCGTGGTCGTTCTCGTGTTCGACCTCCCGGAGCTTCGCACCCAATTCGGCCAGCTGGGCGGGTGCGTGGGGGTGGTCGTCCATCCACCGCTCCCGCTCGGAGACCTCGTGGGAGATGTCGCCGACCTTCTGGGTGGCTCGATCCAGGGCCTCGGTCAGCTTCTGTTCCTTGGGGCGGAGCAGCTTCTCCAGCTGCTGTTCAGCAGTTTTGACTCGCTCTCTGTCGGCATCGGCGGCGCGGCGGGCAATCCGGCGGATGCCTCTCGGGCGGTCCTTAGTTCTTGGCCTCGAGCTCGTTCCGGAAGGCGTGCTGCCCTGCGGAACGAGCTCGTCGGCGGCCCGGCCCAACTCGCCGCCTGACTGCAACCCGCGTTCTTCGTGCAGCGAGTCCAGATTCCTCGTGGATGACCTCCGGTCGGATTCGGCTTGACGGAGCTGGGCGGTGAGGGTCTTCGGGATGGCGGTGGCCAGGGCGTCCCGTTCCGCCTGCAGCGCCTGTTGTCTCAGGGATGCCATCTCTGCCGACTGCGCCCGAGGCGCGTCCGGGTCGACCGATCCGGTGTCGATGGCCCACTTCCAGCGTCGTTCGGTCTCCCAGTTGCGACAGAGGTCCTCGCGGGCCTGGTCGAGGTCGTCAGCGGCCAGGTAGACGCGGGTCTGCTCCGTGGCCCTGCTCATGGCCACATAGGCCAACTCTCGTCCCCCCCGTCCTCAAAGACATGGGCGATGTCGTGGGTGGCCCCCTGGCTCCGATGCACCGTGGTGGCATAGCCGTGGGCCAGCTGGGACCGTCCGATTTCTTCCTGTTCGAACCAGTACGGCCTGCCGTCCTCCATCTCGATGGCGATGCGCACTTCCTCCAGGTCGACCGCCGTGACAACTCCTCGCTCGGAGGTGACCACCTGTCCCGCTGCGGCCGGGGCCAGGGTGACGATCCGGTCGCCGGCGGCGTAGCTGGCGCCCCCGGGGGCCACCAGTTCGAGCCCGGTGAGTTGGCCCTCGGCTGCCATGCGCTCCCTGGCCAGGCGGTTGAGCTCGGCCACGTTGGCCCGTCTCCAGGCGAACATGGCGGCGTCCTTGCCGGACGTGACGTCCCTCGCCCACTGGCCGACCAGCGCGTCCAGGGCCTCGTTGCGGGTTCGCTCGGTGGTGACTCGTCCCTGGTCGACGTAGAATCCGACGGCCCGGGTGACGTTGCCGGCCCGCAGCTCGGCCAGGGCCTCCCGTTCGGCGTCGTTGCGCTGTCGGACGTTCTGATCGAAGGTGTGCACGATCCCGCCGTGGCGTTCGACCAGGGCCCCCATGGTCCCACCGACCGACACGGCACCGAGCTGGCGGTCGTCACCGACCATGACCTCCTTCGTTCCGGCCAGCCGGGCCTGGTCGAGCAAAAAGGAGACATCCCGATCGGCGGCCATCCCTGCCTCGTCGAGCACCAGGACATGTCCTCGAGTGAGCCGCATCCGGTCGTGCTCGAGCCTCCAGCGCAGGGAAGCGAGCGTCCGGGACTCGGACAGTCCGGCCTCCCGGCCGAGGGTCCTCGCCGCCTGGCCGGAGGTCGAGGTGCCCACCACGGTGAAGCCTCCGGACTCGAAGGCATCCCGGACGGCGGCCATGACGGTCGTCTTGCCCGACCCGGCCACCCCTTCGACCAGCTCCACTCCCCGGCCCGAGGTGGCGATCCCGAGCACCGCCGCCTGCTGGCCGGGGGTCAGTGGAGACCCCAGGTCGGCGCTCTGGCGGCCCACCGCACCGGCTGCCACCTCGGGCGAGACCCTGGCTGCTTCCCGGTTCTCCACACCCCGCTCCACCGCTTGTTCGATGGCCAGCTCGGTGGAAATGACATGGGCTGTGGCATAGGCCTGCTCGGATGCCCTCGGGACACCGACCAGGGGGATGGCGTCGGGATCGCGGAGGACGCGAGTGGTCGCCTTGTCCAACTCGGTGGCCGCAAGGCCATAGATCGACGGTGTCACGGCCACGATCACGTCCCGTTTGGCGAACACCTTGCGGGCAGACAGCGTCCCGTTCGGTCCCAGCAGGTCCTCGGCCAACGCAGACAGGGCTCGGTTGCCGAGGATCTCGAATCCTTGGTGGTGCTGGCGCTGGTAGGCAAGGCCGGCCTGCTCGATGTCGGCCACCAACTGCTCGGGTGGGAAGCCGGCCGTGGTCAGCTCAGCCCGCCACCTCGGCAACAGGTCCTCGACCGACGCGTGGCGCTTCTGCTTCCTCGTCTGCCGGGCCGCCAACTGGCGGGCCTGGTAGGTGGAGAATCCCTTCTCGGCCACGGCCGCGGTGATCTCGGCGGAGCGCTTGGAGTGAACGGCCAGGGCGGCGTCGGGGATGCCGGCGATCTTCCAGTGCCGAGCTTGCCCGAGGGACCGGGATCGGCCTCGATGCCGTAGCCGAGTTGAACTGCCTTGGCGGCAGAGGCCACCCGGCCGACCATGGTGGCGGCGTGGAGGTGTTCCCGCCAGAGCGTGGTGTCGGGAGCCGGTGCCGCCTCTGGCATCCAGCATCTCGATCACGTTGGCGATGAGCACGTGATCGTGGGGTCCGGGATCGCCGGCCCGGGTGGTGGCGTGGCGGGCATGGGCGTAGACCAGGCCGGTGGTCGGGGTCGGAACCGCAGCCACGCCACGCCTGCCACCGCGTTCTCTGGTCAGGTCGTCCAGGTAGCGAAGCGTGGCATCCCGCTCGGCGTCCATGATGGCGTGCATGTCTTCGGCCCGACCGAGCACCCCCAACTCGGCGACGGACTTGTGGGCGGCGATGACCAACTCCATGCCCGGGCGCCGGGTGGTGATCAGTCGCTCGCCCGACCTCGGGTGACGGGCCCCGCCCGGTCCGTAGAGGGCGTCGTAGGAGGGGTCGTCGCCGGGGCCGACCAGACCGAGGGACTCGGCTCCCGATCCGCCCCAGAGCAGCGGGGTCTCACCGCGCGAGGCGTAGTACTCGAGTGCGGCCCCGGGGAAGTCATCGCCGCGCTCGATGATGGTGTCGCGGTGGTAGGCGACAGAGTCCGCTCCATCATCCGCATCCAGGCCACACCGACTCCCTCTCCCCGGCAAGGGGAACCCCTTGCAATCGTGTTCAAGGTATTCAGAGGGTGTGACGCGGGATCGTGGGCGGGCCGCCCGGTGGACTCGGAGTGAACCGGCGGCGCTTGGCGGGGTCGAGCCAGATGCGCGACTCCGGCCTGGAGGCTCCTTCCGTTGGTGAGCGGAGATACCTGCCGATCCGGGAGGGCACGGACACTCAGCGGGGCAGTTCCGAACGTCCGTTGGCTCGGCGCCCCACCGGCTTCTCGAACTGAATCTCAGCTGCGACTGTTGTCCTCTACTGTTGTCCTTCCCGTCATCGCCGTCCAGCCTTCCATCACCTCGCGGCCAATTGGTGGTGTGACCAGGGAGGGTGACGTTGGAACAGTCGGCGAATGGTGCCATTGCCGGACTGCCGATCGATGGATTCTCCGAGCGTGCCCCAATATCGCGGTTACACGGGTGAAAGCGTCCCCTACCGGCACTTTCGGGCTAGGGCATAGCAGGACGTCCCAGTACGCCGCGTCGGGGTGCTACCCGCAGACCGCGGCCCGGGTCTACCCCACCCGAGTCGCGGTGATCAGGACGGTCTCGAAGTTCATGACGAACGAGCCGCCATGATCGTCGACGGCCGCGCCGATGCCTTCGAACAGACGGTCTCGGACTGCTGGTTCGAGGGCGGTGTGATCGCTCCGTGACATGAGCTGGTCCAGCCACTCATCTCTCTGGTAGGCCCGCGTCCAGGGGAACCACTTCTCTGTCGGCGCACCGAAGTCGGGCACCGCTGAAATGGCGTCGATCTCCGAGTCGAGTCCGGTCTTCACGTCGGATGACCGGCTGGCCGCGTACCCCCGGAACAGACGGTGACCGCCGGGCGGCACGACTCTCGCGTACACCTCCTCGAGAGCATCGGCCAGATCATCGGGCTGACACCCCGCGTTCCAGATCAAACAGAGCTTGCCGCGCGGCCGCAGCACAGAGGCCGCTTTGGCGGTGGCGATCGGGAGGTCGAGCCAGTGCCAGGCCTGCGCCGAGGTCACCCGGTCGAAAGTGCGACCAGCAGCGTCCCAGGCTTCGAAGGCCGCGATCTCCACGTCGACCCCATGACCGCGGGCGATCTCCGCCATTCGCGGGGCGAGTTCCACCCCCAGCACCTTGGCGCCACGCTGAGCAATCTGTCGTGAAGCAATCCCGGTGCCACAACCCACATCGAGAACGTCCAGGCCCGCGGGCACCGGACCGAGCAGCTCGTCGATCACCGCATCGGGATAGGTCGGCCGGAACCGGTCATATGCCTCGGCTTGCTGATCGAACAACCTCGAACGCTGCAGGGCCAGAGGGCGCGCTGCCAAACGGTCGCGTTCGCTGACATCCACAGACGCCAGCCTGCCCCAGATAACGCCGGCTCGGGGCGCGTTATCCAGGCGCGGATGCTTGCCGAGCGCAAACTGCCATCGACCGGCACATGCGGGCGTGTGGATAAGCGTCCGGCGGATGATCCGTACCGCAGCCGGAAGCCAGTACCAGTCGAGGCACGCCTAGCTGATGGTCCGCGGATGAGAGGTCCAGATCGTGGTCTTGACCTTCGTCCACTTCAACGTGGCGGCACCAGGACCTCTGGCCCTCCGCCGCCATCAAGCACAGGAGGGCGGGGCCGAAGCTCCGCCCTCCTGTGTACTGCTGTATGTAGTGCTTCCTGGCCCAGATGCAGTGAGTTGGGCGTCGTGTGGGTGCGAACGAGTCCAGAGACTATTCGTCTTGCAGGTTTGCGCACTGGCCGAGCGCGTGGCCGCCGACGACGTTGACCTCGCCGGGTAGACCTCCGGACACGTATGGGCCGAGTCCCCAGCACATGAGGTTCTGCCCGACCTGGTTGCTAGCGACGAAGATGGTCGGCATCGGGTCGTTGTTCGGGGGGAGCCCGTCGGTGATGTGGACGTTGATCAGGATCACGTTGCCACCGACCTTGTTGACGATCACGCCGAGCCAGTTAGGTGTCACCCCGGCTACCAGGAGGTTGCCGCCGATCGTGTTGGTCTTGATCGACCAGGGATTAGCACCTCCTCCTCCGATCAGCGCGACGTTCCCCTTGACTGTGATTCCGTTCAGCAGAACGGTGTCCGCGTCCCAGGCGATGACGTTCCCGTTGACGGTGATGTTGGAGCTGAAGGTTGTTGGGTTGCCGTTTGCGTCTACGCACGGATGTCCCGTCGTGTGTCCCGTTGGATTAGGCAGGCAGCCCAGGCCGAGGAGCGAGCCCGAAGCGGCGGTGACGTCGTGCCCGACGGTGATCGTCGACGGGTAGCTTTGCGCGTCGAACACAGCATGGGGGGCGACATTCACGTTGCCGACCACGTTGATCACGGCATCCGGCGCTGGCTGGCACGCGCCCGTGACCGTGATGCTGGCGTAAGTCCCCGACGGGATGGGGACGAAGGTCCCAGTCTGGAAATCACCACCGGTGCACGTGTACGGCATCGGCGCCTTGCTCCAAGGGGCAGCCATCGCTGGTCCGCCCGAGAACGCGAACGCTCCCACAGGGGTCACGAACCCCGTGATGACCGCTACTCCAAGGAGTATCCGACTTCTGTGCTTCATGATTTCCTCCCATGCTTCTGGTCCGAGCCCTTGTAGCCCGGCCCCTCGACCACGTCAGTAGATGGGCCTCCTCTAGGAAACACCGCCTCCACTCCGCCGAGTCACTGGCCAGGGTACGCCTGTGCTCGCAACTTGCAACTGGGGCCCACGGAGCGTGACCGCCAGTCGCAGGTTCAGCCGACGGTTGGTCACTGGCCGCGGTGGACTCCGACCCCAGCGAGTCGATCCTCCGCCAGGTGAAGATAACAAAGGTGCCCCGTATCGCCGGTGTGGGCGCGATATCGGCCGAGACGTGCTTGCTGCTCGCGAACTGCCACCGACCGGCACACCGGGGTTATCCCCTCCGGGCGGAGTACTGGCCAGCGGCCTGTGGTCGAGGACTAGGGACGTTGTGCCCTGGCTCTATTGCTGGCGTGGTTTCAGGCTGCCCAGAGGGGGCCGAGAGCGCAACGGTCAGTTGTTATGGACGCTGCGATTGTTTTGACCTGGAGCGCGCCCTTCCCTGGTCGGGAGAAGAAGGCACTGGAATATGCCGCCCAATGCGGCGAGTACTGGGGCAAGCTGGCAGCTGAGGGTCGGTGCACCAAGCCGGAGTGGTTCATGTTGCCGACCGGCGGGGGCATTTGGATGGTCAAGGGCGAGCGTCGGGTTCTCGAAGAACTGATCCAGACTGATGAGGTGAGGCGGTTGGTCGCCAAAGGCTTCGTGCTGAACCAGGATTGGGGCTACACGATTGCTGATTACGGAAGCGGGGCCGCCCGTTTCATCGGTGACTATGCAGGAGAGCTAGAGAACCTCTAGAGCCCTCCGACCGCTTCCGTCGGCGCTGCCAGCTCCTGGAGCGAGCGGTGCGTCCCCTGATCGCCGGGTAGGCGGCGGTTATCACCTGCCATCCAATTGCACGTCGAGGGCAGGCCACCTAGGGGTGAGCCAGACTGAGAGCATGTCGATTCAGGTCGGCTGGCACAGACAGGAGACTGAAGATGTCGGCAACTTCAAGCTGACGCATAAAGCGATCGGAGTGGAGGTCCGTCGTGGAACGTTCGATGTCGTGGTCGACGGTGGGCGTGTCGGGTCGCTCGAAATGAACGACACGATCGAGATACCAATCGAAGCTGGACATCACACCCTGCAAGTCCGCAACGGCCGAAATTTGAGCCGCACTCTGACCTTCGACGCGGCCGAGGGCCAGGTCGTCGCCTTCCGATGCACCGGAAAGAGGTTCTTGCCAATCTTTCTCCTGTCGTTCGTCGTGCCACGCCTGGCGCTCTCGCTCCGTCCGGAGTAGCAGAGGCTCTCAGAATCGAAAGGTTCCTAAGAGCGCGCGCCAATAGGCATGACCAGGGAATGCTCGTGAAGTTGTCCCCGCCGCCGCGGTCACAGGCCTTGAGCTGGGCTTCCGTCGATGACGAAGAACTTCACCAATGCACCGATCAGCCCATTGCCGCCCGCCTATTGGCGCGCGCTCTAAGCCACTCGAACCTGGAAGAGCACCTGTGTAAACCCCGACGCTACGCCGCCGAAGGCGAGTGCCCAGGTACGCCGGTTCGCGGCGTGGCTCAAGCCGCCCGACGTCCGGCGTGCTTGCTGCTCGCGAGCACACCCGACGTGCCGTTCTGCGCTGCGGCCACGATGGCGATGGCCGTCATTCTGGCGCGTCGTTCGGCGCCCGAGGGGGTGTGGTCACTCGGCAGCCACGGCATCGGCTGCCGAGTGCGATTCTGTGTGCTTTGCAGCCAGCGCAGCCGGCTCCCGTGCTTGCTCCTGTTGCTGCGCCCGTGTAACAACACATTCGGGCCTGTGGATAACCGCTCAAGGAGCGCCGACGCCCACGCGCACGACTTCCAGCCGAAGCCGGAGGTCGTGCGCAGGAGCTACAGGTGGCTCAGGTGATGGTCAGGGGGATGGTGGCCTGCACCGTGGTCGGCGTCTTGACCTTCTTGTTCTTACTACTGAGGGTTGTCACCGTCTCCGTCACCTTGACCGTGATCGAACTTGCTCCGGCGGGCAGATTCTTGCTCGGCGTCCCCGAAAGCACTCCTGCGGAAGAAAGCTTCAGCCCCTTGGGGAGGGTGACCTTCTTCCACTTCAAGGTGGTGGCGTAGGGGCTCGTGCTGATTCCGGCTTCCTGGGTGGTTAGAGTGACCGGGGTGACCACGCCGTAGGCCGTCCCCGGTGTGGCGTTGGGTAGCGACGTCGTCGAGATGAGGAAGCCACCCTCAACCGCGCCAATGGTGCAACTGCCGAAGCTGGCGACTCCACGCTCGTCGGTCCGCGAGCACACCTGGGCCCCGTTCAAGATGGTGGCCGGTGACGACGGGATCACACCGATGGCCGGACTCCCAAGTGCGGGCAAGATGGTCTCAGTCGGGCCGCCATTGTCGGTGAGGGGGCCGAGTTGCGGGTGGGCATTGGCCACGTCCGTAGGTCGCGTGAAGCCACAGTTGGCCCCAGTGGCGTCGTCGGTCAGGTTGTAACCGACGCTGGTCATGATGCCGCCTGTGCCGTCATAGCAGTTTGACCCGGCGTTCCCTGCGACGATCGTGGCGCCGAGGTTGTCATTGCCCAATTCCGTGAAGATGCCGCCGCCGTTGGTGGTGGCATCGTTGCCGGAAAGCGTGCTGTCTGTGATGGTAAGGCTGCTGGAGAGGCTTTCGATGCCACCGCCGTTAATCGCGGTGTTGCCCCAAAACGTGCTGTCGCTGACGGTCAGCGTGCCCTCGACGGATTCGATGCCGCCGCCGGCTTGGCCGCCGTTGCCCGAAATCGTGCTGTCGCTGACGGTCAGCATGCCCTCGACGGATTCGATGCCACCGCCTCCGAGGGCGTCGTTGTCCCTGATAGTGCTGTCGGTGACCGTGAGGGTGCCACCGTTGAAGATCCCGCCGCCAGTGCCATTGCGGGTGCTGCCATTCTCGATCGTGAGGCCCGAGATGGTCACGCTGCCATTGCTAACGGTGAGCACCGATCCCGCCTGGTTGCCGTTGACAGTTGTGGTGGAAGCCCCAGCCCCAGCAAGGGTAAGCGAGTTGAGGGATGAGGCGCTGATCGAGTCGTTCTCGGTGTAGGTGCCAGCGGCCACGTTGATGGTCACGTTGTCACCGTTGTAGGCACCACCCTGTGCGGTGTTGATGGCGGTGTGGATCGAGCCACAAGCGTTTGCCGGGATGGTGCAGTCGCCAGCCCCTCCAACCGCCACATACAGCGAAACGGGGGTGGACGCCGAGGCGGGCACGGAATCGACGACAACTGAGCCGACCACCACAACCCCGACAACAAGCGAACCCGCCAGTAGCGCCCGCAGACTTCTGCCACGTCGTGCACCCATGATGAACCACCCTCCACTTTGGGGTCGCCCGCAGCTCCCCTGCCTGTGCAGGGTACTAACAGAGGTCATCAGTGCTGCCAACGCAAGCTGCGAACCATGACCGTGCCAGTCCCGAGCGTGAGGTCGCAAATAGGGTCAACTGAGCCTGTGGGGCGGCAGAAGTCCCTGAACACCCGTTCGCGGCATGGCCCAAGCCGCCCGACGACGGGCGTGCTTGCCGCCCGCGAGCGATCCCGAGGTGCCGTTCGGCGCTGAGGTTCGGAAGGCGACGGGCACCGTTCTGTCGCCTCGTTCGGTGCTCGGTCGGGAGCGGTCGATCGCCGACTCATGTGCGGTCGGTGGTACCCACAGTACCAGCCTCCGAGCGCGGCTCTGAGTGCATTGCGGTGGGGAGGTCGGCCTCCGTACTTGCTCAGCAGGAGCCGATCTTGGTGCCCGAAACGATGCGGCCATCCCATCAGCAGCCGTTCCGG
>Ga0224558_1004015_pt1 | contig 11755 bp, 7 predicted proteins | sample 714S32024metaG_FD_180682 | JGI IMG/M metagenome (GOLD analysis project Ga0224558, IMG submission 180682) | Peat soil microbial communities from Stordalen Mire, Sweden - 717 S3 20-24 | ecosystem: Environmental > Terrestrial > Soil > Wetlands > Peat | place: Sweden: Norrbotten County, Stordalen... | reverse complement strand
TCGGCTGAGCTGGTGCTCACTACCCTGCACGCCGGAGGCAAGTTCGGCGGGGCGAGTTACAAGGTCTCAGGGGGCCTCCACGGGGTGGGTGTCTCGGTGGTCAACGCCTTGTCGAAAAGGCTCATCCTCGAGATAGACCGAGCCGACAAGCACCACGTGGCTGAGTTCGCCAACGGGGGCAACCGCAAGAAGGCGCTCAAGGTCACCGGGCCCGCTCCCCGGGGCAGGACCGGGACCACGGTCACCTTCTGGCCGGATCCCAAGGTGTTCGAAGACATCGAATTCCGAGCCCAGACCGTGATCGAGCGTCTCCAGGTGATGGCATTCCTGAACCGTGGCTTGGAAATTCGTTTCTCTGATGAGCGGCCCGGACGCGAGCAGAAGATGACTTTTCGCTACACCGGCGGGATCGTCGATTACGTGAAGCATCTCAACGCGGCGAAGGAGTCGCTCTTCAAGAAGGTCTGTTCGTTCACCCAATCCGAGGAAGACCAAGAGGTGGAGATAGCCCTCCAGTGGAATACCGGGTTCCACGAGTCGATCCACTCCTTCGCGAACGGCATCTCCACCATGGAGGGCGGTATGCACGAGGAGGGCTTCAGGAAGGCCCTGACGAACGCCGTGAACCGCTATGCGCGAGCCAAGGGCCAGCTGAAGGAAAAGGATGACAACTTCCTTGGTGAGGACATCCGCGAAGGACTCACCGGCATCATCTCGGTTCGTCTTCGCGACCCGCAATTCGAAGGCCAGACGAAGGCCAAGCTCGGTAACGTGTCGATCCGGTCGCTGGTTGAGAGGGCTACGAACGAGAAGCTGGGGGACTGGCTCGAGGAGAACCCCCGTGAGGCGAACCAGATCGTGCAGAAGTCACTGGTGGCGGCGCGCGCACGGGTAGCGGCTCGTACTGCACGCGACCTCACTCGCCGTAAGTCAGCTCTTGACGGTGCTGGCTTGCCGGGGAAGCTGGTTGACTGCTCCTCTCGGGATCCGTGTGAGAGCGAGCTGTTCATCGTGGAAGGCAACTCTGCGGGTGGGTCGGCCAAAGACGCCCGTGACCCGCGCACCCAGGCGATCTTGCCCATCCGGGGAAAGATCCTGAATGTCGAGCGAGCGCGTATCGACAAGATGCTGAAGAATGTCGAGATCCAGGCTCTCATCTCCGCGATCGGCGGTGGTGTGGCGGAAGACTTCGACTTGAACAAGGTCCGCTATCACAAGGTGATCGTGCTTGCCGACGCCGATGTCGACGGCTCGCACATACGGACCCTGCTGCTCACCCTCTTCTTCCGCCAGATGAAACTGTTGGTCGAGGGTGGGTACGTGTACGTGGCCCAGCCCCCGCTGTATTCGACCCTTGTGGGGAAGGAGAAGGCATACCTGAAGGACGACCTGGCAAAAGCCCGGTTCACCGAGGACCACCCTACGCACAAGGCCGAGTTCCAGCGCCTGAAGGGGCTCGGGGAAATGGATTTCAACGAGTTGCGTGAGACCACGATCGACCCAGCGCGTCGCTCACTGCTGCAGGTGACCGTGGAGCAGGCGGCCGTGGCCGACGAAGTCTGCTCGGTGCTCATGGGCGACGATGTCGAGCTACGCCGCACGTTCATTCAGCAGAACGCAAAGGATGTGCGGTTCCTCGACATCTGAGAACCACAAGCACCCCGACGCGTTGACGCGCGTGGATCGGAGGGACTGAAGGGACATGGCGAGACGGAACGCTTCGGGCTCAGGTGGCTCACGAGGCGGGGATGGCGTCGGCACACGCACACGGGCCGAGCCACCGTCGGGGTCTATCGAACCCATCGAGATTCAGGAGGAGATGGAGCGCTCGTTTCTCGAGTACTCCATGTCCGTCATCATGCAGCGTGCTCTACCCGACGTGCGCGACGGGCTCAAGCCGGTTCACCGCCGGATCCTCTACTCGATGGACAACCAGAACCTCCGTCCCGATCGCCCGCACACGAAATGCGCCAAGGTGGTCGGGGAGGTCATGGGTTCTTATCACCCTCACGGCGACATGGCGATCTACGACGCCCTGGTACGGATGGTCCAGGACTTCAGCCTCCGTCACCCGTTGATCGACGGTCACGGGAACTTTGGAGGCACGGGCCCCGACGAGGGACCCGCGGCGATGCGATACACCGAATGCCGCCTCGCGCCACTGGCTCTCGAGCTACTAGCCGGGATAGACGAGGAAACCGTGGACCTGGTGTCCAACTACGACGGCACCACCGACGAACCCGTTGTGCTGCCTGCCAGGTTTCCGAACTTGCTCGTAAACGGCTGTCAAGGGATCGCGGTCGGAATGGCGACGAACATCCCGCCTCACAACCTGGGTGAGGTCATCGACGCCACCCTGCATCTGCTCGATCATCCGGAGGCCGGGCTCGACGAGCTCATGCGGTTGGTCAAGGGGCCCGACTTTCCCACCGGCGCGACGATTCTTGGGCGCCAAGGCATCCTCGACGCCTACCGGACAGGGAAGGGCTCGATCAAACTGCGCGCGGTCGCCGAGATTGAAGAGTCCAAAGGGGCCACCCGAATCGTTGTGACCGAATTCCCGTACCAGACCTCGGTCGAGGTGATCGAGAAGAAGATCGCCGACCTCGTCCACGGTCGTGAGCTCGAAGGTATCAGCCGGACACAGAACGACTCTGCCGGGCGCAAGTCGCGGCTGGTGATTGAGCTCAAGCGCGATGCCAACCCCAACGTCGTGCTGAACAACCTCTACAAGCACACTCCGATGCAGACGAGCTTCGGGATGAACGTCGTCGCCCTTGTGGACGGTGTGCCGCGTACGCTGAACCTGGCTCAAGCCATCGGGCACTATGTAGATCACCAAGTCGAGGTCGTGTGCCGGCGCTCGGAGTATCGCCTCGGAAGGGCACGGGATCGCGCACACATCGTCGAGGGGCTGCTCAAGGCCATCGACATGCTAGACGCCGTCATCGCGACGATTCGTGGCTCCGACGACCGGCCCGCTGCGCGTGAAGCGCTCATGGTCGAGCCGTTCTCTTTCTCAGATGTTCAGGCAGCCCACATTCTCGATATGACGCTCGGCCGGCTGACTCGCCTCGGACGCTCGGAGCTAGAGGAGGAGATGGTCAAGCTGCGCGAAGCAATCGCGGAGCTGAAAGCAGTCCTGGCTGATCCTGCGAAGCTGCGCGGCGTGATCGCCACCGAGATGGGCGAGATCAGGCAGCGCTTCGCCGACGAGCGCCGCACAAGCGTCGTCAATGACCCGGGTGAGCTGGCCGTGGAGGACCTGATCGAGGACGAAGAGCTCGTCGTCACCATGACTCGGGCCGGGTACATAAAGGCAGTCCCGACGGCCTCCTTTCGCACCCAGGGTCGCGGAGGACGTGGCGTCCAGGGCGCACGCCTCAAGGAGGAGGATCTGGTCGCTGATCTCGTTCACACCACTGCCCACGCGTATCTACTTCTGTTCTCCAACCGAGGTCGCGTCTACAGGTTGCGAGCCCACGAGGTCCCGATGAAGGAACGCACGGCGCGTGGCACTGCGGTGGTGAATCTCCTGCCGCTAGCCCCCGCCGAGCGGATCCAAGCAATCGTGCCCACACGGGACTTCGACTCCGGTGGCTATCTGCTGTTCGCAACGAAGGCCGGCCAGGTGAAGAAAACCGCGTTCAGTGAGTACGACAAGTCCCGACGCGAAGGCTTCATCGCCATCGCTCTGCGTGACGGCGATGAGCTCGTGCGTGTCATCCCCACCTCGGGTAATGACGACGCATTGCTCGTCAGTCGGAACGGCAGCGGCATCCGTTTTTCCGAAGGCGATGTGCGGTCGATGGGTCGCGATGCAGCAGGGGTGCGCGGGATGCGCTTACGCCCGGGAGACGAGGTCGTGTCGTGCGACGTGGTGCGGCCAGACGCCGACATCCTCATCGTGACCGACGCGGGGTACGGGAAGCGCACGAAGGTCGACCACTTCAGTAGCCAGGGTCGCGGGGGTCAGGGGGTGAGAGCGATCAAGCTGACCGCTGTGCGTGGCCGCGTCGTGGCCGCCTTCATGGCCGGATTGGACGACGAGCTCTTGCTCGTCTCTACCGGTGGCGTTGTGATCCGCACCGCTGTGCGAGAGATCAACGCCCAGGGTCGCGATGCTACGGGCGTCCGGCTGATGAGCCTGGACGAAGGGCACGCGGTGGCAGCGGTGGCAGCGGTGGCAAGCGGGGAAGAGGCCACCGGATAGCGCGTCGATGAAGTGCGAGACCGGGCAGGGGCGGTGTTAGCCTCGTGAGTCCGCCGGGGCTATAGCTCAGCCGGTTAGAGCGCAGCACTGATAATCCGCCCCGAAGGGCTTTTCCGGACGGCGCCGGACGGCGTAAAACGGTCTGACCAGGGATGCCGTAGACGAGCGAAGATGCCCGACGACGGCAGTTGGCGCGATTTGTAGGGCAAGTTGTAGGGCAAAGCGTTCTCAGAATTAACCCGCTGACTTACCCTGAGAGCTGCGAGGCTAGATCTGCTCCGGTTAACTGATTCAGTCAACTGCCGGTGTGGCGAAGCCGACAGGGGTGCTCACGATAGCAAGCAGACGGTCAGCTATGACCGAGCTATTGCGTCGCGAAACCGGCAGCAATGTACGGGGGCAGGTGTTCGCCTGCCACCTCGAACACAACATCTTGTGGGTCGCGTAGTTAATGGGATAGCCCTTTGATTGCACGCGTGGCGTTCCACCACCAACTGCAGATAGCGGACGATTTTGTCCTACCTGGACCCCGCGCTGACAGCGATGGCGAGGTAGAGCGTGGCGATCAGCACCAGCCCGGCGAATGACGCGTCGGCGTAGTCGATGCTCCCATGGGCCGCCTCGTTCCGGAGGTTCAGGCCCTCCTGGCGCGAGAGAAGAGTGGTGATGTACCGGCACCAAGATGGGTCGAAGCCGCGCTCCTCGAGCATGGCCATGAGCACTCCCAGGCCGGAGTACCCCCCGGGGGTCGCACCCCGAGCCGTGTTGAACACAGGCATGCCCATGCGGAGCAGGAGCTCGCGCGCGAGGCGTTCAGCCTTGGGGACCGCCGTGAAGAACGCGCCCTCGTAATCACCGCTGAAGAAGCGGTCGAAGGACCTTGTCAGGCTGGCCGCCGTCTCCTCGGGAACGTGGCTGGCCGCTCCTAGGAACGTTGCCAGCTCACCGACGTCGATGGGAGCGAATTCCTGACCCAGACGCACGAGAGCAGTGACGTAGATTCCCCCGAGCACCTGCATGAAGTGCACCTCGGTCTCGGCGAGGTGGTACGCCTCCCGCTCAGCGCCAGTCTGAGCAGTAAAGCGGGGCAGACCGTCCTTGCCGACTCGTGTTACCGGGAACAGGTGCTGCAAAGGAGCCGCCGCCTTCATCTCGATCACGTTGGCTCGGTTCCTCTCCAGCTGCCCCGATGGCGGCTCAGACGACACGAGGTTCACCAGCGCCTGCTGCCAGGTCGACACGCCGATGATGCCGTTGATGGTGTCGTCCACCACCTCCTCGGGGATCGACACCTCGTGCTGGAGGCGCACCATTCCCAGATCCGTTCCGCGCATTGCCTGAAGCCGGCGAATCGCCTCGTCATGCAGGTCGCGGAGCCCGCGGGCTTCTGCCAACTGGGCCGCGTCCTCCAGGTGAACCACCTTGATCATCGGAGGCGCCTTCTCCGCCTCGGCAAGGATGGCCTCCACCTCTTCGCGGGCGAGGCGCTCCCGATCCCCCGTGCTGAGGCCCCTGCGACCAAGCTGCAGCTCGATCGTCGACCGGGTGTTCCACATGTCGTCCCGGTATCGGTCCCTGGCCCGGAGGAGCAGATCATCGAGCTCGGGTGCGCCGTCCGGGTGCCGTACCAGTGGGGCGATGAAGCCGAGGACGACGCCGGGTCCGGCATCGCTTGAGTAGAAGGATCTCTGGGCGCAAGCGACGAGCGCCACAACGATCTCCGCGGCCAGTTCAGTCTGGCCGGTCGCACGGGCCAGATCCAGGGCACGAGCAAGCGCCCGCACCGCGCCCAGGCCCACCTGGATCCGCGTGGACTCGTCCGCGTCGCTGGAAGGAAAACCGGCTGCGGCCTGTAGGTACGCACGGGCCGCCGCCCCGGCTCGGTCGCGGCCATTACCCCGGCGCGCCTCGAACAGGAGGTCGTTGAGCCGAGCCAGCGCAACCGGCTGGATGACCAGATCGGCACAGCACTCCCAGGACTCGAACACCCATGGATCCAACTCGTCGAAGGGTGGTGGGTTTCGGATGTCTCCGACCTGGGAGATTGGTCCGAAATAATCTCCTCTGCGGGGCTGCTCGTGGGTCTCGTAGTACAGGAAGGCAGCCGAGATCGCCCCGAGCGGCGTCATCGCGTCGTCCTGGGTGACCCCGAGGGCCGCTTGGACGTCGAGGGGCGTAACGGCCTCGGCCGCCGCCTTATCAATGCGCTCGACGAGCGCGTCGAGCTCCTCACCCTCGGGCGCCCGCGGGGCCGGCGGTGCAGCGTCGGATGTCACACGCCCAGTGTCGCGCGGCGCTGTTCGGTCGCTGACCAGCCCGGCGCGTCGCCGGCGGCGGCCCCTAGCCGGTCCGGAGCCCGACGCTGCGCCGGTGTGTTTGCAGCGCCAAGTCGAGGGCCGTCCGAGCAACGCGTCCCGCCGGAAGGCCGTCGATAGTGCCTCTCTTCATGCGCTGCCGGACCTTGCGCCGAAGGACCGGCCAGAGCTCCTCGGCCAGCCGGACCTTGTTGACCCCCTTGCCCCATGGGCTTGTCGCGTGCTCGATGTTGGGAGTCAGCCCCGATCCGCGCAAGCCAACGACCCGGGAGTACACGTCCTCGAGGGTTACGCCGTCGGGCAGCTCGACGATCTTCACGATGGCCTTGGCGAGCTCAGTGTCAGTGAAATTGGCGAACTCCCAGGAGCCCGTCTCCCAAGTGGTGACCGTTACCAAGGTGTCGATGTCTTCCCGGGCCTGGGGTGACTGCACCTCCCTCGGCAGCGACTCGAAGAGCCGTCGAGCCAACTTCTGGCGTTCGACCTCTTGCTTGTCGGGGTGCGAGTACTTTCCCTCGGGGTCGACGGCCACCAGGAGGCGAGTGGGCGGCCGCTCGAGGATCACGAAGTTGTCGTGCGCCTGGCCGAATCGAGGCGTCAGGTTGTGGCGGACGAACAGGTCCAGGTTCTGGTTCACCGTGTCCATCAGGACGCACTCGACCAAGCGCTCGGGAACTGGCGCGCCGAAGATCTCCTCCATGACCCGCGGCATCAGGTTCATCTCCGTCTTGCCTTCGAGCGCGAGCAGGAGGGACGGGTGTGGCGAGAGGCCACGTGACATCAGCTGCTTTTCGAGGCCTGCAGCGTCTGATGGGAGGCGATCATCCAGGATCGCCCACGCCATTCGGACCGTCGCTTCCGGCGGCCGCGACAGGTCCTTGCGACCCAGATCATCGAGGGATCGGAGGAGAACTTCGGCCGCGACCCGGAAGTCCATCGCGAGCCTCGCCTCCTTTTTGAGCTCCTTCCAGCTCTCCGGATGGGCCAGGCCCACGAGTTGGTACCAGTCTCCGAGCGGGTCGATCGAATGCCCTCGGAACAGCAAAGACTCCGCGGCCTTGGCCGTCGTCGCCGGGTCCAGGTTGAACGGCAGCAGCCGTTGGTGCAGGTCGAAATGCGGGTCCTGTTCGAACCATTCGTCGGGGGACGTGATCACACCCAAGATGGAGGGGAGGTAGTGCGAGTCAAGGGCTGCGAGCAGGATGGCAAGCGCTCGACCGCGCCCCATCTCCTCGACAGCCTCAGGTGGTACTGGCTCAAGAGAGACGCGCAGCCGGTGGTCCGGTGACCATTCCCCCTTCATCTCGTTAACGGCGCGCTCGAGTGCCTGGAGTCCCAGTAGTTGGTGCTCGCTGTAGTAGACGGCCGGGCCGCGCAAGCGCGTGTCGCTGTGGCGATTCCACGGGGTGAACCGCTCGGTCGCCGGGTCGAGGAGGCGGCCCTCGTGCGCCGCGACCAGAACGTCGGTAAACCCTCCGCGTCCGTAGGGGATCTCGGGGAGCGGCTCGCCGTCCGGCACGGAACGGGTGCGGCGGGGACGTCGCAGCAGCTGGAAGAAGGGGACGAGAAGGCGCCGTCGATGGAGCTCGTGCAGGTGCTCAACGCGAAGATCCACGCCCCGCGCTGACGCCTCTTTGACGAAGTCCGAAGGATCGAGCAGCCGGCTCTGTGTGAAGGCCAACGGCAGGCGCAGGAGTTCGAGCGTCCCGACGGCGTGGTCGAGCGTGTGCCCCCACGGGACCGGCAACCAAATGGACCAGACGGGCCGGCGCCGGGACCTACTACGGGGCATACCTCTTACCGTGCCGAAGCGGCCCGAGGCGTCAGCGGTCTACCGCGGCGGGGCCGCCGACAACCGCTTGGGCATAGTCCCGAACAAGGGGCACGTGGAGGTTTTCCCACGCCCCCGGCGGGGTCACACGCCACAACGTCGACGCATAGGACTGAAGGTTGACGTTGCGCTGCCACAGCCCGAGCCACACCGTGTCGATGCCGTCTGGCAAACGGGGGGCGGCCGGGCGGGCGAACGAGGCCATGGCGACCAGCGCCCCGGGGTCGGTGGAGTCGGCCCACACGAAGAGGTGGCGCTCTTCAGCCTGAGTCGCTAACAGCTTCGCGAGGTTGGACCGGGCCGCCGCCCAAACGCCCTGGTTGACGACCGATCCGTCGACCGTGCCCCCAGGCCCGACGGTGCCCACGACCAGGAGCGCAGGGCCGCTCGCCGGCTGATGCACAGGGCTGCCGCTCCGTGCCCCAAGGCGGCGAAGCTCGTCGATCGCACGCCGCTCCTCTTCGCTCCTCTCGGGGCCCTGACCGCCCAGAACGTCGCCGAAAGGCCCGCCGTTGTGCCGCTCGAGGATGGCCAACAGAGGCGGGGCCTTGGCGCGGAAACGCCTGACCCGGGTGCCGGCCTGTCCCCGGGTTGCGGCCTGCAGCGAGATGGACCAATTGAACGTGAGCTCCGGGCAAGCCCAGTCGAGAGATTCGATGGCATCCCACATCTCCACCACCTCGGGCACGGTGAGGCTGGTCACCTCGAGGGCGACCGTTCGACCGTCAGGAAGGTGGATGTCGAAGTCATGCGTCATCGGCGGCGCGCCCTGCTTGTCCCGACGCTCCGGGCGCGCCGACAGCATGGCGGCGACCGTCCACGCGGCCTCTCGTTCGGGGCCTTCGACCCAGCGCGCTGCCCCTACGACGGTGATGGGCAGCGGCTTTCGCCCTTCCAATTCGCTGCCCCCACTTGGGCGCAAGACAAGGATCACCCACCCATCATGGCGGGTCTCAAGCCGTCCTCCGCTCGGACCAAGTCGCTAGGAGGTTCCAGCCCAACTTTGGGCTCAACGGGCTCGCGCGCTAATGGCGCGGACACAAGATGTGGTAGTGCGAACCACCCCAGTACGGGCCGCCTGGGGCAGGCTCAGTGTCTCGTAGATGTGCCTACGTACCAGCGGCAATGTTCGGGGGCACATACAATCCTGCCGCCTCGCAATGGTCCGTTAGCGACGTTCCGTTCTAGCTCTTTCCCGTTCGATCCGGTCTTCCACCCACCGGACCGCCTCGCTCGGGCGCAGGATCTCGATGCCCCATTCTCGCCGTATGGCCTCCGCCCTATTCAGTAGCCCGGTATCTGTGGTGACGAACACGTCGTACCCGTAACGAATAGACGTCGCGATGTGCATGGCGTCACGGAGCTTGTGCTTCTTCGACGTACTCTCAATCGCATTGCGGTCACTGTCGGGAAACAGCACTGCAAAGACGCTGTCGAGTCGGTCCTTGTCTTCTTCGCTGGCAAAGACGGCGGCCCCCCAGCGACTGTTGCCGAACACCGCGGGGCCATGCAATTCGATGATCCCGGCGGTTTCGAGGATTCTGTCCGTCGCCGTGGCTTCGGATACCCCGCCAATCCGTTCGGTGTCGACGGTATCGGTCTTCGCGATTTCGACACGCCCTTCGCGGCGAAGTCGTAGCATCTCTTCGATTGCAGGTCGCTCGGGATCAAGGGGTCGGTCCCGCCAGGCGACCCAAATGCACGTGTCCGCGACCATCCGCCCCACCGTCCACGGAGTGCCGAAGGGTCGCACTGGGCGCAGCTCGTCGCCGTCCATCCCGAAATCGTAAGTCCCACGTTTGGAAGTGGGTAGCTGACCGGGTCAGCTCTGCTCCGCAAGTGTCGGCAATGCGTTCCTATGCCTGCCAGGGTGCCCCCCGACCGGCAGCGTACTGGGATATTTAGCAGGGCCCCTCTCTCCCCACTTTCCGAGTCCTTCAAGCGGTCGCGAGTCGAGGTCGTTGGAATCCTCAACCGTGACAGTCCCCGGGAGCCAGAGATCTCAAAAAAGTGCGCAAGATCACCCTGATCCTCGGCGTCACCATGGTATTAGCTACGCTGGCGAAATGGCGAAATGGCGGGTCGTTTGGGCCGTTGGCCCACTCATTGCGATGGTGATGTGTGCCATTCCGCCGGCTGCATCAGCAGGTACGGCCTCCGGCAAGCAAGCCTTCACAAAAGCCCAGGTTCTCGTATTCGACGACGATGTGATTCACGGCTACAACGATCTCTTCCAGAGGGCGCCGACGCAGCGGGAACTGCGGACTTGGGTTGCACTTGGAGAGCAGTTCTGCGTGGCGCTCGACAGTGGAAAAAATGGGAACACATTGATTGAGCCTGCGGCGATCCGTTCGATTGGCCGGAGGTATTCGATCCTGGGCGGTGAGCTTCGGGCGTACCCCGTCTTGTACTCGGGCTCAATGGTTGAGGCGGTTTCCGATCTTTGCCCAACGAACAAAGCGAAGATGGGACTTGCTTCGTCGTCGGTGCCAACGACGGCGGCGCCCGCGGGCGGTAGTTCCGGTTCTGCGACCTATACGACGGCGGAGATTGTTGCGTTCGACCACGACGTGGTTCAGTTGTTTAAGGTTGATCACACCAAACCGTCGGATCAACAGCTTCGGAACTGGGTGGTGCTTGGAGAGCAATTCTGTTCGGAGGTTGACCACGGCAAGAACGTGAAGACGCTGGTGAACGTTGGTTCAATCGCAATCGCACGGGAGAACCACATCTCAAAGAAGAACTTGCGCGGGTTCATTGACCTCTATACAGCCATGATGGTATTCGCAGCCACTGACCTCTGTCCGTCGAACGGTCCCAAGATTCAGCAACAGCTAGGTCTTGGGGCGGGCTCATGAATGATGAGCAGATGACCGAAAAGGAGCGACTCGCAGCTTTCAGTCGTGAGTACGAACACCTCAGGGCTGAGATGGCAGGGCTGGAGGAGATACCCACCGACGATCCGAAAATGAGGCTGGAACGCTGGGGGGCCATCATGATGCGGCGAGACGCGATCGAGAAGCTGTATCCCTCTGCTCCGGACCCCCTGATCTGACGGGACCTGCCGCCAACAGTCGCCCCCTCCGACAGGTGTAACCCCCTATCCCCGATGTGCCGTTTGAGGCGGGTTAGCCAATAGCAAACTCGCCCCTCGGTGGGGCCCGCATCACGGCGGCTCGGGCTCCAGGAATCTCCTCTGCATGCCGACCACGGCGAGGTCGCCGTCGCCGAGCCCGAAGGTCTGCTGAAGGGTGCGCTGCGCCAAGAGACTCAGGGTGTGCAGCCCGTCGTCGGAGCTCGCCTCGAAGTGCCGGTTGTGCGTCCAGGGCGGCTCCGGGTTCTTCCACCCGAGCGCCCGGAGCTCGTCCTCCTGTTCGGGGCTGAACCGGCAGCGTT
>Ga0224558_1004012_pt1 | contig 11760 bp, 9 predicted proteins | sample 714S32024metaG_FD_180682 | JGI IMG/M metagenome (GOLD analysis project Ga0224558, IMG submission 180682) | Peat soil microbial communities from Stordalen Mire, Sweden - 717 S3 20-24 | ecosystem: Environmental > Terrestrial > Soil > Wetlands > Peat | place: Sweden: Norrbotten County, Stordalen... | reverse complement strand
CTTGGACACCATCTTCAAGATTCGACACACATCGCCGACGATGTAATCACGGTTGGGATAACACACGGGAGCGTTCGGTTAGAAGCGTCAGGGTTTCACGGACGCGAACCGAATGAATCTCGCTGGAGCATCCAATCCGGCCCGATTGATTCTTGGTCAACCCGCATAACGGTGAATCCGGGTCTGAATTGGAGCTTTCAGTATTCGATTGCCCAACTTCACAGCCCGGAAGTGCTGTTCCCGAACGAAGACGTTCGACGCATGACAGCATCACTGATGTACAACCGACCGGTACGCAACGGAAACTGGACGTCGATGCTTCTATGGGGCCGGAATCAAAGCTTGTCGGACGGAAACATCGGGAACGGCTATTTGTTGGAATCCACGCTCCAATTCTTGCACAGGAACTATGCATGGACTCGCATCGAGAATGTTGACCGCACGAATGAACTCTTGGTGGGTGAGAATCCACTGCCGTCCGGCTTCACGGAACGATACTTCACCCGCGTTCAGGCGTACACGGTTGGGTACGACCGCGGAGTCGGTCACATTCCGCATCTGTCGACGGCCATCGGTGCTCAGTTTATGTGGTACGGAGTGCCAGATGTGCTGAAGCCGATCTACGATTCACAGCCCCTCGGAGGAGTCGTGTTTCTTCGAGTGCGTCCACATTGACTTGGAGACTGTTGCAAAATCCCGATTACACTCGGCGACCCGTAGGTTGGGATTTTGCCTTTTCGCAACTAGTTCGATAATATCCGGGTGCTTTCCGAAAAGGAGGAAACACCGATGAAGCGAATTGTAGGGTGGGGATTGGTGGTGATGTTGTGCGCGCTGGTCTCGATGCAGGCGCTGGCTGCCGACAAGTCGGACGTCGCGGCTCGCGCCGCGACCTGGGAGAAGGAATATAACGCGGGTAACCTGGCGGCGGTTGTGGCGCTTTACGCTGCCGATGCGTGCCGGTTGCCGCCCAACCAGGAAGCTGTCCACGGCAGGGATGCGATCCTGGCACAGCTCAAGGCCGGAATGGATCGTGGGGCCGCCAAGGTGAAGATCGCCGTCACGGCCGCCGAGAGCAGCGGCGATGTCGGCTACGGCACCGGGACGTATGTGATCACCGGTGCGGACGGCTCACATATTGACCATGGGAAGTGGATGCTGGCCTCGAAGAAGGTGGAGGGAAAATGGGTGACCCAATGCGACATCTTTAATTCGGACATGCCCATGCCGAGCGGAGCGATGAAATAGTGTTGCCTGGGCGCGCTCGCGATGCCCCCAAAAGGCTCGCGGGCGTGCCACTCCACCCCTCCTCGCAGCTAGCTGCGAACAATCGCGATTGCGCTCATTGAGGGGTTCCGAGTGCTAACCGATTTCACCAACTGAGAGTTGTTATTGCCCTGCGCGTTTGTCGAACTTGCTCGCCACCTTCACGCCGCTTAAGCCGCCGGCGTACTTCGAGACACCGCGATAGAGCGACTCGGCGATGCGCTGGCGGTGCTCGGAGGTTTCGAGCTTGCGCTCGTCGGTCGGATTGGAGACGAACGAAATCTCGGCCAGAATCGAGGGCATATTCGCGCCGATCAGCACGATGAAGGGCGCCTTCTTGACGCCGCGGTTGCGGAGGTGGGCATTGTTCTGGGCAAGCCCTCCGTAGAGCGATTCCTGCACGTCGCCGGCAAACTCGCGCGATTCTTCAATCTTTTCTTTCAGCGCAATCTTCTTCACCAGATCCTGCAGTTCGTAAATCGATTTCTGCGATACCGCGTTTTCGCGCGCGGCAACTTCCAGCGCTTCCGGCGATGAGGTGAAATTCAGATAGTAGGTTTCGACGCCGCGCGCATCGGAATCGCGGCTGGAGTTGGCGTGGATCGAGATGAACAAATCCGCCCGCTCCCGGTTCGCAATCGCGGTGCGGGTTTCGAGGGGAATGAAGGTGTCGTCCCGGCGCGTGTAAATCACTTCGGCGCCCAGCCGGGATTCGAGCAAGCGGCCGAGGCGCTTGGCCACGTCCAGCACCACGTCCTTCTCCAGCAGGCCGTTCGGACCAATGGTGCCGGTGTCATGGCCCCCGTGACCGGGGTCAATCACGATCTTGCCAATCTTCAGCCCCAGGACGCGAGTCAAAGACCGGTCGCCGGCGGCCGTGGGACGCGCTTCGCGCGAATTAAGACGCGTGTCCGAACGGGAATCGGCCGAATGAGAATCGGCGGAACGAGAATCGGACGCACGAGAATCAGACGAACGAGAATCGGCGGCGTCGGAAGTTGCCGTCGTTGCGGCGTAACGTGACTTTTTCCGGCGCGAGGAAGATCCGGAAGAAGCCGATGCCGCCGAACGTGAATCGGACTTTGCCGGATTCTCCTCGTCAGCGTCGGAAACATTAGCGCCCTGGCCCGTCGCTACTTCGGGGCGAAGTTTTTCATGTTCCAGCGAGGCAACTGTCGACGGAGCCCTGCCGTTCCCGTCAACCTTCGGATCAACGTTCGGAACAACGTTCCCGTCAACGTCCGCGTCCACAATCGTCTTTGGGATCCTGCGGTTCGATCCTTTGACCGCAACCGTGGTCTTAATCACTCCATTGCCGTTCGCGCTGGCACCTTCGGGCGGTAAGTCGGTTTCGACCAGTCCCGGTTTCCGGGAGCCGGCCGCATTCTTGTCAGAGTCCGGCTGAGCTTTCCGCCCATCGGATTTCAAGCCTCCGCCAACCGGCGCTGCCGCCGCGCTGGAGTCGTCGTCCGATTCCTCGGAAACCGCCGCGTCCGTCTCCGCCCTGGCCGTCATCGCGCGCTTCTGCTTCTTATGAACGTCGTTGCCGTGAATGTCGTTGCCGTGAATATCCTTGCCGTGAATATCAATGATGAGCCGGTACGGGTCCGGCAGCAGGAAAGCGTCGTAGCTCGCGAGGTTGTCCACTTCCAGCACAATCCGCGTGCGCCCCGGCTCAAATTCGGCGACCCGGATTTTCTTCAGGAAGCCATCGTCGACGTCGAAGGTCTTGCCGACCAGGGTCGAAGCCAGTGTGGTATCGCGGAGATCGAAGAAAATGCGGTCCGGATTCGAGATGCGCTGGGAGCCGAACTTCACTTCCTGCTCGACGTCAATAGCGACGCGGGTGTAGTCGGGCGTGGACCAGTGGCGAACCCCGGTAACGCGCGGCAACGCGCTGCGGCGGTTGTTCTCGGCGCTCGCGTTATTCGCGGATTCGGCCGCCCCGTCGGAACCGGCGCCGGCGCCGCTGCCGGCGCTGCTACCGGCATTCGCCCGCCGCTTGCGCGCCATCTTCTCGGCCGAGCGTTCCCTTTCCGCCGCCTCGGCATCGATTTCCTTTACCGCGGCGCGGGCATCCTCGGCCAGTCGGTTGCGCGGATAACGATGCATAAAGTCGGTGAAGGTCGTCCGCGCCTCTTCGGGCTGGTGGAGATCGTCCTTATAGATCTCGCCGATCGTAAAGAGCGCAGCGAAGCGGTATTTGCTGCCGGGATATTCCTTGCGCAGAAAGCGGTACTGTTCGATGGCGCCGCGCAGAATCTTGTTGTCGTCAAAGCGCCGCCCCATCTCGACCATAAGCTCGGCGGTCGCCACCACGCTCGGGTCCGCCTTCGACGACGCCGGAGACCCGAAGTAGACGCGGCGGTAGCAATCGATGACACGCTGGTATTCGTGCCGGGTGCGCTCGCCCACGGGACGGCCGTTGAGGGCCTCCCGCATGCGCTCCGCCTTGGCGAATTGCTGGCGGGCCCAGGCATCGTTGTGGCGGACGCGGGCCGATGCGGAAACCAGCGGCAGCAGCGCGAGCAACAGCGCTGCGCCCAGCCGAAAAGCGCGGGCGCCCCGAATTAGGTTCGTACGAGTTAGGGTCGTAGAAGCCTGGGTCTTCACCAAAATCCTGCTATAAATCCAGCCGTGTCATCCTGGGTGAAGCGAAGGACTATGCATTTGCTCGCGGCGCCGGAATGCATGGGTCCGTCGCCTCGACAAGTCCGTCGCCTCGCTCAATATGACAACCCAAACTAGTTCGCAAAGTTGCTGGAAACCACCCTACCATTTCAAGAAATCGCAAACCGCCCCGCCACCACCCGAGACGCCGCTTCATTCCGTGTTGCTGATGTACAGCACGCCCCGAGCATCGCGCTCCATGTGGACCGGTTCGTACGCCGGCCTGCCGAAAATGTGCGGGCCCGGCTCGCTGCCGCCGTGATACAAGTTCGTGATGCGGCGAACGTAGTCCTGCGTTTCCCTGAAATGCGGAACCCCCGCACTCCGCGCCACCGCTCCCGCTCCAGCGTTATAGGCTGCCAGAGTGAGGCGAACGTTGCCGCCGTAGCTGTCCAACAGTTTCCTTAGATGCCGAACCCCGGCATCCACGTTCTGCGCCGGGTCAAAAGGATTGGAAACATTGAGCGAACGGGCGGTCGAAGGCATCAGCTGCATCAGCCCCATGGCGCCTTTGCGCGACACCGCATTGGGATTGAAATTCGATTCCACCTTGACCACCGACCGCACCAGGCTCGGATCCACATGGTGCCGCGCGGCCGCGGCGTCAATCGCGGCGTCGATATCCTGTTGAGTAAAGGAGCGGTTAAGCGTCGGGTGAGCCTGCGCTTTGCCGTCAAGGTAGCTGTTGACTTCCGAAGCCGCCGAGCGCGCCGCACGCATCACCGCTCCGCTCGTTGGAACCGGCTTGAAGCGGTGGTCGGTCGAACTCCAATAAACGAGCCGAGACGAAGGCGTCGAAGCCTCCGCCCGCGCAGGCGCCGAAGCCCGCGACCGCGAACCCGCGGAAGGCTCATCCTCGTTAACGTAAATCTTGCGGCCCGATTCGTCGGTAGTCGGAGTAATAGCTCCCGCCCGCGCGCCTGCCGACGCGCCCGACTGCGCCCGCGCCGGCATCGTCGAAAACATCGTGGAAAGAAAGGAGATCGCGGCCAAGCTAGCCATCAGCGTGATTTGCAGGCGTTTAAGCATACGGGTTCGGCTCAGCCCAAATCTCGGCCAAATAAAGATCGGCCAAAAGACACACCTACTCCTCAGGGCCCACCTACCCGCGAACCTGCCAGAGAATCCAGAACCAGAGTATGCCGATTATAGGGTGCGCGGAAGACAGGGGCAATCTATCCGAAGGTCGTTGAACCACTGGAGTAATCTCCGCAAGTGACTGAAAGCACGTGGCTTTATGGCAGCATCAGCGTCCCGCCGGCCAGCTCTACCCTGTTCCCCCTGTGGTTGATCTCGCACTGCGCGACTCTGAACAGCCCCCGACAATCTACAATGACGTCTGCGTCTATGAACTCCGAAGCCCTTCGCAAACTGTTCGAGCAGGTCCGAAAAAAGCGCCTATCCCCCGACGAAGCCGTCGAGCGCCTGCGTCACCTGCCTTTTGAGGATCTGGGTTTCGCCAAGCTAGACCATCATCGCGCCCTGCGCCAAGGCATGCCCGAGGTGATCTTCGCCCCGGGCAAAACGCCCCGCCAGGTAGCCGAAATCTTCACCCGCCTCGCCGCCCACGGCGGCAACGTGTTGGCGACGCGAGCCACCGAAGAACAGTACGCCGCCGTCGCCGCATTCGCCGACCATGGGCCCCAACCCGACTATCGTCCCCTCGCGCGCGCCATCGTCCTCCAGCGCGATCGCAAGCGGCACGGCAAGGGCGTGATCGTGGTCGTGTCCGCCGGAACCAGTGACATCCCGGTAGCCGAAGAAGCCGTCGTCACCGCGGAATTGATGGGCAATAACGTCCAGCACATCTACGACGTAGGAGTCGCCGGAATTCACCGCCTCCTGGCCCATCGCGAGGCCCTAGCCAAAGCCCGCGTAATCGTAGTCTGCGCCGGCATGGAAGGCGCTCTCCCCAGCGTAGTCGGAGGCCTGGTCGGAGTCCCGGTGATCGCCGTTCCCACCAGCATTGGTTATGGCGCAGCCTTCGAAGGCCTGGCCGCTCTCCTCGGGATGATGAACTCCTGCGCCTCGAACGTCAGCGTAGTCAACATCGATAACGGATTCGGCGCCGGCTACGTCGCCGCGCTCATCAACCGCCGCTGACGATAGCCCGACGGAAACCGTACGACAATTGTACGTACAGTGTTCCACGTGGAACACTTCTGCAGGTAATAATTGGCGGGACGGAGATTGAGGAGCCGTTCTAGGGCGTTCGCGGGCGAGGGCGCCACACGGGGTGCGGGGGTCGTTTGCAATAGCAATAACGATTCGCACCGAACCAACCGAGCGGTCGCCGTCTTGCTGTCTTCTGCTGCTACAATTTCTGGTTCGCCATCCTGCCCAGACGCGGCAAGCCGCGTCTCAATAACGAGGTGTCTTCATGCCGGAAACTTTGCAGCTTTCGAATCCCGCGCCGATCACCACTCTTACCGAAGACGAGATTCTCTTCCGCGACAACGTCCGCCAGTTCGCCGAGGACAAGATTCGTCCGCTGGCCAAAGAGATGGACGAAAAGGCAGTGTTCGATCACAGCCTGATCGACCAGTTCTTTCAGCTCGGGCTGATGGGCATAGAGATTCCCGAGCAGTACGGCGGACCGGGCGGCAAGTTTTTTGAAGCGATCCTGGCCGTCGAAGAATGTTCGCGGGCCGACGCTTCCGCCGGCGTAATCGTCGACGTGCAGAACACGCTGGTGGCGAATGCGATTCTGCGCTGGGCTAATGAAGATCAGAAGAAGCGTTACCTGCCGAAGTTGACGTCGGAGACGCTTGGCGCCTATGCGTTGAGCGAAGCGGGATCGGGATCGGACGCGTTTGCCCTGCAAACCAAGGCCGAGGTCAAAGGCAATGGCAGTGACTTCGTTCTCAACGGACGCAAGCTCTGGATCACGAATAGCAAAGAAGCGGGATTGTTCATACTGTTTGCCACCGTGGATGCGTCGAAGGGCTACAAGGGGATCACGGCGTTTCTGATCGAGAAAAATTTTCCCGGATTCACCGTCGGCAAAAAGGAAGACAAGCTGGGGATTCGGGCTTCGTCAACTTGCGAACTGATTCTGGAAGATTGCCGCGTGCCCCGGGAAAACGTGCTCGGCGAGGTCGGCAAGGGATACAAAATCGCGATCGAAACGCTGAACGAAGGCCGCATCGGAATCGGCGCGCAGATGCTGGGCGTGGCGCGCGGCGCCTGGGAATGCGCGGCCAAATATGCGCAGGAGCGCACGCAATTCGGGAAGCCGATTGCGGAATTTCAGGCGATCCAGTTCCAGATCGCGCAGATGGCAACCGAGATCGAGGCGGCGCGGCTGATGGTTTATAACTCCGCCCGCATGAAAGACGCCGGCGTAAATTTTGTGAAAGAAGCCGCCATGACCAAGCTGTTCACGTCGCAGGTGGCCGAGCGCGTGACCTCGCTCGCCATCGAAATCTACGGCGGATACGGTTTTACAAAAGATTATCCGGTAGAAAAGTATTGGCGCGATGCCAAGATCGGAAAGATTTATGAAGGCACGTCGAACATGCAGTTGGCAACGATTGCGAAGCTGGTGATGGGGAAGTGACACAAGGTCGGAGGTTAGAGGTCAGATTGCAGAAGTGAAAACAAGGTCAGAGGTTAGAGGTCAGATTGCAGAGGTGAAACTCGGTCGTTGGTTTTCACCTCTGACCTCTGACCTCTGACCTCTGACCTCTGACCTCTGACCTCTCTATACTGGCTGCGAAAAAACAGCAGCGGCTCCCCTTCCCGCACCACGACCTCTTCCACTTCCGCGATGAAGATGGTGTGGTCGCCTGCGCTCTCGGTCGAGTGCAACCGGCACTCGAGGTAGGCGAGAGCTCCTTGCAGCACAGGCGTGCGGTGCGCGGTGTGGTCGAAATGGGCGCCTGCCGCTTCCGCATGCTGATGAGTCTCCGCCGCGCTCGCGTAGTATTCCGCGATGGCCTGTTGATCGCTGCGCAGCACGTTCACTCCGAATCGCTTGCGGGCGTGCAGTTGAGCGTGCGTCCGCGCCCGGTGATCCACGCAAACCAGAACCAGCGCCGGATCGAGCGAGACCGAGGTGAAAGCATTCGCCGTCATGCCGTGGACCTCGCCGTCCTGGTCGACGGTGATGACCGTAACTCCGGTTGCGAAACATCCCATGGCGTTGCGGAAATCGCTCGCGCTCAGGCTCATTTGGAAACCTGCGGGCCCTGCTGTTGAATGGCGCCATGAAAGCCACGACGGGACAGGGATTCGCCCAGTCCGTTATTATCGTTGCCAGTGCCCGACGGAATTTGCGGCGGGTTCGAACGAAACGAGTTTCGAAGCTGAGACGTATGACGACCTTTCTCCCAGATGCGCTGTCCCCGACCGCTGCTGAGCTGGCGAACGCTGGCGCGGAGCCGATCTCTCGTGAAGCGGCTTGCCTGCTGCTCGGAACCGACGACGCCATGCTACCTTCCCTGCTCCGAGCGGCGCAACTTGCCCGTGCGAGATTCAAGCCGGGAATCATCACCTATTCCCGCAAGGTGTTCCTTCCCCTGACGAATCTTTGCCGCGACTACTGCGGCTACTGCACGTTCCGGCGCGATCCCGGCGAGCCCGGTGCGCACACCATGTCGCCGGACGAGGTGATGGAAGTCGTGCGCGCCGGAGAGCGCATGGGATGTACCGAGGCGTTGTTCAGCTTGGGAGACAAGCCGGAACTGCTTTTCCCGCAGATGCGCGATACGCTGCGGCGCTTCGGATACAAATCCACGCTTCATTATCTGGAAGGGATGTGCGAGAAGGTGCTTCGCGAATCGAGCCTGCTGCCGCATCCGAATCCCGGGCTGATGAGCGCGGAATGGCTGGAACGGCTGTCCCGCGTGGCTCCGAGCATCGGGCTTATGCTGGAAACGACCAGCGCGCGGCTGCTTGCGAAAGGCGCCGCTCACGACAATGCTCCCGACAAGGAACCGGCGAAGCGCCTGCGAGTAATTGACGATGCGGGGCGGCGGAAGATTCCGTTTACTACTGGAATTCTGATTGGAATTGGCGAGACTCTGGAAGAGCGCGTGGATGCGCTGGTCGCGATTCGCGACTTGCATGAGAAGTACGGGCACATTCAGGAAGTGATCGTGCAAAACTTTTGCGCCAAGAGTGGCACGCCGATGGCACACTGGCCCGAACCGGACCGCGGGGACATGCTGCGCACGCTGGCCGTGGCGCGCCTCCTGATGCCGAGGATGAACATTCAAGCGCCGCCGAATCTCTCCGATCCGCACTATGCCGATCTGCTCGATGGCGGCATCAATGACTGGGGCGGAGTTTCGCCGCTGACGCCGGATTTCATCAATCCGGAAAAGCCCTGGCCGCATCTGGACGAATTGCGACGGCAGACCGAGGCGAAAGGATTCGAGCTGCGCCAGAGGTTGCCGGTTTATCCAGAGTTCGTAAGAAAGTTCGCGGAACAAGCGGCGGCACCGGGCGATTTGCTGGCGCACCGCCTGAGCGCCGCTGCCGACGCTGCGGGCTACGCTCGGAGGGCGGCATGATCACGGTTCTGACCGGCGGCACGGGCGGCGCCAAGTTCGTGGATGGACTGCGGCAGATTGTTCGTCCGGAAGAACTGACGATCATCGTGAATACCGGCGACGACTTGCTGTGGTGGGGGCTGTACGTTTCGCCCGATCTCGATTCCATCACTTACATGCTGGCCGGCAAACTGAGCCCGGAGCGCGGGTGGGGCGTGAAGGGCGACACTTTCTTTTGCCTGAACGCCATGGGACAGATGGGACAACCGACCTGGTTTCACGCCGGCGATCGCGACCTGGCCACGCACATTTTTCGTTCCAAGCTGCTGGCTGACGGCAAGACGCTCAGTGACGCCACATCCGAGATTGTGGCCCGGCTTGGAATCAAGGCGCGCATCCTGCCGATGAGCAATTCGCGGGTGGAAACGCGGGTATTGACTCCGGCGGGAGACTTGAGCTTTGAAGAATATTTTGTCCAGCGCTGGTACCAGGATCCGGTGGAAGCGGTGCGGTTCGCCGGCGCCTCGGATGCGGAGCCGGCGCCGGGAGTGATCGTGGCGATCCGCTCGGCAGATCTTGTGCTATTGGCGCCGAGTAATCCAGTATCCAGCATCGGTCCGATTCTCGCCGTACCGGGAATTCGCGAAGCGCTGCGCGAAAGCCGCGCCCGCATTGCGGCCGTGAGCCCGATTGTGGGAGGAGCCCCTGTCACAGGGCCCGCGGGAGCGCTCATGACGGCGCAAGGTTTCGCAGTATCGATTGCCGGGGTTGCCGACTTCTATCGCGACTTCCTCGATCTGCTGGTGGTTGATTCCAAGGACGCGTCCGCTGCCGAAGAATTGCGCCAGACCGGCATGCGCGTGCATTGCACTCCGACCATCATGCGCAAAAATGAAGATAGAATCGCGCTGGCAAAGAGCGTCCTGGAGGCGGCGATGCAACCTCCGTCGGCTCAGGCTGCGGGGGAGCGGCCATGATTCCGGTTCCCGCAAGAAATCATGAATCCGGTGGCATCAACAGGTCAATTTGTATCAAGCAAATTACTTTCTGGCATGTTATGGTGACGACGGGGTGGTTGCCACTTTCTCCTCTTTCAGGTCTTCTGACCTAAGCCAGTCCATCTGAAGTTTTCCCGCCTTAGGTTTTTCGACAAGAGAGCAGTCTGCCCATGCCGTTTCAAGCGATCTTGCGCGAAGTCGATCAACTCGACAACGTCAGTACGCGACTTGAGGCACTGGCGGAGCAATATCCGCTGGTGTCAGAACCACTCATCACTATCGCGCTAAGCGTTCGTAACACGGCCACTCTGTTAGAGGTGCTGGTTGCGGCCAAGGGGCCAACGCCGATCTGAGTACAGCAGAAAAGCTGCCCAGAGCAAGATCGGTAGAGATTGGAACTGGTGGAGCTAAGTTAGGCGTGGTTGCGTTTCATCAGCGGCTCAATCTCGTGATTGATTTCAAATCTCACGGGCGTGCCACAGGACTGGCAAGGCGTTTCGTGTATCCCACCGTCCAAACTTATCGCTTGCAGCTTATTAGAACGCAGGCATTTGGGACATGTGATCATGAGATACCCCGCACTGTCTCTGGGCACGAAGAGTGGGGCAATGTCAGTTTTCTTTCTTTCTGAGCGGATCGGAGAAGCGGCCAGAAGCTTCGCGACTTCGCCGCAAAGCTCCTTGAGGGTGTACTGGCCTTTTTGAAAGAAAGCGTCCGCCAAAACGCCTGATGGATCTCCGCTGGTGATGTACTCTCCGCTCACAGCGATGGTTGCAATGTGGGGAAATCGCTCTCGTACTACCGCCAGAAATTCAAATCCTGACATCCGAGGCATATTCAAATCGGAAATAATTAAATCAGGCAGCGAATGGCTGAGCGCTTGTAAACCATCCAGCCCGTCCGCCGCCGTGAGAACCTCATACCCGCCATTTTCCAAAATCTGCCGTGCAGTTTCGCGTATCAGGTATTGATCGTCCACCACTAAGATACGAAAGCGGAATTGAGACGCCGCCTTTGCTTCAATAGCCGGGACACATTCAGTCGAGTACGCTCGTGTCTCAGCGACGGGACGCAGTGGTTCGTTCTGAATGCCTAATTCCGGTGGGTCGGCCTTGTCCCTATGGTCGTCTTGGCTAGTCGGCATGGAACGCCTCGGTTCATGAAAGTTCGAGATAGTTGAACAATAGCCAATGCGAAGCAAACCAGAGTCTTATCCAATACAAGATGAGCCTGAAGGGGAGGTGGGATTCCAACGCAAGATGAGCCTGGAGCGGGTGGCAAGCTGGAGGATTGACAACCAGCGTGCACGAAGCCGAGAAATTAAGTCTGGA
>Ga0224558_1004011_pt1 | contig 11766 bp, 4 predicted proteins | sample 714S32024metaG_FD_180682 | JGI IMG/M metagenome (GOLD analysis project Ga0224558, IMG submission 180682) | Peat soil microbial communities from Stordalen Mire, Sweden - 717 S3 20-24 | ecosystem: Environmental > Terrestrial > Soil > Wetlands > Peat | place: Sweden: Norrbotten County, Stordalen... | reverse complement strand
CCTCGGGGTAGCCTGAGGGTGGCTTCAGGGTGCCTACCGGTTGGCCACCAGATGGCCTGAGGGTAGCCTCAGGGTGGCTTCGGGGTGGCCGCATTCCTTCCTCGTCCCGGGATGCTCGGTCCCTAGGTCGGTTGGCGGGGAGGGCCCAAGGACAAGCGAGACGCCCGCCCTGCTATTGGAGTTTTACAAAAGCGTGACAATTGTTGTGCTTGCGGCTGGGTAGGATGGGTCCAGAATTCATGCGTCATTCAATGACCAGTCTGCGCCCAACGCGAAAGCCCGCCTTTCTTTGGCAAGCGGGGTTAATCCTGCTGCCGGTAGTGATTATCGCTGCGGTCGCTCTCACGTCCATCATCCAGAACCGGACCGAGATCGAGCGGGAGGCGCGCCTCCGCGCCGAAGAAACTGCGCGGCAATACGGCAAGGAACTGGAACGGTCGTGGGGTGGCTTCCTCATGTGGCACGAGCTCTATTCGCGGCGATGGAGCGATTACCTGGCCAAGGTGGTCGGCGGCTGGCCCGGAGGCATACATCGCGCGCAGTTGGAAGCCGAGGCGAGTCAGTCCCCGGCGTCCGATCCGCAGGCGCAATTGGCGGAGTGGCAGGCGCGGTATCCAGGGTTGCGGGCGGAGGAGGTGTTTCCTGACGGCTTCGGGCTGCTGGCGGAGGGGCGGTTTCGCTACGGGCTTGAATTTGATCCCGCACCACAGCCACCGGCTTGGTTCACGGACCTTTCCCCGGCGCAACGCGCAGCCTGGGAGGCCCTGAAGACCGTGGCGGCGTCCGGGGCGAGCGTCGAAGAAGTGGAGCAGCGCATCGCGCGGTTCCAGGAAACCGGTCCGGAACCAGAAGCGGCGACGAATGCGGCCTTCATCGGAATGCGCGCAAGATTGGCGACACTGCCCGCACAGGAGGCGGTGTTGGAGGCCCTGCGCTTCGCTCAGAAGCAGCCCGAGACACTTTCCGAACCGGGCCTGCCTTTATCGAACTTGGCTTTCGGGGAAGCGCTGCGCTACGCCCGCGCTACCGGGCCAACCGAGGCGCTGTGGGAGGAGATTCCCAGCCAGGTGGTTGGCGCGCCCAGCGAGTTGACGCCGGCTTTGCTGGATCAACTCGAGGACATCGCCGGCACGAACACGACCCTGCGGGCCGGCGTCGGGGCTTGGCGCACGCTCTGGAACGCCCGCCTCAAGCTGCACGACGTTGCCGAGGCCATCCGCCAAACCGGCAAACTGCGAGGCATCACGACGGCCAACCTTTGGATCGGGGAAGGGCAAACCCGCTGGCTCTGCGTCTTGAACCCGGGACACAGTGGTACAGTGCAGGCAGCCAACGGAGGCTTGGTCCAGACCACGAACGAGGCCTGGACCGAAGTGCGGTTCCTGCCCAAATCGGTCGCCGAACGCGCGCTGGTGCGTGCCCTGGAGAATTCCGAGGTGAAACTGCCGGGCTACCTCGGCATCGCCGCCTGGCTGGAGGGGGAGCCGCTGTCTCTGCCCGAACGCTGGTCCCCGGCCTGGGACACCAACTCCGCGCCCTTGCTGCTGGCCAAGGCCGAAGGAGGCCTTTCCAACCCCTGCAAACTGCGGACCGGACCAGGCGACCTGATGATTGACTGGGAAGGGTTGCCGAGCCGCCCGCGGTTCGTCTTGCAGCTTTACGTGGCCGACCAGGCGCTGCTGCTCTCCTCGTACTGGCGCCACGCCTTGCTGCTGGCCGGGCTGGTGGCCGCCTCGGCGTTCGCGGCCCTGATCGGGGTGATCGCCTCCTGGCTCGCCTTCCAGCGCCAACTGCGCCTCAACGAGCTAAAGAGCAACTTCGTCTCCAGCGTCTCCCACGAGCTCCGCTCCCCCATCGCCTCAGTGCGCCTGATGGCCGAGAGCCTCGAGCGGGGCAAAGTCTCGGAAGCCCCCAAACAGCATGAGTACTTCCGCTTCATCGTCCAGGAATGCCGCCGCCTCTCGTCCTTGATCGAGAACGTCCTGGACTTCTCCCGCATCGAGCAGGGCCGCAAGCAGTACGATTTCGAGCCGACCGATCTGGTCGCCCTGACGCAGCAAACCGTCAAACTGATGGACACCTACGCCGCCGAGCGCGACGTAAAGCTCCAGTTCCAGCACGCCAACGCGCAACCTTCTGGTCCTCATCAACCATCAACTATTGACTATCAACTCCCTGCGGACGGCAAAGCCCTCCAGCAAGCCCTGGTCAACCTGATTGACAACGCCCTCAAGCACTCGCCCAAGGGCGAGACCGTCACGGTAGGACTGGAAGGGGGAATGCAGAATGCAGTATCCAGTATCCAGCAACACGCAACACGCAACACGCAACACGCAACACGCATCCACCTCTGGGTCGAGGACCACGGCGAGGGAATACCCGCCGCCGAGCACGAAAGGATCTTCGAGCGCTTCTACCGTCCCGGCTCCGAGTTGCGGCGCCAGACTCAGGGCGTCGGCATCGGCTTGAGCATCGTGAAACACATCGTCGAGGCCCACGGTGGCAAGGTGCTCGTCCGCAGCGCCCCTGGCCAGGGCAGCCGCTTCACTATTGAACTGCCGTTGAATCACAGCGAAGACGCAAAGACGCGAAGAGAATAGAACCACAGATGGACACAGATGAACACAGATTCCTGGCGCCGGGCTCCGGTCTCCTTTCGCCTTGTTTTGGGCTACTGTCCGACGAGCCGACTTCCGCCGTGCAAAGCGCTGGCTCGAGAAGTCCATATCTGTGTTCATCTGTGTCCATCTGTGGTTCTATTGAATTGTTCCGGCTTCCCGTCTTCGCGCCTTCGCTGTTGACCCCATGGAACGTATCCTGATCATCGAGGACGAACTACCCATGCGCTCCGCCCTGCTCGACGTGCTGGCTGCGGAAGGCTATCGCGTGCTGACGGCCCCGGAGGGCGAAGCCGGCCTCCACCGGGCCATTGACGAAAAACCCGACCTCATCCTGCTCGACATCATGATGCCCAAGCTCGATGGCTATACCGTCTGCGCCGAGTTGCGCCGGCTCTCCAATCCCGTGCCCATCCTCATGCTGACCGCCAAGGGGCAAGTGGAGGATCGCGTTCAGGGCCTCGATGTCGGGGCGGATGACTACCTCGTGAAGCCCTTCAGCACCGAGGAACTGCTGGCGCGCGTCCGCGCGATGCTGCGCCGGGTCCAGCGGCTAACCAAGGCGCCCACCACCCTCGTGCTGGGCGAGGCCAATATTGACCTGGTCAGGCAGACCGCCACGCGCGGCCGCAAGACCCTCCATCTCACGGCCAAGGAATTCGCCATGCTCCGCCTGATGGCCGCAACGCCGGGCGAACCCGTCTCCCGCGAGCGGTTCCTCGACGCGGTCTGGGGCTATACCGCCTTCCCGACCACCCGCACCGTGGATAACCATATCGCCAGCCTCCGCAGCAAGATCGAGCGCGACCCCGATGCGCCACGCTGGCTCAAGACCGTCCATGGCGTGGGCTATAAGCTCGAACTGGCACCCGCGAAGTAGCCCCCAGTGCAGACGCCGCCGCCCAAATAACTCCCATGCTTCCCATCATTCTCATAAGTCGCTTCCCCAGAACGCGTGGTGGGGATATGCGGATTTTACAAAAGGGTGACAACTGCCTCGCGCAGTATCCGTCAAACTGCATGCGAAAAGAATAAAGCAAGACTGTTATGACAACGAAGACCATCTCATTAACACATCGCTTCAGCGAGGTGCCCCAGGCCTGCCAGCCCCCGCAACCGCTTCAGCGGTTTCCCCACCGCCCATTTCAAACGAACCCAGGCAGCCGCCAAGCAGCCGGCAGACCGCCGAGCCTCCTCCCTGCCCCTGAACCTCGTTACGCCTGTGACCTGCCGACGATTCCCCCTCTCCCCTTCCGAAGGGGAGAGGGGTCCGTCGTGACCCTGGGGTTCAGGGACGCAAAGCGAGCCAAATGGCCGGGCTGTTCTCTCCCCAAAGGAGAGGGCTGTGATGAGGGTGACCAGCGCGTCCATCCTTTGAGGCGGCACCTTCGTTTTTCAGCCAAGCCAGACAGAGCCACCCCTCTCGCCGCCACATTCCTATGCGCCGCCCTCTGCCTCCTTGCCTCGCCCGCCCGCGCGGCCACCAACGACCTCACGACCGCGCTCCAGCGCGGCCTGTTTGAAGAGGAGGCGAACCAAAACCTGGGCGCCGCCATCCAGGCCTACCAAACCGTCGCCAACCAATTCGACAAGGACCGCAAGCTCGTGGCCACCGCCATCTTCCGCCTCGGCGAATGCTACCGCAAACAGGGGAACACGAACGACGCCGCCACGCAATACGAGCGTATCCTGCGCGACTTCTCCGACCAGCCCACGCTCATCACACTCAGCCGCCAGAACCTGGCGGGGATGGGCAGCGCGCCGGCGACTCCGGCGGCGCCTGTGCTTTCGGACGCCGCGCGCCAGGAACAGAAACGCCTGCTGGAGGAGGAGATCAAACTGGTCCAGAAGCAGTTGGACATGAAGCAAGGTCAATTTCGAGGGGGCGTCATTCCCTACGGAGAGGTCATCCCGACCGAACGCGACCTGCTCAAATTGAAACGGCAGGTAGCTGCCCTTGACGCCGGTCTGCCTGTCTCAATTTCAGCGACGGAAACCACCGCCCCGGTTCTTTCCGACGCCGCGCGCCAGGAGCAGAAGCGCCTGCTGGAGGAGGAGATCAAGCTCGTCCAGAAGGACTTGGATGAGAAACAAGAGCTGGTGCAAAAGCAGGGTTTTCCCCAACAGGGGCTCTTGCCGATCGAGCGAGATCTTCTCAGGCTAAAACGCCAGTTGGCCGCCCTCGACGCTGGGCTGCCTATTTCATTCGCAGCGCCCGAAGCCGCACCCGCTACCTCTAGTGAGGCCGATGAAGTCAAGCGCATCCAGGCCCTGATAAAAGACAGCCCGGACCTCATCAACGCCCCTCTGGAAAACGGTATGACACTGCTACAATCCGCCGCCCAGAGCGGAAAGCTGGCCGTTGTGAAGGCACTGCTCGAAAACGGCGCAGCCGTGGATGGCCTGCGGCAACCGGGTCCAACCCCACTCATGTTCGCCGCCGACAATGGTCACAAAGCAGTTATTGACCTGCTGCTAAGTAAAGGGGCCAAGGCCGACGCCCAGAGTGACAACGGCGTCACAGCCTTGCACTTAGCCTCCCGGAAAGGTTATGAGGCGGTCGCCAAGGCCCTGCTGGCAGCCGGGGCACCTGTGAATGCCCATGGCACCAAAGACGTTACAAGCGGTCGGAGCATGGAGGTGGGATTCAATATCGGCTCCGACAGGACCCCGCTGCATCTGGCCGCCATCGCCGGTTATCCCGGCATGGTCGAGTTGCTTCTGGCCAACGGCGCGGATGCGAATGCCGAGGATGGCGTCGGCCGAACCCCGTTGAGCTACGCGGTTCAGAGCCGATATGACGCAGTCGCGCGAGTTCTGCTGGCAGCCCACGCCAACCCGAACGCCGGCCGGCTCGCCCTGCCCCTGGCTACCGCCGCTTTCCAGGGTGATATGCCAGCTCTGAAACTGCTCCTGGCCAACGGCGCCGACCCGAACACCAACTCGATGGTTCGCTGGAGTGTCAACACGCGGGGCGGCGAGTTCCCTGGAGGCGGCAAGTTCACTCCACTGTTCCTCGCTGTCAGCCAGAGAAAAGCCGATGCCGCCAAGCAACTGCTGCGCTGCAAAGCCGACCCCAACCTCCCCGGTCCGACCGGAAACCCATTGCTGTACGAAGCCCTGTCGGACGCGCCCACCCTCAAAGTGCTGCTTGACAGCGGTGCCGACCCGAATGCGGGACCATCAGGAGGCACGCCGATGCTCATGCAGGCGGTCTATGACAAGAATCAACCTGCGGTTGAGTTACTGCTGGCCCATCGCGCCGAGGTCAATTGCACGGTCCCGGACGGCACGACACCCTTGCAGGCAGCCGCGGCAAATGGGCTCAAGCCCATTGCCGAATTGCTCTTGAAAGCCGGCGCGGCCGTGAATGCCAAAGGCAATAATGGCGAGACCCCGCTGTATGCGGCCGTCAGAACTCACCAGCCCGAACTCGCCGAGTTGCTGCTCGCCAACAAGGCCGACCCCAATGTTCAGAACGATGCCGGCGGGATGCCGCTTCACCAGGCTGTAAGCGAAGACCAGCCCAAGCTGGTCAAACTCCTGCTCGCCAGCAAAGCTGATCCCAATGCGCGAGACAAGTTCGGCCAGACGCCACTGGACGTGGCGAAGAACATAGCGCAACACTCTCGCCCTGCGCCCGGGGCGGCGCCAGGGATGCCTATGCAGCCATTAAGGGCGGCAGGACTCCCCGGCCAACCACCCTCGATTCCCACTACCGCCACTGTGCAAGAGGCAAAGCCTGAAGAGATGACCGCTCTGTTGCGCCGGCACGGCGCCGCCGATGATCTGCCTCGTCTGGACTGGATCGAGGTTCGCCGCAATGCGATTAGGGTCAACACCACATTCACGAAAGGCGCCCATGATTGGAGCCAATTCACCCTCTTGGAGCTAATTGCCGTGGAATGTGACCTCCTGGCACGCTGGCCAAACCAGGAAGGCGGTGATAGTTATTCAGGGCCTGCCTTCTTCAACCAGTTTAGAGTGTTCCCTTTTCCTGACTTTGCCCGCCTGCGCGTTCGCCGCCCCGCTGCCGACCTTAAAAGCTGGAAGGACCAGATCGTTGATCTCCGCCCGGTTCTCGAGGCCGGCGACTGCTCGAAAGACGTCCGCCTGGAATGGGGTGACGTGGTGGACATTCCCGAGGCCGACCACCCGCTCAATGAGTCGTGGGCGGGATTCTCCAAGACGGAGCTGACGAATCTCAAGAAGTGTCTGACGCGGGGGGTTCAGATCGTGGTCAAAGGCCAAGCCACTGCCGTTACCCTGGCGCCGAAGATAACAGGCCTTGAGAGTGGGGAAGGCGCAACCCAAGTGTTCCCGTACGGCAGGGGAGGTTCTGTACACTGGGAGCCCACAATCGTCGCTCACACGACCTTCTGGCTCAAGCCAGTCCTCCTTCAGTCCGAGCTGGTGCTAACCTCGTCGGACCTTCGCCACGTCAAGGTCACTCGCCGCGACACGACCAGCGGGCAGGAGCATGTGTGGGTGGTGGATTGCTCGCAACCCAACTCTTCCCCTGACCTCTGGCTCCGCGACGGCGACAAGATCGAAGTGCCGGAGAGGACTGACTCGGCATCCGCGGAGTAGGCGTCGGAGGCGCCCGCTAACGCACTGCCGAAACAGAGTGTTTCGAGGGTGGCACCCGATACAACCCGGCGGCTGACCTCCGCATGAAACACAGTTCCCGCTGGCAGAAATGCTTCTATTTCGCATTGGCCAGACCAATTATTCAGAGCGCTCAACGGAAGCCGGACGGCGGCCGACGTCCATGGCGGCCTTGCGGTTGGCTAAGGATTGCCTTGCTGCGCAAATTGCAACACGCTTATCCACCACGGCAAATAGTGCCCCCCCACCGAATTCCCCAATAGAGTCGGGCCTTTCCGCCCGTCCGTCCAGTGCCGGAGCAGGCTGGCATACGCATTGCTCAGCGGGTCAGAGGATGTGAATAATGGTGTGAAATGTCGTGTTGAGGGCCTCAGTTGCGCAACTGTTTTGCTGCGTCCGGCTGGCTTGGCCAGCGCTCCTTTGCGTTCAAGTCTTCCGGTGGGTTATTACCGACGAGCGCCTGGACGCCGCCGTGGGGCAGCCGGAGCGCTAGCCCCGGTCTTCACAAGAGCGGACAATTTTTGTGCTTGCGCCTGGGCGGCCGGGGTCCAGAATTGAAGCGTTGTTCAATGAGCAGTCTGTGCCCAACCCGATGGCGGAGCCGGTTAAATATTCTTGCAAATTCTTTGTTGACATCTCTCCGCCCGCGTGCTTAAGATGCCCCTAATCTGCATAATCACAGTACCTAACGCTTATGTATGGAAAGCAGAACAAACGGCGTTCCGGATTGCGGGATGCCCTCCGGCGCTTTGCCTTGATCGTATTCTGTTGTTGACATCACTCCATCCATGCGCGTAATTATTGAGAATCTGCATAATGACAACCTGTAACGTTTATGTGTGACACGAAAGAAAACCGGGGTGCCAAATTGCCGAATAAACCCCGCGGCTTTACCCTGATCGAATTGCTCGTCGTCATCGCGATCATTGCCATTCTGGCGGCGCTGCTCCTGCCGGCGCTGAGCCGGGCAAAACTCAAAGCCCAAGCCGTCCAGTGCATGAACAACCACCGACAGTTGGCCCTGGCTTGGCGCATGTACAACGACGACAACCAAGACAAGCTATTGTACGCAAGCGGCAGCGTGACCGCCGATCAGCCCGGGGTTTGGATGAGCGGCACCATGGATTTCAATGCCGGCAATGCTTCCAATTGGGATCCAAGCGTGGACATTTACAAGAGCCCAATATGGCCTTACTGCGGCAAGAACGCTGCCATTTTCAAGTGTCCGGCGGACCGCTCCTATGTCGTCGTCAACGGCGTGCAATTGCCCCGGGTCCGGACGATGGTGATGAACCTTTACCTGGGTGGGTTCGATGGCACGGACGGGAACGGCACTTTTGACGGTTCGACCTGGCGCATTTTCAAGAAGTCCACCGATCTGAACGTGCCCGCACCGGACAAGATCTTCGTTTTCCTCGACGAACGCGAGGACGCTATCAACTGGGGCAATTTCTACACCGACATGACTGGCTATCCCAAGTTGAGCGCGGCTGGCAACCCCGCGGCTTACAAGTTGGCGGACATGCCGGGGATTTACCACGGCAATGCCTGTGGATTTTCCTTTGCGGACAACCATTCCGAGATGAGAAAGTGGAAAGACCCGCGCACTTACCCGCCAATGAAGTCCGAGAGCCTGATTTTTGATGGCACCACGGAAACCTCCAGTCCACGCAACATCGACGTGGCTTGGCTGCAGGACCGTTCGACGCGTGCGCTCAAGTAGGTCAGCTTGTTCTTTACGCCGGTTTCAAACCCACAAACCAAAAGCATCCACAAACCTAAGAAAGTCCAAAACCTATGAAGAAGAATCACCAAGTACTACGTACTAGTCTGGCTGCGGTCTTGCTGTCGTGCCTGGCGGCGGCAACAGCCCGGGCGGATTATTCATCAACCGTCCTGTCGCATGCGCCACTTGCCTACTGGCAATTTGCCGAGACGGCGGCTTCGCCAGCGCCATTTAAACTGGCTAACTCCGGCAGCCTCGGCAGTACCGCAGACGCCTATGGCAATTCAGAAGTCATCAATGGGGTAGCCGGGAAAGTGAACAACGCTGTTCGGTTCAGCAATTCAGTCGGCACGGGTCATCTCGGCTCGCGCGCGGATGTTGTTTACAACGCGGCCTTAAATCCAAACGTCTTTACCGTCGAGTTTTGGGCCAACCCCAACTCGCTGAGCGGTGGTGATGCCACGGGGCTCTGCCCGCTCTCCAACTTCAACCCCAACAACTATCCCGGTGGCCGTGTCGGGTGGCTGTTCTATGTTAATACCGCCGGCACATGGAATTTCCGCATGGGCCTCAGCTCAGGATACGCGGTCAATCTCGTGGCTAGCAGTGGAGCGGCCGTACCTGGCACGTGGCAGCACATCGTCGCCACGTACGACGGTAGCACCGTCATACTCTATGCTAACGGCGTGCAGATCGGATCTGTCGCTTCGTCGGCGGCCAGCACCGGTTGGGTGCCTAACACGGGTTCTTTCCTCCGCTTTGGCGGGACACCTTTGCCGGGTGACACCGCCGCCGAGACGCCCGATGCTAATTATTACCTCCCCTGGGATCAAGCCGCGACCGTGAGCGGCAATCGTGGCTGGGATGGTTTGCTGGACGAGGTGGCCATCTACACGAACGTCTTGTCGCCCTCGACCATCGCCGCGCACTTTGCCGCCGCAGCGACTCCCGCCACCTACGGAGCGGCGATCCTGGCTGCCAACCCAGTCGGCTACTGGAATTTTGATGAGCCGGCGGTCACTACGCCCGACCCCAGCACTTTCCCAATGGCAGCCAATTCCGGCACCTTGCTCAGCGATGCGGACGGCACCAACGGCTGGGGCGCCGTGGCGGCCCAGCGTGGCCCGGGCTACTCGGGCTTCGCCGCCGGAGACAAAGCCGTGTGGTTTGACGGCATGATCGGCTCTTTTACAGTCAATGACGCTCCCGGCCTGCATTTCAGCGGCCAAATCACTCTGGCGGCTTGGGTCAAGCCCCTCGCTGATAACTACAAACACGACATTATTCAGCACGGCTTTGACGGCATCGGCCAGGAAACCTTCCTGCGTCTCTCGCGTGGCTACGGCTCCTCCGGCTACGGGTCCGGCAACTATTACGAAGTCGGAACCACTGAAGGAGAACAAAATGATGGTTGGTATGATTCGGTTCTGGTCCCGGTTCCGCTGGGTGACATTGGCAACTGGGTTTTTCTGGCCGGAACGTTTGATGGGGCGAACTGGAATCTTTATCGCAACGGCGTGCTGGTGGGATCAATCCCGAGATATACGAACCCTGCCTCTGGCGACCAAGACAACGGTGCCATTGACGTGACCAACACTTGGACCATCGGTTCGCGGGCGCTCCCATCCGCGGAGGACGGCAACCGGTTTGCCGGTTCGGTGGCCGAACCGGCCATATTCAGCACCACGCTCGCGGGGGCGGATATTTTGGCCCTTTACCAGGCCGCCAAAGTCCCGCCGGTCATCACGCAGGCCCCCCAGAATCCCGGCACCGTCTTCAACGGCTCTACCGTTTCCTTCTCCGTGTGGGCCGAAGGTAATCCTACCCTGACCTACATGTGGACCACTAATGGCGTTCCGACCGGTGTGACCACAACGAACTACTCGATCAGCAACATCCCCGTGGGAACCTTCACCATCGGCGTCACCGTTGCGAACCCCTACGGGACGAACAGTGCTTCGGTCACCTTCGCCTCGGTGGCCGCCCCGCCCTCAATCGTTACACCAATCGCTCCGACTTGGCGCTTCGTGGGTTATCCTTTTACCCTCTCTGTCGGTGCGGGAGGCAGCGCCCCGCTCACTTACTATTGGTTGCTGGGCAGCACAGTTGTCCAGGCGGGTCCTTCCTCAACCTACACTGCCGTCGCCAGCCTGGCCAATGGCGGCAATTATTCAGTCATCGTCAGCAACCTCACCGGGATGAATGCCACCAGCGGGCCGGTCACAGTTACCGTGAATCCTGTGCCTGCTGGTTATCCCAGTGCGGTGATCGGCAGCGGGCCGATCGCTTACTGGCGCCTGGGAGAACCCATCGGCAGCACGGTGGCGCATGACGGCATCGCTGGGAACGATGGCACTTACTACCTTACGACGCTGGGAGTTCCCGGCTATTCGCCCACTGATCCGGACACCGCAGCCAGCTTCAGCGGCGTCAACAGCTATGTCGGCAACATCAGCGGCACGGCCATCAACTTCACGGGACATGCCAGCTTCACCCTGGAAGCGTGGGTCAATGCGCCCGCCGGCCTCAGCGACGAGTCCTCGATCATCGCCAAAGGCATCAGCACCGGCGGCGGTGCCACCACCCGCACCGAACAGTTTTCCCTCGACGTTGCAGCAGGAGTCTATCGCTTCTTCACCACCCACAACAACACGGTCTATGCAGCCAGTGCCACAGATGGTCCCAATGGCACATGGCAGCATGTCGTCGGGGTTTACGATGACGTCGGGGCGAATATGTATATCTACGTCAACGGCGTGCAAGAGTTCCAAAACCCCACACCCGCGGTAGGGTTGAATAATACCACCAGTGCGG
>Ga0224558_1004009_pt1 | contig 11773 bp, 10 predicted proteins | sample 714S32024metaG_FD_180682 | JGI IMG/M metagenome (GOLD analysis project Ga0224558, IMG submission 180682) | Peat soil microbial communities from Stordalen Mire, Sweden - 717 S3 20-24 | ecosystem: Environmental > Terrestrial > Soil > Wetlands > Peat | place: Sweden: Norrbotten County, Stordalen... | reverse complement strand
CTTGCAGAATCTTGGAAAGAAAACTCTCAGGCGCGTCTGTGGCTTGGGCCAGCGCTGGCAGCAGCGCGCGCTCATGGGCGGGCAACGTGGCCATGTGGATCATGACGCGCACCGCATAGTCGGCAGCCCGCGTTAACTGCATGGAAGAACCGGATCGCTCCATCGGCAAGCTCACTCTATGAATTCTACGGTATGACCTGGGAGGATCGGTCCTGTTCCATCACGATTTCAAGATCAGCAGCCAGTGGGCAGCCCGTGCATTGGGCGGTTTTGCGGCAATGGGACTTGCCGACGGCAACCGTAAGAGCGTGAAACTCGTTGTAGAGCCGTGCATGGTTTTCCGGGGCGTCGGAGGCGAAGGCCTGGCGAGTGAGTTCAGCCATGGATTCATATCCCTTGCGATTGTGGCCGGGCGGGGGCGCGAGAAGCCGATGCCGCTCGCTGATGCGTCGCAGGTACTCGTCTGCGACAGGAACTGGATGTCCGAGGGCGTAGAGCAGAATGGCATCGGCGGTCTCCGGTCCAACGCCGGGCAGGGCCAGCAGACGGGTGCGCAAGGCAGCCGTGGAACCGGCGGCGAGCTTGTCCAGCGAACCGGAAAACTCCTCATCCAACATGGAGACAAAAGCCTTTAGCGCGGGCGTCTTGCGGGTGGTGAAGCCGGAGGGTTTAATGTTGCGAGCAAGCTCTTCAAGTGAGAGCAAGCGCAGGCCGTCCACGGTCAGGGCGTTCGCCGTGCGCAGGTTGGCCAGCGAGTGCTCGACGGTCTTCCATGCGGTGTTTTGGGTAAGGTAAGCGCCGAGAATGACCTCAAAGCGGGTTTTGGCAGGCCACCAGTGCTGAGGGCCATATGCCACGGCGAGCTTGTCGTGCATTCGGCGCAGCCGCTCGGCGGGGGTGAGAGGACTTGAAACAGAATTGTGGCGGGCTGAGGTCACGGCTGGTTTTAGGATAAAGGCTGGGGCGCGAAGCAGGTGACGGGGCTCTTTTGCGGTAACCCAATTTGTCTTTTCCGTGAGGAACTATTCCCTCGGGGGCTAAACAGGCTGCGGAAAAAGGCACCGAAATAGACTGTTCGTGAAGGACGGTTTGACAGGGGCTAAAGCCCGCGTCTTTACTTTGTGGCGGTTACGGCACGACTGAAGTCGTGCCCTGACACAAAACCTGGCCACATTGGAGCTCTTCCGCAGCCTGTTAAGCCCGTACCCTTCAAAACATCAGGCTGTCCAGAGATTTCCAGATGAGACCAAATATGGAGGCGAAGATGAAGAGTTACACGGAATATCTGGTAATGGAAACGAAAAAACTGCGGGAGATGGTACACATTACAGACGAGGTGGAGCGGATTGTGGAGCGCAGCGGGGTGAAGGATGGGTTGTGCTTTGTCTCGCCGATGCACATTACGGCTGCCGTTTACGTGAATGATCTGGAGGGCGGCCTGATCGAGGATATCGGCGCGTGGCTGGAGAAGCTTGCTCCGGCGCGGCCCGACTACAAGCATCACCGGACCGGAGAAACCAACGGCGATGCGCATTTGAAGTCGCTGCTGCTGCACCACGAAACCACGCTGCCAGTCACTGGCGGCCGGCTGGACCTGGGAACCTGGCAGAGAGTCTTCTATGCCGAGTTCGATGGCCAGCGCCGGAAGCGGGTTATTGTGAAGGTGCTGGGGGTGGAGTAGCGGGGGTAGAGCGGAACCACAGTAGGTGTAGCCTCATTAATTCCACGAAGGTCGCCGCTCCCTGTTGGTCGCGTCGACTTGAGCGCTTTGGTTCCGGGATACAGCAACTGTGGTTTCGCTTTAGCCGCGCTTCGCGCGTGTTAGCGGAGTTAGAAGAACTGCTGGCTAACTCCGCTTGGTCAGCGCATCGACTTGCTACCTTGCGTGGGCGCATCGCCATCGGTGATCTTGCGCCACGGCCCTGTCGGATTCGGAGCTTCCGGCGTGGCGAGATTGATCTTGGTGCGCGGCAGCACGACCAGATCGACGCGGCGATTCTCACTGCGGCCTTCGGTCGTGTCATTGCTGGCCACGGGATGAAACTCGGCATAGCCGGCGGCGGAAATGCGTTCGGGCGCGATGGTCTTCAGACCGAGAAAAATGCGGGCGATGCGGGTGGCGCGTGCCGAGGAAAGCTCCCAGTTGGAGTCGAATTCCGCAGTGTGAATGGGGATGTTGTCGGTGTGGCCCTCGATGCGCAGATCGTAGGGCGTTTTACCGAGCGCCGCTGCAATTTGGCGTAGCGTGGGCAGGGTTTCTGGCTTGGGCATGGCCGAGCCGGAGTTGAAAAAGCCAGCCTCGCGCAGGCTGATGACCAGCCCATCGCGGCCCATTTGAATCGAGACGGTATGCGTGGCGACCTGGTTCGAGAGAGTCTGAGTCAGCTCACGGCGAATGTTGTTCAAGTCATCCTTGACCCTGGCCGGCGACATCACATCCTCTCCCATGACGACATTCATGGGGATGGGGGGTTGGTCCGTGCCCGCTGCCCCGCTTTTCGTCGGTTTGCTGGCCACGCTGGAAAAAATGCCCAGGGCGCGGAAGGCGTTGTCGACGGCTTCCGTCACCTGCACCTGCTTTTTCTGATCGGCCTTGGCAAAGGCAAACAGAACCACGAAGAGACCGAAGAGCAGGGTCATGAAGTCAGCGTAGGAAACCAGCCAGCGATCCCGGCTGATGTTGCTCTTGCGCCGCTCGCGCCTCATGCCGCGCTCTCCTTCTGCTCTTTCTGATTCCGTTGAGCGTTGTTCAAAAAGCCGCTCAGCTTGATTTCGAGCATGCGTGGATTTATGCCTTCGAGGATGGAAATCACGCCCTCCAGCATCATTTCGCGGCGCTGCTGGTTGTCGCGTATGTGAATGCGCATCTTGCCGGCGAAGGGCAGGAAGAAGAGATTGGCGATGCCGACTCCATAGATGGTGGCCACGAAAGCCACGGCGATGCCTTTGCCTACTTCCTGAATGTTGTCCAAGTGCTGCATCACCTGAATCAGCCCCAACACTGCGCCCAGAATGCCAATCGTAGGCGAGAATCCTCCGGCCGCCTCGAAGACGGCAGGAAACCGTTCTTCGCCTTCCGCCGTGCAATCCAGGCTGACCTGCATGATCTTGCGCAATTCGGCTGGCTCGGTGCCATCGACGGCCAGCATGAGCGCCTGCTTGAGAAACGGATCCTGAATGGTTTGCATATCGCTGTCCAGCGAGACAACGCCATTGCGCCGGGCCTTGTTGGCGAAGGTAACCAGCAGGCGGACGAGCTGATCGTTGTGCTTGCGGGGCGCGGAAAAAATATGCGCCAGAGCGCCGAATGCAGCCAGCACCGTGGGGATCGGGAACTGGGCAAACACCGCGCCCATGGTGCCGCCAAAGACGATTAGGGCCGCGGTCGGCTGCAGAATCTGGCCGACGTTGCCACCTTCGATCAGCAATCCGGCCACGATGCCTGCGATGGCGAGGATTACTCCGCCAATACTACCCTTATCCATGTGAAACCCCTTGATAACTCATGCGTGGAGAACGGATTTTATCTTTTTGGAAAATCCGATGGGGAGTTGCGCTGTCCGGAAACATCCAGACTGGTCAGCGAAACGATTTTCTGCTGATCGCCATAGTTAGGTAGCCGCCTGGCCAGAGAGGCCAGTAGGCGCGCGCGGTAGGCGATGATCCGCTCTACGACTTCATTGCAGTCCTCGCGTACGATCAGTTTTTCTCCATTGATCAGGGTCAGCATGGTGTCCGGCGATGCCTCGGCGGTCTTAATCAGATCGCTATTAAGCACAATCGGTCTGCCATTGAGGCGGGTTAGTTCGATCATGGCCGTAAAGCTCCTTTGTTGTGGTTATCGGCGGGAAAAGGCAAACTCTGAAAGATTAAAGCTGAAATGTGCGGAAGTGTCCTCATTGGGACACAAAAGCGGGGGCAATAAAGTCTCCTATGCCCACGCCGAAGAAGGGGCAAGATGCAGCGCGAATCAAACCGGCCGCAGCTTCCAAAGGTACACAAAAAAAGGAAGCGCGTCCGGGGAGAGGGTCGCAAATCCATGCATCCAACAAGGAGAATCCCATGTCCCTGGGTGTCTTGAATAACCTCTCCGCTATTACTGCGGCGAATAACCTGAACAAGACCAGCAACAGTTTGTCGACGGTCTTGAATCAACTGTCTTCCGGATCAAAGATCAACTCCGGCGCGGACGACGCAGCCGGACTTTCCCTGGTGGATGGCCTGGAGGCCAACGCGACCGCTCTCTCCCAGTCGGAAACCAACGCGAGTGAAGGCGTGGGCCTGCTGACCGTGGCCGACGGCGCTCTTTCGCAAGTGACAAGCCTGCTTAACCGGGCCGTTTCGCTGGCTACCGAAGCCTCGAACAGCACCCTCAACGCCGCACAGGATACGGCCGCCAATGAAGAGTATCAGTCGATCCTGTCAGAAATCTCCAACATCGGCTCGACGACCACCTACAACGACAAGGCGGTTTTCGGCTCAACAACCGATATCTACACTGGCGACTCTTCGACGGCCGGCGCATCGATCGATGTACTGTCGATCAGCGGTCTGAATGCGACCACGACCGGAGACACCGTTGGCGATGCCAGCGGCACCATGGCCTACTCCGCCGGAACCGCGGCGACTGCGGCGGGCGTAACGGAGACCTACTCCCTCACCGCCACCACCGACACGGCGACCACCGCGGCCACAGCTGTTCCCACCGCGATCTCCTACACGACCGATGCAGGTACTACGGCCTCGTATACGCTCACCGGCCTTACCGCTGGTACCAGCACGATCAACGACGTCGTAAATTCGATTAACAAAGGGACTTCCACCACGGGCGTTACGGCCTCCTATAGCGCCACCACAGGGAAGCTGGTTCTCACGGGAGCGGGCGATTCAGCCGCCTCGCTGACTGGTAGTATCACGACTGCTAACACGACTACTTCACCCACTGGCGTGTCGGCAACGACCGCCGCAGTCGCCGGAACCACCGCAACGATGAGCTACACGGCTTCGGCAGGCATCGACTTGTCCGCCACGAAGCTGGATAACGCCACAGACGCGAAATCCGCGCTGACTGCCCTGAACACGGCCATCAGCGATGTGGCGGCCCAGGACGGGTACATTGGCGCCCAGATCAACACGCTGAACTCGGTCAGTACCGTGCTCAGCACGCAGTCTGAGAACGTAACCTCAGCGCAGAACGCGGTGCAGGCTACCGACTACGCGTCGGCCACTTCCGAAATGTCCAAGTACGAGATCCTGGACCAGACGGGCATCGCGGCCCTTGCCCAGGCCAACAGCGTCCAGCAGGAAGTAACCAAGCTGCTGCAATAATCCAATCGGCCTAAAAGCCGCCAACCGAAGAAGGGCGTCCGCAGGGCGCCCTTCTTTTTGCATTGTCAAGGCTTTGAAAGGGCACGAAACGATGGCATCATCAAAACAAAAGCTATAAAATCCATCGAGCCACATGAAAAAGATCCAAGGAGATTGCAAGTCTTGCCGCAGAGGATTGCAGATGATTTCGCTTGAGCGGCGCACCATCAAAAAGGAGGCTGCACTCCAGTCTGCTCGCACAGACAGAACTCACCCCCTCCCCCCCCATACCCATCGGGGGTATACGGTTTGGCCTTGATCCGCTGAAATCTTTCTTCTGTTGTAGCTTCGGCACGACTGAAGTCGTGCCCTGACACAATCCAAAGCGTGAAGATGATTTTGCGAGCGCTCCATCGATAGAAAATATTCCACCTTCCTTCACGGGCATCCACATTCCTCCTATTGATCCGGCGATTAAATACTGTCAGGGTGCCCCACCCATTTCCGCGTCTTTTGCGGAAATGGGTGGGAGACAGTGTCACTGTTTTCTTGCCGAATCAATAAACTAAAGCCGAGTTCTTTTACGCCGATGAAAACCGTGAGAGCGAAGGGTATTCCGGCCGAAGTTTATGAGAATTTTCCTATTTATTGCGGCATCGGGACGGTTCTTCGGCTGCATGAGCCGCTGGTGGAGGAATCAATGAGCGTAGGGATAAGTTTCGGGTCGCCGACCAGCGGAGATGGTTTCAACGTGAGTGCAACAGTCTCCGAGATCGTGGCCAATCTGCAAAATGTGGAGACGCCTTGGAAGAACCAGTTGGCGACGCTGGAGAGCCAGGACACGGTCATCTCCAGTCTTGGCACCTTGCTCTCGAAGCTTTCGACAGACATGACCAATCTGACCGAGGCGAAGGGCGTGCTGGCGGAGAAGGCGGGTTCCAGTTCCAATAGCAGCGTGCTGGAGTTGACCGCCGCTTCCAGTTCGGCCGTGGCGGGCACCCACACGGTTCTGGTGAACTCGCTGGCCGCGACCTCCTCGGGTTACTTGACGGAGGTTTCCAGCGCCTCGGATACGCTCTCTGGATCGATTGTCATCAGGGTCGGCTCCAGCGGCACGGCGCATACCATCACTCTGGATTCTACGGATGACACGCTCTCCGGCCTGTCCTCGGCGATCAATTCAGCCGGGATCGGAGTGACTGCTGCCGTGCTGACGGATTCCACCGGCTCGCGGTTGAGCTTGGTTTCGGGCACCTCGGGTGCAGGCGGCAATATCTACATTTCCGGCACAAGTCCAGACAAGGGGTCCAGTACAACTTCAGGCATCACAGACACCACCAAGAGCACTGCTTTGAGCTTCACAACTTCCACGGCTGGCGCTGATGGCTCCATCACGGTGGACGGTGTCGATCTGAAAACCTCCTCGAATACGGTGAGTGATCTGATTCCCGGCGTGACCTTTGACCTGCTGTCCAGCTCGACGACTGCGGTGCAGGTGGTGATTGCCAATTACAACACTGGAGTGGAGAGCAGTGTTGAGGTCCTGGTGAGCGACTACAACGCGCTGGTCGGCGCCATCAATACACAGGAGGGGAACGATAGCTCAGGCAATGCCGAGCCGCTCTATGGATCTCCCACGCTGACCATGCTGCAGCAGGATATTCTGGGAGGCGCCAACACGACCAATCCCAACGGCTATCTGACGGCGGTTTCGACGACGACCGGCACGACGCTTTCCGGCTCGATTGTCATCCAGACGGCTGGCGGCTTTCTCTTGGATGACCACGTTACAGCGGGTTCCAACGCCGATACTTCAAAAGGTACCAGTGCGGTGACTTCCAGCGCCACGCTGACCGGCAACGAAGCTGATACGCTGAGTGGCTCGCTCGTCATCCAGGTGGGTTCGAGCGGCACGGCGCATACCATCACGCTGGATTCTTCGGACAATACGCTCTCCGGGCTGGCCAGCGCCATCAATGCCAGCACGAAGCTTAGCGCCACGGTTACGACAGGCACGGATGCTTCGGGAAGCACCAGCGCGACAACTTCCACGGCCACGCTGACGGCCAACGCCGGCGCTGTGCTTTCCGGCACACTCCAGGTTCTTGCGGGGACGGGCACGGCGGAAAATATTGTCATTGGCGCGGAGCCGAGCACCGGCGCGGCGGCCAATACAATTTACACGGGGAGCGGCGTGAATACGCTCTCCGGGCTGGCCGACACGATTAACAACGATACAAGCCTCGGACTCACGGCTGCGGTGACGACCGCCACGGACGGTTCGCAGACCCTGACGCTGACCTCTGGAACAAGCGGCAGCGCCGGAACATTGACGGTGACGCCTACATTGACTGCCAGCATCGGGGTCACGGCTGCCGTGACGACCACGGATGGCAAATCGACGCTGACGCTGACCTCCGGCACTTCGGGCAAAAACGGAAGCTTGACGGTGACCAATAGCATCCGTGATACCAGTGCGCAGACCATCAGCGTTCCGACAACCTCTGGGGAGAGCTCGATTGACGGTCTGGCCTCGGCGATCAACGCGGCCGACATGGGAGTGACGGCGTCGGTGGTGACCAGCAGCGGCAAATCAACCCTGACGCTGGCCTCGCAAACCAGCGGATCGACGGGAGCGCTGACCGTAACTTCCGCCGTCACCGCCACCAGCGACACGGCCCTGAGCGCTTCGGTCACGGCGGGCTCGAAATCGGTGACCTCCAGCGCCACGCTGACCACGATTAACGCTTCGGGCGATACGCTTTCTGGCTCCATCGTCATCAAGGTGGGCTCGAGCGGCAAGGCGCATACCATTACGCTGGATTCCTCGGACGATACGCTTTCCGGTCTGGCCAGTGCGATCAACTCGGCCGGTATCGGGGTCACGGCCACCGTGGACACCGACGGGACAACCCTGACGCTGACCTCGGGCACCTCGGGCACGGCTGGAAGCCTGAGTGTGACCTCCAGCATTCTGGACACGACCAATACCAGTAAATCGGCGCTGGCCTATACCAACTCGTCGGATATCGGCAGCCTGAGTGCGCTGGGCGTTACCGTCAACAGCGATGGAACCCTTTCATTGGACGAGACCACTCTGGATTCCGTGCTGAACTCGGACTATAGCTCCGTTTCGGGCTTCTTCCAGAATGCCGACAGTTGGGGCGCAACTTTTTCCACCATGCTTACCAACGCCGGCACCAGCTCGAAAACCGGGATTTTGAAGCTGGCGGAGACCTCCAACAGTAGCACTGAATCTTCCCTGAATAAGGATATAAGCAGGGAAGAAAGCCTGATTTCGTCGGAGAGGGTGAGTTTGACGACGGAACTGAACAGCGCCAACGAGGTTATGCAGGAGATTCCTAGCAAGATAGACGAAATCAACGAGCTTTACTCGGCAATCAGCGGCTATAACTCAAGCAGCAGTTAACCAAGGAGTGCTATTGCAATGGGCATTTATCAGGAACATGCACTGGACGGCGCTTCGGCGGTTGATTTGGTCGTGGCGCTCTATGACGGAATCATCCGCTTTCTTTATGTGGCCAGTACGGCCGTAGATCGCGAAGATGAAAAAGGGCGGCGCATTGCCGTTAAGCGGGCTCTGGACATCATTATCCATTTACAAGCGCGTCTGCGCATGGATGTGGGCGGGCGGCCCGCGCAGGTGCTCAGCGAATTCTACGCATCGGTCTTTGCGCAGATTCTGCAGGCTTCGCAGTCGGCCTCGCGGCAGAAATTCGAACACGCGATCGAGTGTGTGAAGAATGTGCGCAATGCCTGGCGCGAGGTGGCCAAGGATCCGGAGGCGAATACAGACTTGCGCCGCATTGGAGCAGGGACGCAGGGGCCTCGGCAGGGCGTTTCAGAAGACGCGGATACTGCGGTTGTAGCGCACTGGACGGCTTGACGACGGTTGATCAGCGTTGTTTGCAGCATTTTCACTTCTACTCTCTACGGAAACCGGAATGTTGAGTGGCTTTTTCCTCAATAAAAAACCGTCTTCCATACTGTTGCGATGTAAACATGTGAAGTGAAAATGCTCTAGTTCAGCCGTCGCCTCATCCGGTGACGGTCAGTTCCTCTTCCAGTTGCTGCTTCTGATAGAGACCGGCGTAGTAGCCGTTCAGGGCGAGCAACTCATCGTGCCGGCCCAATTCGACGATCCTACCGTCGTGCAGCACGGCAATCTGGTCGGCATGGCGCACGGTCGAGACGCGATGGGAGATGAGAATGGTGGTTGAGGTTGTGGTGTAGCTGCGCAGCCCGCTCAGAATGCGCTCTTCCGTGTAGGTATCCACGCTGGCCAGCGCGTCGTCGAGGATGAGAATGGACGGTCGGCGCAGTAGCGCCCGGGCGATGGCCGCACGTTGTTTTTGCCCACCGGAAAGCGTGGTGCCTCTCTCGCCCACAATGGTCTCAAAGCCCTGCGGAAACTCTTCGAACTCCTTGCGAATATGTGCGGCCTCGGCTGCGGCGATCATCTCTTCCGGGCTGGCATGGGGCGCGCCAAAGACGAGGTTTTCGCGGATCGTCTCACTGAAAAGGAAGGTTTCCTGGGGAACCATGCCGATGTTACCGCGCAACACGGCCAAGGGATAGTCGCGCACCTCGCGGCCGTCGACCAGAAGCGAGCCCGCAGGTGCTTCGTAGAGTCGGGAAATCAGGTTGACCAGCGTGGTTTTGCCCGAGCCGGTCGGTCCGACGATGGCCAGGCTTGAGCCAGCAGGAATCTTCAGCGAGATGCCGCGCAGCACAGGGGTCCCCACGGACGGGTCTTTGTCTGTGGGGTGGAGCACCGGCGCGCCGTTGTAGCTGAAATTCAAATCACGAAATTCAATTTCGCCGCGCAGCACGGTGTCAGCTTGGATCGTGGGGTCGGCGGCGCTGTCGTCGATGACCGGCTCGGCGCGCAGCAACTCGTCAATGCGCTGCACCGAGGCCGTACCGCGCTGGAAGATGTTTACCACCCAGCCGATCGCAATGATGGGAAAGGTGAGCATGACCATATAGGTATTGAAGGCCACGAATTGCCCGACGCTGATGCGATGGGCGATCACCAGGTGGCCGCCGGCCAGTAGGGTGATGACCATGGAGATGCCGAGGATGCACTCGAGCGTGGGCCACAACATGCCCATGATCTGAACCAACCGCAGGGAGCGGGCTATGTACTGAAGATTGAGCTTCTCGAAGAGGTTGATCTGGGATTTTTCGCGGGCAAAGGCACGCACCAGCCGCGCGCCGGAGTAGTTCTCCTGCGCCTGCGAGCTGATCTCGGAAAAGCTGGCCTGGATGCGTTCGAAGCGGTCATGAATCCGGCTGCCGAAGTATTGCACGAGGATGCTGGCCAGGGGCATGGGCGCCCACGCGACCAGAGTGAGCCAGGGACTGATGCGCAGCAGGAAAAACAGCGCGCCCACGGTGAAGAAGACCGTGTTGGCGCTGTACATCAGGGCGGGGCCGAGCAACATGCGCACGGCGCTCAGATCGTTCGTCATCCGGGCCATGATGTCGCCGGTGCGATAGCGCTGATAGAAGTCCGTGTCCTGCTTTTCCAGCTTGCGGAACAGGTCGTTACGCAGATCGTACTCGATTTCCCGCGAGATGCCGATGAGAACCCAGCGCTGGGAGTAGAGAAAGACGCCTTTGATGAGGGCGATCAAAACCAGCAGGCAGGCGAAGATCAGAACCTTGCTGCCGGTGCTTCCGTGGCTTAACGCATCGACGAACCCCTGCAAGGCCTTGGGATGAATCGCCCAATGGCCGCCAATGCCATCAATGGCCATCTGTAGAACCTGGGGAAAGAGCACCCAGAGGGCGTTGGCGGCAATGCAGGAGAGCGTACCCCACAGGTATCCCCAGCGGTAGCGGCGCATATAAGCGAAGAGTGGGCGCAGATCGCGAAACATATTTTCATTGTACGGGGACGGGGCGTGGATCGTGGGCCGCAGGTGGCGAAGCGGTTGAATTGTAAGCTGGATGCTAGAGCATTTTCGCTTCACATCTTTACATCAGAAAAGCATGGAAGGTGGCTTTTTCTTGAGGAAAAAGCCACTCAGCAGCATGGATTCTGTAAACACCAGAATCGAAAATGCTGTAGAGATCAGAAGCCAACGTAGCATCGAAAATCGGCCAACGGCATCGGCTTTGCGAATAGATCGCCCTGCGCATAGTCGCATCCCGCCTGACACAGTAAATTGCGCTGCTCCTCGGTTTCAACGCCTTCGGCGATGGCTTTCATGCCCAATTTGTGCGCCATGGTAATCATCAGATCAACAATGACTCGATTCTTCGGCTTGGCGGCCAAATCGCACATATAGGTGCGGTCGATCTTGAGATAGTCGATATCGTATTCTCTGAGGTACGATATTGCTGAATTTCCAGCGCCAAAATTATGAAGGCTAATCTGCACGCCAGCTGCGTGAAGAGATTGCAGCGCATCGATCACCGCCGGTTGAACGCCAAGCAA
>Ga0224558_1004007_pt1 | contig 11780 bp, 11 predicted proteins | sample 714S32024metaG_FD_180682 | JGI IMG/M metagenome (GOLD analysis project Ga0224558, IMG submission 180682) | Peat soil microbial communities from Stordalen Mire, Sweden - 717 S3 20-24 | ecosystem: Environmental > Terrestrial > Soil > Wetlands > Peat | place: Sweden: Norrbotten County, Stordalen... | reverse complement strand
TATACCTCTATTATAAGGGATTTTTCTTTAAAATACAAGGTTTATATCATAATATGTTCAATTATCTTCAGTTATCGCGGGTACACTATGCTTGACAACCGGAATCCAATTTAATGCAACGCCAGTGACTTGCCTTATAACTATATCTAAGTCTGAAACTTTAAACTCCACTCTTTCTGGTTTAATAATTACACCTTTGAGTTCTACTATTGCTCCACATTTACAAGGTTCGTTATTTAAATCCCTAATAAATGCCTCAACTAATTCATTTATATTTACAGTTGAATTATATAAATATAATGATACAATCTTGTCAATAAACATATTTATATATTCTGGTTTTATGTCTATCTTTTCTTTATATACCTTAATGTCCTGATCATTTTCTAGCAGTTTTTGAAGTGTTAATCTAGCATCGGTCCAGTCTTTCTTTTGTATATAGTTACCCTGGGCACCTGAGTACTTAGACCCTTGTTCAGTATATTCAAAATCGTTTATTATCCACTGGAACTGTTGTGATATACGATAGCTTAAACCTTGATTAAGTTGTTCATCAATTAGATAGATTATTTTAGCAACAAGCTCTTTTAAATTACTTCTTAAATCATTCTCATTTAACATTTTAATAACACTCCCACGTGGCGATTATTCCATCATGGCATATAGACCGATTTGAGGAAGAATTTCCTAAAAATTATTCTGAGTATTAAGAACTCATCCATAATTACAGCCATCTAATAGTATTATTTTTGTCTATATATAGTATAAAAACTTTTTTTGCATGATATATTTTATACTTAATTATATGTCCCCCGACAAACCAAAAACAGTCCAGACTTTTATTGAAACAAGTCTAGACTTTTAATAACATATTCTAAACTTTTATTGAAAACTACACATTTTGTTTTTTAGATATCCAAATTGCGGACTTCCCGGGCGTGGGCCTGGATGAACTCACGGCGGGGCTCTACCCGCTCACCCATCAGCACGGTGAAGATCTGCTCGGCCGCTTCGGCATCATCCAGGTTCACCTGGAGCATGGTACGCTGGTCAGGGTTCATGGTGGTCTCCCATAATTCGACAGCGTCCATCTCGCCCAGGCCCTTGAAGCGATTGATGCTGACGTGGTCTGTCTTCCACCTGCCCAGCAGCTTCTCCAGCTCGTGGTCGTCATAGACGTACTGTTGGGTCTTCCCCTTCTGCACCTTGTACAGGGGCGGCTGGGCGATGTAGACGTAGCCCGCCTCGATCAGTTGCCGCATGTAGCGGTAGAAGAAGGTCAGCAGCAGGGTGCGGATGTGAGAACCGTCCACGTCCGCATCGCTCATAATCACAATGTGGTGATAGCGCGCCCTGTTCAGATCGAACTCGTCCATAATGCCGGTGCCCACGGCGGTGATGATGTTCTTGATCTCCTCATTGGTCAGCAGCTTGTCCAGCCTGGCCTTCTCGGCATTGATGATCTTGCCCCGCAGGGGCAAGATTGCCTGGTACCTGGGATTGCGCCCCTGCTTGGCAGAGCCCCCGGCGGAATCCCCCTCGACGATATACAGTTCGCATTCCTCCGCCCGCTTGGAGGCGCAGTCGGCCAGTTTGCCGGGCAGTGCCCCATGGTCGAGGGCGCTCTTGCGCCTGGTCAGTTCCCGGGCTTTACGCGCCGCCTGCCGGGCCTGGGCGGCTTTGACCGTCTTGTCGGCAATCAGCCGCGCCTGACCGGGATTCTCTTCGAAGAAGTTGGTCAGGAACTCGGTGATCACGGAGTCCACGATCCCCCGGACCTCGCTGTTGCCCAGCTTGGTCTTGGTCTGCCCCTCGAACTGGGGGTCCTTCAGCTTGATACTGAGAACGGCGATCAGGCCCTCGCGGGTATCCTCCCCGGTAATGTTCTCCTCGTTCTCTTTGAGAAAGCCGAAGCGCCGGGCATAATCGTTGACTACCCGGGTCAGGGCAGTTTTGAATCCGGTCTCGTGGGTGCCGCCCTCCTGGGTGTGGATGTTGTTGGCAAAGGAAAAGATGTTCTCGGTGTAGCCGGTGTGGTACTGCAGGGACAACTCGACAACCACCCCGTCCTTGGTTTCGGACAGGAAGAGGGGCTCAGACGTCAGCACATCCTTGTTTTTGTTCAGGCTGCGCACGAAATCGGCGATGCCGCCCTCGTGATGGAAGACGGTCTCCTTGTCCTCCGCACCCTCGTCGATCAGGACGAAACGCAGGCCCTTGTTCAGATAAGAAAGGTCGCGAACCCGCGAGGAGATGACCTCCATGCTGAAATCCCGGACGGGAAAAATCTGGCTGTCCGGCATGAAGTGAACGGAGGTGCCGGTCTCGTTGGTGTCACCGATCTCCCTGAGAGGGGTCTTGATGCGGCCCCGCTCGTAACGCTGAGTGTAGCACTTGCCGTCGCGGCAGATCTCGATCTGCAGCCAACGGGCCAGGGCGTTCACCACCGACAGGCCGACACCGTGCAGCCCACCGGAAATCTCGTACCCGTCACCCCCGAATTTGCCGCCTGCATGCAGCAGGGTCAGGGCTGCCTCCACCGCCGGACGCCCGGTCTGGGGGTGGATATCGACCGGGATGCCCCGTCCGTTGTCGCTTACAGTGACGCTGCCGTCGCTGTGCAGCCGGACTAAGATATTATCGCAGAAGCCCGCCATGGCTTCGTCCACGCTGTTGTCGATCAACTCGAAGACCAGTTGGTGCAAGCCTCTGGGCCCCGTGGTGCCGATGTACATGCCAGGCCGGCGCCTGACCGCATCCATTCCCTCCAGCACTTCTATCTGGCTGGCATCATATTTACTTCCGTTCTTGTGGTTGTTCTCTTCGGACATCAACATCCTCCAGGCCGATCATATTTGGTAATTGGTGTGCAACCATTTATTTCTTATTATAGCATAGATCTAACACCTGGCACTAAAGGCGCCGGCATTAAGTAATTTTAAGTTTTTTCAGCAATTCCGCCACAGCATGCAAGACCGCCAGGCCACCTAGGGGGACACTTCTCTTCGAGAAATGTCCCCAAGCCTTAAACAACAGCTTCCTGGAGCAGCGAGCGCTTCAACAGGGTGGCGGCGGAGATCGGCGACAGATAGATGCGGTTGCTGGTGATAATAATACTCTTCTCGCGCTCCCGCTTGCCTATATGAACCACCATCTTCTCATCCGCTGCAAAACCCAGGAACTCCCGGGTGGATTCCCGTTTGGTGGTCTCCAGGTCCAGGATGGCTACCAGTTCTTCCAGAGACACCGCCGTGTAGCCGCCGATATGTAGGAACATGGCTGTTACCTCCTCCTAGTATTTGGTATTTAGTGATCGGTCATTGAATGCATGTTCCGGGTGTTGGCCTATTATTTTCAACCACCGGAGGCTATTGCCCGGAACAAGTCGATCTCCGGTGTCAATTGCCCGGCAGGCACCTCTCCCTGGCCGATGAAGGATGCGGTGGTGGCGATCACCTGGCGGCACTGGGCCATCTCTTGGAGCACCTTTTCCCTATGGATCGCATCCAGCTCCGAAAACACATCATCCAGCAGCAGCAATGGTTCTGAGGCCACGCTACTCAGCAGCCGGCTCTGGCCCAGCTTTAGGGACAAGGCAATCAGCCGCTGCTCACCCTGGGAGCAGTAGACCTGCGCTTCATGCCCATTGAGAAAGAACCGCAGGTCGTCCCGGTGCGGTCCCGTGGTGGTCATACGCATTCGTTCATCCAGGCTTTTTCGCCGCTCCAGGGCTTCCCGGAATGCCTGACGGCAGAAATCCTCGCCATCCTCTTCAGGGTGGGGAGGGATCGCCTGGGAGACATAGGCGCCATCCAGGGCGCCGCTGTAGCTCAGGGAGGCGAAGGCCTCCCTGCTCAGTCCCAGCAACGTCTTAAGCACAACCAGCCTCCGGCTGATGATCCGGGCGCCCACGGTTACCAACTGCTCGTCCCAGGGCGTCAGCTCCGCCCGCTGATAAATACCCTGGCGCAGTAGATTGTTGCGCTGATTAAGAATACCACCGTAGTCATGCATGTCTGTGGCATGCTGGGGTCTGACCTGCGTCACCACCAGGTCTAAAAATCGCCGCCTCAGAACAGGCGCTCCCTGAATCAACAATAAATCTGCCGGGGAGAAAATCACCACCGGCAGGCAGGCTGCGCAGGCTCCAGGCAGACCCCGTTTACCGTTGATCTTGATGATCTTGCGCCTGGTCTCCAGTTGATAGGCCATCTCCAGGTCGTACTTCAGACCATTCTGCAGCACGCAGCCGCGAACCACGAAAAAAGCGGCGCCCCATTGCACCAGGGCTTCATCCTGCGTCTGCCTGCAGGTGTAGCCGGTACCCAGATAATGGATTCCTTCCAGGAGATTGCTTTTTCCGGCCCCATTGGGTCCCACCAACACTATAAAGCCTTCCCCGGGATGAAAATCCAATTCCTCATAGTTGCGAAAATAGCGAAGATGGATACTTTCCAGCATCACGCACCGGCTCCGCCCGCGTCATCAGTGAGCCGGCGCACCGGGAGGATCAGGTGAAGGTAGGACTCATCCCCATCCTCCAGGTACACCGCAGCCTCCCTGGAGCCGTTGAGACACAGGGATACTTTGTCCTGGTCGATAACCTTCAAGGGGTCCAACAGGTACCGGGTGGTGAACAGGGCCTCACAGGATTCACCTTCGGCGCTGGTCAGCGGAATCTCTTCTCTGATCGAGCCCACCTGGGCGGCTTCAGCAGAAATAGTCAAAATACCCTCTTCTATCTTCAGATCTACCACCGCCTGTTGGGATGGCAGTTCATTAAACAGGACCGCCCTTTCCAGGGTGGAGATCAATAATTCCTTATCCACCCCGATCCGCAGCCGGTATTCCTTAGGAATCACTTTTTCATAGTTTGGGAATTGGGCATCCATCAGGCGGGCAGTCATCGTGAATACTTTAGTCTGAAACCCGATGGTAGCCTGGTCCCAGAAGATCTCCAATTGCTGATCGTCATCCAGCAGCCTGCTCACCTCGCCAAGGGGGCGTACCGGCACAAACAGCGCGAAGTCGGGGATCTCTTCCTGATAAGGTAGAGACAGAAATGCCAGGCGGTAGGTGTCAGTGGCCACTAATTTCAACTGTCCGAATTGAAACTGGATATACACCCCGGCGTAGTTGGGGCGCACCTCCTGGGAAGCCGCCGCAACAGTAACTTTTCTGAGTATACGCTTCCACCTGGCGCCTTCCATAGCGATTTTATTCTGTTCCGGCAGCGACGGTATGGCCGGAAAATCAGCTACCGCCCAGGTGCTGATATGCACCGAGGCTTTTCCATATAAAATTTCCAACTGCTGGGTATCCTCTAGCAACTGTATCGTCAAGTCACCGTCAGGCAGCCGGCGGACCAACTCAGTCAGGTGACGCCCGGTGACCACAGTACAACCCTCACTCTCTACCTCAACCGGAATATTTATAGTCAGACTCAATTCCAGATCTGTGGCTTGGAGCACCAGGGTATCATCCTTGGTGAAGATCATAAAGCCACTGAGAATAGGATGTGCAGCGCGGGTGGGGATAATCCGGCTGAGGGCGGAAAGAGCATTGGCGAGAACTGTTCTGGAGCACCGAATCTTCATTGGGCGTTTTGGCGCCTCCTTAAGAAATGAAAACCTTTATTATTTTTATTAGTACTTAAAACAGAAACAGTAATAGGGCCCGGTAAAATGTGCATGATAGTTCTACTGTCTAAGGGAGATCTACAACTTGAAAAGATTATGCTTGTGTATAACTAGATGTATGGGATGTGGAATAGGTTAATATGTCAAAATATCATGAAGAATGTAGAATTTTGATAACATCGTCAATTCTTTCCTTAACATTTCTATTAATAGCCAATTCTTCCTTGATGCGGTCGCAGGCGTGCATGACGGTGGTGTGGTCCCGGCCACCGAACTCGTCGCCGATTTTAGTCAGTGAGACATCTGCCAGTTCCCGGGAAAGGTACATGGCGACCTGTCTAGGAAAAGCAATATCGTTGGTACGACGGCGGGCCTTGAAATCATCCATTTTTAGGTTGAATATCTGGGCAACCGCTTTTTGAACCATCTGGATCGTGATGATACGGGGGCGGTCAGAGCTTAAAATTTCTTTGAGGGCATCCTGAGCGGTTTCCATGTTTATAGGTTTATGACTTAGGGATGTTTTAGCTACTACCTGAAGAAGGGCGCCCTCAAGTTCCCTGATATTGGTTTTAATCTTAGATGCGATAAAAATAAATACGTCATCTGGAATATTATAAGACTCATTCTTAGCTTTTTTAGAGAGAATGGCCACCCGGGTCTCCAGGTCCGGCGGCTGGATGTCGGCCACCAGACCCCACTCGAAACGGGAGCGCAAGCGCTCCTCCAGAGTGGAAAACTCTTTAGGTGGCCGGTCGCTGGAGATGACAATCTGCTTGTTGGCTTCATAAAGGGTATTAAAAGTGTGGAAGAACTCCTCCTGGGTGCTCTCCTTGCCGGCGACGAACTGGATGTCGTCTATCAATAAGATATCTACCGTACGGTACTTATTGCGAAGATCCACATTTTTATGTTCACGGATGGCGATCACAACATCGTTGGTGAAGGTTTCCGAGGTAACATAGGCAACCCTCAAGGGTTTACTGTTCTGAAGGATGGAATGGCCGATAGCCTGCATCAGGTGCGTCTTGCCGAGTCCGACACCGCCGTAGAGGAATAACGGGTTATAGGCGCGACCAGGGTTATCAGCTACTGCCGAGGAGGCGGCGTGAGCAAAACGGTTGCTGCTCCCGGTTACAAAAGAAGCGAAGGTGTATTTAGGGTTAAAAATGGGGATCTCTTCGATATCCCGGGTGATAGCAAAATTCTCCGTGTCCAGGGAGTTCACGAAACGAAGAAAGATAGCGCGTTTAAATTTGTCTTCAAGATGTGACCTGAGCAGAGTGCCGAAGCGAGTCTCCATCCATTGACGGGTAAATTCATCGAGGGTGCCGATCACCAAGGTACCGTCAAGATAAGCCAGAGGATGGGCGGAATTGACCCAAGTGGAGTAGTTGGCGGCGTCAACCTCTTTTTTTAAAATGGAAAGCACTTCCGGCCAGATATCGGAAAGCTTGTCCTTAATCGTTCTCATCACCTTTTATTATCCACAAAGCTGTCAACATGTGCATAAGAATATGTGGGTAAGCTAGAGGAAATAGCGTACTAAAGCAATAATAAATATAACAAACATTGGACGGCTAAAGCAAGCGAAAAAATCAGAAAGGAGGAGACGTGAGGCGTGGCTTGACACAGCGCAACAGTTGTTTATAATGGAAAAAAGAAGTCACAAGGAAAAAACAGGTTCAAGTTCATCAGGGGAAGGTTGATCTTAAATGAAACGAACATACCAGCCAAAAAACAGAAAAATGAAGCGGGTGCACGGTTTTATGAAGAGGATGCACACCAGGAGTGGGCAGGCTATAATCAGGCGGCGCCGGGCAAAAGGGCGCAAGACCCTGAGCGCCTGAATATAGGCAAGAAAAATGTTGACACGTGAGCATCGCCTGAAGAAATTTAAGGATATATATCAGGAAGGCCGGAAGGTGCGCGGCCGATACATAGCGTTGCAATATATGAAAAAAACGGATGGATTTACCAGGTTTGGTTTTGCAGTAGCGAGAAAGGTTAAGACCAAGGTTCAAAAAAACCGGCTGAAACGACAGTTGCGCAGTATCTGCAGAACACACCTGGAAGAATACAGGGACGGCCTGGACATAGTGGTCAACGTCTTTAGTATTGCCACAACGGCATCATACAATGAACTGGAGCGGGATTTTGTCTTAATTGCCGGGCGGGCGGGTCTGGTCAGGCAATCTGTGCAGGAGAAAAATTGATGAAGAGACTGCTGATCGCCGGTATCAGGTGTTATCAGAAACTCTGGTCGGCGTGGCACCCACCGGTATGCAGGTTTTACCCGACCTGTTCGCAATATGCCATCCAGGCGCTTGAGCAGTATGGATGCCGGCGCGGACTATGGATGGCATTAATGCGTTTAATGAAGTGCCACCCTTTTAATAGGGGCGGATACGACCCAGTGGTCTAATGCTCTAAAATTTAGATAAGAAACGTTTTATGGCGACCTGAATAGTGAATAATTAAAAGGGAGCGAGCAGGAGGAGGTGAAGACCCGCCCGGGATAGTACAGGGGTGGGGTTATTTTGTGGCATAGCTTTGTTAATGCATTTATTTTGTTGCTGCAATATCTTTACCAGGTAACCGTAGCTATCGGCATACCAAGTTACGGCCTGGCGATCATCATGTTTACTGTTTTGCTGAAATTGGTCCTGTTCCCCTTGACGGTCACTCAGATGCGCTCCATGAGAGCAATGCAGGAGCTACAGCCAAAGATCAAGGCGATTCAGGAGCGTTACAAGGACAAGCCTGAAAAATCCCAGGAAGCGGTGATGAAGCTCTATAAGGAAGCAGGGGCCAACCCCTTTGCCGGTTGTCTGCCCTTGCTGGTGCAGATGCCGGTCTTGTTTGCATTATTCACCGCCCTGCGCACTTTTTTTAATCCGGCGTTGAACAATAAGTTTATTAATGTGGCACACGCCGGATTTCTATGGATACCGAACATGGGATTGAAAGATCCGTACTATATACTGCCGATCCTGACTGTGGCCGCCACTTTCGGGCAGCAGTATGTGATCAGCCAGTCTACCACCGGGAAGATCGATCCTAACCAGAAGACCATGCTCTACACCATGCCGTTGTTTATCGGATACCTGGCCAGCATGTATCCTGCAGGACTGGCGCTTTACTGGGTGGTTTTCAGCCTTGCCGGCATCATCGAACAACTGATCATCAAACGCATGGTAGTTAAGGGAAAGGAGCAGGGACAACCGTCGTCGACCACTCCCCTCATGATCGATATAGGGGAGCAGGAACAACCGTCGTCAACCACCCCCTCTCTGACCGAAGAGGTAAATAGTGGCAAGCCGCAAGAGTCTCGGACTGCTCGAAAAAGAAAACGCCATGCTTAGCGAAAGGAGGAACGGCGCATTCCTCTCACCGACCGTATGTGCTTCGAATTATTTCTTGCCGGGCGTAAGCCCGGATGCGGGGGATGCAGAAGTATAGCGCGCCTAATATGATGAATTGGGTTGAAGCAAACGGGATCACAGTAGAAGAAGCGACCAGGGATGCCCTGGACCAATTGGGGGCTGGCCATGAAGAGGCAGAGATCGAGGTATTGGACTCCGGATCGAAAGGCTTCCTGGGGATAATAGGCAACAAACAGGCACGTGTCAGAGCCCGGTTGAGGCTTACTCCGGAAAAGGCAATCGCTGGGTTTTTAGATCAGGTGATCGGGACTATTGGTCTGGATGTCAAGTTCCAGGTATGGCCTGATGAAGAATGCTGGCGGGTAAACTTTGAAGGACGGGATGTGCGCCTCCTGATCGGGATGCGCGGGGAGACCTTGAACTCCCTGCAACTGATCACCAGCCTGGCGATCAACAAGCGGCTGGAGAACAAGGTGCGTCTGATCATGGACGCCGAAGGCTACCGGGGACGACGGGAGGACACCCTCCGCAAACTGGCCGGAAGACTGACCGAGAGGGTGCACAGGACCATGCACGAGGTAGTCCTGGAACCGATGACCCCAAATGAGCGCAGGATCATCCACGTAGCGCTCCAAGATAGCCCGTGGGTGGAAACAGGCAGCATCGGGGAGGAGCCCTACAGGAAGGTGATCGTCCGCCCGAAAAACCATAAAGAAAGATGTTGAGGGCTTTTTACATACACACAATGTAGATAAATAATGGATGCTACTGCTAAGAAGTCAGGAGTCATCTGTGGTGAGCCCGGATGTAGTGGACTACTGAATTCTGAATGCCTGAATAGTAACGCTGTATATCTGAAATACGTTAAATGAAAGGGACTTCAGAGGAAGAAGTCCCTTTCATGATAGAAAAGGGGCGGATCGCATGGCCGCTGAGACGGACGAGGAGATCATCGTAGCGCCGGGTACACCCCTGGGGTATGCTGCCATCGGAATCGTCAGACTGAGCGGAGCCGGGGCGGCTGGTCTGGCAGAAAGAGTATTCAGCCCCAGGAAAAAAGGCTTGAGGCTGTCCCAGGCCCTGGACCGGGTGATGCATCTCGGACATATCTGCTCCGCCGGTGGAGAGACGATTGATGAAGTGCTGGTGGTGGTGATGAGGGGGCCGCAAAGTTATACCAGGCAGGATGTGGTGGAGATCCACAGCCACGGCGGACTGCTGGCGGCGAACAGGATCCTGGAGCGGGTATTGCAGGAAGGGGCGCGCCTCGCCGAGCCGGGGGAGTTTACCAAGAGAGCCTGGCTCAATGGACGGATTGATCTGGCGCAAGCGGAGGCGGTGATCGACCTGATCCGCGCCCGCAACGGCACAGGAATGGGTCAGGCCATCAAGCAATTGGACGGAAACCTCTCCACGCTGGTGGCGGATTTGCGCCAACGGTTAAAGCGGCTGATGGTTGGAGTGGAGGCAGGTATCGACTTCCCGGAGGAGATCTCGGATCAAGAAAAAGGTGCCCTGGAGGACGATCTGCAAGTGCTTCTGGAAAAGGTGGACGAACTGTTGCAGACTGGCAGGACCGGGCGCATCTACAGGGAGGGCCTGGCGGTTGTGCTGCTGGGTAAACCGAACTCCGGCAAATCAACGCTGCTGAACAGGATGCTGGGCACCGAGCGCGCTCTGGTGACGAACATCCCGGGCACCACCAGGGACCTGATCGAAGAAATGGTCAGCATCAGGGGGATTCCCATCCGACTGATCGATACGGCGGGCATCAGGGACCGGGCCGGGGTTGTGGAGACGTTGGGGATCGAGAGAGCGAAGGAAGCGTTGGGCCAGGCAGACCTGATTCTGGCGGTTTTCGATGCCACAAACAGATTCGAGCAAGCGGACCGGATGGTTTTAGATCTGCTGGATGCTCGACGGAGTCTGCTTCTGCTCAATAAGATGGACGCGGAGGAGCAACTGCTCAACAAGGAGCAACTGGTTTCCTTGGCACGAGGAATGCCGGTGCTGGAGATTTCCGCCCGCTTGGGTTTGGGGCTGCAGGGGCTGGAGCAGGAACTGGTGGGCCTGGTAGGCGCAGAGCCTGTGGCGGCTGCACCGGCGATGCTCACCAGGGTTAGGCACCAGGTCGCATTGCAGAAGGTGAGAGATGCGGTCGGCAGCGCTCTGGAGACCATGTCCGGAGGGGGCACGTTGGACTGTGCGGCAGTCGACCTATGGGATGCCTGGTCAGCGCTGGGAGAGATTCTGGGAGAGTCTGTGCCCGAGGAGATCATCGATGCCATCTTTCAGGAGTTTTGCATCGGAAAGTAAAAAAATCGCAAAATACGCTGCCTGCAAGGATTTAAAAACAAAGTGTCTTAGCCCGAAAGCGGCCGGGCTGGCTAGCTGATTCCGCTCGCTCCCTAATGGAGAAGGCCGCTCACCGGAATCAGCTAGCCAGCTATGATAGAGTTTCATCTCCTAATTGCGCCGACAAAAGCTTTATGGCGGTACCTGGGCAGTCACATTAATTATTTGATGTTGGGCAGTCATCTGTGATAAAAGGTTAAAATGATTGGGTGAAATATTGATGGATGACGATATCGAGGTGTTGGTGGCGGGTGCCCGGGGATTGGGTATCGACCTCAGCCAGGAGCAACAGCGGCAATTTCAGGAATACGCGGACTTGTTGCTGGAAGGGAACCGGCGGATGAACCTGGTGCGGGTGCATGGGCGTGAGGAATTGATGCAAGCCCATATGCTGGATTCC
>Ga0224558_1004006_pt1 | contig 11785 bp, 6 predicted proteins | sample 714S32024metaG_FD_180682 | JGI IMG/M metagenome (GOLD analysis project Ga0224558, IMG submission 180682) | Peat soil microbial communities from Stordalen Mire, Sweden - 717 S3 20-24 | ecosystem: Environmental > Terrestrial > Soil > Wetlands > Peat | place: Sweden: Norrbotten County, Stordalen... | reverse complement strand
GAGTCTGGGGCAAGGGTGTCATCAAAATCGAAAACTACGGCGACAACAGCCACGATACGGGCTAGCGGTCTTCGTCGTCCCTGACCGACGGCCGGCTGATGCGTTCCGCAAACCGATTCATCTGTTCACGGGAAGCATTGAACTCTGCAGGTCTTACTGCCCCGACCTCGAGCGTCTCGGCCTGCGCAGGTGACTGGCTTGGGTTGTCGCTCTGTCGGCTCATCTTGGAACTGTATTCCAAGGGTGCGACAGGAAGCGCGGATGTCTGGCTCGGTGGGGATTCAAGGACTGAACGGAACCAGAGATGACCCCTAACCCCAGAGGGGAGGGCAGTCCCCATGGCGTCAGGCGCTGCTGCAACCTCAGAACTATCTCCTTCACCTTAGATCGTTGCACCGATGCCTTGCTTGGGAAGGAGCAGATGTTGGCTGGCGTATACGCATACCGAGCCTGGTTAGGAGGTCGGACCGGCCTCAATCGACACGCTCTTGCTTAGGTTCCATGGACTCCAGGTCAATCGCCATCGACTGATCGTTGCAGTGGGGTGAGCCAGCTGCAAGAAGGTCCTCTATGCCTGCGCTGGAGTCAAGGGACTGCGGGGACCGCCCGTGCACTCTCGACGAAAGCGCTGAGTGTGCCGATCAGGCGCATGTCCTCCACGGTTCGTGCCCGGCTGTTGAGCAGCTCCTCGGTACACACCAGATAGGCGAGGCACTGGGCCCTGCTTACTGCGACGTTGAGGCGGTTCCGGGAGAAGAGAAACTCGGGGCCCCGTGGCATGTCCTCGCCCGTCGATGTGGTCATGGTGAAGAAGACCACTGGCGCCTCACGCCCTTGGAACTTGTCGACGGTGCCCACCTGGACACCCGCCGTTCGGGCATCGGCATCCAGTGCATCGCGCATCCGATGGACCTGGTCGTTGTAGGGGGCGACCACCATGAAGTCGTTGGCCTCCAGCGGGCCATGCTCACCTCGGAGGTCACACCAGTCTCGGCCAAGCAGCCCGAGGATGGCATCGACGACCATCTCCGCCTCTTCGACCGAGTCTGTGGACCGGCCCGAATGAGTGGCCTCGAGCCACACCAGCCCGACGTCGAAGCCGTCGATGCGCTGGCCGGCGCATGCGGGATAGCTCGAGAGACGGCCCTCATAGAACTGCGAGGAGATGAAGCCGCACACCGCCGGGTGCATCCGGCGAGTCTCTGCAAGGAAGACGCCACGATCCGGAGCGATGGTCGCGTCGTCGCCCAACACGTGTTCCAGGACACTGGCGCCGGAGCCCTCCGGATGGGTGCCCTTGGACACTTGGGCAAGCTGGAGCGGGTCGCCGAGCAGGAGCAAGTTGCGGGCCGCACCCGAGGCCGCAACTGCATCCGCCAATGACAGCTGTCCGGCCTCGTCGATGATGAGCACGTCCACCGGGGCATTCCTCACCTCTTGGGAACAGAAGAACCACGAGGTGCCGGCGAGCAGATTGTACTTGGGATTGGCGGCGGCCGAATTGCTGCTCGGGTACGCCACCCCATCCAACCCACCGTCATCCGGCCTCTTGGACTTCTTGGACGCGATCAGCCGGTCGAGCTCGCCCTTCTCGGCGAAGACATCGTGGGTGGCCTTGAGTAGGTTGTCGATCGCGGCGTGGCCCATCGCCGAGATGCCCACGCGCTTGCCCGCGGTGATCAGCGCATAGATGACGTGCGCACCTCGGTAGGTCTTGCCCGTACCCGGAGGACCCTGGATGGCGACGTAGCTGGAGTCGAGATCATTGACCCATCCCAGGATGCTCTCGAGGCCATCGGAGAAGACATCCCCCGCCGGGCCGGAGTCTGGGAGGAACCGGGGGAACGCTCGACTGAGCAGAGCGATGCACACCGGGTTAGGAGCGTCTTCGCCCGGCATCCTCAAGACCTGACGGGCCAACTGGCAAAGCACCTGGGGCTTCGGCCGGGGCATCACCCAGTCGTCCATGCTCAGCGCCCGGGGGAAGAAGCCGTCCTCCTCCCGCTTCTCGTTCCACCGCAATGCCAGCGTTCGGGCATCACGGTCGAAATCCACCAGTCCGGCGAATCCGCTCTCATCCAGGCCCCCGGCGATGAGTGCGGTCCCCTTGCGAATGTCGTTGCCGAGCACTTGCTCAGGCCACGAGAAGACGGCGTACTTGAGCACACCTTGCCGCCCCTGATGCTCCTCGAACTCGACGAACGTCAGTCCGGCCACGACGTCTGGGTCGTCGAGGAGGACATGGGTGTCAGCCTGCAGCTGGGCGAACTTCGGACCCACATCGGCGGACCGCTCCCTTCGCCAGTAGCCGAACAGATCTCCCAACAGGTGTTCGGTGGTTCCATGGTCGGACTCGAGGAGCTGTTCTGCAAGAAGATCGAGCTCCGGGTCGACCTCGTATTCGTCGAGGACCGGATCACGCCAGTCTTCATCCGTCGGGCGTTGATCGACGAGCCACTGGTGCAGCGCCTGGGTGGCCCTGACATCGTCCCGGTTGTACTGGGCGATCCCATCGAGCAACGCGGGGTCGCTGTCGTGGAGGTACGTCTCGTAGTCGACGACCGCTCCGACACCCTGTTCGATCCCGTCGTGGCGCTGGAAGCCCGCCAGGGCCTCGAGTGACTTCAACCCATAGGACTCCACGCCCACCTGGAAGGAATTGGTGGCCACGGTCATCAGGTCCACGAAGAGGCCGGTGGTGCGCAGGTGGGTGAACAGTGCTTCCGATGGTGTCCCGAGTGTCATGGCGGAAAGTGCCGACCGTTCGGTGTGGTTGTAGTGGTACACGTGGCACTCGGGATAGGCCACGCGGCGGTGGTCGAAGAACGCGACCACCTCAGCCGCAATCCTCGCCTGTTCGTCGAGATCGTGGGCCCAGCGCGCGTCATAGACCCATTTGTCCCCGTCGACGTACCAGAGGCCGAACAGGAAGAACAGGCCCGCGGCTGGCGTCCAGAACGGATGGCCTTCAAGGTCGAAGTAGACGTCCCCGTGGTCGGGTTCCGGCAGATGGGCATAGCCGTGGCCCCAGACCGGGTCGTCCCCCGCTGGTACCGGTTGAAAGGCGGGTGGTTGGTCAGGGTGGTCTCGAGAGAGCACCTGGAGTCCAGCCTGGCCCCGCAGGCGGTCCTGCCGGGTGGCCCCTACCCCGGGAATCGGTTGGTCGGCGGTAGCCAGCACCGACAAGGTGACGATGTCGTCTGCTTCGCAGGCGTCGCGCTCCCTCTTGCGGATGCCGGCCACGAACACCAGTGAATCCGCCGCGTGCCAACCGTTCTCGCAGTGCTGGGAGTACTCGCAGAACTCGCAATGAAAGCACGGCTCCGGTCGGACGGTGGTGTCGTCAAGAGGTGACGCCATCACTTCACGAAGCCGCCGTCGCAGACGCCTCCAGTAGGGACCGAACTGCTCGACCGTCAACGACTCGACCAAGCCGGAACCCAGCCAAAGGTGGACTTGCCGGGGGAGGCGCCCGGTGAGCTCCTCCAGCGCGTCAGCGTAGAAGCACAGCTGGAGCACATGGCCCGGCTTGGCCTGCGCTCGGGCGAGCTTGGCGTCGTAGGGCTCGTAGTCCGCGTAGCCGTCGGTCGGTGTCGGGACCCGTACCAAGAAGTCGGCGATGCCTCGCATGCCGTCATGCACCATCGGGAACTGATAGATGACGTCCCAGCCGTCAGCCATCGGGTCGCCGACTCGAGCTACCCAGCGATCGAAGGGCTCGTCCTCACGACGATCAGGTGTCCGATAGACGCTGAGCCCCTGGTCCTCGAACTCGGCCAAACATGCAACCTCGTGGTCGAGGCCCTTGCGCATCAGCAGCTCCGCGAGCGCTCCTGGATGGTTGAGTTCGGCCTCAGCATCACCGCTCTGTAACGTCAGGTACCAGCTGCAGTCCAGCCAGGCGGTGATCTTGGAGGGAGTCAGGAGCGCGTCAGCCATGGGCCTGGGACCGAACCGTACTCCGTCTCGCTGGGAGCAGGAGAGACCTCACAGGCAAGTGTCGGGCATGATCGACCAACACGTGGCAGCAATCCCGACGGTCCACCTGGGGCGTCGCAGGCGGCTGGTAGGGCGGTACGGTACAGAGCCATGACGCTGTGCCGGTTCAATCCGAGGACTGGCTCGGTCGAGTTCGCTAGCGAACGGCGCGGCCCGCCTGGTACCTCGGTGATCCAGCGCGTCGGGAGACGGACTTGGCGGACGATGCATTGCGGGAGCCGCCCGAGACACACGCGAAAGATGGGGAGGTGACATGGGGCTCAGAAAGTGGCTGAATAATCGCGACCCGGTGAGCACTCCTCGCGCGCCTGTACCCGTTCCACAGCCAGTTCCCGGAGGCTCCCCAGCGGCAGTGAGCTACGCCGGGTACCCGGCTCCCCCGTTAGCACTCCCCGCGCCTTCCCCAGTTCCGATCCCGCTGCCTCCCGTATCAGAGCCTCAGGCACTCCAGGGTGCACCAACCCCAGTGGGACCTGTCCCGCCGACTCCTGGGCTCCACTTCACCCAGGACCCAAGGTGGCAGATTCCAGGCGCAGCAACGGCATCCTGGGCCGTCTGGGTCCCCCCGGGGCAGCCTATACAGCTCGAATCCGCTCTTGTCAGGGGAGGGGCTATCTACGTGGGTCTGGCCTTGACCGCGGCACAAGGCTTCCACCAGGGTGAACCGTCTCTCATCGATCCCTCCCTCCCCGTGAACTTCGCGCAGCCGGACTGGGCCGGGGAATGCCTGAAGTACTGGCCGTCGTACCACCAGCTCACTCCCGAGGGCCGGGCGGCCTTCCTGTCCTGGCTCAGCTGGGGACGTGAGGCCCCGACGATGCCCATTGGCTACGTGTTCTTGTACCTCTATGGACTCGAACGCCGATCGCTCGTCGACGCGACTCGGTCCCCGGTTGCCCACGGTGAGCTGCCGTGGATCCTTGGCGAGGTCGAGCGTCTACTGAAGATCTACGGAACCACCGGATCTTCGTTCAACGGCTACGGGTCCAAACTCGCCTCGTTGCTCCGGTTCTTGGTCCACGGTGCTCCCACTGAGCCGCCACCAGAGGCACCTAAGGGCTGGGAGCTCCCCCTCGACGTGAAGGCCGGGCTCGGCCAGCTCGTCTCGGCCGGGCGGCCCCTTCCTCCCGAGTGGGCACTGACCTGGGTACGCGCTCATCCGGACTTCTATTTCCGAACCCCCGCTCACCGCTGCCCCGAAGAGTTCGCCGACCTGTTCTCCCTGCGCTACCGAGAGAAGTATGGCGAGGGCATGGTGGTGAACCCTTCGAAGCATTTCCTCACTCTCTCGTACCGCCCAGCCTCACAAGGTGTCCCGTTCATCACCATCCCCCTGAGTCAGATCTGTGACGTCGGGATGCTCACTGCAGCGGTCAAGAAACTCGCCGCGCTGGCGACCGAATGCACCGATGCACTGGACTCCTATAGCCGTTGGCTCGGGCGCCACCCCGAAGGCCGAGGATCGCTGCCGGCCCTGGCTCTGCTCCCTCCAATTCTCATGGAGGACCGCCTGGCCAGCCCGGAGCTCCTCGCCCTCATTGAATGGTGCGAGCGCGTCCTGCGCTCGAACGACGAGGCTGTCACCGAGGATGGCGGGCTGATCGCGCAATGGCCCTCGGCATCAGGCAAGCTGACGAAGGCGGACAGCGGCGAGTTTGCACGGCTGCTCGAGGTCAAGGGCTACGGGATCGAACCTGACGTCCGCTACGGCGGCCCTCCGTTGCATTCAGGGATGGTGGCCCTGTTCCGCCTCTCCGGTGAGCGTCCCGCCGAAAGCGACGCCGCGTGGATCACAGCTGCCCCTCTACTCCAGCTCGCCGGCTCGGTCATCGCTTCGATCCGAGCCGACTCCACGGCGCTCGAGCCGATCACCAAAGCCCTGTGCCACGACCTCGGCCTGCCCGTCACGGCCGAGAGCAGGGTGTACGCACACCTGCACTGGGCATCATCGGTGCAGAAGCTTCCAACCATCGTCAAGCGCATGTTCGATGGGATGGATAAGTCGTCCCGCGAGCAACACGGGCGTCTGCTCATCGACCTTGCCGCGCGGTACAGCCAACTCGGACCTGCGCAGGTCACCGCCCTCACAAGCGCGTACGCAATGCTCGGCCTGGCCCCCGCATCGGTCTACTCGTTGATCCACGACAGGACGTCCGCTCACCCCGCCGCGGATCTGGTGACGGTCCGCCCGCAGCGGCCAGCGGCAGCGGGGGAAACCATCCCGCCACCCCCACCCTCGGAGGGTCCCACCACCTCGGAGTCCTCCGGACATGTCGCACTCGACGAAGACGTGATCGCCAGACGACTGGCAGACAGTGCCCAGGCCGCCGCTCTCCTCGGGAGTGTCTTCGTGGACGACGACACTCCCCCGGCCCCCACCCCGGAGACAGGGGTAAGTGACGCCAACGCCGAGCTCCTACGCCAACTCTCGACACACACCACCTGGACCCGAGCGGAATTCGATAGCTTGGCCACCGCGCTTGGCTTGCTTCCCAACGGAGCCTTGGAATCGCTGAACGACGCCGCCTTCGAGACCTGTGGCGAATCACTCCTCGAAGGGGGCGATGTTCTAGAGATCAACCCCGACGTGCTTCAGGAGCTTCTGTGACCGACCAGGCACCACCCACAATCCGACCCAAGGTTCGCGACGCCATCCTGCAATCGCTGCGCGCCGGCGTCGTCCCTCGCGTCGGCCAGCGCTACATCCAAGTCGGGCGATCACGGGAACTCGAGGCGCTCCTGGGGGACATCGACCGGGTCGCTGACGGAGGCTCGTCGATCCGCTTCGTCATCGGCGACTACGGCGCAGGCAAGACGTTCTTCCTCATGCTGGTCCGCGCTGTGGCCCTCGAGCGTCGACTCGTCACGCTCCACGCCGACCTCAACCCCGATCGCAGGCTCCAGGGCTCAGGAGGCCACGCACGGTCCCTCTACACAGAGTTGCTCCGCAATGCCTCGACCCGGTCCACCCCAGATGGTGGCGCGCTCCCGAGCATCGTGGAGCGTTTCGTGAGCAGCGCCATCGAAGAGGCGGGGCGAACCGACGCTACGACCGCAGAGGTCATCTCGGCAAAGCTAGCCGCGCTGTCGGAGCTCGTCGGCGGCTTCGACTTCGCTTCCGTGATCAGGTCCTACTGGCACGGCCACGACGAGGGCAACGACCAATTGAAGTCTGATGCCGTCAGGTGGCTCCGGGGCGAGTTCACCACCAAGACCGACGCTCGAGCCGCGCTCGGAGTCCGAACCATCATCGATGACAACAACTGGTACGGCCACCTCAAGTTGCTGGCGATCTTCGTCCGGATGGCCGGGTACGCAGGGATCATGGTCTGCCTCGACGAGATGGTAATTCTCTACAAGCTGAGCCACTCCACCTCGCGCAACGCCAACTATGAGCAGCTGTTGGCCATCCTCAACGACTCACTGCAGGGCACCGCCAGCGGTCTGGGTTGGCTATTCGGAGGCACCCCTGAGTTCCTCCTCGATACCCGCCGTGGTCTCTACAGCTACCGTGCCCTCCAGAGCCGTCTGGCCGAGAACACCTTCGCGACTGATGGCCTGGTCGACTACTCAGGACCGGTATTGCGACTCGGCAGCCTCTCACCTGAGGACTTCTTCATCCTGCTGATGAACGTGAGGAACGTCTACGCCAGGAGTGATCCGGCCAAGTACCTCATCACCGACGACGGGATCCGCTCCTTCATGCACCACTGCGAGGACCGCATTGGCAGCGGATACTTCCGCACCCCACGAGAGACCATCATGCCGTTCGTCGACCTCCTTGCCGTGCTCGACCAGAACCCGGGTGCCGACTTGACCGCCTTGATCGGGAAGATCGAGATCACCCAAGAGGAGAACCCCGACCTCGCTCCTCTCGACGAGGAGTCCGATGAGGCGCCAGAGGGGGATGGTCCCACCACCGTGCCGGTGACTCCTGCGGGGGCTTCCGCCCCCGTCGGCATCGGTTCCTCGGATGAAGGAGGGTCCGGTGACAACCTCACAGCCTTCAAACTCTGAGTCCCGCTCATCCTTCGACCGACTTCATCCAAAAGTCCAGCAGTGGATCTGGCACAGCGGATGGAACGAGCTTCGACCCGCCCAGGCCGCAGCCGTCGAGCCGATCCTCGACGCCCATACCGACGTCATCCTCTCCGCGGCAACTGCCAGCGGTAAGACCGAAGCGGCCTTCCTTCCCATTTGTTCATCGCTGGCGTTCAACCCGGCAACTGAGCCTGGGGTCGAGGTGCTGTACCTGAGCCCATTGAAGGCGCTCATCAACGATCAGTTCGACCGGCTGACCGACTTGTTCGAGCGCATCGATGTCCCCGTCCATCGCTGGCACGGCGACGTCAGCGGGGCTCGGAAGCAAAAGGTTCTGCGAACGCCGTCCGGGCTGGTCCTCATGACACCGGAGTCGCTCGAGGCGCTGTTCGTGCGCCGAGGCACCCAGGTACTGCCCACGTTCGCAGCATTGCGCTACGTGGTCATCGACGAGCTGCACGCCTTCATCGGCACCGAGCGCGGCGCGCAGCTCCAGTCCTTGCTGAATCGGTTGGAGCTGGCCACGCGCCATCGGATTCCCCGGATCGCGCTGTCGGCCACGCTCGGGGACATGAGAGCGGCCGCTGAGTTCCTCCGGCCGGGGGGCGGGGACAAAGTCATCGACGTCGTCGCCGAGGACGACGACCATGAGCTGTTGCTCCAACTCCGCGGCTATGTGGCCTCCGAACCTCCATTTGGTAACGGAGCGGCCGAGATCGATGAGAGCGACGCTGACACCCAGCGCGCGATCGCACAGGACCTGTACCGATCGCTGCGGGGATCCGACAACCTGGTCTTCGCGAACTCTCGCGAGCTGGTCGAAACGTACACCGATCGCCTCACCCGGCTCAGTGAGGACGCCCACGTTCCGAATCAGTTCTTCGCCCACCACGGGAGCCTGAGCAAGGAGCTTCGCGAGCATGTTGAGTCGCGGCTCAAGGACCGTTCGATGCCCATCACTGCGGTGTGCACCTCGACCCTTGAACTCGGCATCGACATCGGTGACGTCGACAGCATCGCCCAGGTTGGAGCACCCCCATCGGTCGCATCACTCCGCCAGCGCGTTGGCCGCTCGGGCAGGCGGGGCTCTCCAGCGAAGTTGCGGCAGTACGTCGCTGAAGCCGAGGTCGTAGCCAAGACACCGCCACCTGATGCACTTCGGGCCCAGCTCGTGCAGTCCGTCGCCATGGTCGAGCTTCTGCTGAGGAGATGGTACGAACCACCCGAGGGAGGCGACCTCCATCTCTCCACACTGATCCAGCAGGTTCTCTCGATTATCGCCCAGCACGGAGGAGCAAAGGCCAGCGAACTCTTCTCCGCGACCTGTGGGAACGGTCCGTTCCTGGCGGTCTCGGAGACCCAGTTCGCTCAGCTCCTGCGACACCTCGGCACCGAACAGATTCTCATGCAGGCACCGGATGGGACCATGCTCCTCGGATCCATCGGCGAGCGCATCGTCAACCACTTTAGCTTCTACGCCGCCTTCGCCTCCTCCGAAGAGTGGCGCCTTGTTAGCGGAGGCCACCAGCTGGGCACCATCCCCATCAACTATCCCCTCGTGCTCGGCCAGCTCCTGATCTTTGCCGGCCGGCGCTGGCGGATTGCCGCTATCGACACTGAGCACAAGGTGGTCGATCTGGTGCCCGCCCCAGGTGGAAAGGCACCCCACTTCATCGGCACCATGGCGCCAGTCCATGATCGGGTACGCAGCGAGATGCTTGCCCTCTACCATTCGGCGTCCACCCCGGCGTACCTCGACCACCGGGCAAGTGACTTGCTGACCGAAGGGCGGCAGAACTTCACCCGGTTCGGACTCGACCGGCATAGACTGCTGGCAGCAGGAAATGCGACCTACGTGTTCCTCTGGACGGGCGATCGGATCGCCAACACGGTCGTCGCCCTGCTCGGGGCCGCGGGGCTGGACGCCGTCAAGGACGGACTGTCGCTGTCAGTGGCAAAGATCACCCCAGTAGAGCTGATCGCCCACTTCACGGCTCTCCTTGCCGGTCCGCCACCTGACCAGATCGAATTGGCCAGTCGAGTGCACAACAAGACCACGGAGAAGTTCGATCCCTTCCTGCCTGAGTCACTCCTCAATGTGGGCTATGCGGCGAAGAGTCTCGATGTCCCGGGAGCATGGAAGACACTGGCTTCAGTAGTCGATGCGGAGATCCCAAGTTGAGTTCAGGACGCCGCCGAACGACGAGGTGGAGGCAGCGCTTTTCGCACGCTTCTGGGACTGGCTAATGCAGCTCCGGCAAACGACGATCGAGCAAGGCAGCACCTTTGCCGCCTACTGCTATAGCCCGGCAGAGAACACGCAGATGCGGCGCATCGCCGTTGGATCAGACATCAAGCCGAGCTTGGACGAGGTGGAGTCATTCATCGCCAGGTCCGAGTGGGTGGACCTCCTCGCAGTCGTTCGGGGGCAGCTCGTGACCGGCACAGGTCTGGGGCTCAAGCAGGTTGCTCCAATCGCTGGGTTCCACTGGCGGGATGATGACCCCGGTGGCGACTAATCGACGGTCTGGTACGACCGAGCTGTAGCCCATCCCGATCCGGGCGTGCGCGAGGAAAACCGGATCCGGCTCCTTGCGTACAACGAGGATGACGTGAGGGCAACTGCGACGATCAGAGGATGGTTAGCGCAGAATGAGTTTGAGGCCGTCGGGGATTGGGCTCCGTAGCCAGTCGCTTGTTCAGCCTCCACTTGGATATGCTGAATATCGCCATCAAGAGCGGTCGAGGGACGTGGCCCTGTGAAACCGCCGCAACCTGCGAAGGCAAGGTGCGAACGCCACGCGATGGAGCGAACATGACTGATGCGATGGGGCCGAACAACGCCGGTTGGTTGACCTGGAACATTTCGAAACGGATCTCCTCTGCGCGACACCAGGCTAGAGAAGCTCATCAGCTCGTGGAGGACGCCGAAGGGCGAAGATCCAAGCACTCAACCACGATGCGAGGTCTGCTGAAGGAGATCGAGGACGCCGCTGCCACACCGGATACCACCTGGGAGCGAATCCTGGCCGTTGCTAGTGATCAGGACCCTGACCTCATTGAACCAACCGAATCTGGCGTGTCCGTAATCCGCAACCACGGATCGAACCCGGAGTTGGGGCGGAAGATACGGACGGTCTGGGCCGAGGATCAAGGGGTTGCACGGGTGAGCGAGTTGTCCGAACAGCTTCAGCGGCTTGCCGACGACGGCGATGAGCGATAGGCCAGGTTCCGACGGCGCCAGGCAACTTGGTACGCCGCTGCCCTATGAACCGGTAGCGGTCTGCCAGGTTACGTCCATCCGAGCCCGTCCGTAGATCTCTGCGACCAGTGCCTGTTCAAGCACCTGCAGTGCTGAACGTGCCGCTGCGTCCAAGATGCACTCCGCACGGGCGATGACCACCTCTGGGTCAATCTGGGAGGAGAGCGGTTGCAGATTGTCGATGGCGTCGTCACACGTACTGAGGCCCTCCAGCAACGCCGCAAGACGGACACACGCTTCCAAGTTCGTGACCTTCGCTGGTCCTCCAAGAGTTCGGCGAGTGGGAAGTGTTGGGCCACGGTGCAGGCCATGATCCGAGCCGCCGAATCAGGCGACCCAGACATGGACACGCTCATCGCCCTGGCTGCGGTGACCGGAGCCAGGCGCGGTGAGTTGTGCGGGCTCCGGTGGGGCGATGTGGACTGGACCGGCCACACCTTGACCATCGAATGGTCGGTCGCCACGATGGGCCGAGGGCAGCTC
>Ga0224558_1004005_pt1 | contig 11786 bp, 8 predicted proteins | sample 714S32024metaG_FD_180682 | JGI IMG/M metagenome (GOLD analysis project Ga0224558, IMG submission 180682) | Peat soil microbial communities from Stordalen Mire, Sweden - 717 S3 20-24 | ecosystem: Environmental > Terrestrial > Soil > Wetlands > Peat | place: Sweden: Norrbotten County, Stordalen... | reverse complement strand
TTGGTGCTGGACCATGCCGCGATCGTACGCGACCGCCAGCATGGCCAAAGCTTGCGCCAGGTCGCCAGAGGCCATCGCATCTCGACGGCCACCGTACAACTTGTGCTGCGAAAGCACCCAGCCCAAGTCCCGGTCCCGGCCCTCGAAAAGATAGCCTGAACCTACCCCAACCCCCTGTGACACGATGGTTTTGCAAACCCACCTGCCAAACCCAACAAAACACACGACCGGATTCCTTCGATCCGGCCGTGTCTAAAGGTATGGGTTATGAAACAGCTGCTTCTAAATGCATGTGCTGCGATCTACTTCGATCATGGCTTCCAGCAGGCTTATCTTCATCAACCGGGGATGGAGGGTTTGTACCCTTGTTATATTGCTTTCAAAGAAGCTCAGGCCGGATGCGGAGAACTGTGGAATTGGGAGTAGCGTGTCTGACGTTCTTTCGCCGCTCACCTGGCAGTGCCCTTTAGATGATTCGTGCTCACCAGCGCCCACCCCTCAGCCGGAGATCTATGCCGAACTGCATCCGAATTCAAAGAACGCGGCCTTGACGTGGCCAGATGAAATATTGTCGAGGGACAATAGCTCAATTCGTCATTTACTTATATCTTTCTTCGAATTTGCTCAGTTCAGCACCTATTCTCAATTCACTGAAGCCAGTTGAGAACACTGCGCAATTATTGGCTCTAACTTTTCTTGCCGGTCATAGTGAAGTTTTTTAGCCATATACATTTTTCTGTCGGCTTCAGTCAGGAGTTGTTCCGCATCCGACCCATCCTGAGGGTAGAATGCCGCTCCTAGGCTCAGGGATAATATATCTTTGCCGCACACCTCACGTCCGGCCTCGTGGGCAAGGGCATTCATCAGGATAGCTTTTTCGCTGACCGTACCTGGCGACATACCGGGCGCGATGATGACAAACTCATCCCCGCCCATACGCGCTGCGTAATCGTACTCGCGACACACGCTCTGCATCAAGTTGGAGAAGAGCTTGAGCACCTTGTCTCCTGCCATGTGGCCATATCGATCGTTGATTAATTTAAATCCGTCCAAATCGCAGACCATGACTGCCACGCTGGTATGTTCCCGCTTACAGCGTGCAAGCTCCCGCTCTATATGTATGGACAGAGCTCGCGCATTTGGCATTCCTGTCAGGTAGTCGTTGGTAGCCGAATTCTCAGCCTGGCGATACATCAATGCATTCTCGATGAAATGCGCAACCTTGGAAGTAATGACCTGAAGTATGCGCAGGTGGTCGTTGGTGAACGCATCCTGCTCGTCCTGATAAAGAGTCAATACGCCTACCAGTCCGGTGACACCCTCCAGGGGAACAGCCAGAGCGGAACGGAGTTCTGTGGTCTTTTTCCGTTCACGCACAAAGCCTGGATCGACCTCAGGATTTCCATTAATGATGGGTCTCGAGTTCTGCGCGACCCAGCCGCAGAGACCTGATCCTACGGGTATCGCCAGCGATGACAGAAGCCTAAAGTTGTCTCCGCTGACGAATTCGGGTTCCAGGATATCGCCCTTTTTGACGAAAACGACAATCGAATCGTATGGAACCAACTTACGAAGCCTCATGGCAACCAGGGAGAGAGTCTCGTCCAGGCTCAATGAGTTTCCCAAATCCTGGCTCAGTTCGAAAAGAGTGTGTGCCTCTTGCCGGGCGGATGCGATGGATGAGAGAAAATCCGCTTGGCCGTGGATACGATGCTTGAGGTTGATTTCAAACCCGGCGCCCGGCTTTACTCCTCGCTCCACATTGTAGCTGAAGCTGTGTTTATCTTTTCCTGCCGCTTCCAGACTGAGTACCGCAGAGGCTTCCAGTTCAAGGTAACGACGCTCAAGAATCTCAACCACTATGGGATCATAAGACTTGCCTGACTCCTCTACAACCAGCTTTATCGCTTCATCCAGAGGCAGTGCATTGCGATATTGGCGATCCGAAGCCACCGCATCCAGACAATCCACCGCCGCCAGGATCCGCGCACCAATGGGAATCTCTTCTCCTTTAAGTCCGTCCGGATAGCCCGAGCCATCCCATTTTTCGTGATGCGCCCTGACGATCGGAGCCACCGGATATGGGAAGGCGACTCTTTCGAGGATATCTGCGCCGACGACCGGATGAATCTTCATCTTCTCGAACTCTTCCGGAGTCAGACGGCCAGGCTTGTTGATGATGTGATCAGGCACAGCCAGCTTGCCGATATCGTGCAGCAGAGCAGCTGCGTGAAGAGCATCCGATTCAAGTTCGCTCAGTCCGAGTTCCTTGGCAATCTCTGCCGCATACATGCGCACCCGATGCAAATGCTCGTGAGTTGTATGATCCTTTGCGTCGATGGCCAGGGCCAGGCCCTCAATGGTACGCAGGTGGAGAGCGCAGACCTGTTCCACATGGAGCTTCTCGGCTACTACTTGCTGCGCTTCAATCTCGACACGCTTCTTTTGATCATCGAGGCGGTCCACGTACAGTTGGAAGGCTCTGTGAACCCCGTACATGATGGGCAGGATCAGCAGCGCGTTTTGCCAGCCGAAGTAGCGATTGCAAACGTGAATGACACCCACCAGGGCAGCGCCAGCCAGGTTGTATGGCAAGGCCCAGAAGTATGTTTCCTTCCACATTCTGCGCAGTGGGCATCCTTCAACCAGCGCTATCACGATGGCAAGGGGTACGCTGTTGCACAGAAAGTACGTTAGCGCAACCACCAGGAGTAACAGAGGAACACTGTTTTCGAAGCTTCTCGCCAGATAATGATAGGCCAGGTACGTCAAGAAAATAGCGTTAGAGGTTAAGCTGAAGAGGTTGAAGAGTATCTTCACCGGATCCGGCCGATTCTGACTCTTCCACAGGCTTTGCACCAATGTCGCAATGCATCCCATGACCAGGGTTTCGGCTAGTGAGAGTTCCAGAACGCCGAGGAAAACAAAGAGGAAATTGACTGACATAGTGCTGTTCATACCGGGCAACTTCACCTTCATGGTGGAAGCCAGAACCGCGATCAGAACGTAGCACCCAAACTTCAGAAGATTATCGGAGTGCAAGTGCACGCCGGTTGTGCAAAGCACGGCAGCCCCAGAAGCCGAAGTCAAGGCGATGAATGCCTTTGCTCGGATTGGCATGGCGTCAGCCATACTTGGCGGCCTCTCGTACAAACTGTTGAGTTTCATATCGGCAAATCAGTGCATTTGGAGAGCAGTCGACCAGTAGAATGCACTGAACTTCGGTTAGGTTAGATAGGAAACTCTCCGAGGGGTAATTGCTCAATTGTATCCACGGTTGAGCAATTGCCCTCGGATCCTCTCCCCTTTACAGCCTATTTTGGGTTGCTCCAAATTACTTTTGGTTTACTGCGAGTTTTTCCAAAGTACGCTGCTGGCCTGGATTTGCGGCAAACCGCTACCCCAGAGGATATCGCTTCCCCAGAGAATGTCGGAACCCCAGAGGATGTCACTTCCCCAGAGGATGTCAGAAGATGCCAAAGGTACGCTGCTTCCCCAGAGAATGTCGGAACCCCATAGGATGTCGCTTCCCCAAAGGATGTCGCTACCCCAGAGAATGTCAGAACCCCATAGGATGTCGTTGCCCCCGAGCACGGACGAACCAGTCTGCGTCAGCGTGACCGTCCCATCAGAGTTAATCGTCGCGATCGGCGACAAGGCGCTGCCCAACGTTGCGGGGGCCAGGGTTGTGTTCGCCAATGCTGCCTGGATGTCCAGATAGCCGGCTCCCACGGTAAAGACGTCTGCTTGCTCGTAGAAGGTCTGGTTCGTGGTCGTATCCGTGACTGTTGAGTATTGCTGAAGATTCTTAAATGCGGTCCGCATCAGGGTCGCTTTGACTTGATCCGGGGTCAAGTCGGGGTTCTGTTGGAGCAGTAGAGCCACAGCCCCGGATACCATGGGCGTGGCCATGCTGGTCCCGCTCAGGATGAAGTAGGAGCCAGAGGAGGCGCTGGTGCCATTGGTCTGATACAAAGATGTGGGAATCTCATTGCCGGGATTCTGCACATTCAGAGTGTCGGCCGCGGTGTACAGGGAGACGATGAGATTGCCCGGAGCCACTAGATCAGGTTTGACCACGTCGTCAATGAGTGACGGCCCCTTGGAGCTGTAACTGGCGGGCACATCGTCGGTGCGATCTGCCGTTCCCATGGTGTTCATCGCTCCCACGGTGATCACATAGGGGTCGTTGCCCGGAGAGGTGATGGTGCCGTAGCCGTTTGTGCCTGCATCATTGTCGCGCCCGTAGTTGCCCGCCGCAACCACCACTACAATGCCCGCCTGCCATGCTTGTTCAACTGCCTGGCAAAGCGGGTCCTGCGTGTAGCTCTCCCACACAGGGCTGCCGACTGAAAGGTTGATGACGCGGATGTTGTACGTGCTCTGCAACTGAATGGCAGTCTGAATGGCCTCGATTACCTCACTTATAGTGCCATTGCCATTCTGGTCGAGCACGCGAAAGTTGACGATGTTCGCGTTTTGGGCAACTCCCTTGAACGTGTAGAAGTTGTTAGCGCCAGTGGACGCATTGCCATTGCCGGCGATGATGCCGGCGACATGCGTGCCGTGGCCGAACTGGTCTGCGGCGCCGTTCACTGAGTCGCCCGTAAAGTCCTGGCTATACACAATGTTGTTGCTGTTCAAGTCGGATGAACTGGCGATTCCGCTATCAATGATTGCGACGCCGATGCCGGTGCCATCCAGGCCCTGTGCTACAGCTGCGGATGCGTTGATTGTTTCGTTGTGGTAGTCGAGCTTCCAGGCCGATGCACTCGTGCTTGAACCGTGGAGCTGACGGTCGGGCGAGACGTAGGAGACGTTGGGATCGGCGGCCAGTTCAGCTAGGCGCGCAGCTGACACGGTGTAAAGCGCGCCCCTGAAGTGGCCCAACTGACGTTTGAGCTTGCCGCCGTGGTTTGTAACCCGTTGATGGTCTTTGGCGTTGGGAGCGTGGTCGAACTGAACGATCACGTCGACATTACCGGAATTACCGGATATCTTCGATTCCAGATCTTTCGACATTTTGCGCGGGCCGGCAATAGCCAGGCTTGCGCTCAGAATCAGCGCCAATGCAACAAGGATGTTTCTACCCCACATGGCGCTCTTGGACTGTGTGTTCTTCAACATGGTTCTTCCTCTTGCTTTCTCAGATAGTCAGGATCGGTTTTTTTGATTGCAGCCAGGAAGACAGCTCCCGCCCGCACTGTGCAGTAATGTTGATTTGAAGGAACGGAATCAGTTTTCACCGGCGATGGCTACGGCGCTCGCTTCCCCGGCTATTGCGTTGGTTCCCCAAAGCACGCTTGATCCCCAAAGCACACTTGAGCCCCAGAGAGCGCTGTCGGCTTGATCCGCGTTGGTTCCCCAGAGCACGCTGTCACCCTGCAACAAGCTGGTGCCCCAAAGCACTGATTCCCCGCTGACATCCGTGCCCCAGAGAACCGATGTTCCCCACAAGACGGATGTACCCCACAAGACAGAGTTGCTGCCCAGTACGGAGGGGCCATTCGCCACCAAGACAACATTTCCGCTACTGTCTACTACCGCAGTCGGCGACAAAGCGCTGCCCGGCAATGGAGGGGCCATGTCGGTGCTCGCCAAGGCAGCCTGGATGTCCAGATAGCCGGCGCCCGCCGTAAAGATGTCGGACTGGTTGTAGTAGGTGATGCCCGTGACCGGATCCGCGGCTGTGCTGTAGAGCACGAGATTCTTGAAAGCGGTCTTCATCAGCCGCGCTTTGACCTGATCGGGCGTCAGATAGGCGTTTTGTTGCAGCATGAGAGCCGCGGCCCCGCTTACCATGGGCGCGGCCATGCTCGTCCCGCTCAGGATAAAGTAGGTGTTGGAAACGGCGTTGCCGTTATTAGTCTGGTACAGAGACGATGGAATCTCATTGCCGGGGTTTTGCTGGTTCAGAATTTCCGCTGGGGTGTACAGGGAGATGATCTGGTTGCCCGGAGCCACCAGATCGGGTTTCACCACCTGGTCAAAGAGTGTCGGGCCTTTGGAACTGTAACTCGCGATCACATCGTCGGTGCGATCCGCCGTACCCAAGGTCTTCATCGCGCCCACAGTGATTACATGCGGGTCGTTGCCCGGAGCGGTGATAGTGCCGTAACCAAGTGTGCCGGCGTTGTTGTCGCGGCCGTAGTTGCCCGCCGCTACCACGACGATAATGCCCGACTCCCAGGCCTGTTCCACTGCCTGGCAAAGTGGGTCGAGCGTGTAGCTTTCATACACCGGCCTCCCCACGGATAGGTTGATGACGCGGATGTTGTATTTGCTCTTCAACTGGATGGCCATCTCAATAGCCGCAATCACTTCGCTGTCGGTGCCGGCGCCATTCTGGTCGAGCACCCGAAGATTGATCAGGTTCACGTTGTCGGCAATGCCCTTGAAGGTATAGGTGTATAACGATCCGGTGGAGTTTTTGCCGTTTCCGGCGAGGATGCCGGTGACATGAGAGCCGTGGCCGTACTGGTCGTTGACGTTGTTCAAGCCTGTGAAATCCTGGCTGTATATCACGTTTTTGCTGTTCAAGTCAGAGGTGGCGGCCAGTATCCCACTGTCGATCACAGCCACGCCAATGCCAGTGCCATCCAGGCCCTGCGCCCATGCTGCGGGGGCGTTGATAGCGGCGGTGTGGTAGTCAAGGACGGCCGCCGACTTGTTATTACCGGAGCTGTGGAGCGGACGATCGAATGAGATATAGACGATGTCGCGGTCGGCAGCCAGATCGGCCAGCGCCGAAGCCGGCACCATATATGCGGCTCCCTTAAACTGGCCGAGATTCTGTTTGAGCACGCCTCCCCTGCTTAACACTTTTTGGTGGTACTCAGCAGTTGGCACATGGTTGAATTGCACGATGACATCGATCTGGTTGGATCCACTCAGCTCCTGCAAGTCTTTGGACAATTTGGTCGAGCTGGCATAGGCCAAGTTGGCGCTCAGTATTAAAACGAACACCGTCAGGGATGTTCTTTCCCATAAGGCCCTCCTGGTTGGTTTGCAATACATAGTGCACTCCTTCTGCGCCGCTAAGAAGTGTTAAGGAGTTCTAATGCTGGCGCTGTCGCTATATTGGCTTTCGGAATAAAACTAAGTAGCTATATATGACTTAAGTTTTTGCTAAGAATTTGCACATTACGTCAGAGCGATATTTCGAATCTTCGGTGTACAAGAGATACGTTACACTTCGCTTTATGCATAGAATGTTTTAAAATCAGGCAGTTTTGCCAGCTCGATGTCTTGAATCTCCCCCGGCGTTCTGCAGAGCGGCAATTGCGAACCACCTGAGTCTCTCGCCTGTTCATCGTTGCCTATATATGTCCTGCAATGAGAGAGCAGAACCTGCACGGGCACAGGAAGCGAGCGCAACAGGGAAAGTGTTGCGGGATGCTGCGCTAGCTCGATCTGTGCTACAGGAACGCATTCGGCGATTGCGCCGGCGTGCAGGACGGCGAGCCTGTCACACAACTGCAAGACCGACACAAGATCATGGGATATGTAGAACAGAGCCGTTCCATGCCTGCGGTTCAACTGTCGCAACAGCTTAAGAATCTCTGCCTGAGTGATCGGGTCCAGGGCGCTCGTCGGTTCGTCGGCAATGAGGATCGAAGGGCGATGCAGGAGGGCAAGCGCAATCAGGACCCGCTGCGCCTGGCCAACGCTGATTTGCCCAGGCTTTCTGCGCAGGAAGCCATAGTCGCCGGCGGGTAGCTGTACTTCATCCATCAGTTGCTGCAGACGCGACTCCAGCGCTTTCCGTCCTGTCGACTCGTGCGCTCGCCATGCCTCATCAAAATGCGACCGTAAAGAAACGGCTGCATTGAGCGCGGTCATGGGACTTTGGGGAACAAGGGCAATAGTTTTCCCGCGAATCCGCCGCGCTTCGCTTGCCGGCATGGTTAGCAGATTGCGTCCATCGACGAGAACTTTTCCTGAAGCATTTCCGCCGCGCCACGGAAGCAGGCCCAGCATCGCCATCACGAGCGTGGTTTTGCCCGCGCCGCTTGTACCGACCATTCCCAGCGCCTCCCCGGCGCAAAGGTCGAACTGCACATCCTTGAGGACACAGCGGTTTCCATAGTTTGCACTCAGGCGAACCTGCATCACGGGCGCGCTCAACGCGTGCCTCCATCGCGGCGGAGTGAGTCAATGTTCCACACCGTCCTGGGTGAAAAGATCGTCGGACGCACACCACGTAATTGCGGCGAGATGGCCTGGAGAATGTTCGGATAAACAAGGTAAATAAACGGCTGCTCGTCGGCCACAATTTGTTGTACCCGGTCCACGGCCAGCTTGCGCACATGCTGCGAAGCACTGGATGCCTGCAGCTGCATTTGCCTGTCAATCTCCGCTTCCCATTCGGTTGTAGGTGTTTTTTCCGAAGGATTCCACTGATGGTTCGGCGAAGAACTCAGCCACATATTCATCATCGTACTTGGATCAGGTTCAGCATTCGTAACTCCCAGCAAACATGCTTCATAGTCCTGCTTGTGCATTAGCCTATCAATCAGCGCGGGAAAATCCAGGGCGACGATTACAACCTGCATCCCGGTTGCAGCCAGGTCCTGCTGGATCATCGCCGCCATCTTCTGGCGCGCTGCGTTGCCCGCATTTGTCAGGATGGAAAACTTCACGGGATGGCCCGTTGAGTCATAGAGTAGATTTCCACTGCGTTTAAATCCTGACGCGGCCAGCATACGATTGGCATCGGCGATACTTTCATGCGGATACTTTAGATCGTTGTTGTGCCATTGAGTGTTGGCGGGAGAGACAAAGCCGAAAGCCGGCGTGGCATGGCCGTCGTAAGCGATGCGCGCAAGGTCGGCGCGATGAATGGCTTGTGAGACAGCGACACGGAAGCCTCGGTTCTGAAACCAAGCTTTTTCAAACTCCGGCAAAGGGGCGGCAGAAGACTGGTTGAACCAAAGCTGCTCCGTATTGAGGGATGCGCCAAGGTCGTGCACGGACTGGGGCGATTTTTGAGCTAGAATTGCGAAGTAATCCGGGGAAAGGCCATCGATCAGGTCGTATTCTCCGCGCACGAATTGCGCTATCTCTTGCTCGCGGTTGTTCAGGATATCAAGCCGCACGCTGGTCGCGTACGGCAGTTGGACGCCAGCGTCGTCGCGCCGCCAGTAGTATGGATTGCGGCTCAAGCGCACATATTGGCCGCGCTTATAGTCCGTCACAATGAATGGCCCTGCCGTAACGCGGCCTTCGCTGGGACGATTTGCAGGCTCGATGACGATGTCCTCGAAGGTTTTGGCAATCCCAATGACGCGTTTGGGGAGATGAATCTTCACCGTGAATTTGTCCGGTGTTTCGATAACGACTTCGCTTGGAGAAAGAAAATCCTCTGCGACAATGGCGTGCGTCTCCGGCGCCAGGTCCCGGCGTAACGACCAAGCAACATCCGCCGAGGTCAACGCAGCGCCGTCGGAAAAGCGCAATCCGTCGCGCAGCTTAAAAACAATTATGGTGCCTTGAGGCGAGATACTATAGCTCGCGGCAAGCTGTGGCTCGAGCTCTTGAGTTTGCCGGTTGAGCCTCAAGAGCACGCCGCCGGTGAGATAACGCACGAGTTCGGATGCCTGCTCATCCACCTTCGCCGGGTCAAAGGTCTTGGGGTCATAGCGAATCGCCCATGCAAGTTCACCGGGCTGCCGCGGAGCAGCCTGGCATGAAGCATTGATCGAAAGAATCGCCATGAGACCGGCAACCATGAACAACGAACGAAGCAGGCTACGCATTTGTTTCGACCTCCGAGGTGAAGGATTCAAGAATCAACAGGACAACGGCAAGTACCGCGATCGGCAGATATACCCAATGGGACCGCGCCAGCAAGGCGGAGTTATCCAGCTCCAGCAGCATCGCTCCCCAGGACGGCATCGGCTCCCCCACGCCGAGGCCGAGCGCGCCCAGGTTCGCCTCGGCCACGATGAAGGCCGGCACGCAAATCAGAAACTGTGGCAGAAGCAGGGGACGCAGATGGGGCATGATGTGAAGACGGATCAGTTGTCGTGTCTTAAGGCCGCACGCGTGGCCCTGAATCATCCACTCCGCCGAGCGAAGCACCGATGCGCCGCGATAAATGGCTCGGGCGCAAGCCGGCCAGCCGAGGGCGGCGAGAATCAGAAAGGTCGTCAAAGCAGTTTGAAGCGGCGAAGCGGTCAGCGGAAGCAGGGAGCGGGCCATCATCAACAGGAAAAGCCACGGTAAAGACAGAAAGGCATCGCTGAGGAACATCAGTATTGCTGCTACCCATCGTGGGCTGAATGCGGCAAGCAGGCCGAAGCACGCAGCGATCATGGTTGTAATTGCCGCGGCAACCGCAGCCCCTGTCAACCCTATAAGAAGGGCCGCGGCAATGCGCACCATGCGGTCGCGGCCGAGTTCGTCAGTTCCCGTCCAGTGCTGGGCCGTCGATGGAGCCATGATCGCATCGCGATCCTGAAAGGCATAGTCGTAGCGCGTCATGCGGAGCGAGAGGGCAGCACCGAGAATCAAGAGCAAAAGGATGGCGGCAGCGATGCGTTTCTTCATGCCGCCTCCAGGGTTATGGTGCGCGTCGAAATCATCCCGGCAAATCCTACGACGCATGCCATCAGCAAGCTGACCGCAGCCAGCACCGGCAGGTCGCGGTTCATCACTGCGGACCACGCAAGCTGGCCCACTCCAGGTACTGTAAAGATCACCTCAATGGGAACCAACGCTCCCAAGGCAGTGACGATGGACAGTGTGGTAAGAGCGCACAACTGCGGCGCCACGTTGGGCAGGATGTGCAGGGTCACCAGAGCCCGTGACGACATTCCCTGCGCTCTGCCCTGCAGCAGATGTGGCGAGCGCCAAGCGCGTTCCAGCAAGCTGAGGAGAAAGTTGAACTCCCTGGCGGCGATGAGCAGGGAAAGCACCAGTACGGGGCCTCCAGCATCAACCAGGATGCAGGCCGTCGCCATGGCCGCCGTGGGAACCGACAGAAGAAGTGTGAATGGCAATCGCCACAGTACTGCTCCCTTTCGCAGAGCGCTTATAGGCAACGAAGCGCAGATCGCCAACAGCCAGCCATGAAAGATGCCCTTCGCAAGAAGCAAAGCCGAGACCCGCATACGGGCGCCAATCAATTGCGCAACCGGCACGTGATATTGACGCGACTGGCCAAAGTCGCCATTGAGCCAGCTTTTCACCTCACGAATCGCAATCTGTTCTACGGACTGTTGCTGGCTGTTTTCCTCCTGAATTTCCGCGTGCGCTGCTTGCGCATACTTTGCATCCATCTCACGGGTATCGGAGAAAAAACCCGGAGCGAAGCGCACCAGCAGGATCGTTCCCCCGGCAGCGAAGAACAACAGGAGCAGGGTGCGACCAGTTCGCTTCACGATGATCATCGGCAGAGTCACGACGCCTCCGCGTGCCTGTTGAGTGCTGCAGTTTCACGGGCACCGAAGCGCACCCAATGATATGCAAGGAAGACATAGGGCCATTTGCCAGTCAGGGCGGAGTCAGTACATCGAATCCAGATTGGATGTTTCACTCGAATTGGCATCCGCTTTTCTCCCTGCCCGGCAATAGCCTTGCGCAGTTTCTGTAACGGAAACTTGCGCTGATAAACTATCTGCCTGTCCGATTTCGGCTCACACTGACCCTATTAATATCGTCAATTTAGCTCATTCTCTATAAGAGTGCGCAGATAAGAGACATCCGCGGAAGCATATGCGGACATAATATGCCCCATTTCTGAAAGGTAGTCTTTGAAGTAAATTTGATGGATTAAGCCTCTC
>Ga0224558_1004004_pt1 | contig 11788 bp, 10 predicted proteins | sample 714S32024metaG_FD_180682 | JGI IMG/M metagenome (GOLD analysis project Ga0224558, IMG submission 180682) | Peat soil microbial communities from Stordalen Mire, Sweden - 717 S3 20-24 | ecosystem: Environmental > Terrestrial > Soil > Wetlands > Peat | place: Sweden: Norrbotten County, Stordalen... | reverse complement strand
GTTTTCTGTCATGCTAAACTCCTGGTGGTTTTCGGTTGAATAGATTCGATGGTCCTAATGAAAGGGCGGCAACGCATAATTGCCACCTTATGGCAGCAACCCCATGCGGATTCAAGGGGAAAATTGGATTAACCACGCCGCTTACACCGACACCAACTGGCCGGAGCGAACCGATTTCTCTTCCGCTTCGCAGATCTCGAGGGCGGAGACACCGTCCAAGGCGGTGACCGTGGCTGGGCGCCTGCCGAGGCGGGCGCAATCCACGACGTAGCGGATCTCGCCGACATAGCCGTCGGGTGCGTCCTGTTTGATCACTTGCGGTGCCTGACCCATGGGAATGACGTGCATGGCTTCGACTCCCCGCGCCAGGTCGAAATCGAGCGTGGCGCGTTCGCAGTGGAGGGTGTAGGCCATGCTGAAGCCTTTGGCCAAAAGCCAGCCGCCCTCCGCATGCACTTGCGGACCGCCAGGATAGAGGTACTGCGTGACCACGTGATCGATGGACCCCCCCGCGTTGACAACGCCGGTGGAGAATACTCCCTTAGGTCGGCCGAACAGGAACTGCACAAAATCCGTGTCGTGAATGTGCAGATCGAAGAGCGCGCCGCCGAGATCGGCCCCGGCTGCGTTGTACGTTCCTTGCTTGCTCCAGGTGGGCGTTTCGGAAAACCGGCGGAACGCCGCGGCATAGACCCGACCATAGGTCCGCTTTTCAACGACCTCTTTAAGCCAGCTCCAACCCGGCCAGAACCGCATGCACATGGCCGGCATCAAGAAACCCCGGGCGGTCTCCAGAGCACGCAGAATCTCGCGTCCTCTGGCCGAAGTCCGCGCAAGCGGCTTTTCGCAAAGAACATTCTTGCCCGCGCCCAGAGCCGCAATCGCCTGCTCCGGATGCAATGGTGTGGGCGTGCAGAGGTCCACCAGTTCCACGTCCGGGTCCGCCAGCACTTCCTCCAGCTTCCGGTGAACCTTCACGTTCGGTCCGAGGTTGATATCGTCGGATTTCTTGATATTGCCGGCCACGCCCTTGAGCACACCATTGACGGGCAGGCGGACGGAGTCGCAGACGGCGACGATGCGCGCGCCTTGCGCTTCGAGGTAAGCGCGCAGGTGGGTGACACCCATGAACCCAAGGCCGACGACGGCAACATTCACGGTTCCGGAATTTTGCGGTTTGGGAGTGTGCATAAGGAGTCCTCAGGCGGCGATGCGTTCCAGCGTTTGCCTGGCAAATCGGATATCGGCGACGCGTTGCTGGCCAGCCTCGCGCTCGATGACAAGATCGCACGTAGAATTGTGTGCGTCGAGCGTGGCCATAAAAGCGCGCCAATCCACCTGCCCGGTCCCGACCGGGACTTCCGCGCCCCAGGTGCCGGGCACCTTGGTACGGACCGCGTCCTTGATGTGCACCTGGCGGACCCAGCCGCCCAGCACTCGCAACGCTTCGATCGGATTGCCCTTATCGTAGAGGATCATATTGGCCGGATCGAAGTTGACACCCACGTTCTTCTTATTCAGCTTCTGCAGCACCTCGAGCAGCACTGGCGCAATTTCCTGCCCGGTCTCGAGTCCCAAATTCATGCCGGCATCGGCAAAAACATCAGCTACCTCAGAAAGCCGACCCAGCATTTTGCCGAAATTCAGGTCTGATTCGTCGTGTGGGAGGAACCCGGCGTGGAAGGCGAGCAGCTTGAGTCCGAGCCGGCGGGCGATGGGCACGGTAGCCCGGATGTTCCGCCGGTTCTGTTCCCAGGTGGAGTCAGGGGCCAGCCCGCCCGTGTCACGGATGCTCTGCAGCGTTGAGTAGTCTTCCCCTACGCAGCCGAACATGCCTGAGACGACCGAGATCCCCTTCTCTCGAAAGCACGCCTCGGTGGCATCCCAAACCTTGGGACTCTCCCGAAGCGGGTCGAGCGCGAGTTGAACCCGATGAATGCCGATGTCCTCGAGCCTGGCGGCAAGCTCCTGGGGGCTCGACGGCTGAACTGACCAACTGCATACGGCCAACCGGTCTGCTAGTTTACTCATAAAGCTGTTGAATTTGAACGAATATGCCGACGACGGGGCTTACTCTATCGCCCGAAGGAGTTTTGAAAAGCAAAGACTTTACTCGGTTCTTGCTGGCTGCCTCGTTGGGACATGATTCGGACCTTCCGTGCAGTTGGCGCGCTGGTCATCCTGGCGCTCTTCGCGATGCTCTTCCATTACCGGGCGGAACCGCCGAAAGCCAGGACCGCGCAGACAAAAGAGACCGGTGTGGCCTCACGGAGCTGCAAGCCCCGCGCTCAGCCGCTCAGTTTCTCCACGCTTTCGCCCGCTGGCAGCATTTCTAGCAACTCGGCGGCCGTTCTCCTTTGCCCGGGGAGAATGAGGTTTGGCGAAATCTCCGCCAACGGCTGGAGCACAAACCGGCGTTCGTGAGCTCGGGGGTGGGGAAGAATAAGAAGATCGCCGTGCCGCACGTCGCCCGCGAAAGCTATCAGGTCGAGATCCAGCGGGCGGGCTTCGTTCAACACCTCCTTTGGCCGACGGCCAAATTCTTTTTCCAGGGCCTGCAGTTTGGTCAGCAACGACTCCGGCGTCTCGCCCGCTCGTGGTGTCAAGCCCACCACCGCATTCACGAACACCGGCGAGCCGGGTGGGCAATCCAGCGGCGCGGTTTGCCAGAGCGAGGACTTAAGCAAGGGACGCTCAGAAAGCCCCCGCAGTCGCTCCATCGCCCGAAGCACATTCCGGCGCGGGTCGCCCAAGTTGGAACCCAGCGCGATAATTGCCAAAGGGGCGGGATTCACTTGCGCAGGCCAAGCGGCTTACCGATCTCCTGATTGCGAAGGGTTGAAACGATCGTACACACGGTGAAACGCCAGAGGGGACAGGCGGGACGCCTGTCCTACTTTAATCCCAGCACATCCTGCATGTCGTAAAGCCCGGGCTTTTGCTTTACCACCCACTGCGCGGCGCGCAAGGCCCCGTTGGCGAAGGTCTCGCGAGTGGAAGCTTTATGCGTGAGTTCGACCCGCTCGCCAACCCCGGCAAAGATCACCGTGTGGTCGCCCACCACGTCACCCCCGCGCACCGAGTGCATGCCGATCTCCTCCGCCGTGCGCTCGCCCACGATGCCAGCACGGCCATGCCGCGCCACTTTGTCGAGTTGCTGTTTGCGCACCGCAGCCAGAATCTCAGCCAGGGTCTTCGCCGTGCCGCTCGGGGCGTCGCGCTTCAGGCGATGGTGCATCTCCACGATTTCCAAATCGAACCCCGGCCCCAGAATCTCCGCCGCCTTGCGCGTCAGCCAGAACAAGGTGTTCACCCCGGTGGAGAAGTTTGAGGAGAGCACGATAGGTATCTGGGATTGGCAATTCGCAATTTGAGCCTTCCCCTCGTCCGAATGACCGGTCGTGCCGACCACCATAGCCTTCTTGTGCGCCGCGCACAGTGCCGCGATGGCCGGTGTCGCGCTGTGGGAGCTGAAATCAATGACCACGTCCCCCTGCCCTATCACCGCCAGCAGATCGTCGCCCTGGTCAATCTGGCCGACGATTTGCAGCTCAGGATGATGGGCCGCGCAGGCCACCAGTGCCCGCCCCATGCGTCCTTTGGAACCGGTAATGATGATCTTGGTCATACGTGATGCGTGGTGCGTGAAACGTGACGCGTGAAACGTGATGCGTGAGTTCACGTTTCACGTTTCACGTTTCACGTTTCATCTCAATACGCCGACGGCCTTCATAGTCGCCCGCAGGACTTCACGGTTCTTCGCGCTCATCGGCACCAGCGGCAGGCGGTATTCCTCTTCGATCTGGCCCATCATCGCCAGCGCGGCTTTAACCGGCACCGGGTTGGTCTCGATGAATAGGTCCTTGAATAGCGGATAATACTCCCGGTGGATCTTCAATGCCGCCGCCGCTTTCCCCGAGGCAAAGGCCGCGACCATCTGGGCGACCTGGCGCGGGATGACGTTCGAAGCGACGCTGATGACGCCCTGCGCGCCAACCGCCATGAACGGCAGGGTGAGCGAATCATCGCCGCTCAGGATCTCGAAGCGGGGCCCTAGCGCCGCCCGCAACTGGCTCACACGGTCGGCGTTGCCGCCCGCTTCCTTGATGCCGATGATGTTCTTGCAGTACTGCGCCAGCCGCTTGACCGTGTCCACGCCGATTTCGATGCCGCAGCGCCCGGGAATGCTGTAAAGCACAAGCGGAAGCCTCGTGGAGCGCGCCACCGCGCGGAAGTGCTGGAACAAGCCTTCCTGCGTCGGTTTGTTGTAGTAGGGCGCGACCTGCAGCGAGCCGTCGGCCCCGGCCTTTTCGGCGCGTTCGGTAAGATAGATCGCTTCGGTGGTCGAGTTGCCGCCCGTGCCGGCGAGCACCTTGATCCGGCCACGCGCAAACTTCACCGACAACGCGATGATGCGCACGTGCTCCTCGTAATCGACCGTCGGGGATTCACCCGTCGTGCCGACGGGCACGATCCCGTCCACCCCGGCCCGGATTTGGGCCCGGATCAAGCGTTGGAGCGCAGCTTCGTCAATCTTGCCCTTTCTGAAGGGGGTAACAATGGCCGTGTAAGTTCCAGTAAACATATTAAATCTCAATCCTTCCCTCGAAAACAAACTCCGCGGGACCGGTCAGCCGCACATCTGCAAACTCGCCGTGGTCCTCCCGAAAGCTGACCTCAAGCTGCTCGCCCCCTTGGACCTGAACCTTGACCGGCGAAGTATAACCGTGCAGGCGCGCCGCAATCAACGCCGAAGCGGTCACGCCAGTGCCGCAGGCCAGCGTTTCGCCTTCCACCCCGCGCTCGAACGTCCGTACCCGTATATGATTCGGCCCCAACGGCTGCACGAAATTCACATTGGTCCCTTTCGGGCCGAAGCGCGCATGGCGGCGGATCTCGGGGCCGAGCTGCTGCACCATCGCCCGGTCCGCATCGGGCACGAACAGCACCGCATGGGGCACCCCCGTATTCAGCGAATGAACGGTCTGGGCGCCTACTGAGAGCGCCACCTGCTCATTGAGCCGCAAATCCTCTGGCCGGGTCAGGCTCACCGTGACGAGCTCTCTTTGAAAGCTGGCCGTGATGACGCCCGCCACCGTCTCGAAAGAGAACCCGCGCGTCAGGCCGGTCAGCTTCTGCACATAACGCGCGAAGCACCGCGCGCCATTGCCGCACATCTCACCGGTGCTGCCGTCGCTGTTATAGAAATCCCAGGCCCAATCTGCCTTGCCCGAAACCGGCGGCACCAGCAGCACGGCTCCATCCGCTCCGGCGCCGCGATGCCGGTCGCAAAGCCGCACGATCTGGTCGCGGGAAAGCTTGATCTTTCGTGCCCGGTTGTCGATGAGCACAAAGTCATTCCCTGCGCCGTTCATCTTGGTGAACTCCAAAACCATGCACAGAAGGTATAGTCCAGAGTCCAAAGTTCAAAGTCCAAAGTTGGCATCCTGTCGGCGACTTTCCCGCTTGGCAATGCGGGTTCGGCCTGCTAGCAAAGTCGGCCAATGAAGATCGGCACGGATAACCGGAACTGAAGGAGTCATACTATGCGCAAATGCAGTTGTTCGGGAAACTGCGGACCGCACAACCTCAACCGGCGGGAATTCCTCGGGCTCGTAGGCGCGGGGGCCGCGGCGACGCTGCTGGGCAGCGCAGCCTGGGGGGCGTTCGAGCTGCCGGCGGACGAACTGCAACGCTGGCGGCGCGAGCTGATGGCCCCAGCCAAACCGCGCCTCTATTCGTCCAGCAAGCACACCGACGCCCGAATGCACCTCGGAGGCATCGGCACCGGTAACTTCGAGCTTGGCGTGGATGGCCAGCTCACCACCTGGCAGCTCTTCAACACCCTCCGGGATGGGCAAGTTCCGTTCAATTTCCTGATCCGGGCAGGCGACACGACGCGACTGCTCGAAACAACCGGCGGCTCGGACTGGCAAACCGTTCAGCAAATCGACATGACGGGCGAGTATCCAATGGCAGTCCTGCGTTTTCGCGACAGCGCCCTGCCGGTTGAGGTCGAGCTCACGGCGTTCAGCCCGTTTGCCCCGCTCGACCCCAGGTTCTCCTCGATGCCACTTGCGGCCTTTGTGTTCCGGATAAAGAACCCGAGCAAGCACAAGCAAACGGTGTCGCTGGCGGCGTTGATGCAGAACCCGGTTGGTTACGATGCTGCAGGGCCGAATCCTGGATCACTCAATCCTTCCTTCGGGGGCAACGTGAACAAGGTGTTCCACGAAGGCGGGGCCGGCGGACTTTTCATGCGGGCCGAAGCTGCAAAGGAACCAGAGCTGGACATGCCGGTGACGGTCTATACGACTGCCAACCTAAAGGCTCTGAACGAGCCGCCACCGGACCGGCCGAGGAATCTGACCGTCGAAGTTCTGGAGAACCAGCCTTTGCCCGCGGACAAGCTAGGCGATCCGGCCCACACGATCATCTGGTTGGAGGAACCGGGCCAGCACGTCTCAGACGCGCTGCTGCGCGCCGTCCGGGGAGCCGTGCAGGCCGGCGCAACTTTACTCCTGTCTGGCAAGTCTATGCCGCTGTTGGAGTCATACGCTTCGTGGACCGGCGGGAAACCGGTCGCCGACGCCAGGATACGGCCGGACATTCTGTTCGAAGACTTCGAACATGGTTATGATAAGTGGAAGGTCGAAGGCCAGGCCTTCGGCAAAGAGCCGGCCCACGGCACGCTGCCCAACCAACAGAGCGTGTCCGGCTTCCTCGGCCAGGGTCTAGTAAATACCTACTTAGGCGGGGACGATACGACGGGCAGGCTCACGAGCCAGCCCTTCACCATCGAACGGCACTTCATTCGCTTCCTCGTGGGCGGCGGCCATTATTCGACCACACAGATCCGGTTGGTCGTAGATGGCAAAATCGTTCGCGCAACTTCGGGCAAGGACAACGAACGGCTCGAGCCGGCGACGTGGGATGTAGGGCCTTTGCAGGGGCAGACAACTCATATTGAAATTGTGGACGAACAGAAAGGCGCCTGGGGGCATGTCAACGTGGATCAGATCGAGTTCACCGACATGCCGGGAAGCCGGGCGGTAATGGAATTGCTCGAAGAGTTGCTGCCAGCGCGGTTCCGTCGCGTTGGACCACCGCGCGGCATTGTTGGCGATAGCGAGAAAGTTGAGTTCGAAGGCCTGGCATTGCTCCCAGGCGCGACCCAGTCCAAAACGCCTGACGGCATGACCTGGCTGACGCGGCCAGTGGGTAAGGGCAAGGTTGTGCTCGCAGCGGGGGCTGTGCTGGGGCCGGAGCGAGCGAGGTTCAGCCAGTACCGGCAGCGTGCTTTCGCGCTCGTCTGCGGCTTGGTAGGGGCGCACTACACCGGCTCGATTGAACTGCAGCATCCTAAGGCGCCCGGCTTTGGCACATTGGCCCTAGCGGCACTGGCCCAAGATGTTACCGTCCTGCAAGCAACCGGCGATCGTAACGACGTGTGGAAGATATTTTCTGCCGAGGGCAGCTTCGCTTCTAAGGAAAACGCTGCCCCGGAACCCCCGTCGCCGCTCGGTCAAACCGTCTACGGTGCAATAGCCACCACGGCTTCAATTCCCGCGGGTAAGAGCATCGAGATCCCCTTCCTCCTCGCCTGGCATTATCCCAACAAATACAACGCCGCCGGCCAATGGATGGGTTGCCATTACGCCACCCAATGGACCGACGCCCGCGCCGTCCTGCGTGAGGCGGCGACCAACTTCACGACCCTGCGAAAGCGGACCGAGCTGTTCCGCCAGACCTTCTATGACAGCACCCTCCCCTATTGGTTGCTGGATTGCGTCACCGCGAATGCCGCCATCCTCCGCCACATTGGCGTCGTGTTCCGGATTGCCAATGGCGACACCTATGGTTGGGAGGGCTCCAATGGCTGTTGCGACCCCACATGCACCCACGTCTGGGGCTATGAGCAGAGCCTCTCACGTCTCTTCCCAACTCTGGAGCAGGACATGCGGCGCATCGACTTCACGCACCAACAACGCGCTGATGGCGGGGTCAACAACCGAACTGAGGTGCCCTCGCCTCCTCATCCGACGGGTGAGCAGCCGTTTGCCGACGGCCACGCGAGCTGCATTCTCAAGTCTTACCGCGAGGCGCTCAACCAACCGGATGACAAGTTCCTGCGGGAATACTGGCCGCACATCAAGCGCGCGGTCGAATACCTGATCAGCCGCGATGCCAAGGCAGCGGGCGGCCAGCCCGCGGGCATTTTGCAGGATGACCAGTGGAACACCTACGACGAGGCGCTGCACGGCGTCACCACGTTCATTAGCGGCTATTACCTTGCGGCGCTGCGCGCGGGTGAGGAGTGGGCTGGCCGGGCGGGCGACCGGGGCGCCGCAGAGCGCTTCCACGGCATTTTTGAGCAGGGCCAGAAGAAGCTCGTCGAGCTGTGCTGGAACGGGGAGTATTTCCAGCAGCACCTGCCCGATTACATGAACCGGCAGGGAGAAGTCGGGCCCGGCTGCATGTCCGATCAGCTCATTGGCCAGTGGTGGGCGCACCAGCTTGGCCTCGGCTACATCCTGCCGAAGGAGATGGTGGTGTCCGCCCTGCGCGCCGTGTTCAAATACAATTGGAAGTCCGACCTGACCGGCTGGCGACACGCGCCACGCGCCTTTGCGGGGGCGAAAGACAAGGGCCTGATCATCTGCACCTGGCCCAAAGGCGGCCGGCCCAGCAACGTGATGCTCTACTCGGATGAGGTCTGGACCGGGATCGAATACCAAGTGGCGGCGCACCTGATCTACGAGGGACTGATCGAGGAAGGCTTTGCCATCGTAAAGGGAGCGCGCGACCGCTACGACGGCATCCCGCGCGCGCCAATCCAGCGCAACCCGTGGAACGAGATCGAGTGCGGCGGCCATTACGCACGGGCGATGTCTTCCTGGTCGCTGCTGCTGGCGCTCTCCGGCTGGGATTATGACGGGCCGCGCCAGGCGCTGCGCCTCACGCCCCGCCACACGCTGGAGAACTTCAAGGGCTTCTTTGCCGGCCCGGATGGCTGGGGCAGTCTGCGCCAAACGCGGGAAGGGACGGCCCAGCGGAATGAGCTGAGGGTCCGCGAAGGACGGCTGGCCGTGGCGGAGATCACGCTAGCCCCGATGGCGGCGCCCAGGCGGGTGAAGGTGGAGAGCGGCGGCAAGACAATCCCAAGCACCTTCAGTTTCAACGCCGGCGCCGTGGTGGTTGCGTTGCAACCGCCAGCGGTGGTCCAGCCGGGCCAGACGCTGATCGTCCGGCTCGGCTGAGCGACCGGACGAAGGCAGCGTCAAGGATCACCGGTTATGGTGCGAACTCCGATTTGAGGCGGACGAACAGTTGTTGCCACGACAAGTAAACCGACTGCGGCAAGGTGAGCTTTCCGGCCCTTTGCAGGGCCTCCAATTCGGCAATCGGCTGGCCGTCATAATGGCCGAGCCAACCGCAGGCGAAGGGCCAGGACGCGCGGAGGAAGCCTTCCAGTTCGGCGGCACTGCAGCTCAACGGGAAGGTCTCCTCGATCACCACCGGCCTGCCGACGGTGAATTGGCGCAGGCACTCCAGATCCTCGCCCGGCTTCTTCGGGTCAGGATAAATGTGGACGCTCAAGAAATCGAGCTTGGGGCCGACGGTTTCGGGCAGGAAGCCGGAGAGATGCTTCCATTGGCGGGACCAGGGCAGCAGGCCGACTGTGATAAGGACCGAGCGATCGTGTTTGCGGATGGCCCCTGTCATCCGTTCAATCCAGTCGCTGGCAATGGCTTCCCGTTTCCGGCCCGCCGGGTCGAGGGCGATGTACTGGAGAAAGTCGTATCCACCAAACAAGCTGCCGGAACGCCATTGGCCGGCTTCGCGCTTGCCGGCGGGTGAGATGGGCTCGTTAATCAGGTCATAGCAGAAGACGGCTGGGCTATCCTTGCAAGTCTCCGCAACCGCCGACCAGAAATTGGCCTGGGCCGTCCAGCGGGCCTTTTCCCCGAGACCATCGTACCATGCCGGTGTGTCGGCTGGCCGGTAACAGCCCAGCCCGGTGATGTCCAGATAGAGGCCGGTCTCCTCCGCCAGCTTGAGCAGACGCTGGAGCTATTTCAGGGCCCCGGGGTTGGCTTGGTCCGGCGCGGCCATGAATTTGCCGAATTGGAGGTGGACCCGAACCACATTCGCGCCCAGTTCTTTCAACTCGCGGAAGTCGCCGGCCAAAGCCGGCCACTCCTTGTCCCAGAAATCCTCCATCAACCGCCCGGCGTTGCCGTAGTTCATGCCCCAGGGGACGAAGCGCTGCCGGGATTGGGCGGTGGTGAACCCCTTGCCGTCCGGGGCAACCACGATTCGCTCCATGGCCGCCGGCGACGTCCATGCTGTAGCGGGCAAGACCAGCGCAACGGTCATCCACGCGAAGGGGTTCGTCTTAGAAACATGACACTCAGTGTTCTTCATAGCGCCTTTCCTGCTGCCAGTCCCTCAAGCGCTCGCGCGGTGTCTTCAATGCAAATGGAGGCGAATGAGCTCGTCAGGCGTGAGGGGTTGTGGTTTGAAGCCAGCCGGTTTCAGCGCGGCAAAGTGATTATCTTCCGTGACCACGAAATCAGCCGCCGCTGCAATGGCACAGTCGCAGAACTTGTTGTCGTCTGGATTGGCCACCACCACACCGAAGCGGTACTGCGGCTCGATCTGGCGGATATTGTTGTGGAGCCGGGTCAGCAGCTCCAGCAACGCCACCACCTCTCGCCAGCGCTCAGCACCGGAGAGCTTGAAGGTCACCTCCTCGTATTCGAGCAGGATTTCCGTGGAGAGAGCGAGCGTCAACCGGCCATCAAGGAGAGCGCGCAGAATGGGATAAAACGGTTGCCGCCGGCCAAAGATCTGGAGGAAGACACTGGTGTCAAGGCATACCGTCATGCGTAACGGTGCCCGGCGCGGAACTGCTTCACCAATTCAGGAATGCGTCGGAGCAGCCCTTGCTCATGGTCTTTGTCGAAGGCTACACCAAGGCGATCAGCCAACTCCTCCGCTTCCAGTTGAAGCAAGAGGCGGTTGACCAAGGCCAAGTGCTGGCCGTCCATCCGCTCGATCTTGTCGTGCAGAACGGGTTTCAACTTTTCGAGCTCAACTGGCAGCAACTGCGACGCAGGTTTCACGAAGCAAAGATAGCCCAATTTGCAACGATTGGAAGTCCTTTTGTCGGCGCAGTATTGTCTGCCCATACGGAGTGGTGGCCTCCCAGAAACGGGGGCAAGATCATTTCGCCGATGCCGCCGCTTGCTTCGCACAATCCAGGAGCCGTTCTGCAGCGGCGGAAAGCCCGGCTTTGAGCCAGGCCGCGCCGATGACCAACGGCTCCGGCGCGGGCGAGAACGGGATGAGCTTCAAGCGCGGTCCGAAGGAGCACGCAAGCGATTGCGGCGCCAGCGCCAAGCCGCAGCCGGCTTCGATGGCGGAGACCAGGCTGGCGGCGCTTTCGTGCTCCTCCACGATGCGCGGTTTGAACTTTGTCCTGGAAAAGAGCGCGGCCAGGAACTCGTGATATTCGGGATAGCCCTCGCGACTCAGGGCCACCCACGGTTCCGAGGCCGCCCGGGCGAGCGGGATCGAGCGGAGCCGGGCAAAGGGATGGCCGGGCGGGACGGCCAGCCGCACCGGATCGTGGACGAGTTCCTCGAAGCGGAAGCCGCGCAACATCGCGGGCGTGAGGCGGACGAGAAACGCGAGCTGCAATTTTCCTTCGCGCAGGCCGGCGAGCATTTCCTCGGTGGACATGTCGTGCAGCTTCACTCGCACGTTGGGTAGCGCGCCCTGG
>Ga0224558_1004001_pt1 | contig 11795 bp, 7 predicted proteins | sample 714S32024metaG_FD_180682 | JGI IMG/M metagenome (GOLD analysis project Ga0224558, IMG submission 180682) | Peat soil microbial communities from Stordalen Mire, Sweden - 717 S3 20-24 | ecosystem: Environmental > Terrestrial > Soil > Wetlands > Peat | place: Sweden: Norrbotten County, Stordalen... | reverse complement strand
AGAATCGCGGATTGCTTTGGTTTGTTGTTATCTTTGCAGTCTCTGCGCTGCTGGCGATGCAATACGGGTGGACCGACAGCTTCCGCATAGCACATGGCGCGCCTTGGGCTAAGTGAGTTGCTTGTGGCAAAAACGGCAATGGAATGAGCCGGAGGGTGAGATGAAAAGGGCGCTCAACTTATGCGCACGCGTGCTCGGCGTGTTGCTCCTGGTCTTGGTTGCTTCCCCGGCTTTCTCCCAGAGTTGCGCGCTTTGCTACACGCAAGCTTCATCCGCCGGCGCAAGGATGATTGAGGCATTGCGCAGCGGGATTCTGATTCTGGTCCTTCCCCCGACTTTCGCATCCGTCGGTATGCTTTTTGTTGTCCACCGCAAGCGCAACCAAGTTCGGCAGACGGAACACAAAGACGCCTCGCAACTCGACTGGTAAGCACTCGGAAGCAAATCTAATGTTGAAGTGAGCAATTGGTCCGCGCCGGGCGGTTGGCAAACCGCTCCTGAATCCAAGCCATCTGGTCCCGAACCGAATCGCCGATTACTCGCCCAGGGTCGTATTCCGCATAGCGATTAAACAGAACCCAGTCTCCCTGCTGGCATAACCGTGCGACAACTTTAGTAGTGGCGATGATCGACGGTTCCCCTTCGCTGCCGATCACAAGCAGCGGCCCATTGGCAGGTCCCATGCCTAGCCGGTTCCGGCGGAAGTAATCCTGAACAAACCTGTTACCTTCCCAATGAGCTTTCAGCATGTCCGTCACCGGCATCTTATCCACGCCGGATACGCCGCACTCCTCCCCGAGTCGCTCATAAAGCGGCAGCGCCTGTTCCGTCAAAACATCGCTGGCGTCAAACTGCGGGTAAGCCGTCTTCAGGCCGTAAGCCAGGAGCAACGGCAGTTCATGCGGTTGATTGCCCGTTGGCGCGAGGAGATCCTCTAGATCCGTTACCCGCGAAATCGCCACGCCTCCCAGATAGCTCGGATCGGGGGCCTGGTACTCCATTTCCGCCACGCCCACAACGGCCATTGCGCCTTCGCCCGTACCCATCGCGATCCACCGCGGTCCAAGCCCGGGCACGGCACTGCGAGCCGCCGGAATCGAATAGATCACGTCGGACGTATTCGCCCGCACATCTGCAAAAGCGTTGCGGAAGCTCGTCCCGAGGCCCGCGTAGTCGGTGGCAACCACGGCATAGCCGAGGTTGACGTACATCGAAAGAAACGACACGGGCAGCAGCTTTCGCGCCAGCGATGGAGCGCACACGCGGGCCACTCCGCTTAAGCTGTGCGCCCATGCAATCACCGGCCAGCCCCCAGCCGGCGGCTTTCCAGCCGGAAACAAAACCACCCCCGAGGCCGCAACCAGGTCGCCGTTGCCCGAGCGCGAGTAATACAAAATCCGGACCGCTTGCACGCCCAGCGAATATGGCAGCGGGGCCGAGCGGATCAGGTCGCCGGGCTTGCCGGCAGGCAGCGGCACGGGTGTGTCATAGAACTTCTTGGCCGGCGAGTTACGCGGAAGGTGGGATTTCTTTTGCGCGGCCGTGGCCTGATCCCGCTGAAGCTGATTTTGCGCAACTTCATTTTGCGGAACCTCACTTGGGCGAGCCTGTTGCGCGAACAGTGTCCCACTGAGCCAAAGCAGGACAACGCCAGTGCGAATTTCAGGATTCAAGAATGCCGCCCGGTCCTCCAACGTCGATTCCTCTACCGAACGAGCATTCGAAATCCAGCGTCTGGCCGCCGAGACTATGCTGACTAATCCCGGAAGAAGATCTTTGTAACTCATAAAGATGGTGTCGCCGCAAACTCCGGAACCCAAGCCCCAAGGCCGACCTCGAGTGTTAGAATATCTTAATGGCAAAAACATTAGTTCACACTGTAATCTCTCAACTTCAACTGGAACGCACTCGCCTCGAAAAGGAACTGCATCGGGTAAGCGCGGCTCTGACCGCCTTCGGCAAGGTCTATCTTCAGGGGAGCAAACCGAAGTCCGCACCCGTTGGCCGGAAGCACAAGATTTCGGCGGAAGGCCGCAAGCGCATTGCTGCAGCGCAGAGGGCGCGCTGGGCAAAGGCAAGAGCGGCTAAAAAGAAGAAGTAGTTCCTTAAGAGCAGACTTTCGGCGGAAAACGGGTCGTGTGGGGCGACGTCGTCACGAGCGCGGGGGGCTATGCCCGCAAGCGGCGTCCCTGACTCCAGGCCGCGCTAGCTCAAGGCCCCCAGAACTTCCCCGACGAATCCCGCGAACTGGCGCACGTCTTCTTCCGTGGTATCGAACGAACACATCCACCGCACTACTGATTCCTCTTCGCTCCACACATAAAAGAAGTAGCGCTCCTGAATCTTCGCAATTGCCCCCTGCGGAATCTCCGCAAATACACCGTTCGCTTCCACCGGATACACAATCTTCACCCGCGGAATCTTCCGCACCTCCTGCTGCAACAGCTGCGCCATGCGGTTCGCATGTTCCGCATTTCGCCTCCACAAGTTGTTCGTCAGCAGCGCTTCCATTTGCGCGGCCATGAATCGCATTTTTGACGCCAGCTGCATCCCCTGCTTGCGCACAAACAAAAAGTCCTGCGCCAGTTCCGGACGAAAGAAGACGACAGCCTCCACTCCCATCAGCCCGTTTTTCGTCCCGCCAAACGACAGCACATCCACGCCCAGGTCCCGTGTTGCCTGCCGCAGCGTCAACCCTTGCGCTGCTACTGCGTTTGAAATCCGCGCCCCATCCATGTGCAGAAACATTTCCTGCTCATGGGTAAACCGCGCCAGCGCCTCGATCTCCGACGGCTTGTAGACCGTCCCCATCTCGGTGGATTGCGTGATCGAAATGACACGCGGTTGCACGTGATGCTGGTCCCCAATTCCGTGATAAGCCGCTGCCGCCGTTTCCACCGTCAGTTTTCCCCTCGGAGCCGCCAGCGGGATCAGCTTGCACCCCGTGAATTTCTCCGGCGCCCCACATTCATCCGTATAAATATGCGACAGCTCCGGACACAGCACGGCGTGAAATGGGCGCGTCAGCGCTTGCAGGCTCAGCACATTGGCGGCCGTCCCGTTGAATACAAAAAAGACGTGCACATCCGCACCAAAGTGCTCGCGGAATCTTGCAACCGCCGATTCCGTACAGCGATCGTCCCCATACCCCACCACGTGCCCTTCATTCGCGCGGTGGATCGCCTCCAACACCTCGGGGTGAACCGCCGCATTGTTGTCGCTGGCAAAACTTCGGATCGGTTTCATAACAACCCAAATCTAGCAGAACCGCGGTCGCGCGATATGCCCCCGTTTGCAGAACGAAAATTCTCCGCAGCGTCTGCATCGCAGCGGGAATCTACTAAGTGGTCTAAAATTGGAGTTTGGGGTCTCGGACCAGATGCCGATTGGGGCGTGCAATCAAAGACAACGGGGAAGTTCCGCGGCCTTTTGGGAATTGATGAAGCTGGTTATGCGTCGCAACTTACGTCCATTATTCGCCAAAGCGTCATTGGCCGTTCTATCTTGTGCACTCTTCGGAGCGCTCTTGCTTACCGTTGCCTGTGGCAACGACAAGGCAGCCAAAGCCGCTGACGATCCGCCGGCTATGCCGGTGAAGGTTCACACCGCCACGCTGCAGAAAGTGGACGACACCACCGAATACGTCGCGACCCTGAAATCGCGCGACTCGGCCGTTGTCATGCCGCAAGTTGAAGGCGTTATCACCCAGATTTTCGTCCGTTCCGGTGAACGTGTCGCAAACGGCGCGCCACTGATGCAGATCGATCCCGCCAAGCAGCAGGCCACGGTCAAAAGTCAGGAGGATGCCCGCAATGCGCAAGTCGCGCAAGTTACGTGGGCCCAGCAGAATTATGACCGCGTCAGCGGGCTGGCCAACGCCGGTGTAGTCAGCAAGCAGGATCTCGACCAGGCCCGCGCCACGCTCGATGCAGCCAAGGCCCAGCTTCACTCCCTTGACGCCCAGGTGAACGAGCAGCAGGTGCAACTGCATTACTACCAGGTGACCGCGCCCCGCGCGGGCGTCATAGGAGATATTCCGGTGCGCGTGGGCGACCGCGTCGTTACCACCACACAGCTCACCACCGTCGACCGCCCCGGCACGCTCGAAGCTTATATTTACGTACCCATTGAAAAATCCGGCCAGCTCAAAATGAATCTTCCCGTTGAGATTGTCGATGGCTCGGGAAATCAACTGGCAACGAGCCGCATTTCGTTTATCTCGCCGCAGGTCGATAACACCACGCAGACCGTGCTCGCCAAGGCCCAGATCGCGAATTCCAAGGATTCGCTACGCACCGCCCAGTTCATCCGCGCGCGCGTGGTGTGGGGCACACAGCAGAAGCCGGTTGTGCCGGTCGTTGCCGTCTCGCGCATTGGCGGCCTCTATTTTGCTTTTGTTGCCGAGCCCGATCCAAAAGGCGGATACGTAGCCCGCCAAAAGCCGCTCCAGATCGGTCAAATCGTTGCCAATGATTATGTCGTGCTCGATGGTGTCAAGTCCGGAGACAAAGTCGTCGTTTCCGGCACCCAGTTTCTGATCGATGGCGCAGCCGTGGTCCCGCAGGAAAGCAGCAGTTCGTAACAAATTCAAGATTCAGCCTTTGCCGGTTTTCGGTGGCCAGTTTCAGCCGTAGCGCACTACCAGGTTCGAACTAGCCACTAACCACTGACCACTAGCCACTGTCTTTTCTATGGTTGATTTTTTTATCCATCGTCCGGTCTTCTCCACCGTCTGCGCCCTGCTCATTATTCTTGCCGGAGCGATCTGCATCCCAACTCTGCCCATCGCGCAATTTCCCAATCTCGCGCCTCCGCAGGTTTCGGTCAGCGCGTCCTACACGGGAGCCAGCGCCCAAACCGTCGAAGCCGCCGTTACCACGCCACTCGAGCAGCAGATCAATGGCGCCGAGGGCATGAAGTACATCACTTCCGCAAGTACAAATGATGGGGTCAGTTCCATCACTGCGACCTTCGACCTCACCCGCGATCCCGACCTGGCCTCCGTCGATATCCAAAACCGCGTCAACACCGCCCTCGGCCGCCTCCCCAACGCCGTCAAACAAATTGGCGTCACGGTCCAGAAGTCCTCCGAAAACTTCGTTTTCGGCGCCGCCGTTTTTTCGCCCGACCACCGCTACTCCACGCTCTTCATGAGCAACTATCTTGACGTGTACGTGCGCGACAGCCTGAAGCGCGTGCCCGGCGTGGCGGACGTTGTCATTTTCGGCGAGCGTAAATATTCCATGCGCCTCTGGCTCGATCCCGTCCGCATGGCTGGCCGCGCGCTCACCGCGGACGATGTCGTCAACGCCCTCCAGGAGCAGAACGTCGAAGTCGCCGCCGGCGAAGTCGGCTCCCAGCCCTCCATGCCCGGCCAGCAGTTCCAGATCAGCGTTCGCGCCATCGGGCGCCTTTCGGAAACCTCGCAGTTCGACGACATCATTCTCAAGAGCAACGCCGATGGTACGCTGGTCCGTCTGCGTGACGTGGGCCGCGCGGAACTCGGCGCTGAAGACTACAGCTCCGATCTCGATTACAACGGACAGGAATCCGTCGGCGTCGCCGTTATCCAGCTCTCCACCGCGAACGCCCTCGACGTCGATCGCCGCTGTATCGCCGAACTGGCGCGGCTTTCCAAGCGTTTTCCGCCCGGCATGAAGTACGAGCTCGCCTTCGATACCACCGATGCCGTCGGCGAATCCATCCGCGACGTCGTCTCTACGCTCGGCGAAGCGATCCTTCTCGTGATCCTCGTCATTTTCATTTTCCTCGAAGACTGGCGCTCGACTGTCATCCCCGCCGTCACCATCCCGGTTTCGCTTGTCGGCACTTTTGCCTTCGTCAAGCTGCTCGGCTTCTCTATCAACACGCTCACGCTTTTCGGAATCACGCTCGCCACCGGTCTGGTCGTCGACGACGCCATCGTTGTCATCGAAAACATCGGGCGCCATCTCCAGGAAGGCGAACCAAGCCCGCTCAAAGCCGCATCCGACGCCATGAAAGAAGTCACCGGCGCGGTCATCGCCACCTCGCTCGTGCTGGTCGCGGTGTTTGTGCCGGTCGCGTTTTTCCCCGGCACTACAGGAGTCCTCTTCCGCCAGTTCGCGCTCACGATTGCATTTTCCATTTCTATTTCTGCCTTCAACGCATTGACGCTAACACCCGCACTCTCCGCACTCCTGTTGGGGCGGCAGCATGGTGAAAAGAACTGGTTCTTCAAGCGTGTCGATCGTGTTCTTTCTGCGGTCACCAACGGCTATGTCCGCGCTCTGCGCGCGTTCTTGCGCTACGAGATTCCGGCCCTCATTCTCTTCGCCGCCGGCCTCGTCTGTGCCTATCTCGTTTTCCAGCGAGTCCCCAAAGCTTTTGTCCCCAACGAAGATCAGGGATATCTCATCGTCGCCATTCAGGCCCCGACCGGAGCTTCGCTCGAGTACACCCGCAACATCGGAAAGCAGATTTCCGACATCACTAAGAATTTCTCCGAGATCGAAGGCACCTTCTCGGTCGCTGGCTTCAGCTTCGCCGGCAGCTCTCCCAACGCCGGCCTCGTGTTCGTCACCCTTCAGCCGTATTCCAAGCGGAAAGGGCCGGAGCACAACGCCTCGGCCATCCTCAATCGCCTGCGCGGTCCGCTGTTCGGAATCTCCGGCGCAATCGTCATTCCCTTCGAGCCGCCCGCTGTTCAGGGTCTCGGCGAATTCGGAGGCTTCCAGTTCGAATTACAGGATCAGGGTGGTCACACCTTGCAGGATCTCGACAAGTCCACCCACGACCTCATGCGAGCCGCCGGCGAACGCAAAGACCTGGCGGGCCTGTTCTCCACCTACACCGCCAACGATCCCCAATTTGTCATCACCATCGACCGCGAAAAGGCCAAGAGCCTGCACGTCCCGCTCAGCCAGATTATCGACACGCTGAGCGTCTTTATGGGCTCCGCGTACATCAACGATTTCGATTTCAACAACCGTTCCTACCGCGTCTATGTGCAGGCCGACAAGCAATTCCGCTCGCACCCGCAGGATATGAAGCAGTACTACGTCCGCTCCGATAGCGGCGCGATGGTTCCGCTCGAAAACCTGATGTCCATCGACCAAAGCTCCGCTCCGCAGGTCATCAGCCACTACAATCTCTTCCGCTCCGCCGAAATCAACGGCTCCGCCGCACCCGGCTTCAGCTCCGGCCAGGCCATCAACGCCATGCAGGAGCTTTCCGCCAAGACCCTGCCGCAGGGCTACAGCTACGAGTGGTCTGGTATTTCGCTCGAAGAGCTGCAATCCGGTTCCACGACGCTCATCCACTTCGCACTCGGAGTCGTAGTCGTCTACCTCACGCTTTCCGCCCAATACGAAAGTTTCGTGCTCCCGTTCATCATTCTTCTTGCCGTTCCCATGGCGCTCCTAGGCGCTCTCGCCGCCCAATGGACGCGCGGCCTGCAAAACGATGTCTACTGCCAGGTCGGACTGGTCATGCTGGTCGGCCTCGCCTCCAAGAACGCCATTCTGATCGTCGAGTTCGCCGAGCAACTCCGCGAGCGCGGCATGAACATTTTCGAATCGGCCGTCGAATCCGCCCGCATCCGTCTCCGTCCCATCCTGATGACCTCCTTCGCATTCATTCTTGGAGTCATTCCCCTAGTCACCGCCAGCGGTGCAGGAGAAAACGGCCGCCACTCCGTAGGTACAACGGTCTTCGGCGGCATGATCATGAGCACCATCCTGAATCTCTTCTTCATTCCCGTTCTCTATCTCTTGATAGAAGGCTTCCGCGAGCGCCGCAAACCCAAATCCGGCTGAGAAACTGTGGCGCGACTCCTGTCCGCGCTTCCCCTGTGTCCCCCGTGCTTCAGCATTTGGTTTTGCTTGGACCTCGCTTTTGGGTTTCCACTTCTGCAATCTGCCCCCTGACTCTGACCTCCCTGCATCTGCCGCCAAGAATCTAAAATGACTTGTGCGCCTCATGCCCACTCCGGACGAAATCAAGCTCGCCGCCGAACTTCTCCGCTCCGGACGGGTCGTCGCTTTTCCCACCGAAACCGTGTACGGATTAGGCGCCAACGCCCTCGACCCCGGCGCCGTGTCCAGAATCTACGCCGTCAAGCGCCGACCTCCGACTAGCCCGCTGATCGTCCACATAGCGTCAACGGAAATGATCGCCCTGCTGGCCGCCGATTGGCCCGAAGCTGCCGAGCGCCTGACCCGCATGTTCTGGCCCGGCCCGCTAACGCTGGTCGTCAGGAAACAGCCTGGCGTGCCTGAGATCGTCACTGCAGGCCTGCCCACAGTTGCCTTGCGCATGCCTGCGCATCCGGTGGCGCGGGCTCTCATTTGGGCGGCTCGCATTCCCCTGGCCGCGCCCAGCGCCAACCGCTTCACCGAACTCTCTCCCACCACCGCCGACCACGTCCGCCGCAGCCTCGGCAACGACGTCGACTACATTCTCGATGGAGGCCCTTGCGAGGTCGGGATCGAATCCACCGTGCTCTCGCTCGCCGGGCCGCAGCCCGTCCTGCTTCGCCCCGGAGGAATCTCGCGGCAAGCGCTCGAGTCCCTGATCGGCCCCATAGCGTCGGTGCAAGCAGCCCTGGGGCACGAGGTGCCGGCCGGTGCACACCCCTCGCCCGGCATGCACGCGCGTCACTACAGCCCGCTCACGTTCCTATTATTGGTGTCGAATGGAAAGGTGCCCGAACAGGGCAGAGGAATCTACCTGCAGCACGCGCACGCCGCAACACGCCCGAACGTTACGACTATTCAGATGCCAACCGCGGCCGCCGACTACGCCGCCGCTCTCTATGAAAAGCTCCACCAAGCCGACGAAGCCAACGCCGACTGGATCGCCGTAGACCTGCCTCCAAACGAACCGGAGTGGGAGGCAGTGCAAGATCGCCTGCACCGCGCCGCGTCGAACGACTAGAGGAGAACTCAACCTCAGTCCGGCAGCTGAATCGGCCTAAAGGTTTGCGCCTGTTTGTGCGTCGTGCTCAAACGAGCTCGTGTGAAGAGCTTGCGCGAACCCTTTCGGGCACACCCTGACGGATGGTTGGATGGCCGCTACCCCTTCGTGTGGGACCGTCGCAACTGGCGACGATGCGCCCTCTTCTTTCGCTGTTTGTTGGCCATTCTGTTTGCCGCGAGCTTACTGATGGGCGCTGTCGGAAAAACTGAAACCGGGTTTGGTGGCTTTGCTTCCGTTGCAGGTTGTTGTTCCGCTGCATTCTCCATGCCTTGATCCTCCTTGCTGGACTGGTTATGCTCAGCCTGACGCTAAAGAAATACCGTTCAGTGTTATGCCTGTCCGGCGATGCTTAAGCTTGCCCGTTTGCCCGCCCGGAGTTGTTCAGCGGTGAACGCATGCCCGCACGTACCACATCTCCACGTTGAACTTGGTCTCCGGTTCTCCGCCCCAGAGCTGAGTTTGGCGCCTTCGCTCGGATGGAACGCCATCACCAACTCGCCACCGCATTCCAGGCATTGTCGCCTATTCATAGTCACCTTGACGCCAGAAACCCACGGGATTCTCTGGTTGGTTCCGCACTAAGAGAGAAGTACTTCAGATGTGCTGACTTAGCTCAGGAGATCTGACGGAGCGGAAGACAAAGAGCGCTCAATCATGACCATAGGCCTATTGCGGGCGCATGTCAAACCTCGATAGAGCACCGTTCTATGCTTTCGAATCAATCTCAGAGGCATCGCGGAGTCCCAACTTCCTCAGCACGAGCATGGCCGGACACCAGTTGGTGATCCCGGACTGAAAGAGATTGAGTCCGACAAAAGCGGTGAACAGATACCAATACGAGCTAAGCCAATGTCCCAAGGCCAGCGAAAGCAGGATGAAGGTTCCTGCCATCAATCGAAGACCGCGTTCTACTGTCATGGTCAAGTTCTCCTTGTTGGGTCGTGCGTGTTCTTCGGAACATCGCCTGCGGTTCTTTCGCATGCGGCAACATTTCAGGAAAGTGCCAGTGTGCCGGCGGAGCGGTCACCCGCGTTTCTCCGACATGTAATACAGAACCGGAACGGCCATGCGCGACAGCACGGTGGAAGCTACTTCGCCGGCCATCAGCGATAAAGCAAGTCCCTGGAAAATCGGGTCGAACAGAATCACGCTTGCCCCAACCACCACGGCCGCGGCGGTCAAGAGCATGGGCCGGAAGCGTACGGCGCCCGCGTCTACGACGGCTTCTTCGAGCGACATGCCCTGCGCGCGCCGCAGTTCGATGAAATCCACGAGGATGATCGAATTGCGGACAATAATGCCAGCGCCGGCGATGAATCCGATCATCGAAGTGGCCGTGAAGAAGGCCCCCATCAGCGTGTGCGCGGGAAGGATGCCGACGAGCGTGAGCGGAATCGGCGCCATGATCACCAGCGGCGTTTTAAAGCTCTTGAACCAGCCGACGACGAGCACATAAATAAGGACGAGCACCGCGGCAAAAGCCAAGCCAAGGTCGCGGAAAACCTCGACCGTAATGTGCCATTCGCCATCCCACTTCATGGAATAACGGTCGGTGCGCTCGGGCATGGTGGTGCCTTTGTATTGCTTGACCGAGTAGCCATCCGGCAGTTTGATCTTGTCAATCGCGTCGCTCATCTTGAGGATCGCGTACACAGGGCTTTCTTCTTCGCCCGCCACGTCGCCAGTGACGTAGACGACCGGCAGAAGGTTTTTGCGATAAATACTGGTATCGATCGTGGTTTGGTGCAGAGTGGTCAGTTCCTGCAGCGCAATCTTCGCGCCCGAAGGAGTCGGCAGCTTGAGGTTAGCGAGGTCCTGGATGCTTGACCGGTCGGGGCGCGACAAACGAATTTCGATGGGGATGTCTTCGCGAGACTGCGGATCGTGCAACAAGCCGGCATCGGCACCACCGAGTCCGATCTGCAAGGTGCGGGTGACGTCAGCTGCGGAGATTCCGTGCAAAGACGCCTTGTCGAGATCGACCTTCAGATCGTATTTGGTCTGCGGGTCCTCGACGTACCAGTCAACGTCCACGACGCCGGGTGTTTGCTGGAAAACCTGCTTGATCTGAGAAGCGAGTTGGATCTGGCCCTTATAGTCTGGGCCGTACACTTCGGCGACAAGCGTTTCGAGCACTGGCGGGCCCGGCGGCACCTCGGCGACTTTGATACGGGCGCCGAACGGTGCCGCGATTTTGTCCAGTTCGGGACGCAACCGGCGTGCGATCGCGTGACTCTGCGCCTTGCGCTCATGACGAGAAAGCAGGTTTACCTGAATATCCGCCTGGTTGGGCTGGTGTCGCAGGAAATAGTGCCGCACCAAGCCGTTGAAGTTATAGGGTCCGGAGGTGCCGGCGTAGATCTGGTAGTTGATGACTCCGGGCTGCTGCCCAAGATAACGCCCCAGCGCCTGAGCCACGCGTGTGGTCTGCTCGAGCGGCGTGCCGTCGGGCATATCGATGATGACCTGGAACTCGCTCTTGTTGTCGAAGGGCAGCATCTTGACGCGTACCCATTTCAACGGGACGAACGCGACGGCCGCGAGCAGCAGCACGACCACGCTGCCGAGGAATATCCAGCGTCGCCGCGGATTGAGGATCAGCGGGTTCATGATGCGGCGGTAAAGGCGCGTGGTCCAACCCTCGGATTCGTGGTGTCCGTGTCCGTCATCTCCGGCGTAATGACGCAGGAGCCGCAATGCAGCCCAAGGCGATACCACAAAGGCCACGATCAGCGAGAACACCATTGCCGCCGAGGCGCCGACGGGGATGGGGCGCATATAGGGACCCATCAGTCCGCGGACGAAGGCCATGGGAAGGATCGCGAAAATCACCGCGA
>Ga0224558_1004000_pt1 | contig 11801 bp, 9 predicted proteins | sample 714S32024metaG_FD_180682 | JGI IMG/M metagenome (GOLD analysis project Ga0224558, IMG submission 180682) | Peat soil microbial communities from Stordalen Mire, Sweden - 717 S3 20-24 | ecosystem: Environmental > Terrestrial > Soil > Wetlands > Peat | place: Sweden: Norrbotten County, Stordalen... | reverse complement strand
TGGCGGCTGAGGCCATACACCGGACCGCACAGTTCCAGGTGCTCTTCGATGGTGAGCGCATCGAACACGCCCAGGTCTTCCGGCAGCACGCCGATCATGCGCTTCACGCGCAGCGGCTCTTTGGCGACGTCGCAACCGGCAATCAGCACCTCGCCGCGATCGGGCGCCAGCAGGCCGGTCAGAATCTTGAGCAGCGTGGATTTGCCCGCGCCATTCGGCCCCAGTAACGCGCAGATGCCGCCTGCCAGGTCGAAGGAGATATTATCGAGGGCGGCGAATTCCCCAAATCGCTTGCTGACCTCGCGGCAATGTAGCATATTGTGCCGATTATCGCAGGTCCGTTGACGGCGCGGCCCCGCGTCCGCCTGCGGGACGTCCGGTTCCGAAAGCGGACACACAGAACCGCTAGGGTGCAGTGTCCAAGGAATAACTGTACAGCAGATTAGCTGTGGGGCAGGCCATCGTTTTTCGTGGCCTGCCGAGTTCGAGCACGGTGCGCAGACGACAAACAACGATCGTCTGCGCCAAATGCGGATTCGCATCTGAATACGCAGTATGAGCCGTCGACCTTGGCGGTAGTCTCCGCCGATGGCGGGCGGCCGTTGAAAGTCATTCCGGCTCCGTGGGGCAAGCAGTGACCGTCGACTTCACCGTGTCGCCCCCGCCGGCGCCTACCGGCTCCGTCACGGTAACGGCCACTCCGGGTGAGAGTTGCACCGGCATCCTACCCAACGGTTCCTGCCTGTTAACGTTCCAGACGGCTGGCCCGCGGACGATCACGGCCAGCTACTCCGGAGACACTACCTTCGCTCCCAGCGTATCCACACCGGTCAACCAACTGGTGAACCAGGCCGGAACGACGACGGCGCTTCCTCTCAGAATCCGTCTCCATTCGGAGTTCCCGTGACATTTGTGGCGACTGTTGCGGCCGTAGCGCCGGGCGCCGGAACACCCACGGGCACGGTGACCTTCTACGACGGAGCGGCAGCCATCGGCGCGAGCACGCTCTCCGCCGGCGTGGCAGCCTACTCAACCACCACCGCTCTCGCCGCCGGCACGCACTCCATCACAGGCAGCTACGGCGGGGACGCCAACTTCCTCGCCAGCGGTTCAAATGCGATCGCCCAAACCGTGACCCAACTGCCCCAGACCATCACCTTCATCCCTATTCCGAACCAAGTGCAGGGGACGCAGGTCGCCTTGGTGGCCTTCGCCAGCTCCCAATTGCCGGTAAGTTCCACCTCGCTGACCGCGCCGGTTTGCACGGTCTCGGGCTCGACCGCTACGCTGATTCACGCCGGACTCTGTACCATACAGGCTGCGCAGCCTGGTAACGCAGTGTACGCCGCGGCTCCCTCGGTCCAGCAAAGCTCTACAGTGCTGGCCCCGCCCGCCAATTTCACGATCACCCCGATTCCATCGTCGGAAACCGTGCACGCCGGCCTGCCCGGCGTGGCCGCTCTGGAGTTGCAATCGGTGAACGGTTTCAACGGCACCGTGACGCTAAGCTGCGGGGGTGGTCCCGCCGCCTTCACCTGCCGGGATGTGCCGCAATCGGTGAAGGTCAACGGAAGAGCATTCGTCGCAACTTTAGTCCTGTTCCCGCATAACACGGCGCCGGGCACCTACACGATCACTTTTACCGGCGTCTCCGGCTCGTTGACGAACAGTACCGCCGTGAAATTCACCGTCAAGTAGCACAGCAAACGCATCGAAGATCCCGGCGGTCCAGGCCGCCGGGGGAGGTGCAAATGCGACCAGGATCGCGCAAAGATAATATTGAAGCTGCCTGCACGACTTCACGGAAGGATCGGAGCGATGTCACGTGGGTGCGTACGTTCATTATCGACCGGCAAGCAGTCTTGGCGATCTTTACTCACATCGGCGGACGCGCATGCCTGGTCGGCGCCGTCGATGCTGTGTTCGGCGATATGGTCCCAGATCCCGATCAGGTCCGCCCGCGCCTCCGGCGTGAGGACAAAACCGCCGGCGCCGGCTCATTTGCCGTTTGCCCGGCGACGGGCGCTTATTTGCCGGATCTCTTCAAAGACGGCGTCTCCATCCAGCAACTCGCCGCGGTCGGCCTGCTCGACGCCCCGCCTGATCTTGGCCCGAAGCTCTTTCAGGGCAGTCGCGCGCGCCTGCTCGCGTTCCTCGAGCAAGCGCAGTCCTTCGCGAACCACTTCGCTGGCGGTCTGATACCGGCCGGAGGCCACGCGGGACTGGACGAACTGCTCAAGTTCCGGGGTGAGCGAGACGTTCAAGCTGGTGCGGATCGGCATACCTTAATCAATGCAACACCTGTCCCGCTTGTGTCAATTTGTGTTGCAGGATGCCATGTTGGGCGCGCGGCGGTTGGCTACCGCCGTTTTGGCCGATTGACAATCGGCCGCAGCTTACCAAGCTGGGCGGGCGTCCACCCCTGCGACGGGTCTCCAGACCCGCCAGCGAGCGAAGCTACCCCGCGCAAGCCACGAAGCGGTCAAGCGGCGGTCATCGGATAGCCTTGTCCTCCGCTCGCCCGTACCGGTTCAAAAGGTACGATCCGGTCTGCAGCAATCCGGCGAAAGCGAACCACACCTGCCAGTGCGAGAACAAGCCCTTGCGGATGGCGAAGTCGCTGGCCCAGTGCGGGTCTTCCGCCAGCCGCCAGATGCCCAGTGCCGCCGCCATCACTGCCCCGGGCGTCAGCAACGACGCGAACGCCATCGCCACCCGCCGGTTCTTGCGCCGCTTGCGCTCCACTTTCGAACCCTTTCCAAAGCGGATGCGGACCACCATCTTGTTTACCACTCTATCAGTAATTGCGTTAAATTAGTCGCTTCGGAAAAGAGGCAAATTATGATTCATAGACTGAAAGCTGCGGTTTTCGGCACGGGCTTCGTGGGGCGCGTGCACCTGGAAGGGATTCGCCGCTTGGGCTTCGTCCAGGTCTACGCCATCGGCGAGAGCCAGAAAGAGAAGGCTCGCCGCCTGGGCGAAGAGTTCCACGTCGATAAGACCGCCAGCGACTACCACCTGATTCTGGACGATCCCGAAGTGGATGTGGTCCACGTGTGCACGCCGAATGCGCTGCACTTCCCCATGGTGACCGACGCGCTCAACGCGGGCAAGCACGTGATCTGCGAGAAACCCTTGTCCACGTCCGTCGAGAACGCGCGCAAGCTGGCCGCTCTCGCCAAGGAAAAGAACCTGCGCAACTGCACGTTCCACAACCTGCGCTTCTACCCCATCGTGCAGCAAATGCGCCGTATGCGCGAAGCGGGCGAACTGGGCGAGATCCTGGTGGTGCAAGGCGGCTATTCGCAGGATTGGCTGCTCTACGACACCGATTGGAACTGGCGCATCGATTCCACATCCAACGGCCCGTCGCGCTGCATGGCCGATATCGGCTCGCACTGGTGCGATATGGCCGAACATGTCACCGGCCAGCGCATCACGTCGGTGTGCGCCGATCTTCAGACGTTCCATAAGACCCGCAAGCGGCCCAAGAAGTCCATCGAGACCTTCGCCGGCAAAACCCTGAACCCGGAAGACTATGACGAAGTGCCCATCGACACCGAGGATTTCGGCGCGGTGCTGTTCCGCATGGGCGACCGCACTCGCGGCGCATTCACCGCCAGCCAGGTCAACGCGGGTCGCAAGAACGGTCTGAGCCTGGAAGTCTACGGCAGCAAGGCTTCCGTCGCCTGGAACCAGGAGCGGCCCGACGAGTTGTGGATCGGACACCGCAATACGCCCAACGAGATCGTCATCAAGGACCCTTCGCTGCTGCTGCCAGCCGCGCGCCCCTACGCCGATCTGCCGGGCGGTCACAGCGAAGGTTACGACGACACCTTCAAGCAGTTGTTCCGCCGCTTCTATCGCTCCGTGGAAGATGCTTCCGCGCCCATCGAGTATCCGCAGTTCGTGGACGGCCTGCGCCAATTGCAGATCCTCGACGCCGAACTGGCCTCGACGGCCGCGCGCGCCTGGATGGACGTGCCATCTTAGTGGGGCAGGCTCTCGCCTGCGGCGGCCTCTCAGGCCGCCTCTTTTTATCGCAGCAACGGCCGGGGGCCATCACCAGCAGCAGAAACCCAGGGTCGTGGAGGGCGGGATTTATCCCGCGCGGGGCTTAAGCCCCGCACTTCGCGCTGGAGAGTTCACGCCACGATCTCCATCACGCGCCGCACGCGAGCCGTGAGGCGACGGCGCCTACGGTCTTCATCAAGTTGCTTCATGCGCTCGGTTATCTGCTCGGGCGAGGCGTCCGGCCCCAGTTCCGCACGCACTGCGCGCACACGCGCCGCCAGGTCCATGTCGGCCTTGCACCCGCGGCAAATACCGGATCGGTGCACCCGCCGGCGTGGGAGATGGCACTGCGCACAAACGGGTATGGGGCGCGGTACTATCTATCCGCCCGCCAACAGGCCCGGATCAGGGGTGGTCGCGGGCCAGACTGGCACCGCGTATCGGAGACACTCAACCCTCTGCCCTTCCGGAGAGAGGGGCTGGATAGATCAATCCTCAGGGCTCGCCGCCAGCGCGCACGCTCACGGCGTTACGGTGAAGACCGTGCCCACGTTCGCACTGCCACCGTTATAGGTCGTGCCGTAAAGCAGCCCGCTGCCGTCGATCACCAGGGTCGCATACGGATTGGCCCCGTCGCTGCTGATGAAGTTGTGCAGGATAGTCTCGGTCCAGGAGCCTCCTTGAGACGCCGGTGGCGTCAACGAGTACACCGTACCAAAGGATGAACTTCCGCCGTTGGCGCAGACGCCGTAAAGCACCCCGCTGGCGCCGAACACCAAACCGGCTCGGGGACTGCCCCCGTCGCCGGGAGGCCCCGTGAAAGTATGTAGAAGCGCGAATGTCCACGCGCCGCCTGGAGTGCCCGGCGGCGTCAACGTGAACACCGTGCCATCGCCCGAGCTTCCCCCCATCAAGGCGGTGCCGTAGAGCACCCCGTTGCTGTCGATTATTACAGGTGCGTGGGGATTGGCCCCGTCGCTGCCGGTAAAATTGTGCAGCACGGTCTCCATCCAGGCGCCGCCTGGAGTGCCCGGCGGTGTCAGCATGAACACCGTGCCATCGCTTGAGGTTCCCCCGTAGTAGGTAGTGCCGTAGAGCACGCCCCCGGCGCCGATCAGCACACTGGCGTGAGGATTGGCGCCATCGCTGCCGCTGAAGCTGTGCAGAACGGTCTCGGTCCAGGTGCCTCCCGAGTTGGTCAGCGAGAACACCGAGCCGTCACTCGAAGCCCCGCCGTTGAACGTCGTACCGTAAAACACCCCGTTATTGTCCATCACCATGCCTGCGTAGGGATTCGCCCCATCGGCCGGCGAGCCGCTGAACTGGTGAAGAAGCGTCTCAGTCCAGGAGCCGCCCCCCGATGGCGGCGCCAACGAGAACGCCGTGCCGAGGCCTTTTTGCGCGCTGTTGTAGCTCCCGCCGATCGACGTCGTGCTGTACAGCACTCCGCTGTTGTCGCTTACGAAATCTCCATCGGGTTCGGCCCCGTCGGTGGGGAAGCCGGCGAAATCGTGTAGGACGGCCTCGGTCCACGAGCCGCCCCCCGATGGCGGTGTCAACGAGTACACAATGCCGTTGTTGCTCAAAGACCCGCCGAACACCGTGGCACCGTAGAGCGCGCCACCACTGCCGATCAGCACACCTCGTTTGAGATTGGCCCCGTCGCTGGGGGCCCCCGCGAAACTATGCAGGACGGTCAGCGTCGGCACGGCCGAATAGATCGTAAAGCCGTTCACCAGAGACGCTTGCTGCATGCCTGTCGCGACCGTCACTGTTTGGGGTCCGGTTGTCGCTGTAATGCTGATGGCCAGTTCCGCAGTGGCACTGGTCGGGCTATTGACCGTAACCGGCCCCGGCTGCCCATCCGCGGCGCCTCCCACCGAGACGCCCGGTCCGAAACTGGCTGTCGTCGTCGCCTGCACGAAGTTCGTGTTGGCTCCGGTAATGGTCGCTTGCAGGGTCTTCCCCGCGTTCCCCCAGTTCGGCGAGACCGTGGTGATCTGGGCCGCGGGATTGATGGTCAGGACAAACGCCTGGCTTGCAGTCGCCTGGTTGCTGTCCGTCACCTGGATGGTGAAGTTGAATGTGGCTGCTGTGGTGGGCAAACCGCCGATCAAGCCCGTGCCTGAATTCAGCGAGAGGCCGGCTGGCAAACTGCCCGCGCTCACCGACCAGGTGTATTGCCCGCTTCCACCGGTGGCCGTTAAGGTTTCTGAGTAGTCGATCCCTACCTGGCCCGCTGGCAATGGTGAAGGAGTCGTGATCGTCGGCGCCGCGTCGATGGTTACAGAAAACGCCTTGGCAGCGGTCGCCTGATTGCTATCGGTCACCTGGATCGTAAAGCTGGGAGTGCCCGCCGCAGTGGGCTGGCCGCTGATCAGCCCCGTGGTTGCGTTCAACGTGAGACCGCCTGGCAATGAGCCCACGCTCACCGCCCAGGTATAGGTCCCGCTGCCGCCAGTAGCCGCCAAGGTCTGCGAATATCTTACACCCACCGTGCCCGTCGGCAAGGGCGAGCTGGTGGTGATGACAATCGCCGGGTTGATGGTCAGCGCAAATTGCTTGGATCCCGTGGCTTGGTTAGTATCGGTAGCCTGAATGGTGAAGTTCGCGGCGATGGCCGTGGTAGGTTGGCCGCTGATGAGGCCGGTGGTTGCATTCAACGTGAGACCGGCGGGCAAGGATCCCACGCTCACCGACCAGGTGTAGGTCCCGCTGCCTCCCGTCGCCGCCACCGTCTGCGAATAGTTCACGCCCACCGTGCCCTGCGGCAGCGGTGAGCTGGTAGTGATGACGATCGCCGCATTGACGGTCAGGGCAAATTGCTTGGACCCCGTGGCCTGATTGGTGTCGGTCGCCTGAATCGTGAAGTTCGAGGCAATGGCCATAGTAGGTTGGCCGCTGATCAGCCCCGTGGCCGCATTCAACGTAAGACCGCCTGGCAAAGATCCCACGCTCACCGCCCAGGTGTAGGTCCCGCTGCCGCCAGTAGCCGCCAAGCCCTGCGAATAGTTCACTCCTACGGTGCCCGTCGGCAACGGTGAGCCGGTAGTAATGACGATCGCCGCGTTGATGGTCAGGGAGAATAACTTGGCGGCCGTATCCTGGTTACCGTCGGTAACCCTGATTTCGAATTTGGGGGTGCCTGTGTTGGTTGGCTGGCCGCTGATTACGCCGGTGGCCGCATTCAGCGTGAGACCGCCTGGCAAGCTCCCCGCGACCACCGCCCAAGTGTAAGTGCCGCTACCGCCGGCAGCGGTCAAAGCCTGCGAGTAGTTTGAGCCGACCGCGCCCGCCGGCAAGGGTGAACTGGTGGTGATGACAAGCGCGTGGTTGATGGTTAACGCGAATTCCTTGGAAGCGGGCATGTGCAGGCTGTCGGTAGCCTTGATTTCGAAGTGTGAGGTGCCTGACGCGGTGGGCGTGCCGCTGATTACCCCGCTCGCCGTGTTCAACGTGAGGCCGCCGGGCAAAGTCCCCGCGGTCAACGCCCAGGCGTAGGTCCCGCTGCCGCCAGTAGCGGTCAAAGTCTGCGAGTAGCTGTCGGAAACCACGCCCATAGGAAGGGGTGAGCTGGTGGTGATCGCCACGGGAGCGTTGACGGTTAGCGTCGAACTGTTGACGCTCTGAAAGGCGTTGCCGGTGGAGGTGGTGCCGGAAATGGAAACCTGGTAAGACGTCGCGGCTGAAACCGTGACAGAGGTGGGAACCTTGAACGTGACGTATTCCGTGGTGCCCGATTCAACCGTGACAGCCGTAGCCGTGGTGGTGCCGGTTGGCCCGCCGCCAGAGGTTGTGGGGTTGAGTGTTACAGTTACGTTAGCAGGCGGGATCGTTCCGCTCGGGAAACCATGCCCGATGACCGTAACACTGGTTACGTTCGTGTCGGCCGCGGTGGGCGAAGTGAGTCCATTCAGCGTGACGTTTGTGACTGCCCCCAACGGGAGCGAACCGGCAAACAAAACCAACGCGCACAGCAGCATGCGCACCAGACAACTGGCCCCGGATACACGGCTGATTCGTGAGCTTTTCATGCTGGGCCTCCACGCCCGCAAAAAGGGGCTCAGGCTAAGATACCAGAATATCCAGTGCATTGTGCGCTTTTTCACGCGCGGGACAAGGGGTACTGTACTGTTGTTCTGGCGGGCTGGTACTGGCTACCGGTCTTCGCGCGCCAATTGCGGGTCGGAGGGGTGCTGGCCGCCGATCTTGCGCTCCAGCTAGCTCTCAGCCTGCGCGGGTCCCCTGGACCCGCTCGCCCGACCCAGCGTGAAATCTCGGTGACACGCTACACCAAATAGTTTTCCCCGTCAAGCCAATAACTTGCCGGAATTGCCCCCCGGTTCTCTCCCATCCGCGGCCTATCATTCGGTCAGGAGAACAAAAACGGGCGCAGCCAGGACCAAATTGGCTTCGCACGTTCAAAATCGCTATGGCAACTGAAAAAATGAAAAACAAATCGAGGCCAATTGCCTCAACGCGCAGAAATCTACGGGGCCAAAAACATCTGAGGGGAAGGCCGGTGTCTCCATGAACTCCCCGCGCCACGGCCTGCGCGTCCGCGCCATCGCCCTGCGCGCGGCCCCCTGCGCCGATCCCATCCACCAGACCGCAGCCCCGTCAGCAGGTTCCGAGCCGCGACCGTTCCGAGCCGCGACCGTAAGGGAACGGTTGCGCCTACAAGCCCGTCATGATTCGCCACAACGCCACCTTTGTGCGCCAGGGCCATTGCCTCCTCTTCGCCGAATACTCGCAGTCCTTGCAAGACTGCCGCGGATGCCGCACCATCGCCTGGTGCCGCTACTACGACCGCGCCGGCCTGCGCGAACCCGAGCGGCTGGCCCTTGCCCGCTGGGAAGACGACGGAGGCCGGCCCACTTGAAACATATCCGCCCCTTCTGTCACTATTCAATGATGCGGGGGGAATATGCCATTCAATGACAACCGGATCGAGCACTTCATCGTCCTGATGCTGGAGAACCGTTCGTTCGATCACATGCTTGGCTTTTCCGGTATTCCGGGCATCGACGGACTTACCGGCGCGGAAACCAATCCGGACACCACCGGTGCGCCGGTTAAGGTTTCCAATAATGCGCAATACATCGGCGACTACGAGCCCGATCCGGGGCACGAGCTGTTCGACGTCAACGTCCAGATCTTTTCCAATCAGCAAGCCACGCCGGGTACCGCGCCCCCCATGCAGGGCTTCATCCAAAGCTATTTCCAGGTCTGCGGCGATCCCAATCGCGCCAAGGACGTGATGAAGTGCTTCTCCCCGCAAACGCTTCCCAACCTCACCTACCTGGCGAAGAACTATGCGGTCTGCGATCGCTGGTTTTCGTCAGTGCCGGGACCCACCTTGCCCAACCGCTCTTTCGCGCATGCGGCCACGTCGATGGGCTCCGCTGTGGGGCCGCCTTTCCTCGGCAATCTGCACACCATCTATTCAGTGTTGAACCAGCAGCAGGTCTCCGCCAAAATCTACTATCAGGACTACACCATGGCCCTGACCTTCAAAGAATTGCTGGGCAATCAGACCGAATACTTCGGCCTGTACGACGATTTCCTGAACGACTGCAAGAATCCGCAAGCCCTGCCGAACTACTGTTTCATCGAGCCGCGCTACAATGCCGACGACACAGGCGGCGCCCATGAGCCGGCCGACCAGCACCCCGACCACGACGTGCGCGACGGAGAAGCGCTCGTTCACGATGTCTATACGGCTTTGATCGGCAACCCGGAAGTCTGGCAGAAGACCCTGTTGCTGATCGTCTACGACGAGCACGGCGGCCTCTTCGATCACGTCGCGCCGCCCGCCTGCGTGAACCCCGACAACCAGAATTCGGCCGATCCGCCGTTCGATTTCACACGCCTCGGAGTGCGTGTGCCCGCCGTGATGGTTTCGCCCTACATCAAGGCCGGCACGGTCATCGGAACCGCCGATAACACGTTCTACGATCACTCTTCCATCATCGCCACCGCGCGCAAATTATTCCTGCCGGATTGGCAGAATACGTCCCTCACCAATCGGGACAAAAACGCGTTGACGTTCGACCAGGTCCTGAATCTGGCCACGCCGGATAACAATCCGATGGCGGCGCGGGCCGTCGCCCTTCAGGCGCATACTGCCATGGTCGCCGCGCGCGTCGCCGCCGTGCCGCTGGGCCAGGCGCCGCCTTCGAGCAAGGATAAACCGCTTTCCAACCTGCAAATGGACATGGTGGCGCACGCCAGCCAGGCCGAACAGCAGTACCTTCCGCCCGAACGGCAAACTGGGCAATCTCCAGCCGACATTCAAACCGAGAAACAGGCATCCGCCTATTTGCAGAATGTCGGACAGCGGCTCAGGGGCGCCCAATGAAACGCATCGTTTTGTTTGCCATGGCAGCCTCGCTGGCGCCTGGGGCACTTGGCGACGATCAGTTAACCAAGGAAATCCACACCATCGAGAATTACTGCGCACCTGCCTTGAAAGCCAACCTGCTCGACCGTACCCAGGACGGCCAGTGCGCTCAGCCTATCTTCAACGGCGACCCGCTCCACTTCAATGCCCAGATGTTCGCGCCGGGCAACGGCCTGGGACTGGGGTTGGGATACAAGCGCCTGTTCACCTTCGGACAGAACTGGCAGAACAACTGGGATCTGGGCGGAATGGGATCGGTCCAGGGCTCCTGGGAAGGTCATTTCGTGGCGCGGTTCGATAAGGAGCGGCCGGCGCCTTCCATGACCGATACTACTCCGCCCCAGCACCGCATCGTGGAGAAGTTCGAAATCCAGCCCTATGTCACCGCGCAGCAATTGACCAAGCTGGATTACTACGGTGAAGGCCCTCAATCCAGCCGCAGCGCCGTCGCTCTATACACCGAGCGGGACATCCGCGTGGGCGTCGGCGTGTCTATCCCCGTGGCCTGGTGGCTCAACGTGGGCGCGAAAGCCGAAGGCTTATGGCCGGCGCTCGGTCCCGCCTCCACCAGCACAATCCTTTCCGTGGCCGACTCTTATACCAATTCACAGGCGCCCGGTATCGCCTCGCAGCCCACCTTCACCCATTACCAGTTCTACGTCCGCCCGCACCTGCCCAATCAAGAACCGTTCGGTTTGATTTACAAGGTCGGCTACGAGTATTATCAGGATCACGGCAGCGGCCAATATTCCTTCGGGCGCTTCCGCGCGGATCTACTGCACAACTTATACCTGGAGCACGCCGGCAAAGAGACACGCCGTGACAGCATCCTGTCGGTCTATGCCCGCCTGACGCTGGCCGAAACCTCCGCCGGCAACACCGTGCCGTTCTATTTGCAGGATACGCTCGGCGGCACGGATATCAACGGCGACCCAGCCCTGCGCGCCTTTGCCGATTACCGCTTCCGTGCTCCGGATAACATGGTCTTCGAAGTGGAATTCAATCGCCGTATCTGGAAGCCGCTCGGCATCATGGTCTTCTACGATACCGGCCAGGTAGCCGCTCAGGCCTCGAACCTTAGCTTAGGAAAAATGCGCCACAGCGTCGGCGGAGGCCTAACCCTCTGGTCGGCCACCAAAGTGGTGTTTCGCGCCTACGTCGGACTCGGCGGCGGAGAGGGCACCCACACCTTCGTGGGCATTCTCCCCCTCCCCGGACCCGTAGCCGCGCCCTATCGCACCTACTGAACTAACATTCTGACTTCTGTCTTCTGACTTCTGTCTTCTGCTTCTTCAGTCCAACACGATCTTCATGTTCGTGCCGCCCACCCGGATCTCTTGGACCTTGTTCTTGCCATCGGCATTGGCGTACCGTACGGTGGTGG
>Ga0224558_1003999_pt1 | contig 11803 bp, 12 predicted proteins | sample 714S32024metaG_FD_180682 | JGI IMG/M metagenome (GOLD analysis project Ga0224558, IMG submission 180682) | Peat soil microbial communities from Stordalen Mire, Sweden - 717 S3 20-24 | ecosystem: Environmental > Terrestrial > Soil > Wetlands > Peat | place: Sweden: Norrbotten County, Stordalen... | reverse complement strand
GACGAAGTGACTAGAGATCTGCCGATCCCGGTCGTGAATCTCTTCGCCTGGCCGCCCGCGTTAGGGGTGGGTGATGATCCAACCAGGTTCGAGATTTCAAACCGGGTCAGCGGAATTCCTCATCGCGCGTGCGATAAGGAGTCAAAGGAGGATGACAATAGCCATATTTCAGGGTTGTATCCTCTTTGAATCCGTTGACCTGTGGCCCTGCTATTTGCGCACGGGCCGCTTCACCAATGTCGGAGAGCCGCCCTGGATCTCCGCCTCCGCTTTGTAGACCACGACGGCATAGAGCAAACCACTCTTCGTTTGAAATGCTTTGATCAGAGCCTCGCCTTCGTTTGCAGCCTCCGCGCCGAGTTCGGGCTTTTCAGGCGACGATCCCTCTTTGGCCAGAAAGTATCGGGCTTGCTGATCTTCCTCGTGACCTGCTCTGCGCCTCCGCCTCGGCTCAACGGACGGCGCTGCCGGCTGCTCGTTTCCTGGAACCCTCACTGCTGCTGTCGCCATCACTGGCCTCCCTGATTTGCTGCTGTTTCGCTGCCGCTTACGGTGTCGGGTGCATTCAAAATCTGATTGCGACGTTCGCCATCGATGGGTCGTTCACTGTACTCGGCAATCCACAATCCATCGGGATTCGTATCCGATCTTTTGTCCGCGATTACCCGGATGCGGTATTCGTTCACGAAGTGATCGGTGACCTCGGTTCCGTTCGAGAGATGATGAACGTCCTTGACCCCGTAGATCAGGTACGTGAGCGGCTCTCCCGATACGGCGTCGAGCTCGCGCAGATGAAAGACCGATTGAATCTGCCCATCGTCGATCTTGCCGCGAGTGTTATCGTCGGCCATGGCCTTCAACGTGTACCCGCGCAGGTTGCGGGTCATCATGTTAAGGCTTGCCGCCCAATGATCGTCCACGTCGGACGGCGAGTAGTTTTGGTAGCTGGTCAGAAAGCGCTTGACGAAGGCTTCATCCAGAAACTGGTCCGTGCCAGCTGTGGCAAGATCCGTCACACTGCCTTTGGCGGGCTTGCCCACAACCGAGGCGTCGCCATTCGGGCCGATGCGAATCACAGTCGGCGGCTGCATACGCACTAAGACGGCGAAGCCGATTGCGGCCAGTGCGATGGGGATCGTCAGAAACGCCAGAAGCCACGCACGATTCGCATTCGCGCGCAAGGCCCCATCAACCTCGTAATACTTCGGCCTCACCAGGGAGGCCTCGTCCGTTCGGTCTTCCTTTGTCTTCATGAATGCCTCCTACTCCTTTTCTGTTGCTCGCCGGGATACGCTTGCCAAACCCTGAGCCGCAACGCGGGCGGCGTGGTATGCGCCCCATGTTCCGATGTTGTAACGATGGACGGTCGGCCCACGCCTGGCCGGCGCGGATGTTCTCGGAGAACCGCTGCTTCCTCCAGAAGTTCCGCCTGTAACTTGTGCCGGAACCGCGGTTTCCGCGGCCTCGCTCTCAGGCTGCGTGTCGCTTGAACCCGATCCCATCACGTCGCTAAATGAACTGCGAATCTGGTCCGCATGGCCTTCTATCGTCGGTGCTTCTGCAACGGAACTCGATGTAGACGCCGGTAGCAACTGTGGCGGCGCCGGCTGGTTCGAGCCAGTCGAAGCGGCTGTTAACCGGCCCGAACTTGCGGCCGTGCTCGCCGAACTGCCAGCGCCAGCGCCCTGCGCGCCGCCTGCTCCTGCCGCGGCAAATCCTGCGGCCGCACCTTCGCCAGCGGCAATTCCAGCTGTTACAACCGTGGCTGCTGCACCAACCAATGCGACTGCGGTAGCCCCCACATCGCCACTGACAATGCGCTTGGCAATGAATGGAATCACCGCAATCGCCAGCGAGTAGATGATGCTGGCGATACCGATGAGAAATGCTCCTTCCAGATTTCCCAATCCACCCAGAAAGCTATTTTGGTTGAGCATCTGACCGACCTGACCCATCTGCACTGCGCTCAGCAAAGCGCCGAATCCTCCGTAGAGGATCGGCCATGCATTCCAGATAAGGACGTTTTCAATGTAAGACTTGGCGATGCGGTTCGCTCCTCCGAGAGGTATGAGAGCGATCACAATTGGACCAAAGATATAGAGAACACTGCCGTAGAAGATGTAGAAAAAACCGAAGACAACAACGACGAAAGGGTAAAGAATATAAGCGACGATAATCAGGATTCCATCGATTGCCCCTGCAAGTGCGCCTGTAACCATTCCCCAAAGGTTCTGAAAACCATTCTGATCAAACTGATTTTTAAGGTCAGTCCCCCAGTTTTCAAGAACATTTCCTCCGGATGCATTGCTGATCCAGTTCCCGGCGTTAACAAAGCCCTGGTTGATCGTTGTGAAGACAGCCCCATAGTTCATTATCACGAGTGCGGTGACGATGTACTTGATCAGATTGGTTCCCAATCCGCGCACATCTCCGCCGTGCAGGGCCGATTGATAGACCTGCCAGAGAAAGCCCACGAGCAGGATGACATAGGCGACATTCTGCATTCCGCTCGTGATGCTTGTTGAGTCGATCCCGGCAACGGCCTGCGTCAGAAAACGCTCGAAGAGATTCAGTTGCGTCCCTTGAAAGAACGCAAGCATCGAGACGGCGAAATGCGGATTGGGAATCGGAATCGTCATTGCGCATTACCTGTTCGTCAACGCCCCGTTGATAAGGCTGTTGTTATTCGTGTTGTTCGTGGTTGCAAGTTTCGCTGCCGCGCTCTGATTGGCTAGATCGATTCCGCGCGTGCGCATCAACTCTGCCAGCGCGGCCTGCGTATAGGCGTTGGCCCGAACGACCCAAACATCGGCTTCAGCTTCGAGAATCGGTGCGCTGCCCGGCGCCGCGGCCGTGATCTGCCGGCCCATCTGGTCCGCTTCCTTGAGTTCCGCATCCGCCAGGGCGTCGATTTCGATTGCCCGTTTCATTGCGTCCTGTGATTGCGCATCGGTCATGTCGGTCATTGTCCGCACGGCGGCCGATGCAGCGTTCTGCTGCATCACCACTCCGTAGACGGACTGGAACTGGGTCGAAACACTGCCCACGTTGCCGGCGTTGCGCGAAAGCAATAGGGACTCAAGGTTGCTCGACTGCGGCAGGGTAGCGCTTGAGACATTCACATGAAAAAGGTTTGAGACCTGGCTGAACTGGTTCTCAAACTGCGCCACCGAGTTCTTGGCCTGATTGATCGCCGCAAGCGGATACATGACCTGCTGCTCGTACTTGGCCACGCTCTGCTCATACTGGTTGATGGTGTTGAGTGGCGCGGAGATGTAGTTGGACATCAGCGACTGCATCTTCTGAAGTGCGGCAAGAATCGCTGCCAGATCAATGCCGAACTGCCCATGCGCTCGCATCGGCAGAATTGTAAGAACTGCCAGAACGACGGCCGCTGCCTTGAGCAGCGCCGGCCTGCGCCAGGAACGCTCGGGTTGCGCTGGTTCGTAGCCCTCGCCGAATGCCGGAATCTCTGAGGTTGGTTCTTGCTTGCGCCGCCACACAAATGGCTTGCGCACTTTGTTTGTGGACTTCTTTGAGTCGGACATGACACTCTCCCTTTAGTGCGCCGTGAGCGCCCCGGTGATCAGGCTGTTGATCCCGCCCGTGATGGTTGTTCTGCGCTTCAATAGCGCATTGTCATGCGCGATGCGGCCGGCTTCCTGCCGCAACTGCGCGGCCAGCATCTTCTGCAGATAGGCTTGGCAACGGAGATTTGATACCTGTGCCTGTGCCGTCAGATATGGATTGGAGCCCGGCGTGGTGGTTGCCACCTGGTTCTCCATCTGGTTTGCGGTCTGGAGGATGGTGTCCGCTCCCTGGTCGGCGATGAGCGTGGTTTTCAGGTTCTCCTGGCCCAGTGCGTCGTCCATGTCCATCATTAGGCGGTCCTGGGGCGCGGCGCTGTTCTGCTGTGGAATTGCGCCGTAGTTGGCCGTGAAACTAGTTCCAAGCGCCGGAATCTGCGCCGAGAGGCGGCTATGCAAGATCGATTCGAACTGCTGCGGACCCGCTGTGACTGCGCTCGTTGTGGGAATGCTGAAGATCTGGTTCATCTGGTTGCGAAAGCTCGAAATCGAATTCGCAACGAAGCCACGAGCTTGATTGAGCGCGGCCAGCGGCCACATTGTCGTTTGGTAGAGTTGCTGCACCTGCTGCGTAAGCTGGTTGATCGATTTGAGCGAATTGCCGATGTCGCTCTGGATCGTGCCGAATATCTCACTAAAGACATCGAAGATGCCGGCATGGGCGCTTACTGGTAGCAGCATTGCAATACCAAGGACTGACACTGCCGTCAGCCATTTCCAGCGTCGGCTCTTTTGTTTGCGTGAAGCGGCAACATCTCCTGCGTACGGAATGCCGTTCAGCAATACTGTTTCCTCTGGTTTGAGATCGCCCTGTTTCATTGCGCGAGTACCTCCTGAACTTCTCCTGAAAGCTCTTCTTTGAGCGGCGCAAGTTCCGCCAACCCCTGCGGAAAACACTCGGCGAGCGCCTCATAAGCTGCGATTCGCGCCATCGACGTGTGCTTCCACATCCACCACATTCGGTACGTGCGCTCGCGGGCGTAGGTTGTCGTGATCCAGTAGTCCACCGGGCTCGGCACGATGCGGATCGCGTGTGTCGACTCGGCCTTTTCGCCAATCGCGATCAGAAACTCGGCGCTATGGCCCTTCTTCGGATGAGCAAAGGTCTTGATCTGGTTGAGCGCCGTCTCGTTCAGGTGGACGTGTTCCCGGAGAGCGGTCATATCGCCAGGCTGCTTGCCGATGATCTTCGTTGTCGCGTTCTTGACGATGCCTGCGCCATGCTCGTTGGGCTTGTCCGGTGTGCCGACGAAATCCTCCGGCGTCTGGCTGATGCCCCAGACACTTGCATTGCGTTTGCGGGCGGTGCGGAAGAGCTGCACGACGACGCTGGCCAGGATCGGCGACTCCAGCAGCGCCCAGCACTCATCGAGCAGGACAATGCTTGGCCGGCCGGTGATACCGGACGCACGGTAGGTGGCAGTGTGCGCAATGAGCAGGCTCATGGCGCGTTCCAACCGCGGATCGTCCTTCAGCTTCTCCACGTTGAAGTAGAGCCAGGGATTATTTAATTCGACGGTTGTCGGTCTATCAAAGAGTCGGGCATACGGCCCCTCATCCACCCATGCGCGTAACTTGGTAGAGGCCATCTGGGCCATTGCGTTGATCTTTTGGTTGCGGTCCCGATCCTGCCAGTGAGCCAGTTCCGCCGCCAAGTCGCCAAACAACGGAATCGGATTCGATGTCTTTGCGCTGCAGCGCTTGTAGGTTGATCCAATGGCTTCAAGCAGCACGCTGTCGAGCAGGTCAATGTCCAGATCGGGCGGCGTATTTTCGCCTAGCATGTGCCGGGTCAGGTTTTTCAAGAACGAAATTTGATCGTTCGAGGGCCGCTCTTCACCCTTCGGCAGGTCCCAGGGGTTGATCGTCTGGTCAGAGTCGAGCGACATCTCGATCATCTCTCCTCCCATCAACTCCACCAGCGGCTGGTAGGAGTCGCCGCGTTCCAGAATCGAAATCAAGGGATTCGCCCGCGCCGCCATCAGGAGCATTTGCTGCGCCGCCAGGGTTTTGCCGCCGCCGCTTTTCGCCATCAACAGGCCGTTTGCGTCAGAGAGATCCGGATCGAACATCGAAAAGGGAATGAGCTGCCGGAACGGAGTCTCGAAGAGAATGAGCGGACTTCGCCTGGTGCCCATCCATGGCATTTCGACGGGAACCAAATCGGCGACATTCGAGGTCAGCATGTCCTGGTCCCGCTTATCCGCTTCGCCCAAACCGGGCAGGGTCCCAAGGAAAATGCGGCGCTTGGCGATTGTCTCCGCTACGGCCTTCGCGCCGTTCATGTGCGTGAAGGCGTTCAAGACTTCCTGGGTGCGGTTCGCCAACTCGCGCTCCGACTGTTCGAGATCCCGCATCGTCACTGCCGGATGCGACGTCCGCACGACCACCGAAAGGCTCAGCTTCGCCGTCTTGAGCGACGACGAGATGATGTCGCGCTGGACCTGCATCAGTTGCGCCTGCGCAACCTCTGCCTCGGGATTCGATTTGAAGTTGCCGTTCGCATCCTTCTGGGCTGCGGTCATCTTCTGCAACCGCTTCTTGTAGCTCTTGAGCACCTTCACCTGGTCCGGGATCACCACCTGGCCGCTGACCACGATCGGAAACCCAAGAGTCGAAAAGTTCTGAAGCATACCCGGAAAGGTCGCATCGGGCAGTTCCTTCAGGCTCACAACGTCATAGAGGTAGCCGTCGATGTTCAAGTACGTTTCCGTCTCGTTCAGGATGCTCGCGTCCGCCGTCTGATCGCGCGCGCTGCGGTACTCAATCATCTGCTCGGGAGGCACGTAGGCCCGGTGATCGCGGCGTGTCGGATGTTGGGCATGCTTCAGTGCCTCGAACAGTTCCTGGGTCGTGAGCCGCCGCGAGCCAAGGTTGGCAGCCTCCATCGATCCCTCGATGCCGCGCAGGATCGACTCGAACTCCGCACGAAAGTTTTCATGTTCCTTGCGTGCGCGCTGAATGGCCTTGGTCTGACTTAGCGTGAAACCGCCCAGCTTGCGATTCTGTTCGGCCGAGTGATAGAGCTTGGCATGAATGCGCGGGTCCCAGACGTAGTAGACCTGCAACCGGTTCTCGAAGAAGTAGCCGGCTTGCTCCTTCTCGCGCCACATCCGCAGCCGGTGCGCATCGAGCGCCGTCACCTCCGGCTGACTGGCGCGCTGTTCGTTGACGTAGCTGTCGAAAAGGTCGCCCAGGCGTTCCGAGATCTCGTAGCGGAACTGGATGCGCATACTGACATCAGGCACACTTCGAAAGAGCGCCTCCAGCATCGCCTTGGTCTGATTGCGGTCGCCGTCCGTCGCGAAGTACCCAAGGATGCCGCGCAACTCGTAGCCCGCAACGAAGGCGCCGTTGGTGCGGACCATGATGTTCTCGCCTTCGGGAAGATCCCGCAGGGAAAACAGCTCGCAGACTGCAGGCGACTTCTTCTTTCTTTCATGCTCGGCATAGGTCATTGGCATGATTCACCTCGCCTCCCTGGCTTTTTGGCGCCGCGCTCCAGCTCTTCTTTGGCTATCCGGGCGAGCGGCGAGATCCCCTCGTGGAAGCGCGCGGCGAAGAGAACGCTTGCAAAGACCGCTCGCGCTGCGTCGGCATCGAGTTTCAGAGCAACCGATCCATCGGTCATCTTTTTGATTGCGGCCTGCATCGGCTAGTCCTCCTCTTCGACCAGATAAGCCTGCGTCAACTCAGAATCTCGCTCAAGCGCGCACCACGCCTTTGGAGCAAAAAACGAACGTGCAAGGTCGGTGAGATAGCCACGAGGCCGCCCATACTTGAAAAGGATGAGAAACGGCACCGCCAGCGCAGGCACGATGAACTCCATAAAGATGTTGAGCGGCATCCCGAATACGCGCGCATTGCCGCTCACGAAATGCGCAAGCAGATTCATCAACGCGGCCAGCGCCAACACCAGGATCAGATCCTCGAACTCAAGGCCGAGAAACGTGACCTTGGTATGCAGGTTGCGGTGAACGGGCGTCAGATCGAGACTCATGCCAAGCTCCTTAAATCCCATGCGCGTGCGTAACCATCGATTCGGCCAATCGCACCATTCCTGAAACCATCAACGCTCCCATTGCGGCGATGAACTTCCTGATCCAGGTCGAGCCCGGATAGATCTCCGAGACCACGCCGCCCATGTGCAAGGCCATAGCGGCCAACTGGGTCAGTGCGAAGACCGGAAGGATGACGTTGGCAACCCAGTTCACCAGGCTCATCGTCGCCATCCAGAAACCGTCCGCGCTTGTCGGCCCGGCGTGCTGGACAAACCCCTCCAACGCGCGGAGCATTCCCGAACACATCAGCGAAGCAAAGCCGCCGTAAAGCAACTGCTCGAACTGGCCTCCCTTGCTGTAGCGATAAACCGCCGCAGCAAAGAACCCTCCAGCCATTGTCGGCATCATTACGTTGCCGGCCCAGGAGGCGAGGTTCGTGATTGCACCATCGAGACTCATCGCATCTCCTCAAGCCGCCATGGCCTTGAACAACGCCAAAAGCCCACTCAAACTCAGAAAGGCAATGGCGGCGAAGATCAGTCTTACCCACGGCCTGTGCCGTACATAATTGATGACCGCGCCTACACAGGCCAGCCCTGCCGCGGCCGGCATAATCTGACCGGCGATGTAGTTCCAAAGAGAAACGAGCATGTCGGTCGTGGCGTATTCGCCGCCGGAGTTCCAACCTTGAAGCAACTGCATCGTCGCCGTGATCGACATCAGGAAAAGCGCGGCAAGAATCGATGAGAGCGGATTCTCTCCGCCAGCCACATCGAGCGCCGCTTTAAGGACGAAATACGCCGCTATTACCGGAACCAGCCGTGCGACAACAATCTGGTTCACGAAGTTCTTGAAGACCGTTTCCATACTGGCGAGCCAGCTTGTTCCAATCGACCCGCTGGCTGAAGGAACATGAATGCCCTGCGCTGCAATCCATGAGAGAAGCTGTGGGATTGTGAGAAGAACGACCGTCCACAGGATCCATTTGCCCGCCCGGCCGTTGATGTGGAAATTGATTCCACCCTCCTGCCGAAGGCTGACGCCCGCGGCGGCCAGAGTGCAGAACGCCGCGGGAACCGCCAGATCGAACAGCAGTTGCAACAGGTCGAGAAGGAATTGCGGCACAGGCATCCGGCTCTCCTTACTGAATGCCTTGCGCTTGAGTGATAAAGCCCTCGGCCATGCGCCCAAGACCGGAGATCACCATGAGAGCTACGCCGGTGACTCCCCAGCCCATGTAGCCGCGTCCGCTCTTGAAGTGCCAGCCTGCAATCCCAAGGCAGGCCACTGCGATGACCGGAGCGATGACGTTGCAGCTCCAGTTGACGATATTGAGGACGGTGCCCTCGACCGTGGTCGCCTGCTGGCCCTGAACGGCCTGGCCGAACTGAGGACTTGTTCCGAGGTTCTGAGCCCTGGCCGCGAAGGGCGCCATGAGATTGCCAAGGAGCATGAAGCTCAAAGCAATTTTCAGCGCGATGTGCAGCCAGTTAATCTCCGCCGGACGGTGGAGTACGAGCGTGGAGGATGTAGCGGTCGCAGGTCCGCGCCGCCAGAAGGCCAATGCGGTTCTCATACGTTTTCTCTCCTGGACGCGGCTGCTCGTGGCATCCGTGTCGAACGAGAGAATGAGTGCGAATCGAAATTCCGTCAAATTGCCGCGTGAATACCCATCGGCGAACGATTCAATCCCCCAACTGCGCATGGAGATTTGTTATAGGGGATTAGAAACGCATATTTTCTGTGGTTCTGTATTTGCCAAGGAGCTAGAATCCTTGATTGAAAGGATATTGGATCTGCCGCGGCCAGATCGGGAGGAGCACGATGGCGGCTACTGGACAAGCTAAGGCATATCGGTGCGAGCAGTGCGGTAGCTCCGAGATCGTCGCTCTGTCCCAGCTATACGAGCAGGGCACCCGCAGCTTCTCCGGACGCTTCACCTCTGGCGTCAGCCAGTCCTATACTGCGAAGGCAGCTTCTCCGCCGAGACCACGCGGCTATCTACGCGCATGCTTAGGGTGGGGATTTCCTATATTCTTTTGTGGCTTATGGTGTGCAGCAGGTATGAGTGCGCTGCTTCGGCCCCCGAGAGCGACCCCTTCCTTTGTAGGTACGGTCGTTGTCCTTTTGTTATTTGGCCTTATGTTCGTCTTAGGGTTGCTGTTCAATTTCTACAAGATCGCCCGTTTCAACCGCGAGGTGTACCCGCATCTTCATTCGGACTGGGCGCACACTTTCATGTGCCGCCGCTGCGGGAAGTATTCTCTGATTCGTCCGTAGCCATCGGAGCAAGATCGCTAAGCGATTTTGCCTCAAACGCACAATGAGGCATCGGGATCGATAATTCCTCAAACGCGCGATGAGGAATTTGAAGCAATTTGCCTCAAACGCACAGTGAGGCAACGGGATCGATAATTCCTCAAATGCGTGATGAGGAATTTCACGCAATTTGCCTCAAACGCACAGTGAGGCATCCGGATCGATAATTCCTCAAGTGCGCAATGAGGAAATTGAAGCAATTTGCCTCAAACGCACATTGAGGCAACGGGATCGATCTTTCCTCAACTCGGCAACGCACTACGAAAACCATCCTCGCCTTTCATCGTTATCTTTCGGCCATAAAAATGCCCTGGCCGAAGCCAGGGCTCGCAGCGACCACCGGGGGTCTTATTGGACGGCCGATGCGGCCTTGTGAAGCTCTGCGGTGTTCTCGGTGTGCCTGGTAAAGACGATGTAGATCTTCGTATCGGCGGGCACGGACACGACAACGCGGCTATTGGCGTTCAGGCTCATCATCTCCGTATCGCCCGCTGTGCCGATATTCTCGGCCAGCCTCTCCCGCAGCATGTCGCTTTCGGAAAACGCGGCGCTTGAATTGTTGCCGGCCACCTCGGCAAGCACAGAACCGATACCCGATGCCGCGCGAATCAGGAAATTCTTTCCGGTGTTCTTCCCGTAGACGTTACCTTTGATCGGTCCGAGATCGAGCCCAGTGCCCACGGCTTCGATCTTCTCCCTGGCGCCGTCCAGCAATTCAACCTCCTCAAACTTCACGCTGACCAGCCCGCTGCGATCTGCCTGTTGAAGTGAGCCATAGACTCGCGCGCCGGCAGGTATGACGATTCTGTCGCCGATCGCGTAGGTGTACTCGACCACGGCCACAACCGGCGTCTGCACCGCGCTCGAGATCTGCGTTTCGAGCTTCGCCTCGATCCGCGTTCCAGGCGTGAGATCGAGTCGCGTCGTCGCATCGCCGCCGGCGCTCGTATTTGAAAGTGTCCCGGTTGAACTCTGCGTCACGCTTCGCACAAAGACGAGCGATGCCTCCTTCAATGCGTTCTGCTGCTGGTTCTGCGCGGCTGGCTGGTTTGTAGCTTCGCCGTAAGGCGCAGGATCTTCCCACTTTTGTTGTGTCTGCTCGAATGTTGGCACACTGGCCAGCGTGCGCCCTGCTCGTGGCTTTGCCGTAGCCGGCTTCTCCGTTGCGTCTGAACTCGATTGGGGCGCCTTCGGACCCATCGATGCGCGCGTCCTCCGGATATCGCCTGGGCCAAGTTGGCCGGCCGAATTGTCCGGCGCGGCGGTACGCACAGTGTCCATGACAGGCGTGACGCTGCCTTTGGCCGGCTTCGTTTCGGCTTGTTTCTGTTGCTGTGGCTGTGGCTTTGCCGCAATCTGTTTCTTGGGCGCATGGCCTGCAATTGCCGTAATAATGAAGAAGAGAACCGCGACTGCAAGCCCGCCGCCAAGAAGAAGCAGTTTCCCTTTGCTGAGTCCTTCCGAGCTGCTTTTGTTTGCCCGCGCCGCGAATGCTGACGAGCCTTTCGGAGGCTGTTCTTGATCGATCCCGACTCCTTGAGATAAACCCGGCTCCGCAGTGCCTTCAGCCGGAACAGTCGAGCCAATGGTGCTGTTTCCGATGCTGTCGTTGATGCTCATAGTCGATTGCCCCTTTCTACTGGTTGTCGGATGAAATTGGTGGAGTGAACGGAAGCCGGATCAGAATCGGCCTGTCGACCTGATCCGCTTGCGCTATCTGGAGAAAGAGTTGTTCGGTGGACTCTTTGAAATTGGGCCGGTCGAAGACGACCACGCCGTCGGCGCGCGCCCCTGGTTCGAGCCGCGTCGTGCTGAGCTTGTAATCGCGTATCTCCATCTGATCGGAGAGAATGCCCTTGCTCTTCTTCGATTTCTTTTTGTCCGGTTTGCGCCCGG
>Ga0224558_1003998_pt1 | contig 11804 bp, 11 predicted proteins | sample 714S32024metaG_FD_180682 | JGI IMG/M metagenome (GOLD analysis project Ga0224558, IMG submission 180682) | Peat soil microbial communities from Stordalen Mire, Sweden - 717 S3 20-24 | ecosystem: Environmental > Terrestrial > Soil > Wetlands > Peat | place: Sweden: Norrbotten County, Stordalen... | reverse complement strand
ACTCGGTGACACGGTGGTGGTGCAGGGCGACGGGCTCCCGGCGCGGCGAATGGTGATCGTGGGGACGGCCACCCTCCCCACCATCGGCACGGTGCTCGGTGTCCATCCGACCATGACCACCGGGGCGGTCATCCCCACATCGTCCGTACCGAAAGCCCTCCTCGACCAGTTCGGGCCCGATTCGGGCCCGAACGCCCTGTTCATCCGCATTCGTCCCGGGGCAGATCCGACGACGGCGGCGCGGGACCTCGCCAAAATCGCGCAGGAATCGCTCCGTCAGTTCATCACGCCACAAGTCGCGGCCGCGGAGGGCCCCAATGCCTACGGGGGCACCCTGCAACTGCTGGGCCCACAACGTCCGGCCGAGATTGTGAACTACCGGGCCATGGGCACCACCCCCGGGCTCCTCGCGGGCGGGTTGGCGGTGGGGGCGGTGGCGGCTCTCGGGCTGACCCTGGTGGCGTCGGTGCGGCAGCGTCGGCGCGAACTGGCTCTCCTGAAGTCGTTCGGCTTCACCCAGCGACAACTGGCCGCGGCCGTGGCATGGCAGTCGACGGTGATCGTCGTGATCGGCCTGGTGGCCGGCATCCCGCTGGGCATCGCCCTCGGGCGGTTCCTCTGGCAGCTGTTCGCACATCAACTCTCCGCGGTCGTCGATCCGACGATCCCTGCCTCGGCGATCCTCCTTGTCGCCGTGGGCGCGCTCGTACTGGCCAATCTGGTGGCGGCCCTACCCGGCCGGAGCGCCGCCCGCACGCCGACGGCCCTCGTCCTACGAGTCGAGTGACGCACGGCCGGCCACGCGGTCGATCCAGCGGAGCGCGTCGTCGACAAAGGGCGGCACGGAACCCAGGAAATGGTCGGCGTTCGGTACGGTCATGACCGTGGTCAGTTGCAACTCATCGTTACACCACTCGTTGGGACTTAACCGCGCCGTAATCCTGAATGCTCACAGTTATCACCATCCGATTGTCAAACGGTGCCTAGTGAGCTGAGGCGTGCCTTTGCCTGTAGGAAAGCCGGGCTTTCCCTAAGGTTTCCCGAATCGCTGGCGGCGTCCATCTGTCCGCCATGATCCGGACCCGTGCTCCAAGGGTGGGAGCTGACGAATCGTGGTGACCGGGACGCAGTTGGAACAGGGTTCCGTGAGTACTTGCCCCTTCGCTGGAGGGTCTGCCGTTGGTGTAGTAGTAGAGCGCCAACGACTTACGCGTAACCCCTGGCGGCAATCGGAGGGGGTCCGGATGACCGTGATAGCTCGTTGAAGTTGTGCTGAAGACCACTACCGTACCCATCATCGGGTCGATCTTTTCCACACATCCCGACATGTCCTCATCCCACAACTCAAGCTGACCTCCCCATTCGGATTGCCAATCCTCGTTGAGGTACAGCAAAAGATTTATTCGTCGATCCAAGCCATATTGGGTGTGCTTGTTGAAATCGGCATGGATCTTCAGCAGACCGCCGTCAGCGATTTGGTGTTGGCCGCCACCCATAAATAGCGGGTCCGCAATGAGATCGTTGATACCGGTCAGGTCACTTACGCAGCCCAGGAACGGACCAGATTTGAGTTCGGAGAACAGAAACTTCGTCGCGGGGCCAAACTGCTCCCACCGATTTTCGGTGTGCTTGCCGTATTCCTCGACGCGGACGTACTCCTTTTCCATTGTCTTGGGGTCGGGAAACTCGGTGGCCACCTGTTTGAGAAGGTTGATATCGAAGACATCCCGGAGCACCGCATGGGGGTACGGGCTGGCCCATTGATAAGCGCCCGCTAGGGATTTGCAGCGTTCAGACAGGTCGGAATACGACACCCCCAAAACGGGCTCTCCTGACTGATCCGTGGGTCAGTTTGGCCAGCTGAGGGCGTCGGACTTCGCGATGGCCTCCGGCGAGCGAATATGTGGTGATGCCACGGACGACTCCCGACTGGGAACCTGAGAGTGAAGAGGACTACGAGGTTGCCCATTCAGAGCTGAAGAAGCGGTTCGCCCAGTGGCTTGCTGTCGTCGGGATCGAGTCCCGTGGCGACGACGGGGAGGCTCCCATCCATTACAAGTGGGCCTATGTCGACGGCCACCTGACCCGCTGGACGCGCCGTGACCTCGACGAGATCTATCTCGAGCTGCACCCGGCCAAGGTGATGGTCGAAGAGGACGATCTTGACGAGGTACTCGAAGAAGCCAAGAATTTCATCGGCTTCTTGGACGAGACCGGGCTGCTCGACCCCGACAGCGAGTCCGCCGACGTGCTGGTCGACCATCTCGAGGCGATCGAGAAGCAGTTCCGCCTCAACATGGCCGACGTCTCGCGTTATAGCTTCGGCAAGCGCCTGTGGACGACGGCGCAGACCGAAGGAGTCCGCATGGACGATCAGGCTTCGCTCAATGCCTTCATGGCCGACTTCAACGCCCGCCCGATCGCCGAACGCGACGCCATCTTGGGACCGGGCCTCCCCCCGAGGCCGGCGGCCACCGGGCGGTTCACCCCGCCGGGAACCAGGCCCAAGGCCCCCTCAGCCAAGCGCCGCAAGCGCCGCAAGCGCCGGCGCTGATGCGTGGCCCCGCCCAGGCAGCGGCGGGCAGTAGCCACCGCGGTCGAGGAGCGCGAGGGCGATCAGGTGCTCGGGCTGGCGGAACCCGAAGGCCATGCGGTGCAGCACCCGCAGCTTGGTGTTGGTGCTCTCGATCAACGCGTTGGACCACACCGTCAAATGCACCCGATGCCAAGGATGTGGCTAGTCGGGAGCTGGTCCGTGTTACCCACCCGTTCCACCCCCTCGCCGGGCGGGAGCTCGAGTTTGTCAAGCGGCGCAAGAACTGGCAGGCCGACCGGGTCTACGTGTATGACCCCGCTGGTGAGTTGGTGTCGCTGCCCGCGGAGTGGACCGATGCGGTGGCGCCAGATCCCTTCGTGGTGGTCTCGGCCGGTCGCTCGCCGTTCCACCTCGCAGGTCTCGTGGCCTTGGCCGACCTGGTGGCCCAGCTTGCCGCCGGCCGCCCGCCGAGTGTCAAGCGGAATTCGCCGTGAATGTCCAGTCGATTTTGCGAGGACTACGACGGCTCCTGTCCTGGACCACGCCCCCGGCTCGGCGTGAAGTTCCTAGAATAGGGATCAAACCTGGGAAGATCGACCGATCATCCACCCGGTCCTCGGGGATATTCAGCATAATAGACTGGACACTGCTACCGGGGAGGTGCCATGGCCAGAGGTCAATCCGATCCGAAGGTGGCCGAGTTGGCCCGTTCGAGGACCCTCAACGCGCACCCAGAAGCGGTGCGCGACGAGGCGTTCGTCTCCTCGGAGTTCTTCGACGCTCGCGACCTTGTCCAGGTCAAGTACGAGATGGTGCGCAAGGTCGAGACCGGCGACGCCTCGGTGCGTGGCGCCGCGAACGCCTTTGGGCTCTCCCGTCAGACCTACTACACCGCGGCGAGCGCCTTGGCCGAGGGTGGGCTGGCCGGACTGCTCCCGGCCAAGCCGGGGCCGCGTCGAGCGCACAAGCTCACCGACGAGGTGCTCGATCATGCCCAAACGCTCTTGGCCGCCGATCCGGCGCTGGGTTCGACCGCCCTGGCCGATGCGGTGGGACAGCGCTTCGGGATCGAGGTCCATCCTCGCTCGGTCGAGCGAGCCCTCGCCCGCCGGGAGGCCGCCCGGAGTCCCAAAAGTCGCTGAGCCTGCTGGCGATCGGGCCGCTGGCGAACTGGCCGTGGGTTACGAAGCTCTGCGCGACGCGGTCCTTGGTGCGCAGCCCTGCGGATGGCGTCTCGGCCACGGGGTGCTCGCCGGGCGCGGCATGGCGGCCTGGATGGCCGCGTGGGCCGCCGGTTCAGCGGCACCCGAGCCCGGGACGACAGCCGACCCATCCGCCCCTCTTACCCAGTCCCCGTCCCCCTATCGAAATACCGAAGCGCTGTCGTCCCTGCCCGGTGCCGCACAGATCGTCGCCGTGCTCGCCCAGATGGCACTTGCCCACAGCTGAATGCGCGCGCCCGCGCGCTCAAGACGAAAGGAACTCCGATGACCGATGTCTCGACCAAGGTGACCGCAGAGCATCTCCGGCGTGACGCCTACCTCTATGTCCGCCAGTCCAGCCTCTACCAGGTGGCCAACAACACCGAATCGACCCGTCGCCAATACGACCTGCGGGGCCGGGCGATCGCACTGGGGTGGCCGGCCGACCGAGTCGTCGTGATCGACGTCGATCAGGGCCAGTCCGGGGCGTCGGCCGCCGATCGGGAAGGCTTCCAGCGTCTCGTGGCCGACGTCTCGCTCAACAAGGCGGGCATCGTGCTCGGCCTCGAGTGCTCGCGTCTCGCACGCAACAACGCCGATTGGCACCGACTCCTGCAACTCTGCGCCTTTGCCAACACGCTCATCTGCGACGAGGACGGTCTCTACGACCCCTCCACCATCAACGACCGCCTCCTACTGGGATTAAAGGGCGCGATGTCCGAGGCCGAGCTGCACTTCATCCGGGCCCGACTCCAGGGCGGGATCCTGGCCAAGGCGGCGAGAGGGGAGCTGGCGCTGCGCCTACCCATCGGCCTGGTCTATGACGCCGCCGGTGCGGTCACGAAGGACCCCGACGCCGGCGTCCGAGAAGCGATCGAACACTTCTTTTCCACGTTCGAGGCGACCGGTTCGGCGAGCGCGGTCGTCAAGGCGTTCGCCAAGGAGGGCCTCAGGTTCCCCGCTCGCCACCTCAGCGGCCCGCATGCCGGCGAGCTGTACTGGGTGCCCTTACGCCACGAACACACCCTCTTCATCTTGCACAACCCTCGCTATGCCGGCGTTTACTTCTATGGGCGCCGACGCCGGGTCACCGACGCCGAGGGGCGGCACCGCACGGAGATGAAGCCACGCGACGAGTGGACCGTCTTTCTCCCCGGCGCCCACGACGGCTACATCAGCTTCGCAACCTTCGAGGCCAACCAGGTAATCCTCGCAGCCAACGCGGCGGCCCACGGTGAGGATCGCCGGGCCGGGCCGGCGCGCGAGGGTCCCGCGCTCCTCCAGGGCCTGGTCGTCTGCGGCAAGTGCGGCAAGCGAATGACCGTCGGCTACCACCAGCGCTGCAACGGCAGCTCGGTTCCCGACTACGCCTGTCAGGGCGAAGGCATCTCGACTGGAACCCCAGCGTGCCAGAACGTGTGCGGATCGGGTGTCGATGCCGCCGTCGGCGCTCTGGTCCTCGAGCAACTCACCCCGCTCGCCATCGAGGCGGCGTTCCAAGTCTCAGAAGAGCTCGCGAGACGGTCGGCCGAAGCCGACCGCATCCGAATGAAAGGCGTCGAGCGCGCCCGCTACGCAGCCGATGCCGCTCGCCGCCGCTATCTGGCCGTGGACCCGGCCAACAGACTCGTGGCGGACACCTTAGAGGCGGACTGGAACCACAAGCTGCGCGAAGTGGTCGACGCCGAGGACGACTACGAACGGTCTCGCAACTCGGCTGCCCATGTGCTCGACCACGAGCACCGGGACCATGTCCGGGCACTGGCCGAGGACCTACCCGCTTTGTGGCACGACCCCGACACCCCGATGCGCGAGCGCAAACGACTCATCCGCCTCCTCGTCACCGACGTCACCCTCATCAGGGGTGATGAGCACATCACCGCGCACGTCCGCCTCTCTGGCGGCACCACCCATACACTCAGCGTGCCCCGGCCACTGTCGGCCTGGGAGGCTCACACCACCCCGGCCGACACGATCTCGGTCATCGACGAGCTGCTCGCCGACCACACCTATGGCGAAGCGGTGAAGATCCTCAACGAACGGGGTCTGACGGGCGGATGGGGCAAGCCCTTCAACGTGCCATCGCTCACTCAACTGTGTCGGCTCCGGGGCATCCCCAGCCTGCGCGACCGGCTCCTGGCCGTCGGCATGTTGACGGCGGAGCAGATGGCGACCGAGCTCGGCGTCACGAATCAGACAATCAAGGTCTGGCAGCGCCGAGGAGCCATCACCGGCAGACGGGTCGACGGTCGCCGCGAGCACCTCTACTTCCCCGGGCAGTCCCGTCCTACCTACCATCGACGGAATCGCTGGCAGCGAGATCAGGAGCGTGTCACAACCCCCCGCCATGATGCAGTGGGTCGGACCGCCGAAGACAAGACCACCAGAACCTCAGGAAGAGGTGCAGTATGAGGCGCACACGTTGGACAGGTTGTGCAGCATGGCTGCTTCGATGCCGGCCAGGTTCTTTTTGACTTTCTTTCCCAGTTCGACGAAGGCGGGGATGCGGCAGCGCTGGGCCCAGGCCAGCCACCCGTCGAGCATGGTGAGGGCGAGCACCCCCTTGGTCCGAATGGCGATGCGGAGTTGCTCTTTCATCAGATAGGCGCGGTAGAGCTTCGTGTTGACCTTAGCGATCCAGGCCAGCTTGGCCTCTTGGCGTCGGGTCAGGTCCTCGGGATTGCGCCACAGGGCATAGCGCGATCCCTTGAGCGCTCGGGCGTGCTGGGTCATGCCACCTTTCCTCGCCTCGTTCCAGACCTCTCGGCGGACGTCGTCGAGGGCCTCGGTGGCCCAGGCCACGACGTGAAACGCGTCAATGCAGATCGTGGCGCCCGGACAGCGTTCGGCGACCACGTCGGCGATCCACTCGGCCGCATCCGCGGACACCAGGCGGATCTGCGCACAGCGCTGCTCACCCAGAAGGTCGAAGAAGCCGTGCAAGGTCTTCTTGTCCCTCCCGACGGCGGCCCAGACAAGGCGGCCTGAAGCGTGATCCACGCAGATGGTGAGGTAGCGATGCCCGCGCTTGTAGCTGATCTCGTCGAGTCCGATCCGGGTCAGTCCCTCGAAGGGGTCATGGGCGGCCCGTCCGTCGGCCACCACCCGTTCGATGATGGCGCCCACGCTCCTCCAGGCAATACGGAGTAGCTCGCTGACGGTCGATTTCGGCGTGTGGGTGACCAGCCAGGCCACCGTGTCGTCGAAGTCCCGGGTGTGGCCGGCCCCGTGCCGGGCCCAGGGCACCTGGGCCACGGTCGGCCCGTGGGTCGGGCAGTTCACCCGAGGCGAGTCGCCCTGAAGAAAGCATGGGAGCGTGCCGAGGTCCAGCGCCCGCCAGTTGCGCCGCCCTTCGCCCTGGTCATAGCCCGGCGCCCGCACGCCGCAACGCCCGCACCGGCGCTTGGTGGCCCTTCGCGGACGCACATGGACGACCACCGTGTCGGACTCCTCGTCGAAGTCCACATCCTCGATCACCGTGGCCCGGTCGACACCGAGCACGCGACGCCATACGTTGGCACCGAACAACGCCGTCCTCCTTTTTGCGTCTTTGAACCTTCGAACAGTCCAAAAACGTAGAAGGGGATGGCGTCGTTCGTGTCAGGACCGGGTCAGGGCACCCACGGATCAGTCAGGAGAGCCCCAAAACGCTAGGCACAGTTTCCATGAGGGAAACGTACCGTAGGCTGGGAGCTTTCGCCACGGAGGTCCCCCCAGCCCGTTGACCCTCAGATGCAATCGGGCGTAGCCCTCGACTTCGGCTGCGGATTGGGTCGAATAGCCTCCCATTCGGTGACGACCAGCTCGACCGCGGCCGGTGGAGAGAACTGGTCGAGTTCGGGGACGACGATACCTTTGGGCCGGGGGTCGGGGCCGATGGACGCGGCTGCCAGCATCGCGGCCGGCGGGGCGAGCAAGTACCAGCCGGCGATCCGCTCGTCGTCCACACCGGCCGCGATGCCCGCGCCGAAGGAGTACCCGGCCAGGGCGACCGGAAGGTGCGGCCATCGAGTAGATCCCTCGTTCAGGGAGGCCTCGACCTCTTCACGGGCGACGGAGGGCTCAGCCGAGGAGAAGTCGAAGCGGATGGCGGTGACGGCAATGTCCGGCAGGCGACGGAACAGGGCTTCGATGAACGGGTGGAACCGGTTGCCGCCGAAATGGGGGTGCGGGTGCAAGAGCACGGCCAGGGCCCTGGCCTCCTCGGCGACGTTCATCTCTGTTCCCATGCCGAAGTCTCGTCCACCAACGCCCGCCGAGGCCAGTGTGTGGTCGCCCTCGGGGCCCACCGCGGCGCCGGTCGGCCTCAGACTCCCGGGTCGCGGTCGCTGAGCTCCACCGCGGCCCTGCTGAGCAGCTCCGATCGTCGGGCCTGGTCGTGGAGAAACACGGGCAGATTGTCGCTATCCAAGAACGACGGGCGGGCCGAAGACCCGCCGTCGACGGCCAGCACCTGTCCGGTCACCCAGGAGGCCAGGTCGGACAGGAGGAAGAGCACGGCCCCGGCAATATCGTCGGGGCTGCCGCGCCGACCCAGGGGCAACGCGGCGCGCTCTTCGGGGCTGTCGGGGAGCTGCCGGCCGTTCCCGCCGCCCGTGGTCTTGGGGGTGCGCACGGTACCGGGGGCCACTGCGTTCACCCGGATGCCCGCACCTCCCCACTCGAGCGCCGCCGTACGGGTCAGGGCCAGCACCCCGGCCTTGGCCGCCGCGTACGAGACCCCGAACGGCATCGCACTCAGCCCGGCCAACGACGCGATGTTGACGATGCTCCCGCCCGTCCGCTGGAGGAGCAGCCGGCTCCCCACCACTTCGTTGGTGATCAAGACGGAGCGAAGGTTGAGGGCCAGGACCTCATCGAATACCTCGGGGTCGTACCGGTGGGTCGGCGACCAGTCCTGCGGCCGTGTGCCGCCGGCCACGTGCACCAGCCCGAACAACTGGCCGAGATCGGTGGCGTCGTCGACCGCCTTCTCGACGGCTGAGAGATCGCGGACGTCGGCCACCACCGACCGGTGCGTACCGCCGACCCCCCGTACGGCCCGGTCCACCGCGGCGAGTGCGTCGGGCCGGTTGTCGAGGGCCAGGACCGACGCTCCGGCTTCGGCGACCATGGCACACACCGAGGTGCCGATGCCTCCACCGCCCGCCCCCGCGACGACGACGACCTTGCCGTCGAGCGCCAGCCATCGGTCAACGGTCACGCTCCCCCCTCGTCACTCGTCACTCGTCACTCTCCTGTCCGATTGTCGCGCTTCGGGGGACCAGCCCGCAGCAGGGCGCCTCCCCCACCACTCAGTTCCGGCAGGCGCTCGGCGTCGTGATGGCGAGGATCTCGTCGCCCATGGTGGAGGCGAGAAGCTCACGTGAATGATTCTCTGTACCGAGGAGTTCCAAGTTCTGTCCGTTGTCCCGACGGTCCTGCTCCGAGGCGCGGACCGCGCCGGTGGCCGGATCGACGCAGGCAAGTAGTCCCCACTCGTTCTCGATCCAGAGCGAGCCCGATGCGTAGAGTGTCGAGGCGGCCATCGGCCAACTGAAGACGTCACCGGGCGGTTCGTCGCTCCCGCGGCTGGCCGAACCTGACCCGGGAGGGATTATCGGCGCGAGGCCCGTGGCACCGAGCAGCACCGTCTCGCCGTCCATGCCCGTCCTGAACGAGGTGGCCACGCCGTGGGGAAGGGCGGTGAGGATCCCACCGGCCACCGACGCGGTCACCGGGCTCGTCGCCGAGGTCGTGGCGAGGACGCGCCCGCTACCCGCCGCACGTTCTTCCACGGCGGCGTCGACCATCCGACCGTCGATGGTCGGGTACGACACCGACACGTAGAGCGCACGCAAAGCGGGGTCTGTGTCCAGGCTGACGATGGTCCCCGACGGCACGGTCTCGGTCGCCAGGACGGCCCCGTCACTGATCTCGACATGGACGAGCGTCTTCCCGTAGCCCACCCAGACTGTCCCGCGTGGCCCGGCGCTCACGAGCGACTGCGATCCTGCGGCATCCCCGGGCCGTGGCGCAGGGAGGCGTACCTGTCGCACCAGGTGCAGCGTGCGCGGGTCGACCTGACACAGCTGCGGGCCGAGCCGACCATCCCCGTTCCCCGCGGAGCTGCCGACCCACAAGGAACCATCGGCCAGGGTCAAGGTGTCGGAGTAGCCACCGGCGAGACCGAACGTCGGGCCCCGGCGCGGCGCTTCTCCCCCGAGTGGGAAGGCCAGCAGTCGGTCCGGTCCCTCCGAGTCACGGCTCTCCGACACAAGGCCGTAGGCCGTCCGGGTGGCGGGGTCCAGCACCTGCACCACCGCCTGCTTGACGAGGACCTTGGAAGGCCAGGGCCCGGGCGCCCCGTTGCCGACGCCCGCTATGGGCGCCACCGGAGACGGCGCACCGTGGACGACGCAGCTGAGGGACTGCGCGGGGATCGCGGTGCCGGCAGCCGATACGGACGATAGGGCGGGAACCACGAGCGCGGCCGACACCACGAGTCCCCAGAGAAGTCGCCTCTTCATGCTCTCTTCACGCATGACCACCCGGATCGGTTGTCATGAACCCCGTGGAATGCGGGACCATTCCAGACCCGGGCTCCGCCGTCCCCGAAGCGCTCTGTTCCGTTGCCCCGTGTCGCGCCATTCCGCGATGATCAATTCGCCGACAAGACGAGCATCTCATTTCCACCGCGTTGGAATTCGTAGGGAACCTCAATGATCCTCGCATCGATCCCATGGCCAGTGAGTTGCGCCAGCAACGAACGGGTCATTGCGCTCAGGGAGCGGCCCGCTTGATCAAGGAGTGGAAACACTCGGACTTCGCGCCGGCAAATCCGGTGCAACTCGATCAGCGCGCGGTGGTGAAAGCGATGATCCAATCGATCGGCATAGGTCGCGGTAGAAATCCCATCGGTACCGGTCAATGCCGGCCGCCGTGTGAGCGCTGCCTCGGTCGGATTCGCCCTTGACCAGTTCCTGGAGGGCCGGGACCGACATGGCGTACACGGGATCTGCTGCGGTCACGAAGGCGCCCAGGGCACTTGCCTGTGCAGTGAAGCTCGAGGCTCCCCCGGGGCAGTCCAATAACCGGCCGTGCAAGTCACTGTCGGTGAGCATGAACATCGCTTCGTACTCTCCGAAGGAGCGGAAGCTGATCAGATAGTCACTCACGTTGTCAGCGTCCGCAGGTGCGGTCACCTGGTGCCCACTCGGTGCCCCCCCAACCGCCGTCACCGCTCGATCAGCCGCATCTGCTCTTCGCTGTGGTGATCGCCGGCCGCGGGGGTCAGCGTGTCGAGACGATTGAGCTGCTCGGGGCTCAGCTCGATGTCGTCGGCCGCTACGTTCTCCTCGACCCGGGACACCCGCTTCGTTCCCGGAATCGGGGCGATGTCGTCGCCCTGGGCGAGCAACCAGGCCAACGAGACTTGCGCCGGGGTACAACCGACCTCGTCCGCCACGGACTGGACCTCGTCGGCGCTCTTCAGGTTGTGCTGAAAGTTCTCTCCGGTAAAGCGCGGGTTCGTCCTGCGGAAGTCGGAATGAGCCAAATCGTCGATCGAGCGCACCGTCCCTGTCAGCATCCCCCGACCCAGAGGCGAGTAGGCCACGAAGCCGATACCGAGTTCGCGCAGTACGGGCAGTGTGGTGGCCTCGGGGTCCCGGGTCCACAGCGAGTACTCGGACTGCAGGGCCGTGATCGGGTGGACGGCATGGGCCCGCCGGACGGTGTCCGGGCCGGCCTCGGAAAGCCCGACATGGCGGATCTTGCCCTGCGCGACCAATTCGGCGAGTGCCGCCACGGTGTCCTCAATCGGTGTATTCGGGTCAACCCGGTGCTGGTAGTACAGATCGACGTAGTCCGTACCGAGTCGCCGGAGGGATCCCTCGAGTGCGGCACGGATGTTCGCCGGCGTGCTGTCGAGATGGCCCGGACCGCTCCCGGCGTGGGAGATCATGCCGAATTTGGTGGCCAGTACCACCTGCTCACGTCGGCCGCTGATGGCCCGGCCGACGAGCTCCTCGTTGGTGTACGGCCCGTAGACCTCCGCGGTGTCGATCAACGTCACGCCCAGCTCG
>Ga0224558_1003997_pt1 | contig 11806 bp, 8 predicted proteins | sample 714S32024metaG_FD_180682 | JGI IMG/M metagenome (GOLD analysis project Ga0224558, IMG submission 180682) | Peat soil microbial communities from Stordalen Mire, Sweden - 717 S3 20-24 | ecosystem: Environmental > Terrestrial > Soil > Wetlands > Peat | place: Sweden: Norrbotten County, Stordalen... | reverse complement strand
TCGTAGACCTTCTTAAACATCTGGCTTTGGTCGAATTCGGGCACCCGCTGTAGGTCGCGCAGGACCTCCTTCTTGGTGACGTTGAAGACCTTGAGCTTCAGATTGACGCCGGTTTCGCTGTTCTCCAGCAAGTACCGGATGCCGCGCCACGTGGCCTCCAGTTTCTGAAATTTCTCGTTGTGCAGAACCTCATTCAATTGCAGCGAGAGGAGATGGTCGATCTGTGCGATGCGGGCGTGGATCATCGCCTCGGTATCCGGCGCCACCGTCATCTGCCCGTCGAGGACCTGCTTCACGAACTCTGCGATCAGGCCCTTTCCCCAATCGCGTGTGGTTTCATCGCGGCCCACGCGTCCCTCGCGGACGATCTGGTCCAGGAGTTGGGACTCCGGTTTGGCCAAAACCGGCGCGGCTTCAACCGCCGCGGCAGCCTTCTCGGAACCTTCACGCTTTGCCATGTGATTCACCGTCCTTTGGCCGGGAGGAGATTTCCTTACGCGCCACTTCCAGCTTTTCCGAATTGTTGATGACGTCCTGCAGCAACCGGTCGAGCTTCTCATTGCCCTGAAGAGTGCCAACCAGGTCGGACAGCTTGGTGCGCAATTCCAGCAATTCGCGCAACGGAGCGATCTTGCGCGCCACCTGTTCCGGCTCGAAATCCTCTATGCTCTTAAAGGTAAGATCGACGCCCAGGTTGCCGGCTCCACTTTCGTCGGAGAGCCGGTTCTCCACCGAGAAGGCGACTCGCGGCTTCATGCTCTCCATGACCGGGTCGAAGTTGTCCGGAGTGATTTCCACAAATCTCCGGTCCTTGATCTTGGCTTGCGGTTCCGCCGGCTGGCCGCTGAGATCGGCCATGATCCCCATGACGAATGGGATTTCCTTCAGCTCGATCGCGTCGCCGATCTCCACGTTGTAGGTTACGTGGACTCGAGGGGATCGAACTCTTTCCAGTTTGGCATGAACGCTTTCGCGTGCCATTGAACCTCCTCTGACTAGACTTTTGATGACCTGGGATTGGTAATGAGTCTCAAAACGACCGTGCGAGCTTCGCTTGCGGCCCTCCTGATTGAGATCAGTATACACCAGTTTGGGCTTAATCGCACATTGTCCAGGCGCAAAGATCGCCATCTTTCACATGGCACACGACTTACAGTACTAATGCTAGTACTTTAATACTAGGCCAGGCATGAATCAGCAAACCAATGGCAGGTTCGCCGTCAGTGCTTTACCGAAAAACGCCACTCGCCCATGCCTGGGTTGGCCTGTTGGAACATGCCCAATTTGTCCCAACCGGTCACATAGCCCACGCTGTCGCCAAGGTTGTCCACGCCCTTCAGCGCGACAATCAGGTCTTCCTCCGGTTTTTCCGGATTCCAGCCCAAAGAGCGCACGCTCATACCCGGCTTAAACTCCGGCCCCGCCTTACCGATGAAAGCCGCGGACCCTCCACGGCCTCCGTGCCATCCGAACGGCTGGTAACCCTTCGGGTAGCCCACGCCGTGAAAAGCGGAGTTCCAGTAAGCCGTGAACTGAGCGTCATCGGCGGTCTTGAAAGCGGTGATGGGCTGGGACGGGCCGATCCTGTAACCCGGAGGGCCGAACCTGCCGTGCCCAATGGCTTTCTGGATGGTGACGATATCGATATCGGGCAGGTACGGCTTGCCAAAACGATCCACGATCACGAACGCATCCCCAGTGTCGATGAAATAATGGCTGAGCATCATTTCCGCATCCTCGATGTGGGGAACGTTGAAGCCGCGGCGGAGTTGAAAAACCTTGACGTCCTGCTTGGACATGCCGCGCAAAGCCAACCATCCGAGTTCCACGGAGCCGGGCAACTCGGTCACCTCATGCAGGTCTTTGATGGTTTTGCGGAACTCGGCGTCACCCTTGCGAAATCCCACCAGCCCGTTGAACTTCACGCCTTTCAGAGACTTGATCTTCATCCATACCGGTTTGCCGATCATGCCCCATCCATTCTGTTTCGCCGCGCGCAGCCATTCGACGCGGGCCTTGTTGCAACTGCGGACCACGAAGTAATAGCCGTCCGCGGCCAGCCTGCGCAAAGCGTGCAGTTCCTCCGGCAGCAGGCCGAGGTTCTCCGCGTTGTGGATCCTGAGTATCCAGCCGGCATTCTTGAGAAGCCCGGAGCCCTCTTCCAACGCTTTGGCCGCCCGGGTGGCTTTCGTGGTCCCTTGGATCTCGACTTTGAGTGCATTTTCGATGCGCGCCGTCTGCCGCAGCCGGCGGCCGGTTGCCACGCAGACTTCCAGCCATTTTTGCAGGAAGGTGACTTCCTTGGTGAGGAATGCCAGGCGCCCGGTGACCTCGGCCGTTTTGGCCGCCGAAGCCGCTTTTCCAAACAGCGGGATGACACCGAGCAGGTTCAGCGCGGATCCCAGATAGTCTCCGTTGCGCAGCGCGTAGGCGGAAGCCGGAACCGAGCACAGGCCGGTGGGGTCCACCAAGGCGGCGATGTCGAGCCCAATCTGCACCGCCAGCTTAGTCAGTTCCTCCTGAAAGGCCTTCAGCTTCTGGGCGACCGCCGCAGTTACAGGCCCGGTGATGAACGGCATCCAGGATCCGTGGGTGGGCATCGTCAAGTGGCCGGGCGAAGACTTCACGATCCCGCGTTGGATACCCTTGGAATCGGCCCACAGGGCGCTCACGAAAAACTGTTTCACCCAGAATCCCTGGTTGCTGGAGATGTCGGGGGGAAACTCGAGTTGGGAGAGACGGAACACTTCCACCTGCGTCTGATTGTTCTCGCTGGGGGCATCGGACCCGCTCCCCATCGCGTAGCAGCAGGCCATTCCGTTGTGACCGGTTTGCCACGTGCCGCGGCGCCAGGAGTTCATTAGCGGCCACTCGCTGTCCGGGGAGCATTCGATCAGCCGCCACACCGAGTTGTCGGCGATCCAGACCACCGCCGTGAGGCTGGAGAACTGAATCTGGAGATAGAAGTTGCCGAGTGTCGTGTCCAAGCAGGATGCGTCCTAACGCCTTGCGATCCGGAATCTGCGTCGTCAACATATCACACTCCTGAACGGCCGGGCAAGAACATCGGCGAACGAAAGGGCCCTCCCGGATTGCCTTGAGCCGCTTTGTCTGCTACGTTGACTCACATGCGCATCCTACAACCGGTCATCTGGTCTAAAGGCACATTCCTCAGCCCGCAACACATGCAGATCCAGGACCGCTTCACGGAAAGTGTCCTGCAATTCAGGTTGGAGGCGCTGCAGTTCCGTCCCTGGGGCTTCAGCCGGCTCAAGATCAATCAGGACGCTCTGGCGGCCGGCCGATTGGCCATCCATGAGGCCGCGGGTCTGTTTCCCGATGGCCTGCCGTTCGATATTCCGCATTCCGATCCGGCACCGCCGGTGAAGCCTCTGGCCGGTTACTTCGACCCCGACCAGAAATCGCTCGACGTCTACCTGGCGATTCCCGATTTCCGCATCAGTGGCGTCAACCTCTCGGTGCGCGAGCGCGGCATGGATACGCGCTACGTGGCCGAAGTCGCGTCATTCCGCGACGAGAATTCGGGCGCCAGCGAGAAGCCCGTGCAATACGCGCGCAAGAACTTTCGCCTTTTGGTGGAAGGGGAACCCAGGGGAGGGGCGGTATGCATGCCCGTAGCGCGGGTGCTGCGGATCTCCGGCGACACCTTTGAACTGGATCCCAAGTTTGCGCCGCCGCTGCTCGATTTTACGGCCAGCGACTTCCTCCCGACCATCGCGCGGCGCCTGGTGGAAATCCTATCCGCGCGCGGCGGAGCCTTGGCCGGAATGAGGCGGCAAAAAAACCAAAGCCTGGCCGAGTTCACCACCGCCGATATCGCCAATTTCTGGCTGCTCTACACCATTAATTGGCACCTCCCGCGCCTCCGGCACCTTTTCGAAATCCGGCACGGCCACCCGGAAGGGCTGTTCCAGGTGATGCTGTCGCTGGCTTCCACGCTGACTACCTTTTCGATGCGTGTGCAGCCCCGCGACCTGCCGCTTTACGATCACGAAAACCTGGGCGCGTGCTTCGCGGAACTTGACGAAGTGCTGCGCGACCTGCTGGAAACCGTCATCCCATCCAACTTCGTATCCCTGCCCCTGAAGCTCATCCGGCCGGCGATTTACGCCGCTTCCGTTTTTGAGGACCGCTTCCTGGAGAACACCAGGATGTACCTGGCCATCCGCGCGGATATGGACGAGGCCGAGTTGATCCAGAAGGTTCCTCAACTGGTGAAAGTCTGCTCCGCCAGCCACATCGAGCATTTGATTCTGCAGGCACTCAACGGTGTACCCCTCACTCACGTGATGTCGCCGCCCACCACGATTCCCATCAAGGTCGATCACCAATACTTCAGCCTGAGCCAGGCTGGAGTGGCATGGGAGGCCATCGCGCGTGCGCGGAATGTGGCGGCCTACGTGCCCTCGGAGTTTCAGAACGTGCAGGCTGAGCTGATCATCCTGCTGCCGGAAGGCCAGTCCACGCTGGCTTAGGGGCAACACGGTTCACACGCGCCATACGGACAATGCTGAGAGGCGACCCGCCCGGGCCCAGCTCAGGAGAACTTCTCCCGTGACATCCATGATAAGGACTTGTCAAGGGAAAACAGACCTCCCCCTGCACTCAATGGAAGGGATTCCTGAAGCGCTTTCGTAGGGCCGGATTGCGCCGTTGTTTGCCTTTTTCGATCCGTTACGAATTGGGTCAACGCGTCAGCGGGACCAGACATCCATTTGCGGGAACAGCTCAAGGCTGTCCACGAAGATTGAGTTTGGGTAAACCGGCCGGCCTCGAAACACGCCGTAGGTCGCATCGGGAGATAAATCTCCCTGGCGCAGTCACGGGAAAGGCGAGGACCGGCCGGTGGATCGCTGGCAAATCGTCGCTGTCGTTCATACGGTCGGGTGTTGTTGTTTTCCCGCCGGAGCCGCCCGTCGCAACTATTCTCCCGGCAGAACGGCCCGCAGCCGTCAAGGGCGCGCCCGCTCTTGGCGCGGCGGAGCGAACCCTTGACGGCGAGGACCGTTCTGGCATCTGAAGCAGCACGACGGGCGGCTTTGGTGGGAAAACAACCTTTCCCGCTGGTGAGCTCTGAGTATTTTCTTAAGCCGCCCTCACGGTCTCCTGTGTGGCGGCTGGCCGACTGCGAAGCTGGAACGGCTGGCCGGATTTGTCCACCGCCAACAGATACGCCACCAGTTTCCGTGCCACCGCCAGTGTAGCCCGGTTCCGATTTCCCCGCTCCAATTCCCGCGCGTGCACCGCAGCCAACTGCGGATTCCACCGCGGTGCCAGCTTCGCCGCCTCGACCAGCACGGTTTGCAGATGGGCGTTGCGCTGCTTGGAGATTGGCCCCCGCTGCTGTTTGTCCGCCGAGGAAACCAGGGCGGACGTCAGGCCGCAGTAACTTACGGCATGCGCGACGGAAGAGAATCGTTGCGGATCGCCTACTTCCAGCACCCACGTCAGCGCCGTCACCTCGCCTACTCCACGAATGCTCTTCAGTAGGGTCACCCGCCTGGCCAACCGCGAATCTGTTTGCAGCCTCATGAGCAATTGATGCTGCACCGTCTCGAACATCTCCAGCGCGCCCCGGCTCAGCCGCAGCATGTCTTTCACCGATTCCGGCACTTCTTCCACGGTCTCCAACAATCCCGTGAAGTATTTCTTCCCGTGCAGTTGCTGCTTGTTGTACTTTGCGCCCACTTCCATCAACAGCCCGCTCATCTTGTTCTTCATGCGTACCGCCTGCCCTACCACCAGGTTGCGGTAACGCAGCATTCGTCGCAGCTCCCGGATCTCTACCGGCGCCACGTAGCACGCCGGAAGTAAGTTGCACCGCACCAGGTCGGCGACTTTCCGTGCATCCAGCTTGTCGTTCTTCTTCTTCGACGCGCCGATGGCTTTCATCATCGCTGGGTGCCCCATCTGCAGTTCCGCCGCAAACGGTTTCAAGGTGTCGTAAATCCAGCCGCTGAACAACGTCGCTTCCATCGCGCCGAACCACGGCTCCTTGCGTTTCTGGGCCCACTGCCGCAGCGCTTGGTGCGTCGCAGGCAGCTTGCCTTCCTCCACGATCCGCCCGTCGGCGGTCTTCACGCAATAACTCACGCTTTTCTTGTGTACATCGAATCCGATATAGTGGTTGACGTTCATTGGGTTCTCCTGTTTGAGGTTTCTGAGGCGGCTCTGGAAAGTCGCCCTCGGCAGCATTGTACCCTTCAGGAGAACCCTTCTTCATCTGAGGCCTTATACATTCAAACACGGCGGTGCAATCGTGGGCACAAGGGCCGACTGGCTTACGGTTACGGTCGGCGCCGGAGGAGCGTGACGCTGGCGGGTCCGACCCAGCGCGATGTCAAGTTCGGTGGCCCGGGGGGGCACCGCCGGGAGCCGAAGTTTGACTTCATGGGTCCGGCCACGCTATTTTGCTAGTAGTGGCTCACGTGAAGGGCGCGGTAGCCAAGTGGTAAGGCAAAGGTCTGCAAAACCTTTATTCGTCGGTTCGATCCCGACCCGCGCCTCCAAAATCTAGCGGGGCCGTTCGTGCCAGGATCGAGAACCTGTCCTTCTCAACTTGCCCGCCGTTCCTTTTCGAGCGCCTGGTGCAGCAGCATTTTCATGTACGTCTGGTAGGGCAGGCCCTTCTTTTGCGCCATTTCCCGGGCGGCCTGGAGATCGGTCAGCGGCATACGGATGGTGATGTTTCGCGACTCGCGACGCTCTTGGAGCACGCGCCGCGGGCCGCCCCGATGCGCTGTCCCGCTTTTCAGGGCGGCAATCAGGTTCTCTCCAACGGCGCCCATGTGCTCATCCCACCACTTGGCCTCTTCGGCTTCGGTGGCGAACTTGGGAACTGCCAGCTTCTTCATAACGCGGTTCCGCGCAGACGGTCTGTATGGCCGATGGATGTCCAGCGGTCCTCAGCTTCGACAACTTCGTAATTCAGGTCGACGGGGTCATTTTCGAGAGCCTGTTCAGCCTCTTCGGGCGTCACCCCATGAATGGCAATGTGTTCGGTGTTGGCTTTGTCCCAATCGAACCGGATCGCCTTATCCATACTTACAATATACATGAATTATACGTATGGATTCTTGACTCGTTGCGACAGACAGCGGATTTCCGGCAACTGCGCCGGAAATCCGAGTCTGGCCCCAGTTACGCGCATCACAATCTTAGAGAGCCGGGATTTTGCGACACTTCCCGAGCCCGAGGGATGAAAGGGAGGGGCAGATGAACAGGACGGGAAGATCTCTGGGTTTGATTCTCGCGATCGCCATGGTTCCACGATGGGCGCCAGCCGCGGTTCCCAAGTCCGATCTTCGCAATACCGAGACAGCCGGTTATAAGACCCACTTCAAGATGCCGGATTACACATCCCGCGAACAGTGGGAAGAACGCCGGTCAAGTCTACGGCAGCAGATCCTGTCGGCGGCGGGACTGCTGCCCATGCCGGTCAAGGCGCCGTTGCGGCCCCAGATCGTCAGGCGTCTTAGCTACCAGGATTACTCGATAGAAGTGGTCCTGATCGAGACTCTGCCGGGATATTACCTGGGCGGGAATCTCTACCGGCCCGTAGGTAAGACAACTCCGGCGCCGGCGGTGCTTGTTCCGCACGGCCACTGGAAGCGGGGGAGGCTCGAGGATAACCCGTCATACCCGGTGCCGGCCCTGGGAATCAACCTGGCGCGGCAAGGGTACGTGGTGTTCGCGTATGACATGGTGGGATTCAACGACACAAAGCAGACCCCGCATTCGTTCGGCGGCTGGCCGGAAGACTTGTGGTCCTTTCATCCGATGGGGTTGCAGCTTTGGAATTCCATCCGGGCGGTGGACTTTCTCCAGTCCCTCGCGGACGTGGACCCGCATCGAATTGCCGCGACCGGCGCTTCCGGGGGAGGCACGCAGACTTTCCTGCTGGCGGCGGTGGACGACAGAATTCGATTTGTGGCCCCGGTGAACATGGTTTCCGCGCATATGCAGGGAGGCGATCCCTGTGAAGAGGCGCCCAATCTGCGCCTGGACACTTTCAACGTGGAGATTACAGCCATGATCGCGCCGCGGCCCATGCTACTGGTGTCTTCGACTCACGATTGGACGAAACACACTCCCATCGAAGAGTTCCCGGCCATCCGGCGCATCTACGATCTCTACGGCGTTCCGGAGACAGTGCAAAACGCGCATATAGACGCGGAGCACAATTACAATCGCCAGAGCCGCGAAGCCGTGTACCGCTTCCTGGCAAAGAACATGCAAGGCGACCATCCGCCGCCGACACTCGCGGATCGGAAGATCTCTCTTCCCGCGGACAAGGACCTGCTGGCCTTCCCGAAGCCCGGCGCGCGAGACCTGGAGGGGTACGCCGACGTGTTCCAGATGTGGAAGATGGAAGCGACGCGGCAGACCCAATCGAATACCGATCCGGCTCGACAGAGGGAAGCGCTGCGCTACGCATTGGCCGCGGATTGGCCCTCACAACCGGAAGCCGTAATCAAAGGCAGGCAGATTGTCTTGAGCCGGGCCGGGAAGGGAGATCGTGTAACCGGTTACTGGAGGCCTGGGAAAGGCGCGCCGGTTCTGGTGGTCGATCCGGGGGGACGGAGTGCGGCGCTGCGGACCGAGGCGGTGGGGCAGTTGATGGAATCGGAGAGGCCGGTACTGATCATCGAACCCTTCGTCAGCCATGCCGCACGAATCCGGAAGCAATGGTTCGACCGGTATTTCCTGTCGTATAACCAAACCGATGCCGCCGATCGTGTTCAGGACATTTTGACCGCGCTGGCGTTCTTGAAGGGCCAGTCGGGCGGAAGACCGGAACTGATGGGGCTGGGCGACGCAGGCGTCTGGTGCGTGTTCGCCGCCGCGGTAGCACCCACCGCCATCGAAGTGGTTGCCGATCTGAACGGTTTCAGTGGCAGCGACGAGGATTTTCGGAACCGCTTCTTCGTGCCAGGCATCCAGCGCGCCGGCGGTTTGAGTGCGGCTCTGAAGCTGGTGTCCACGGCTCGCGGCATGATCCAGACGGAAGCCTCCACGCAGGCGACAGCCGACGTGGGGGAGCAGTGAAGCGCGCCTGAAGCGTCGGAAAAGTTCCATCATGATATGATTTCCTCAGTATCGAGGCCCAGGAAATGCGCACGTTGCTGCTCATCGGCTTGATTGTCTGGTGCCCGTCCCTGCTGCCCGGGCAAGGTTTTGGAAAGCTGAAGAAGACCATCGTTCTGGAACGGAAGCTGCCCGCCGCGGTTCAACTGCCGGGCAACGCATTCGACGTCAAAGTCTCGGCCGAGAAGGCGCAGGACCCGTGCTCGAAGCTGGCTGCCGACAAATTGCAGGCCATGATCGAAACCAGCCTCATCCGCTTCAACAGCCAACTGGAGCTCAATCCCGACAGGCCCGATACGCAGATCGTCGTCAAGGTGCTGATCTGCAATGCGGTGGCCACGCCGAAGTACAACACGCTGCTTGCCGGGAAGAGCAAGGGGCAGCAGCAGCCCTCGGGCGTAAAGGTGAACGGGCGCTTGATGGTGACGTATCAGGCCAGGACGCGCGGGGGAAAGTTCGTGGATGCCGAGCCGATCGACGTCAAGTACGACCACGAGTTCGACCAGGTGAGCAGCGCGATAACCGAAACCAAGAAGATCCTGAGCAAGATTCCGCGTCCGGGCGCCAGACGCAGGAATGAAGAGGGCGAAGACGAACCGCACACCATTGAGGACGTCGTCGAGATTCTGGTGGACCAGACGGCGCAACGCGTGGCGGCCCGCCTGGTGAATACCAGTGAACGGGTGGAAGTGATGCTGGCGCGCGGCGCGCTCGACCAGAACAACCGGAACGCCGACGCCGGGCAATGGACCAAGTTCGTCGAGGAATTGGAAACCATGCCGCCGCTGGCTCACTTGGACGACGATGCCTACCGCCTGTATAACATCGGCGTGGGAGACGAAGCGCTGGGTTACAAAGCGGAGAGCCCGGCCAGCGCCCGGCGTTACTTCGAGCAAGCCGTGATGCAATACCGCAAGGCAGGCGAAGCCAATCCCCAGGAGAGGTACTTCATCGAGCCGGTGAACCGAATCGAGATCGCGCTGGAGCACTACAAGCAACTGACTCCGCCGGCGGAGCCTGCGGCCGCCAAGGCGCCGCCCAAGAAGGGTAAGACCAAGTGAGACTGTGGGCGGCCATGTTGGCGCTGGCGGCCGCGGGCCACGCGCAGCAGGGTTGCGCGGTGTCCAAGGACCTGGTGGTGCGGGCGCTGGAACTGGTCTCCGCCTCGCCCGCCAGAGACGATCTGTCGAACGGCCTGCTGTTGCTGAAGCAGGCGGAAGAGGCCTGCGACGAAAATGGCGACGCCTGGTATTACCGGTCGCTGTTTGAGCGCAAACTCGGGCAGGGCAATCCGCAATACTCCCTGGGGAAGGCGAAGGAGCGCAATGCCCCGGCCCTCAGGAGCGCCGAAGACCCCTTCACGCTGGCGACTCCGGCGCGCGGCGTCGCAGTCGTGGCGCACGACAACCCGGCTCCCAGCGCCCCTGCGCGGGCTACTCGCGACACCCACCAGCCCGGCGTTTCGCACAAATGGGCGCTAGTCGCGGGCGTCGGCCAATTCCAAAACCCGCGTCTCAATCTCAAATACACGCGCAACGACGCCCAGTCGGTGGCCGACTTACTGCGCGATCCTACTTACGGCCGGTTCCGCGCCGACCACGTGCGCCTGATTGCCGATTCGGAAGCCACCGCGGTGAACATCCGCGCCGGCCTCAACTGGCTGGTGCGCAACGCCACCGAAGACGACCTGGCGGTGATCTACATCGCCACTCACGGCACGGCGCGGGAGCAGGACGCGGCCGGCGCCAGCTACGTGGTGGCCTACGACACCGACGTCGATTCGCTCGACGGCCTGTATTCCACCGCTATTCCCATGGTCGAAATCACCACCGTGGTCCGCACCCGGATCAAAGCGTTGAAAGTGGCCGTGATCCTGGACACGTGCCACAGCCAGGGCGCCCTGGCGCAGACCGTGACCATTCCGCAGTCGATATCTTCGCGGACTCTGGATCACATCAAGGAAGGCACCGGCCGTGTGATTCTGGCGGCCAGCCGCACGGAAGAAAGTTCTTACGAGTTACCGAAGTACTCTCACGGTCTGTTCACTTACTATCTGCTCGAAGGCCTCAGACAGCAGAAGGACGCGACGCTAGACAAGATCTATCCATGGGTGGCGGCGCAGGTGTCCAGGGAAGCCGATGCTAACGGATGGAAACAGCATCCGGTCTTCGGGGCGAGCGACGAAGCGAGCCCGGTCGTGCTGGGGATTGCGCCGCTGGATACGATCGGGTGGCTGAGGCCAGCCGTCCGTCCAGCGTACCGCTAAGTCGAAGAGATCGACGTGATGCTCCTCGGCCAGCCGATTCGAGCAAAGCGAGCGCCGGTCAGTTGGTAATCGTGATCGTCGCCGGAGCACTGGCGACTCCGCCTACCGTCACCACCACCGGCTGCGCGCCGGCCGGGATCCCGTTCGGAACTTGCACGTTGATCTGCGTTACGCCCACCAGCGCCCAAGGAATGCCGCGGAAGTCGATCGTCGCTGCGGTTCCGGCAATCGTCACGGTCGTTGGCTGCACCGGCATCGGAAGGTTCGCGAGCGCCGTGGACGCCGCGGGCGCCGCGCCATCCGGGATCGCCGGCAAAACGGCCCCCGCGCCGGTGATGTAGAACGCGATCTCCTGTCCGACCGCCGCAGTCGCCGTGGGAACCAGCGCGCCGGCCGAGTTTGTGAAAATCCCTGGCGCCGCCGCAGCCACCT
>Ga0224558_1003996_pt1 | contig 11807 bp, 8 predicted proteins | sample 714S32024metaG_FD_180682 | JGI IMG/M metagenome (GOLD analysis project Ga0224558, IMG submission 180682) | Peat soil microbial communities from Stordalen Mire, Sweden - 717 S3 20-24 | ecosystem: Environmental > Terrestrial > Soil > Wetlands > Peat | place: Sweden: Norrbotten County, Stordalen... | reverse complement strand
AACGCGGCGTCTTCTTCCTGCAGGTGTCCGGAGTCCGGCAACACGACCGAGCACAGATCGATGGTCGGCTGCGTGGCGTAGATCGGCCCGCGAAAGCCTTCTTTCACCAGACGCGGAATCCAGCCGCAATGATCGAGATGCGCATGGGTAAGAACAACCGCATCAATTCCACGCGCCGGCACCGGAGTGTCCTGCCAGTTGCGCTCCCGCCATTCTTTCTGTCCCTGGAAAAGTCCGCAGTCGATCAGAACCTGAAATCCATGCTTGCTGCTCGAATCGTAGGTGGTGTTGATCAGGTGCTTCGAGCCAGTCACGCACCCGGCTGCGCCGAGAAATTGGATGTAGGGCAAACGTCGTCCTCCAAAATTGCAGATTGCAGAAGTCAGAGGTCAGAGTGCAGAAGTGAACCGGCGAAGTTCGATTTTACCTCTGCAATCTGACCTCTGACCTCTGCAATTCCGCTTCACTTCTGCTGAGCACCGATCTGAAACACATTATTCGTCAGGTCGCTTTCCGGAACACTACCGTCGTTGACGACGATTTCGCTCGCCGTGCCCGGCAATGCAACTCGCGTGGTCGCTGTGCCTTTGGCACGCACCTCAATCCGTTTCGTGATCTCGCCCCCTTCACACATTATCGTGAACGGGACTTCCGCCCCCGCATTGCCAAGGTTTTCCAGCGTTACGGTAATGATCTGCACACCTTTATCCGTCTTCCACGGATGCACCGACTGCACGCGGAAATCCGGCAGGCCGCGATCCTGATACACCCAGTCGTCGAAGAACCAACTCAAGTCGCGCTTGGCGGCGGATTCGATCAACTGCTCCACATACTTTGGGTCCTTATCTTTGTCGTTGTTGCCCTCGGCCCGATACTTGCGAATGGCCTGCTTTAGCGCATCGTCGCCGATCATGTCGCGCAACATCCACCACACATACGCAGCTTTGCTCCGATAGTAGGTTTCATCAAACGTGGCGGCCAGCGGTTGGCCGATGCTCGTTTGTTCGACGACCTTACGCTCGACGTTCTTCTGCAACGCTGCTGATACTTCTTTTTCCGTATCGAGGAACGCCGCCCGGTGCAGCCCAAGAAGGTCGAGCCCGGCCTGACGTCCGCCTTGCTGCTGGCGATACATGGCCTCGGCAAAATGAGCCAACCCCTCGTACACCCAGGGCCTCGACGATGGCAAAGCGGAATGAACCAGTTCGTGGACCAGGTTGATCCCCGCAAGCTTCGAATCCTGCGCGGCCATCGACGCCAGCAACAGCGTGCCGCTCTCAAACGGAGCAGAATTCGGATCGGCAAAATCGGCGATGGCAACAGGCGCGCTCGGCGGCCCAAACCATTCGCTTACAAACTTCGCCGCCGGCTCGAGCGCGTTAGAATAGGTGGCCGCTCCGGCCTCGTGGCCGGGAAAACTGAACAGATAGAAAGGAGGCTTTGACTGGTCCCGATAGTTGGCCATCGCGAATGTCGGCGTCGTCAAACCAAGGCGCTCGTATTCACACCTGGCGTAGTGATCGTGCGTACTGCCCTCGCGCGTATCAACATTATTGCCAATGCCATTGCACAGGAGCAGCAGCTTTCGCTCGTAGGTTCCACTATCGGTACTAAGCGAAAGCTTCATGCTGGCGTCCTGCTCCCTCTTCTTCCACCGATCCGTCACCTCGAACAGACTGTTCCCCTCCGAGAAATCCGCCGACTCCGTCGTTATCGGATACCACGCAACATATCCCGCGCCCCGTACCGCCGTAAATGATGGACTGATCCGATCCCAGCTCGAATGTTTGGCGATCTCTTCTGGCACTCCGACCCGAGTCAGCCGCGCCGTATCCAGTGTAATCACGCCCTCGTAGCCGATTTCGAGCTCGACGGAATCTTTCGGCTTGATTTCGACGGGCAGCGTAACGATGGCTTCCGAAAGCGCACCCGTGTGGTCGATATCCGAAATGTAAGGTTGCGAAACAAATTGCACGGACTTGCCATCCACACGAATCGAACGCCAACTAAGGGAAGATGAAATCTGCAGCGACACAACCTTTTGCGGCTGGGCGGAATCGTTGCGCAGCGTGATCTTACCGCGCGCGCCCAGCCTTTGCTGTTCGGGCTCAAGGCGCACTTCCAGGTCGTAGCTGGTGATGGTGAAAGATTCCCGGTTAAGCGCCGTTGCGGGAACAATCAGACTAGCCGTCAGACCAAAAAGCAGACCAAACCAACCAAGAAGTCTCACGATTTCCAGCCTCATGATTATTTCGATGCGCCCAGCCGTCTCTGCCGCACAACTTCATACAGCACCACCCCCGCCGCCACCGATACATTCAACGACGGTACTTTCCCCAGCATCGGAATCGACACCAGGAAATCGCAGTGTTTGCGTACCAGATCGTGCAGTCCCTTGCCTTCGGCGCCGAGCACGATGGCACAGTGCATCTTGTAGTCCACCGCATCGTAAGTCTGCTCGCCGCGCTCGTCTAATCCGACGATCCAAAGATCCTTCTCCTTCAATTCCTCGAGGGCGCGCGATATGTTCGTGACTTTGGCGATCGGAAGGTGCTCGCTCGCTCCCGCCGAAACCTTCGCCACCGCACCCGTGACCGCGGCCGACCGGCGTTCGGGAATCACCACGCCGTCGGCTCCCGCCGCGTCCGCGGTACGCAGGATCGCTCCCAGGTTGTGCGGATCTTCGACGCCATCCAGCACCACGATCAGCGAGCGCTCGCCGCGACGCGATGCCACGATGTCATCGAGGTCGCTATATTGTTTCGCCGAAGTCGCGGCTACCAGGCCCTGATGCGCGGCGTTGCCGGCAATTTCATCGAGTTCCACACGCGACAAAACGCGCACTGGAACGCCGATCTTGCGGCACTCGTCAATCACCCGCCTCAGGCGAATATCGTTTCGTTCCTTGGCGACACCCACCCACTCGAAGTTGCGTCCGCGCGCCTTGAGCGCCTCTGTAACCGTATTGATTCCGTAAAGAATATTCACGCCGAGTAGTTTAACGCGCGCCAGTGCCGTCTAAGTAGCGCCGGCATCCTTGCCGGCTGTCCCGAGGGCGTCCTCGCCCTCGGATCGGCGCGGATGATGCCTGCCGGAAAGCCGCCGGGACGGCGGCGCTACAACGCCGCGAGCGCAATTCGGACACTACCCGACTTTTCCACGACTGGCGGCTTGCCCGCTGCGATAGCTATACTCACTACTAAGGATATGGCGATCGCCGCTGCAACTACCGGCTTCACCAACTCGGCTCGGAACCCTATGCCCCTCTCCGCGGTCATCGTCGACGACGAACAACTGGCGCGCGACGAACTAGCCTACCTGCTCAAGAACCTGGACGACGTCAACGTAGTCGCTCAGGGCAAGAACGGCCTGGAAGCCGTCAGCCTGATCCGCGAACACAATCCCGACCTCGTTTTTCTCGACGTCCAGATGCCAGGCTTGGACGGTTTTGGCGTCCTCAAAAAACTGCTCGACCGCAAGGTTCCGCTCCCCAAAATTGTCTTCGCGACCGCCTTCGATCAATACGCGGTGAAGGCGTTCGAGGTGAATGCGGTGGACTACATCCTGAAGCCCTTCGACAAAAAGCGAGTGGCCCAGTCCATCGAGAAAGCACGGGCGAAGATTGAAGCGGGCACTGGGCCTGAGGAAAAATTCGAAACGCTGGTGCGGATGCTGGAATCGCAGAAGCCCCAGACAGCAAGGACGGCGAAGATTCTGATCAAGGCGGCGGGAAGGCTATTCCTGACCGATCCGAAGGATATCTGCTACGCAACCATCGAAGATGGAGTGATTACGGTGGCCACCAGCGGCCACGCGGGCATGGAAGGCCAGTCGAACTGCCGAACCCTGGAAGAACTTTTCGAAAACCTCGATCCCAATCTGTTCTGGCGGGCGCACCGGTCGTTTCTGGTCAACATCAATCATATCCGCGAAGTCGTGCCCTGGTTCAAAAGCTCGTACCAGTTGCGCATGGACGACAAGAAACAGACGGAGATCCCGGTCAGCCGCGCACAGACCCGTCGCCTGCGGGAACTGTTCAAGCTGTAAGGGGAAAAAAAGGGCGGACGTAAGCGCTGCCGATCGTCCGCCCGGGGAGGGATCTCTGACAAGTTGCGATGGCTTGCAGGGCGATCCGGTTGGGAATTACCAGCGTCGAGCCCTCAAGCCGAATCAAGTCTTTCCGTTTCATATCGCTCAATAAGCGAGTCACCGTTTCCCGCGACGACCCGATCATTTGGGCAATTTCTTCGTGCGTGAATTCCGTGGATACGCGGAGTTCCCGGTTGCGGGGCTCACCCGAGACCCAGGAAAGCAGCAGGCGGGCGAGCTTCTCCGTCGAACTGCGGGCGAGCAGCAGGTCGTGCACATCGTCGAACGAGGTCGTGATCTCGCGGGCAAGCATGGTGGCGCAGGCCAGCGCGGCGTGGCTGTCGTGTTCGATCAGGCGCAGGAAGCTGTCGCGTTCGACGAACTTGATCTGGCATAGCTCAAGGGTGGTGACCGTAATCGGACAAGTCCCCCCGGAAACGACCGCGCTCAGCCCCAGCACCTGGCGGTCCCCCGCAATTTTCAGGATGATGGTCTTGCCATCGCGCGCCTCGACCGAGAGCTTGGAGCGGCCCGAGCAGGCGATGTAGACGCCGCGCGGAATTTGACCTTCCCTCAGCAAGGTGGCGTTGGCGGGATACAGAGTCAAGTGCCCCATCGCGTTGAACCCACTCATCAGAGGCTGCGGCAAATTGCAGAAGTCACCCTTCTGTGTCAGGGTGCAGCTCAGGCAGTCGTTCGGTACCGCAAAGCGCCGTGGCACACCCAAAGCAAACTCCTGCTGGTGACGAAATTTGGCTGGCGGAATCATTCGCCAGGGAAGCCGGAATGCGCCTCCCCGAACCTCTAGTGCACACCAGTCGCCACTTACTCGGCATGGATTAAGTGGCTGTATCTTCAATGCTTAGAATGACCTGAACGAGCAGGGCGCGAACCGGGATGCCGCAGTACTGGCCCATCTGCCGATAGTTCGGCAGATATCACCCTCATAGCGCCCCGGGTCACTTCGAGGTAAGATTCCTCAAATGGCGCGCGGCTGGGAGAGTAAGTCCGTAGAACAACAACAAGCGGAAATGTCAGAGCAGCGGAAGACCGTTCGCGCACCGATCCCGCCCGACGAGCAGCAGCGCAATCGGAAACGCGAAAGCCTGCTTCTTTCCCGGAAACGCCTCACGCAGCAACTACAAGCAGCCGGCAACCCTCGTCATCGCCAGATGCTGGAGCAGGCTATCGCGGAGTTGGATCGTCAACTGTCGTCTTCTAAACAGGTTACGAACTCGACGTCACAAAAGTGAACGGCCCGGACGCATACCCCCTATAACGAAAACCACGGTCCGGTTCGCTGCTACCTGACGTATAATCGATAGGTTGATGAAAGCCTACGTCTACGTGTCATTGAAGAAGAGCGTTCTGGATCCGCAAGGTAAGACCATCCACGGCGCCCTGACGAAAATCGGCTACAAGAGTTTGCACGATGTGAGGCAAGGAAAGTATTTCGAAATTACTCTCAACGGCGGCATCTCAAAGGATGAAGCGCACGCCGAGGTAGAGCGAATCGCGCGCGAAGTTCTAACGAACCCGGTCATTGAAGAGTTTCGTTTCTCCCTCGAAGACTAGCGGATTGCTCGAAGACTAGCAGGCTGCGGAAAAGCTAGTGCTTCGTATCAGGGCATCGCTTTAGCGGTGCCGAAAGTTCGAAATCAGACGCCCCTTTAGGGGCTGCCCGAACACACCGGTCCCCACCGAACCATTCGTCAAGGAGCCAATTAGCCAATGTGCGGCATTGTCGGATATGTGGGTAAAAAGCAGGTCGTCCCCGTAATCATAGAGGGCCTCAGAAAGCTGGAGTATCGCGGCTACGACTCGGCGGGCATCGCGGTGGCCGGAAACGGCGCCGGCCTGCAGGTTCGTCGAGCGGAAGGTAAGTTGCGCAATCTGGAAGAAGTGCTCCGCCTCAAACCACTCGACGGCACCTATGGCATTGGACACACGCGTTGGGCCACACACGGCCGCCCCACCGAAGAAAACGCCCATCCCCATCGCGACTGCACCGGCAGAATCGTGGTGGTGCACAACGGCATTGTCGAAAACTATCTCTCGCTCAAGAAGAAGTTGATCGCCGAAGGACACAAGTTCACCACCGAAACCGACACGGAAATCATCGCGCACCTGATTGAGAAGCACTACCTGCAAACCGGGAACGGGCATCGCCCATCGCTGGAAGAAGCCGTGCGTAAAGCGGTCAAGGAACTCACCGGCGTGTTCGCGTTGGTGGTGATCGCGGTCGACGAACCGAACAAGATCGTCGCCGCGCGCAATGGACCGCCCGTCGTCATCGGCCTCGGCAAGGACGAATACTTCGTCGCCTCCGACGTGCCCGCGCTCCTCGATCACACCCGCGATCTTTTCTTTCTGGCTGATGGCGATCTGGCCGTGATCACCCAGGAAGGCGTGCGCGTCACCGATTTCGACGGCCATCCGCTGGAGCGCAAAGCGCAGCGCATCACCTGGGATCCGATCATGGCGGAGAAGGGGGGCTTCAAGCACTTCATGCTCAAGGAAATTTATGAGCAGCCCCGCACCGTCCGCGACACCACGCTCGGCCGCGTCTCGCAGGACACCGGCGCCATCTTCCTCGACGAGATGCAAGTCAGCGAAGCGGAATTCAAAGCGCTGAAGAAAATCGATATCGCCGCCTGCGGCACCAGTTGGCATGCCGGGCTGGCCGGCAAGTTCATGATCGAGAACCTGGCCCGTGTTCCGGTCGAAGTCGACTACGCCAGCGAATGGCGCTATCGCGATCCCATCCTCGGCCCGGACACAATGACGCTGCTGATTTCGCAATCCGGCGAAACCGCGGATACCATCGCGGCCCAGCGTGAAGCCAAGGCCAAGGGCTCGAAGACGCTGGCCATCTGCAACGTGGTCGGCTCCATGATCACCCGCGAGGCCGTCGGAACCATCTACACGCACGCCGGCCCGGAAATTGGTGTGGCCTCGACCAAGGCTTTCACCGGACAACTGACTGCTCTTTATTTATTCGCCCTGTATCTCGCGCAAGTGCGAGGTGCCATGACACCCGAACAGGCCAAGGCCGCCGTGCAAGAGCTCATGCGCATCCCCGGCAAGCTGGAACAGATTCTCACCCACGATGAGGCTTGCGACGAGCTGGCGAAAACTTACGTCCGCGCGCAGGACTTCCTCTTTCTCGGACGCGGCATTCACTATCCCATCGCCCTCGAAGGCGCGCTCAAGCTCAAGGAAATTTCCTACATTCACGCCGAGGGTTATCCGGCGGGCGAGATGAAGCACGGCCCGAATGCGCTGATTGACGAAAATCTGCCCGTGGTCATTATCGCCACGCGCGACGTGACGAGCCCGCAGTCGATGACCCGTTACGAGAAAACCATGTCGAACCTGAAAGAAGTAAAAGCGCGTTCCGGCATAGTCATCGCGCTCGCCACCGAAGGCGACAAAGAGATCGCCGAAGAAGCGGATCACGTGCTCTTCGTTCCGCCCGCGCCCGATGAACTGTCGGCAATTCTGGAGATCGTCCCGCTGCAACTGCTCGCCTACCACATCGCCGTGCGCCGAGGCTGCGACGTAGATCAGCCGCGAAACTTGGCCAAGTCGGTGACGGTGGAGTAGGAGTCGCCAGCGATCAGGTCTCGGCTGGCAGGTCTCAGCTATCAACTGCCAGCTCTCAGTCGCAGCTCTCAGCCGTCATCTCAGCCGTCGGCGACCAGCCTGTTAGCCGTCGGCGATCAGCGACCAGCGCCGGAAGATTCCAGCCCCGTCAGGGGCGAACCAGCTTAGCCCAGCGCTTCAGCGCTGGGTAAAATGGGAAGAATGAGCCAAGTCCCGGAGGGACGATCCCGTCCTTGTGCAGGATATGCGACTGGGCGATCGATCTTGCTCGCGGCCAGGCAAGGTAAGGAGTACGAAATCATGCGTCTATCCTTTGCAATCAAGGTACGTTCGTTTCTCGCGTTCGCAATGGTTTTCGGAATGCTCCAAGCTGGATTCGCAAGAGAGAGGCCCCCGCGTCGAAGTGATTTGCCCGTCGCCGCCGATTCCGGTCAAGTTGGCAGAACGGCATGTGCTGGTGTACGAGTTACACATCACGAATTTTGACGTAGTGCCTTTGACGTTGAAGCGGCTGGAGGTCTTCGCGGACACGGATAAAAGTCAACCGCTGAAGACCATCTCGGGCGACGCTTTGTCGGCGACGATGCTCGAAGTGGGTTCAAGCAGCGGAGCCAAGGACTCGCAGATCATCGCTCCGGGGAGACGCGCTGTGGTCTTTCTCTGGATTGAGCTTGGATTAGATAAACTTGGATTAGATGTACGGCCGCCCAGTAGCCTGAGGCATCGATTGGTCTTTGCGGCGGCCGCGGCCGGAGAGGGAACGGCGAGCGCCACGGCAGAATCCACGCTCGAAGATTTTCCCGTGCTGGTAAGTCAGGACGCGGCGCCAGTGATCAGCTTTCCTTTCGACGGTGGTGTGTGGCTCGCAGGGGACGGCCCCGCGAACGATTCGGGCCACCGTCGCTCTATCTCGGCCATAGACGGCCAGATTCACATAGCGCAGAGGTTCGCGGCCGATTGGGTCAAAGTCGGCCCCAACGGGGATTCTCATCACGACGGAACCACCCAAAATGAAAACTGGTGGGGCTACGGTGAGCCGATCCACGCCGTAGCGGACGGCGAAGTCACTCAAGTGCTCGACGGAATACCGGAGAACACGCCCCGCGTTCTCCCCAAGCAAGTCACTCTGGACAACATTGTCGGCAACTACGTCATTCTTCGCATCGCTCCCAACCGCTACGCCACATATGCTCATTTACAAACAGGAAGCATCAAAGTTGCCGTGCACGATCACGTCACCCGTGGAACTGTAATAGCTCGCCTCGGAAACACTGGCCAGGCTACCGCTCCGCATCTTCATTTCCAGGTGACGGATGGGGACGCAGTCCTGCAATCAGAAGGAGTTCCCTTCATCTTTGCCAACTTTACAGACCTCGGGCCCGGGTCCGATTACGAGCTTGATAAACATCCGTCGATTCCCCGGACGGACTCAATTCCGGGAAAAGACGAAGTAGTCGACTTTCCGCTCATGAAATAGCAAGCTGGCGTAGTTAGGATCCGAAAGCCGGGGGTGCGCCACTTCTCGGCCCCGGGTTTATCCGATTCAATAGCCACCAAGCAAAACCGCCCATCCGCTCATGTCGAGCACTCGCTTGAGCTCGTCGATGAACTCTGGGCCGTGATAGGGTACTCGAAAGTGGCACATCTCGTGAAGCAACACCCATTCGTCCAGCGGACTCACTCCTCTTATCCGTCCAGTGATGAAGATGTGCGGCACCGTGATTGTGAATTGATTCGGCAATCGGTATGTCACTGGGTCTTCGGGTAGAGCCAGTAGACCAACCGGAACACCTGGCGCACGGAGGTTCCTGATAGATGATGCCCATCGGATTCTTGTCTCAGGCAGCTCATTGTTGAACAGACTGCCGTTAAACCGATTGAAAGCGCACGTAATCGCATCGACGACGTTCGCGTCATCGAATTCTACGCGGTAGCAGTCCGTGGTTAGAGTCTGCATTGATTTCATCCCTTTGTGCAGAAGAGAAATGTCGGGCGGGTAGCCCACGCGTAGCTCACGGTCTAGAAACCTCTCTGCCTATCCTTCGCAACAAGTTCAGCGTCGAGTTTGTCGGTCAAATATGAACAGCGATTTTCCTGCTGATCGAAGAACGCCTCAAGCGAACGGGGAAGCTCGGGCCTGCCAAATCTGATCAGAGAATAGATTTCCATGCCGCGGAATAGCGAGTTTGTTATCAACGGCTGTGCTTCCCTCAACACCGCCCAATGTTCATTGAAAGACTGGGAACTGGACCCGTGTGCGATCGTGCTTCGCGCGTTGTAAAATTCGTAAGCCGCCCAGTATTTCGCGACGAAGTCGCTTGCGTCATTCGAGGCTAGTATTGCGGCTCGCCGACAAAACCGCCTCTTGCTGAATTTTTTTGTCGTGGTTGTCAGGCGCTCCAGCAGCATGACCAGCTTAGCGACCTTGGCTCCAGGTGACGGCTCAAAAGCCGCGTCTCCGAACCAACTCAGAGCGTCGATCAGGCGTTCTACGATCTCCGTGCGCTCGTCGAAAGCAATGTCTCTCAAGAGCCATGATGCCAACTTGTGATGTTGGACGTCTACCTGCTCGAACCACCCATCAACGATTGCCGCTCCCTCCGTAGTGCGAGACCAACTGACGGAAACCCTATTGGCCGTCTCAACGAGGTACTTAGAAAATCCGGACGTTGCGGGCTCGGTGTGGACTAGTCTCATGCGCCTACCATGTCCAAGACCAAACCAGAGCCTTACTATGTTGATGGCGGTTCGCGCGGTGAGTTCAGCTCTGATCTTCGAAATCCTCGGCGAACAAGCCGGAACGCTGACGGCAGCAATCCAACCAAACTGTCGAAGGTAGTTGATAAATTCAGTATCTCGGACCTCTTTGCCAAACTCTATGTCGGTTGAACTGAGGGATGCCAAGCGCGACTCAAAGTGGGATGCTATCGAGAATCTGACCGGACCTATGGAGAACTCCTTTGGAATCTTTGCTGCAGTTAGAACGCATTGGAAGTGGTATATCGATTTTCGATGTTGCCCCTCTGCGGCTGCCAACGCTGACGTAAAGACGGGCTCAAAGATCTCTTCCACGTCCTTACCATCCCGTACTCCTTGTTGGAGCGATGGGCCGATATGTTCGGCAATACCCTTCACGACCTCTTCGAAATCGAAATCCTTGCTTCTAGTCAGGGCCTGAACCCGCCGCTGAACGAGGGCCCTCAAATGACTCATTCCGTCTTTCGTGCAAGGGGCGGAACCTTCCCCACTGAAGTGTCCAATCTGTGAGAAGGCGTCTTCCCTGTGTAGCTTCATGTGCTCCAGAATCTGCTCCGGAGCCAACTGCATAAAGAAAGTGATCCCCTCCAAGAATTTCCCGTAATCGTCCTGATCTTCTGGGCTCATGGAAGATTTGATTTTACGGATTTTGCGGCCGGGCGTCCCATCCTTCGCCGCTTTTTGCGAAGGGTGGGATGATTAGATAACCGCGGGTGGCCCACTCAAGCCTGGTTTTGGCTTGAGTGGGGCAGTTCAGGGCTGGACAGAGTCTTCCTGCAACTCTTTCGTGTTTTCGTGTCGCCTATTCCGACTCGATCTCCACTTCTCCCGCACAGGCGGCTGTTGGTTTTTGATCAGCTCCAAAATCCCCACTCTAAATTTCGCAAAGAACGCGAAATTTAGAATGGACCACCCGCCGGCAGACGAGCCCCATTCCCAAATTGGGAAGTCCGCCAGTCCTCCCAAGCCATTCTTCCGCAATAGTCGTTGACTCCCAGCTCGCAGTGCTGCGACAATTAGTGGAAGTTGATTGGGGCAGTTTCGAGGAGTGTCCGTCGAAAGCCGACGCACCTCGAAACTGCCCCAAAGTATTTTCGGAGGCCTTTGCTCAGCTAAGTCCTTATTCCGGAATATTTTGCGAAATGGCCCTTTAGACTCAAAGATTTGGAAGGAATTTCCTCCTAAACCCATGATTCTAAATACCACGTTTAGCATTTTTTTTGAATGATCTGAGGGGGTAGATCCTGCGGGGAGGCAAGAAGTACAGCTAAGTCCTTATTCCGGAATACTTTCCATATAAGTCTTTATTTTGGAATACTTTGCGTGGTCATGCCAGCTAAACCATTAATTCTAAT